>Ga0065711_1004337_pt1 | contig 64466 bp, 61 predicted proteins | sample Hoacrofraction12_FD_59098 | JGI IMG/M metagenome (GOLD analysis project Ga0065711, IMG submission 59098) | Hoatzin crop microbial communities from Cojedes, Venezuela - Epithelial fraction 12 v2 (version 2) | ecosystem: Host-associated > Birds > Digestive system > Esophagus > Crop | place... | reverse complement strand
AACAATATTTACAACTTCCTTTTTCTTTTTAGTTGCCATAAACTCTACCCCCTATACTACTAAATAATATAACACAAGCCAGCACTTATATCCTATGGTCTAGTTTTTGCGTGTACTCGATTACCTTATATACTTCTGAAAAAGGTTGGCAATTATATTTATATTTAATTCTTCCTAAACTAGATAATTTTTTATCTAACATTTTAGTGTTTTCTACAGCATCATCAATATCTTTGATTGTTAATTCATACATATCGCTTTTGTTTTCACTATAGTCTTTATAATATTTTTTAAGTTGTATCTTAACTGCTTCGCTATTTATAAAAGGTTTAGTCGAAAACAGTTTATGAGATAAAAACCATATTTCAAAACAAGGATTAGAAACTATAAGCTCAACATTTTTATTGTTTCTAATTCTTTCTTTAACCTTAATAATTTGTTTTTCCTTGATTACTTGTAAATCCTGATCAACAAAGATAAATGCTCTATCATTTGAATCATAAGTGTTACCTTCTGTTTTAATATATTTATCAATTTTAGAGATTGTTGCCTTGAGCATATTTTCGGGATCAGTATATTTACTTTTAATTGTTTTTATTAAATAATTTTTACTATTAAATTTTTCAAAATATAGGTATTCAGTTTTGTTGTTTCCTTCAGCATTAATCCAAATATAAGCTTTCCTTTTACGGCTTTGCTTATTTCTGTTTTTACTAACGAACTTTCTTTTCATCTAAATACCTACTATATTTGGTATCGCTCCATAGCGACCATTTAGATAAGCATTAAGGATGTTTTCGCTTTTTCTTGGCGAGAAATCTGCTAATGAATAAAGTTCTGAACAAGCAGTATCCCTATCCTTTTCAATAAAATATATCTGATCTCTTCTTAAATAATCTAAAGATAACAAGCTAGTAGTATGACTTGAAATTATTAATTGAGCAAAACCTTTATTAATGTTTGGATCATTGAATAATTTGATTAAATAGATAACTAAATGAGGATGTAAGCTTTTATCGAATTCATCTATTAAGATTGTTTTACCATTTTCAAAAGCATCCTTTAAAAGCGGGCACAACATCAATAAATTTTTAGTTCCAGCTGATTCTTCGTCAATATCACAAATATAAGTTTTGTCATCTACAACGTGTTTAGTTTTAATATCATATTTTTTATTTTCGCCTTTTGGTAGTTGATTAAAAACACTCCTAAATTCATTAGGTAAAAGCTTTCTTATTTCTTCGTCGCTTACTTCATCTACTCCAAAATCAAAGTCTAAGATATTGATATCGGCTTGCCTTAAAACTTCTTTAGTAAAATTCTTTAACTGCAAATCATTATCGTTCTCATACATTTCACCAATATATGGCAATAAATATTCAAAATTATTATTGTAAACTTCAATTTCGTTTTTAAACCATAAATAAGTATCCTTAGTTGCATTACAGTTCCAAATAGCAGAGGTAGATAAAAATAATTTATTTTTAGCATTGCGTGCTTCTAATGGCTTTAATTCTTTTTTAATTAAAGAGTTTGAATATTTATATTTATCACCATCAGATCTTTCAAAAATCATTGAAGGTCTCTGACTCTTATAACAATATAAATACTCTTCATAAACTTCATTTTCATCTAAAGAAAAACCATAAATATATTTAAGATTATTAGCCATAAAGACAAATTCAAAACCACTTGGCTCTTCACGAGTATCAGCAAACCTAAAAGGGATAATTAAATTATTCTTAACATCAATAGTCCAGTTAGCTGAATTTCTGATTGTTAATAAAGCTGCAGTAAACGCATCAAAGAAGTTACTTTTACCTGAAGCATTAGCACCATAAATAGATACAACCCTTAAATAATTACCTACTTCAGACATCATGACATTATGATAATTTTCTTTAGCACTAGACGCTTGTAAAGAAAAGATTGTTTTATCTTTAAAAGATTTAAAGTTTTCAACACTAAACTGCAACAACATAAACCATACCTCCTTAACTAATTATAAATTAAAAAGATATATTTTTATATTATATTTTAGATATTTGCAGTATTTACGCAAATTATTTAATTATAATTTAATTATTTATATTAAATAATATTTATATAATCAAAAAATAGTTTTATCTTTAAAGAATCAATAAACATTAACCCTTCACTCCCAATATCAATAATGAAATACCAATAATAATTACTATTAATGTTGGAATAGCTAAAGCAACTACAAGCCAAGAACTAACTCCAGCATAACGTTGTACAAATGCTTCTTTGGGTTTATGGGGATTATAGTATACATCTGCTGTAGAACCTTTAGGATAGAGTCTAGTTAATGGTGTATCCCATTGATCAGTAAAAGGACCAATGGTCCCTTTTACTTTTAAGGTATCCGGAAGGTTTTCTCTTGTGGTAAGGTTTGTTTCAAACTTTGTTTCAATTGTTGGTAAAGTAATGTTTTTAGAAACAGATAAACTACCCTTAAACTTAGGACCAACTACTTTATATGTCTCACCATTAACAACATAACTAACCTGTGGTAAAAGAAAAGGACCACAACGTAAATTAGATAAACCAATAACTGTTCCTAAGGTATGTGAAGAACATCGTTTATCCATTCCAATATTACGTATACAGAAAATATAAATAAAGATTAAAGGAATAAGCGCTAATAAAAGCACAGTTACTCCTAGAATTAAATATGTGGTGTTCATAATTTTATTTAGTTACCTCTTTTTTCTACTGGCAAAAAATTTTGCCCAATATGGATTTTCTTTATCAAAAATCTCTATTTCTTCTTTCGTCATGTTAAAAGGATAATCTTGAAATAAATTATAAATTTTTTTCTTGTCGAAAGAAAACAAGTGAACGCCTTTATATTCTGGATTGTCTATCCACCAAATTTTATCTTCTGGTTCATTCTTATAAAAATTATTTAACATAGCTTATTTCTCTTTTGCTTAAGTTTATATCGGTGTCTGAATGAATTTTCTTAAACAATACCTAACCCAAAATACTTTTCAAAGAATACTTTTAGTTTCTCAATTATTGTTTGTTTTTTAATGTATCTATTTCCCCCAAAGCGAGAAACTGGTGGCATTAATTTATCGATATCAGTTCCTGTAGTTCTGATTAAACCATCTCTAAAAGCATTACTAATAAACTTTCTTGTTTCTTCTTCTTTTAAATTTTCTTCAACAATTAATTTCTTTAAATCTTTTTCTTCCTGTTCCTTTACAAATTTACTCCAATCATCTTGGATATCAGAAGACGCATTAATTGTATTTACGAAATTATCAATTAATTCTTTTTTGCTTCTTAATTGTAACGATGATTTAATTGCCTTATCGATTGCAACCAATATTTCTTTATCTTCACAATTAGATTCATGATATTTCATCACTAACATTAAGATGTAATCAATGTTAACTTCTATCTGTTTAACTAATTCCATTTCGAAGACTATATCTTCTGTAATATCATCCTTATGAACACTAGGTTTGAATTCATCATATATGTCATTATAAATACCTGTATAATCTTGAAAATCAATTGGTGAAATAATAGTATTATCGGCAAACTCATCAAATGTAGAAAGAATATTTCTTAAACGTAATATGTTACCAAACAATACAATAAAGTCTTTTTTGTTTTGTTCGCCTTCTATTCTTTCTCCTAAAGGATATTTCTGTAAAAGTTGAGCAATTCTTTCTTCATATCCTATCTGCTTCTTTCCGTTATCATCGACATAACCATAGTAATAATCATCATATGATTTTAATAAAACAATGCCACTAGCATTTTTATCGCCAAATAAAGCAATTGCATCATCTGTTTCCTTTTGCAAATCACGGAAGCAGACAATATTACCAAATGTTTTTACAGAATTTAAAATGCGGTTTGTTCTACTAAAGGCTTGAATTAAACCATGCATTTTTAAGTTTTTATCAACCCATAAGGTATTTAAAGTTGTAGCATCAAATCCGGTTAAAAACATATTAACAACAATCAATATATCAACTTCCCTATTCTTCATCCTTAAAGATAGATCTTTATAATAATTTGCGAATTTCTCGCTTGTTGTATCAAAAGCTGTATTAAACATTTCGTTATAATCAGCAATTGCAAGTTCTAAAAATTCACGAGAAGTAGTATCTAAACCTTCTGTACTATCGGAATTTTCATCATCAATAATGCCATCAGGATCTTCTTCGTTTTGGCCATAGCTATAAATAGTAGCCACTTTTAAATCACTATTTTTTTCTTTTAACTGTTTTTTGAATTCTAAATAATATAATTTAGCAGCATCTATAGAAGATACAGCAAATATTGAATTAAAGCCATTTAATTTAACTTTTTCTTTTTTTTCTTCTTCTTTCTTACTAGAAACCGAAGAGATATTAACTATCTTATTGAAGGTATAATGACCCATTCCTCTTTTAGTTTTTTGATCAAAGTGTTCAATTATATAGTTAACTACTTCACTTATTCTCTCAGGTGCCATTAAAGCAGATTCAGTATCAATAGCTTCTACTTCTTTATCATTTAAATTATCTTTTGCTTTAACGGTGTTTATATAGTCAATTCTAAAAGGCAAAACATTGCCATCATTTATCGCATCAACAATAGTATAAGTATGCAATTTATCGCCAAAAGCCTGTTGTGTTGTCTTTAGATTATAATTACCACCACTACGAGCATTATTGGCAAAAATAGGTGTGCCTGTAAAACCAAAGATATGATAGTTTTTAAAATACTTTGTGATTTTTATATGCATATCACCAAATTGTGAACGATGGCATTCATCAAAAATTAATACAACATGTTTATTGTATATTTCGTGACTTGAATTTTTCTTAATAAAATTATCTAGCTTTTGAATGGTAGTTACTAAGATTCGATAATCTTCATAACCACCCTTACTATTTTTATTTTCTAATTGTCTTTGTAAAACACGAGTATCCCTACTACCATTAGCAGCGCCCTTTTCAAAACGATCATATTCCTTCATTGTTTGGTAATCTAAATCCTTACGATCAACGACAAACAACACCTTATCAATATAAGGCAATCTTGAAGCTAATTGTGCTGTTTTAAATGATGTTAAAGTTTTACCAGAACCGGTAGTGTGCCAAATATAACCACCAGCATCTATACTACCCATCTTTTTATAATTAGTAGATGTTTCAATGCGATTAAGTATTCTTTCGGTAGCTACTATTTGATAAGGTCTCATTACTAATAAAAGATTTTCGCTTGTAAAGATACAATACTTAGTTAAAATATTTAAAATTGTATGTTTAGCAAAGAATGTCTTTGTAAAATCAACTAAGTCAGGAATAATTTTATTATTTGCATCTGCCCAAAAAGAAGTAAATTCAAAGCTATTACTTGTCTTTTGAATTTTCTTTTTACCTATTTCGTTTTCTCTAATTGCACTATATCTAGTAGTATTTGAATAATACTTAGTATTAGTACCATTAGATATAACAAATATCTGTACATACTGATATAAAGAATTACCAGCCCAAAAACTATCTCTTTGATATCTCTCTATTTGATTAAAGGCTTCTTTTAAAGCTACCCCTCTTCTTTTAAGTTCAATATGAACTAAAGGCAAACCATTAACTAGAACGGTAACATCATATCTATTATCATAATTACCATCTTTTTCTTCATATTGGTTTAAAACTTGTAGATGATTATTATGAATATTTTTCTTGTCTATTAAAAGTATATTTTTAGTATTACCATTATCATCTCTAAAATTTTGAATATAGTCCTCTTGTATCTTTCTACTCTTCTCTTCAATTCCTTCATTAGAGTTAGAGATATTATTGTTATAAAATCTTTCCCACTCTTCATCAGAAAAGGTGTAATTATTTAATTTTTCTATTTGCTTACGCAAATTTAAAACTAAAGCATCACTATCATGAATTTCAACATACTCATATCCTTGATCACTTAATAAATCAATAAAAGCTTTTTCTAATAAAGCTTCACTCTGATAAGCATCAGAACGACTACCCTTAGGCTCATATTCAGCAACTACTGTACTTTCATCGGTAGATAGAATAATGTTGTAAGAAGACATAAATTACACCTCTAATCTTTTCTTTTAAAACTCAATAATTTATCTCGATAATATTCATATTGTTTCTGCCTAGCTTCTATTTCAGCAGGAATACCAGAAGATATATCGTTACACAAGGAATCAAATCGATCTAGGATTGATACTATTTCGTTTTGTTTTTCTATAGAAGGAAGTGGTATTTCAATGTTATATAAAGAATCTGGTGTTACTTCGATAACTTTGGTTCCGTGTGCTAATTTTTGCTTTTGTTTATAGAACATAGTTGTATGGAAATAATAAGCTAGATATTTTGGGTTTTGATTATGATGAATAATTGCTGTATGCCCACTTACCGTAACATTATCTTCACCTAGCCAAGCAACACATTTACAAATATCTTCAATATTTTCACTAGTTACAGCCATAATAATATCTCCATTAACTGCATACTTTGCATTCTTTAATGCAGACTGGCTTAAATGTTCGATTGTGCCTGTAGCGCTTATTCCATATCTTGTATATATTTGGCCATAATGTATACACGGTATATCTGTATCAGCAAAATCTTTCTTTTGGAAACTTCCCCCTCTTTTGATATTTGCGATGTCAGACATTTTAACATTCACATACCCAAATACATATTGTAAGAGCCTAATTATCTCCTGTCTGTCTGTCTGTCTGTCTGTCTGTCTGTCTGTCTGTCTGTCTGTCTAATGATGACAAGTTGCCATCAAATGTCAACAGCAAATCACGATAATATTCATATTGTTTTTGTCTTGTTTCAATTTCTGCAGGTAAACCAATATTTAAATCTGAACATATAGAATCGAAATTATCTAATACTTCTACAATTCTATTTTGAATTTCTATTGGTGGTAATGGTATTTCGACTTCTTCGATTGACGAGACATTAGAATGAACTACTTTGCTTTTAATTTTTCCTTTGGTTTTCTGCTTAATAGCATCAATAGTCGATAAAGCATACGATAAATATTTAGCATTTTGATTATGTTTCATAACAACAATATCTCCACCAGCTAAACATCTTTCGTTTCCAACATAAGCTGTTGTTTTAGCAATATCTTCTACACTTTCACCTGTAATAACAAATAATAAATCTCCATTTTCAAAATATTTTGGATTTTGTATTTTATCTAAACTAGTTTTAGAGACACATTTATCAAACCATACCCCATATGTAGTATAAATTTCACCATATCTAACACAAGATATTCCTTCCTCAGTTAAGTCTTCTCTTTTTATACCTGAGCCTCTATATAAATCTTGTGTTTTTATATCTTTTAATTTAACTTTTGGTATTTCTAAATTAAAATTTAACAATTCATCCCTATAATACTCATACTGTTTCTTTCTTGCTGTAAGCTCCGCTGTAAGCTCCGCTGTAAGCTCCGCTGTAAGCTCCGTGAAATTGTCCAAAATTCGGACAATTTCACCCTGTACCTCTAAAGGAGGTACAGGAATTTTTACATTTGTCATCACATTGCTCATCAATTTCGGATTACCCATACCCGCGTTGACATGTTTAGACGCTTCAACAGCTAATGCGTAATAAATGAATTTAGTTAAAACATCTTTGTCAGTAATTTTTATTAACCCACAAACATTCGTAACGCTAAACTTACCAGTTCTATAAAAAACTGTTCCCGCATTCGCACCATCTGTTGTCCAACTTATATATTCTCCATCAAAATCAAACGAGCTAATTTTTCCAAGTTCCCCATTATTCTCCGTCTGCGAAGAATAAACGGGATATTCTCCAGCATTATCACGAATGTAATCTTTCGATATCACTCTACCTCTAGTGATGGTAGAAATATCGCCAATTTTTTTAAACTCCACGCCATCAGGACATAACTCTTTTATAAGTTGTTCTAACTTACTCATTGTTTTGTCCCTCTTCTATTTCTGCAATTATTTTATCTATTGCTTGCCTTAGTTCTTCTTCTTTTTTAACTATTTCTTTTATTTCTGCATTTAGTTTTACTATATCTACTTTTTCTCTAGTATCTTCTTGTTCGACATAAGTACTTACTGATAAGTTATAATTTTGTTCTTGAATTTCTTCATAAGTTACTAATCTTGAGTAATATTGTTTATCTTCTCTATTAATAAAACATTCAACAATACTATTTATATTTTCATCAGTTAATTTATTGTTGTTAGTGACTTTAATAAATTCTTTAGAAGCATCAATAAATAACACTCTATTATCTACTTTATTCTTCTTTAAAACCATAATACATGTAGCAATCGATGTTCCAAAGAATAAGTTACTTGGTAATTGAATTACGCAATCAATAAAGTTGTTATCAATCAAATATTTTCTAATCTTTTGTTCAGCTCCACCACGATACATTATGCCGGGGAAACAAACAATAGAGGCTGTACCATTGGTTGCAAGCCAAGAAAGAGAGTGCATAATAAAAGCTAAATCAGCTTTTGATTTTGGCGCTAATACACCAGCCGGTGAAAAACGTTGATCATTAATTAATACAGGATTATCATCTCCTGCCCACTTAATTGAATAAGGAGGATTAGAAACAATCACTTCAAAAGGTTCATCATCCCAGTGTTGAGGCGAAATTAAAGTATCCTCACAAGCAATATCAAACTTATCATAATCAATATCATGCAAAAACATATTGATACGACACAGGTTATATGTTGTGATGTTTATTTCTTGTCCATAAAATCCTTGTCTAATATTTTCTTTGCCTAATATTTTAGCTGCTTTTAATAGTAATGAACCAGAACCACAAGCTGGATCATATACCTTATTAACTTCCTTTTTTCCTACTACTGCAAGTCTAGTTAATAGTTCCGATACCTCTTGTGGTGTAAAAAATTCACCACCACTTTTTCCTGCACCAGAAGCATACATTGTCATTAAAAATTCATAAGCATCACCAAAGGCATCAATACTGTTTTCTTTAAATTCACCTAACTTCATATCGCCAATGCCATTTAATAGCTTAACAAGCTTTTCATTTCTTTTAGGAACGGTTGAACCTAACTTATTACTATTAACATCAAAATCATCAAATAATCCTGCAAAATCATCTTCGCTTATACTACCTTTTGCGGATTGTTCAATATTGTTAAAAACTCTTTCTAAGGTTTCGTTTAAATTATCATCATATGGTGCTTTCTTTCTGACGTTTTCAAATAATTCAGAAGGAAGAATAAAGAAACCTTTTTCTTGAACTAAACCTTCTCTAGCTTCTTCTGCTTCTTCATCAGACATCTTTGCGTAATCAAAATCAGTATTACCTGATAATCTTTCACCATCATTAATATAATTAGTTAAATTCTCAGAAATAAAACGATAAAACATTGTTGATAAGACATATGATTTAAAATCCCAGCCATCAACACTACCTCTTAAATCGTCTGCAATAGACCATATAGCCTTATGTAGCTCTTCTCTTTCTTGCTGTTTATAATTGCTCATACAAACCTCTTCTATTCCTTAATTATAGCTTATGATATTAATTAATTTTTAAGTTAAAACTATAAAAGCTTGTTTTAAACAAGCTTTTGTTAGTTATTTTTAAAATTAAATTATTGTTGGCGATTTTAGGCATCGAGGAACATTTTATCATTCCAAACAAGTTCTACAAGTTGTGCAAGTAGTTCGTTTCGTTCTTTTATTTCTTTTTTTCCAAACTTGTCATAAGCTTTGAAATTAAGTTCATTTTCTTTAATGAATTTGTTAAATCTTGGATTATTCTGATACGCTAAATCTCCAAGCGATTCTGTATAAATATTTCCTTCATTAGAGCAATACTTTACTAATTTGTCAGTATAAATCGCATCGTTTAAACTTGCGTTTATACTCTTATGCAAAAGCAATAATGCTCCTACATCGTTTCGCCAACGCTTAAATTCATTTTGTTCACTATATTCATCAGTAAACCATTCATAATGATCAGTTATTATATGCTCAATTTCAAAGGGGTTCTTTGTATTTTTATTCATGTAGTTGATGTAATTGGAAGCAACTCCTGTTTCTTCTTCGATATATCCCGTAACTCTAGCAAGTATGTTTTTAATATATTTCTTTGTAAAAGAATTCAATATCAGCTGACTTATTGAAGATTGAGGATCATATTTTAAATTCAAATAATTTTTTTCTAATTTTTCTTTCAATTCAACAACACTTGTACATCTAATGTCTTTTGTCACGTTAAAAACATAATTTTTGATAGTGCTATACTCTACCTGTTTATAATTCGTAACGCGAGCCAGAATAAATAAATCAATATACCTGGCAACAAGATTAATTTTCTCAACAATAATTTCCCAATCGTCTTCGTAACATATTGGAGCCAAAAGTAATTGTGGTTGAAGTGTGAAATTCAATTTCGCATTGTAATAAACATACTTTGTTTCTTCAGAAAACTCTTCTTCTGCTTTTTTTATATGTAAATATACATCAGCATACTTGGCAAATTTATCAATAAATGTTTCGTAATCTTCTGCCGAATCGAGACCAAGCTTCTCTCTTTCGTCTCGAACCCATTTATGAAAGGAACCACCAATAATATCAAAATCTTGATTAACAGCGCCAGCTATTTTTTCACGGATAGTCTCCGCATACTGTGCTCTAAGCCAAGCTTTAATAAAAGTTTCATCACCCTTATCATCATCTTTCTTCAAACTTAATATTTTTTCTTTCCATAAATCATTCAACTCTTGTCTTCTATCATCATCTTTGACTTCAGAAAGTAAATATCCTTTAAGCATCTCTGTAGAAGTAAGGCTTAAACCGCGGTCATTCATTGTTACAAATATCTTATGAGCATCTTGTTCTGTTGTGGCAACAATTTCAATAAAATAAACTTTCTCAGCCAACCAATCACAAAAATGCAAAAGCATATCCGAAGTAATTTCTTCTGTTGGAAATACATCAATAATATCGTTATATCGATCATAGAGATTTTTAACCGATTCACTTACATCAGTTGTATCAAATGGTTCGTTTTTGAAAATTGCATCCATGCATTCATAACGTTCCTGGACATTGATATTAAATGATTTTGAACCGAAAGCTTCAGAAAATATCATAGCTTCTATCATATTGTAGTTTTCACCGTATTCTTTTAAGCGATTATTTAAATACATTAGTAATAGTGTTAAAGAAGATAAACGCTGTTGACCATCTATTATGGCGTTTTCTCTTCCTGCCAGGACAATAGACCCCATAAAATAAACACCATAATCTGCTACCTCAGCACGTAAATCTCCAATTTTAAAGTTATCTAGAAACTCAGATGTTAGATCATCAATTAATTCTTCGATATGTTTTCTTTGCCACATATATTCACGTTGATAATAGTGGATTGAGTATTTTGTGTTTTGCAAAAGTTGCTTCAAACTTTTTGGTGAGCCTTCAATTTGTTTCATAAATCTTTTCTCCTAATTTTCATTTATATGTTTTATCGATCGATAGTTTCATCAGTTTAATTTAACTTTTTGTTAGTTGTGTGTGAGATATAAAAAAACAATTTTTTATAAAATTGTTTTAATTAATTGTTTATTTTTTATGTAAGTTTTTTAATAACTAATTTTCTTCCCTTACCCCTTCCCTTTTATAAACTAGTACTAAAAATAAGGCACACGCTATCCAGATAATAGGTTCTGTTATAGCTACTCCTTTATAGCCTAGTTTAGGTATTAGATAGATACAAGAAAGTATCTTAAAGATTAATTCAATTGAAGAAGAGATAACTGGTATTATCTTATAACCTACTGCTTGCATTAAGGTTCTAAGTATTACTAGTAGTGCTAAAGGGAAAAACATTGAAGTTAGTGCTAAGAGGTTAAATTGACCATTTTCTAGTAGTGTTATGTCACTACTAGAAGCAATCGTACTAATTAAGTTTTTACCAAACACTAAGGCAATAATAAAAGCTAATAAAGAATATATAAAAGAAATAATTAATAATTGTTTAAAAGTAGTTTTAATTCTTTCTATTTTATTAGCTCCATAATTTTGCGAAACAAAGATTGAATTAGCGCTAGAGATAGTAGAGATAGGCATTAATAGTAATTCATAGATTCTTCTGGATGCAATATGAGCAGAGATTAAAGTAGTACCTAATTGGTTAATACTTCTTTGTAGGATTATCGAGCCTAAGGAGAAAACAGAATACATTAAAGCCATTGATAAACCACTATTAGTCATTTCTTTTACTAAGTCTTTATTAAATTTATAGTCTTCTTTTTTAGGTAAGTAATTATTGTAGTTTCTTTTAATATAGATGAAACCTAAAATAGCTGAAACAGCTTGAGAGATAACAGTAGCTAAAGCTAAACCCTTAACATCTAAATTAATATAAGCAGTAAATAAAAGATCTAAAAAGACATTTAATAGACAAGAAATAATCAAAAAATATAAAGGTGTTTTACTATTACCCATAGCTCTTAATAAAGAAGCAGTAAAGTTATACATGATGGTAGTAATTAAACCAGCTAAGATAATAAAAATATAGGTATGTGCTTGATCGAAGATTTCGGTAGGTGTTTGTAGTAAAGACATTATTGGTTTTAAAAGTGATAAAGACAATAAAGAAAGAATAAGTGTTATCACAACATCTAAAACAAACATAACTAGTACTGCCCGAGAAAACTTCTTATAGTCTTTAGAACCAAAACAACGTGATAAAACTAAAGAATAACCACCATTTAAACCACTAGCAAAAGCAATTATTAATGAATAGATAGCACTTGTACTTCCTATAGCAGCAAGTGAGCTAGCAGATAATCTAGCAGCAATTAAAGTATCAACAAAGTTATAGGCTTGTTGGAAAAGAGTACCAATAAATAAGGGTAAAGAAAAAAGAAAGATATGTTTTAAGGGGCTACCAACAGTCATATCTACTGTTTTACTTTCTGACATATCTTTCTCCTTTCTTACTTAATCAATAATTTCATAAGCTGAAATAATCTCAGCAATATAAATTGTAAAGTAATCCTTATCAGGATAACAGTCTTTAGCTAAATCGTTAGCTGTTTAACAAAGTATTGGATTTTTAAAGTGCATATCTCCTTTGAAAGAATCTCTATATCTCTACAAAATAATTCTACTAAGCAAGAAGGATAATATTAAGATAAATTTTTGTTGCGAAATCAGATAACTTACGTTATTTCAAAATTTTATAGATCAAAGCCTAAATATATGATCATTTATAAAAAAGTAGATACAGATTAGAAATTATATGCTAAATCTTGATGTATAAAAACATTAATCAAATCAAATTAGGTGTTTCATTTTTGTTTTATTACTAAATATATAAGGCATAAAAGAAAATATAATAGTACTTCGTAATTCTTATTTAAATGATAAAATCCAACATAAAACATTACTTAAGATAAATCTTATACCTATTTACTTTGTGCTCAAAATAGAGCTTATCCTTGAAAAAATGTCATTTTATATAAGATTTATGCTTGGAAAAGTGTCATTTTACTACAAAGTTATGCTTGGGAAAGTGTCATTTCTGGTATATGATTGGCTTGAAAAAATGTAAGCAGATGCTAAAATAAGCTTAAAGGAAGCCATAAATATGCTAAAAAGAAGTATTGAGAAAAAGCTAGAAGACTGGAAGAATAACAAAAATAAAAAAGTTTTAATGATTAAGGGAGCTAGACAAGTAGGCAAAACTACAAGTATTCGTAACTTTGCAAGCAATAACTATAAGCACGTTATTGAGCTAAATTTTGTGACTAATCCCAGTTATAAACAAATCTTTGATAATGATTTAGATGCTACTACGATCCTAGCAAATATTTCTCTTTTTACTCCTTATGGTAATCAACTAGTTCCCGAAGATACGCTCCTTTTTCTAGATGAGATACAAGAATGCCCGCGTGCTAGAGCTGCCTTAAAGTTTTTGTGTGATGATGGTAGATATGATGTTATTACGTCAGGCTCAATGTTAGGCATAAATTACCAAAATGTTCCTTCTTACCCTACTGGATATGTCGATTATTTAGATATGTATCCTCTTAGTTTTGAAGAATATTTATGGGCAAATAATGTTGATAAATCAATAATTGCTAAGGTTCATGAAAATTTTAAACAAAGAAAAAAAGTAGAAGAAAGCATTAATAATAAACTTTTGACTTTATTTCGTGAATATATCGTAATTGGCGGTATGCCGGCTGCTGTACAAAACTTTATTGATGAACATAACTTTGCTCACGTTTTAAATATTCAGAAAAGCATTGTTATTGATTATAAAAACGATATAGCTAAATATGCACCAAGTAGTGAGAAAGTTAAAGCTAAAGCTTGTTACGAATCAATACCAGCTCAATTAGCTAAAGAAAATAAAAAATTTATGTACAACGTCATTGAAAAGAACGGACGTTCTTCTAAATTCTTAGGAAGTATTGACTGGGTTCTAGATGCAAACATCGCTTTAAAATGTAATAACGTTAAAAGAATTGAAAAACCCTTATATGGCTTTAAAGAAGAAGATAGTTTTAAGATCTATATGAATGATACCGGCCTACTAATATCACAATTAGATGAAGGTACTAATAAAATGATAATCAATGGTGATTTACAAATTTATAAGGGGGCAATATTTGAAAATGCTATTGCTCAAATTTTAAAAGAACGTTCATATCCACTGTATTACTATAGACGTGATAGTGGTTTAGAGATTGATTTTATTTTAAGCAACGAGGAAGGTATAATCCCTTTAGAAGTAAAAGCTGGAAACAATAAATCACGCTCACTACAAACAGTTTTAAAAGAAAATAACCAATTATTAGGCATAAAACTTATTGATGGTAACGTTGGTATAGTAGATAATTTATTAACTTTACCTCTTTATATGGCAATGTTTCTTTAAACGATAAAAAGCGCAATAAGTCGAAAAAATATTCCTTATGGAATATTTTTCATAGGAAAAATATGCTTTTGGGAATATTTCTTCGAGTTATCATTAAATTTAAACAAAAATAAAAGTGGTTACCCACTTCTATTTAAAGCTATATGAACCGAAATCAACGTAAGCTATATAAGTCTTACCACGGTTAATTAATAAGTCATTACCAGAGGTATCTTGCATTTGGATTTGGGTATATTCTTTTTCCTTCTTCCAAGCCATTTCTTGTACCTTACCGTTAGAAATATAATAGCCAGTATTAGGACCATACCAATCTAAACCAATATGACCTTTATCATCCCCTCTTGACCAGATTGTAGTAGGTAAAACAATTACATTAGTGAAAGCTAATTGTTCACCAGTATTACCATCGATTTGTTTAGAACCATTAATGGTTTTGTAATATAAACCGTCTTCTTCATTATAAGTTAAATCAGCTAATTGATTGCCAAAGTTTAAATAAACATAAGTGCAATCTTCACCATCTGGTTGCACTAAATCATACCCTTCAACAAAGTTGAAAGCTGTACCTTGATACTCTTCAGCTAAATCAGTTCTGATCTTATTACTCTCTAAATAATCAGCAAAAGCAGTACCATCAAAATAAGAAGTATGTTCTAAAGCATAACCAGCAGCTCTACGAGATTGATCTCTACCAAATAAAACACCACCATTTAAACCATCAAAAGAATCCATATCTAAGGAAAAGTAGTAATCCATCATTGATTCATCTTCACCCCAATGCACATAATAAGCATCAAAGCCTAAAGCTAAAGGTGGAAAGTAGTAACGGTATGAACGAACTGAACATACCTTAGGCATATTAATATAATCAGGGAAAATAGCTAATAGTCTAGTTAAACCACCCTCTACTGGAACCTCGAATATAACATCAGCTTCTCCAATACCTAATTGAGGCATAGCGGCCATAATATTATTAACCATAACGGCAACTGGTCTTTTGCCCCAAGCCTCTTCTGGCAAACCAGGTAAACCTGTTAAAGGATTAATACTAGGATCTCCCTCTTCTACTTCTTGAGTTTCTACCACAACAACCTGGCTAGCTTCTGGAGTAGCACTAGGAGTATTTTCTACTGTAGCATCTCCACTTGAGCAAGCCACCATCATCAATAACATTAAAATAATTAAAATTTTTTTCATAAACACCTCTTAAACTGTTTTAATTATACCTTATAGCTTTTATTATCTAAAAGAAAACTAATTTAAAATTGATAAATTTATAAAGAGATTTGAATTTATAAATAAAATTTTATGCATTTATCGATGCACAAAACGCAAAATTTGCGATTTGTGCATTGATAACTCGTGTTTTTTGTTAAATATTTATTAAAAACGATTCTTAAAATAAACGAAAGATTTAGCTAATATAAAAACTAAAATAAACACCAAAACATAATCAAAAAGAAAAGATAATAGGCTATAACTTACTTTTATGGTACTAGTAGAATTTATAGAGGCTGGTCCATATATAATTTCATAAACTAAACCAAAACCAATATAGGAATCGATATCTCCACCAGAAATAAAATGAGAAAGTAATGGTTTATTTCCTTGTTTAACATAGTAAATATTTATTAAAAATATAATTAAAGAAATAAATAAAGAAAATAATAAACATTTAAAAAATACTTTTTTATTTACTTTCATATCTTATTCAAAACAATAAGTGTTTTCCTTTAAAGTAACTTTACCTAAACAAGTACTACCTGCTTTTCTAATCTCGTAAGTATGTAGACAGTTTCCGTAAATATCTTCAATATTTTTATTAAAGATATCACTATCTTCTTTTTTCACAACACAAGCGATAGTGCCACCAAAACCCCCACCATGAACTCTAGTAGAACCATTTTGATTAAATTCTTTAGCTAAGCCGTAAAGTAAAGCGTACTCTTGTTTAGACTTATCGTAGATAACGTTTTGTAAGTATTTATAAGAAGATTCTCCCGATAAGTTTATTAGTTTTAATAATTGGTTAATATTTTCTTCTTTAAAGGCTTTTAAAGCTAAGGCTACCCTGTCTTGTTCATTAAAGAAGTGGAAGGCTCTTAGTATTGCTCTTTGGTTATTTATTTCTTTATTAAGCATATTTATATTAGAGAAAAACTGTTCTTTTTCTACTTCTCTTAAATAATTTTTATTAAAGTAATTAGCTACCATCTTCATCTCTTTAGTGATAGAGGCGTATTCATCTGTTAAGTCTTTATGATCTGCTTCACAGTTAATTATCGTTAAACGATAGTTATGTTTACTAAAGGAGAAATCAAGATTTTCTAACTTAACTTCATCCTTTAAATCCATATAGCTTACCCCACCACAAGCTATCGCTATTTGATCAGCACAACCACTAGGTTTACCAAAATAAAGGTTCTCACACTTTTGCGATAGTAAAGCTAAATAGAGATTATTTAAGGAATTATTATTAAAGAAATAGTTAAAGATTTGGGCAATTAATAATTCAAAAGCGGCTGAAGAAGAAAGACCAGAACCTGAAGCAATATCCGAATTACAGATACAATCAAAACCAGCTATTTCTTTATTATCTTCTTTTAATAAGGCAGCTACACCTCTAATAATAGCGCTAGAGGTATTTTTCTCTTCTTCTTTAATGCTTAAATCATTTAAGTTTACATGATATGTTTTACCTTGAGAAATTAAATTTACGGTATTGTCATTATTCTTTTTCGCAAAAGCTAAAATATCTGCATTTATAGCCGCTCCGATAACACATCCCCTTTGATGATCAGTATGATTACCTATTATTTCGCTTCTTCCAGGAGAAGAAAAACCATAATAGATACCTTCACCAAAATTATTAATTGCTTCAAGGTATAAATTTAAATAACGTTCTTCTTGATTAGAAATAGCTAAATCATTTAATAGAGTTTCTTTTATATAAAACTTATTCATCCTTATTCTCCACTTGGTAACAAATATAATGAGAAATGCTCTCCCCTTTTCTAATTATTGGCTTTTGAGGACCAGTATAGTTAATCGCATTAGGATAATGTTGGCATTCAAAGCAGATACCATCATTTTCTCCATACGCTCCCTCTTTGCCTACTTCTGTTTTTAAATAATTGCCACTATATACCTGCATATCAGGTAAATCAGAATAGATAGTTAAGGCAAGCTTTGAACTTTCTAGTTTCGCTCTTAAGCCTTCCTTTTGTTTCTCAAAGACATAACAGTGATCTATACCTTTAGCAAGAATCATATTTTCATGCATATTGTTGAAGGCTTCACCTATTTTTTTAGGAATTCTAAAATCAAAAGAAGTGCCTTGAACTCTAATTATTTCAGCCTTATTTAAACCAGTTTCATCGATCATCGCTACATAATCACAAGGTATACAAAGCTTTTGCCCAAGTACCGTTCTTTGATTACCAATTAAATTGAAATAAGAATGATTAGTTATATCAACAATACTATCTTCATGAGCATAGACCTTATATTCCCAAATTAGTCTATTATCTTGTAAGTGATAGATTATTTTAATATCTAATTGACCAGGAAAACCTTCTTCATTGTCTAAAGAAGTAGTGGTGTAAACAATCTGATTTCCATTTTCACTCACATCATAGACCTTTAAAGAGAAATCATTATTACCACCATGATGACAATTACCACGATCATTTTGCGGTAGTTGGTATTCTTTATCATTTAAAATAAAACGACCGTTTTTGATTCTACCAGCTACCCTACCAACACTCATTCCCATATATAAACCATGGTTATTAAGATAGTCATTGATATTATTAAAGCCTAAGACAATATCCTTATTTGTTTTTTTATCAATCAATTTTAATAAGCAAGCACCTAAATTCATTACTTCTACTTTTAGATACTCGTTTTCTAAAATTGAAGTTACTACTGGTCGATTATTATAAGAGCCAAAAAATTCCATTTTAACTCTCCGCTGCTGCCAGCATCGCTGCTCCTAATACCCCTGGTTTATCTAAACTAGCAAGCACAATTGGAATATCACGAATGCCTTCTTGAACATACTGATTATAGTATTTACTAACTAAATCAAAATAATATTGATGAGCGTGTTCAGCAACCCCTCCACCTATCACAAAGATATCAGGATCGGCAACCATCGCAATATTATTCATCATAATCGCAAATTGTTTAGCCATTAATTCAATTACTTCCTTAGCCTTTTCGTTGCCCTGACTATAAGCTTCAAATAAGGCACCAGTATCTTTTAAACCCATTTGATTAGCTTTTTTAAAAAGGGCAGTTCCAGAAGCTTCGTTTTCTACTGCTCCAGCAGCTAAATGATTTTTCTTTTCAATATAAGGATCAATAATTATATTAGCCACCTCTCCAGCATAACCATGAGCTCCACCATAGGTATGACCATTAATGATCAAAGCTCCACCAATACCAGTGGAATGGGTTAAATAATAAACTACATCCTTCCCTTTTCCCGCTCCTAGTACTGCTTCTGCTAAACCTGCAACATTGGCATCATTATCAATAAAGACTTCCTTATTAAAGATCTCTTCTAAATGTTTTACTAAGGGATAATTTTCAAAACCCTTTATATTAGTAGCCATCGTAATGACTTTATTTTTCTTATCTACTGGACCTGGAGAGCCAATACCAATAGCTTTAACCTCACTTAAATCAAACTCTTTCAGCATTGTCACGATATTCTCTTCTACCTTTTCTGGTCCTTGATCAGCTAAAGAAGGTTTAATATTTTCTTTTAAAATTTCTCCTTGTGAAGTAACTAAAGCTACCCTAACATTAGTTCCTCCTAAATCAATACCAATGTATTTATTCATCCTTCCCCCTTACTTTAGCTAGTAGATCATAATCAATACTAGCGTAAATCTCACATTCATAAAATTCTCCTACTTTTAGTTCACCACCAATAATAATTACTGGATCAACACCCTCGGGTGCTGAAAAGTAGGCACGACCATAACTTTTATGGTTTAAATAATCTACTTCTTCTACTAATACTTTATAACTTTTATTGATTCTTTTTTGATTAATTTCTTCTACTATCTCTTTTTGTTTAAGCATTAGAGTTTCGTATCTTTGTTTCTTAATCTCTTCTGCTACCTGATTTTCCATCTTATAAGAGTAAGTATCTTCTTCTCTGGAATACATAAAGCAACCCAAAGAATCAAACTTCTCTTCCTCAATAAAGTTTAAAGTTTCCTTGAAATCTTTTTCTTCTTCGCTAGGGAAACCTACCATAAAGGTAGTTCTTAGTATTTCTTCACCATTAAAGTATTGATGAATTAAATTAAACTTCTCTTTTAAAAACTTAACAGTAGTAGGTCTACGCATAGCTTTTAAAATCCTGTCAGAACCATATTGAACAGGCATATCAAAATAAGGCAGGATATGTTTAGAATTTTTAATTGTTTCTAACATTTCTTCATTTAATTCATCAGCATATAAATAAAGTATTCTGATCCATTCAAAATCTAATTCATCTAACTCTTTTAATAATTCGGGTAAGGCAAAATAACCATATAAATCTTTACCGTAATAAGCGCTATCTTGAGCTACTATTACTAATTCTTTTACTCCCTTTTTACTAAGCTCTTTAGCTTGAAGAAGTAAGTCTTCTTTAGGATAAGATTTATAATTACCTCTAATTAAAGGAATAGCACAATAAGCACAACGGTGATTACAACCCTCAGCAATCTTTAAATAAGCAAAATGATTAGGTGTTAAATAATAACGAGAATCAGGATCTAACTGTTTAAAATCGTAATTTAATAAACGTTTTAAAATTAGATGCATTCTAGGATATTCATCTAAAGAGATAAAAGCATCTACTTCCGGAATTTCTTTTTTTAACTCTTCTTGGTAGCGCTGCACTAAACATCCACTAACAATCAAATACTTTAACTTATCTTTTTTATATTCGGCCATCTCTAAAATGGTATCAATAGCTTCTTGTTTAGCGGGTAAGATAAAACCACAGGTATTAATAAAAATAATATCGCACTTACTTGGATCTTTTTCAGCAGTTAAACCAGCTTCATTAAACATGGAAACGATATTTTCAGAATCAACTAGATTCTTACTACAACCTAAAGAGATAAAACCGTATTTCATTTTCTAATCCTTTTTAAACATGCTTGAGCAATAATACCAGTTAAAATACCAGTACCAATTGAAGAGATAGCTAATATTGGCAGTAAAGCAATTATATTAGCCTGACGATAAAAAAACATGACCACCAGTACCTGCCCTAAAGAGTGAGCAATCGCCGACATGATTGAAGTAAATAAAAAGGAACATTTTAATTTATGACATATTGCTAAAAGCAAAGAAGAAAGTAAAACTCCTCCAAAAGAAATCCAGAAAGGAGAGCCAAAGATTAAACCTTTTAAAAGATTACCGATAATAACTCTCATCGCATTAACGATAAACATTTCTTTTATGCCAAATATTGATAAAGCTATTAAAGCGATAATATTAGCTAAACCAAAACGAATACCAAATTGTAAAGGCGGAATAAAATAAGATTCAATTAAATTGATTACAATTGCTAAAGCTGAAAGCATTGTTAGGGTAGTAAAACGTCTAGTTTTATTCATCTGCCAATACCACCATTAAACCATTGGGTAAACAAACTATCGGCATATAATTATCAGCCGATACCCAACCTACACTCTCACACACCTTATCTGGACAATCAACATCATGGGCATGATATTGACCATCCTTTACTTCGATATACATATAACCATTAGCTCCATGAATTGAATATTCCCCATCTTCATTTAAGGGAAATTCCAATAAAACATCACCGTACTGGTTTTGTACCTGAACCATCTGTTTATTCTTATTTAAAAACTTATTAGTTAAAAAGATAATCCCACACATCAAAATAATTGCAATAATAATCAATACTTCCTTCTTCTTCATTGCTTCTTACTTCTTTCCTTATAGAGCCTTTTTTTCTCTTCTTTAATCTTGCCTCTAATATAATCTCTTCTTCTTTTTCTTTTAACCTCAGCTATGGCTGATGCCTTTTTCTTTTTATAGCCTGGTTTTACTTTACTTTTCTTATTAGCAATCTTAGCAATCTCCGGATCATCGATATGTTTGCTCTTTCTTTTTACTGCAAAGGGATTTTTACTATCACGCCATTTACCGTTTTTAATATCTTTATAGCTAAACTCAAAAGTTTTACTTAAACTCTTTAAACCATATAAATCTTCTTCCTTATATAAAAGAAAACAAGTCCCCTCTCTGCCACTTCTTCCAGTTCTGCCACATCTATGAGTATAGAAAGCCAAATCACTTGGTAAACCTAAAGAGACAACATGTGATATACCTTCGATATCTATGCCTCTGGCAGCTACATCACTAGCTATTACATAGCGATACTTCTGACTAGCTAAAGCACGCATCGCCTTTTGTCTTTCTCTATCTTGTAGACCACCGTGTAAAAGAACAGCCTTATAATCATTGGCTTGTAGAAGCTTATAGATTTCATCACACTGTTCTCTAGTATTGCCAAAGATAAGACAAACATATGGATCAAAACCAGGTAGTAATCTTAAAAGAGCTTGACCATAATCTTGATGGCCACAACTTATCGCAATATGATTTATTTTACTTTGTAGATGGCTTTTTTCTTCTACTTCAATAATTTGGGGATTATCTAAATACTTCTTAGCAAATAATCTAAATTCATTAGGAAAAGTAGCTGAAAAACATAGTATCTGAGGTTGGTTTTTCATCGGAGTCAATAAGGCATCCATATCATCTAAAAAACCATACTCTAAAGTCATATCAGCTTCATCGATCACAAAAGCTTTAAGTTTATCTAAACGAATGATATTCTCTTTCATTAAGGCTTTTAAACGACCAGGAGTGCCAATAATTACTTGTGGGGTATTAGCTAAAGACTTCTTACTTTTTAAAGAATCAGTGCCAGAAGAAAGTAGTTTTATCTTTAATTTAGGCAAAACCTCTTTCATTTTTAGTGCTTCTTTATGAATTTGATAAGCTAACTCTCTTGTGGGAGCTGAAATGAGTAATTGAGTTTCTTGTTTATCTTCTTCAAGAATACAGATTAAAGGCAGTAAATAAGCCAGAGTTTTTCCTGAACCAGTTTGTGAAATTACTCCAACATCCTTACCTTTTCTAATACTTTTATAACTCAGGGCTTGTACATCACTTAACTTAGTGTAGCCATTAACTTCCATTAAACGATAAGAAAGCTCATCTAGATCTTTTAATTCCATAGGTAGATTTTAACACAAGTAAGCCAAGAAAAAAGACACCGAAGTGTCTTAATCAGCTAAAGTTCCCATTGGATCCCAAGGTTCTAATTCTTTAAGCTTCTTATCTAAGGCTTTTTTAGCCTTCTCAGAAAGATATTTCTTATTAACTACAGCTTGGAATACATATTCATCAAACCACTTATCAGAACCTACGAAATAACCCTTATTAGCTATTTCATCTCCCCATGAATTTTCAATCTTCCACTTAGTAGCCTTTTTACCATCTAAATCAACACCAGTAATTACCATGGCATGGTTCATTGCGGATTGACAAGCATATAATCTATCACCCTTGTCCATCTCAAAGTTCACATTGAATAAGCTTTCATAATCATAATTTTCAGGAGCCCAAACCCCATTTTTACGATCACCATAACAGCTTACATCTGAACCAAACCAAACTACCTTCTTATCCTTTAATTGAGCAATTACTGCCTTTTTAATCTCTTCTAAAGGTAGGTTTAAATGTCTAATTGGTACCCCAACTACTGATCCTAAATGTTTAATCGTATACATATTGTAATAAGGGGTTTCTTTACGTGGAGAATCAATTAAAGAAACATAATCACTAAACTTAACATTGACATACTTTTTAAAGAAAGTTTGTGGAGTTAAGTTTTTAACCTTATGATATTTCTTATCCTTATCAACATATTCGAAATCAAAAGTCTTAGGTGGTACACCGAAACAATCGCAAAGCATATTGTAGATATCTTGTAAGCACTCTTCTTTTAATTTACTTACTTCTTTTTTATCTTCTTTATCTTTAATAGCTACCGCAAACTTACGTAAACGATTATTCATCAACATACCTAAAGTTCTAGTGTGTGAAGAAGAATAAGTTTCACACATTGCATCCTTTGGTACCAAACCATACTTTTCGATATTAGCTGTCAACATATCCCATTGACCGCCATCATTGATAGCACCCATTAAGATAAAGTTAAGAGTTCTTTCGTCCCAATCATTAAAACGCAACTCAATTAAGGTTTCCATCATGAAATTAGATTTTTCTAATTTATCATAGAATGCTGTATAGTTTTGGGAGAACTCAAAGTTTTCTAATTTTAACTTTTTAGCTACATCTTCTCTTAAAACGTTTAAGCCAGAGAAAATCCAACAACGTCCTGATTGCATTTGGTTAGTAACTGGTAGTGTTTCAATATCAATTGAAAAACGAGACTTGAAATCACCACTAGCTTCCATAACCATTGCGACATCGTTGATGTCGGTTTTAAATAAGGCATGTCTAGCAGTTGTTGTGATTGGTGAAGATTGATAGTTTTTATCCATCTTCTCGAGCATTGTTTTTGAGATGTCTTTTGCCATAATTCCTCCTTAAGCATTAATCATCATCATTCTTATTTAAATCAGCTAAAGAGCTAAAACTTGAACTTGAAACACTCTTATAGCTTTTTTTACGAATTAATTCATCTTCTCTAGCGATCGCTTTAATATTGCGTATCGCAATAACATCTAATAAGACAATATAAACTAAGAAAATTATCAACATGTATTCGTCTTCTACTGAAACACAGAAATCATAGAAACCATGTAAGACAACTGGTACTAGTAAAGAGACAAATAAATAGAAAATGCATTTACCATGTTTATCTCTTAAACTAGCCTCCTTAGCATCATCATAGAAAGTACCCATATAGATACCAAAGATGCAATGTCCAGGAATTGCGGTTATAGCTCTAAACATGGCATTACTTAAACCATAAGAGCTTACATATAATACGTTTTCTAAACACGCAAAGCCTAAAGAGATAACTACCGCATAAACTACCGCATCAAAACGATAATTAAACTCTTTCGAGTTCCAGGTTGTAAAAAATAAGGCTAAGAATTTAAAACCTTCTTCTACTAATGCCACTACCAAAAAGTTTTCTAAAAAATAATACAGCGTAATATCTCTTTCGCTCATTGCTGAGGTAAAAATATTAGAATAAAGAAAGTTTTCGCCCCAGGTTTCCGCAAAAATAACCGGAATCGAAATTAAAGCACCAATAATAAATAGCTTCATTAACATTCTTACTGGTTCTTTTTCGATCTTATCTAATTGATAGATTAAATAAGCTAAGTATATAGGCGGAATAACAGCCGCTAAAAATAATATTGAATATGTCGTCATGAAACTATTTTACACAATTATTAGTAAATATGGCTATGTTACAATAAATTTATGAATGTCTTTCAAGTAAGTCCTTCTGGTTATTGCAAGGGTGTAGTTAATGCGATAACAATTGCCAAAAAAACAAGGAGGCAATATCCCGATTCTCCAATCTATGTTGCCGGGATGATTGTTCATAATGTTTATGTAGCTGAAGCTTTAAAAAAGCTAGATATTATTACCTTAGAAAGAGAAAACTTAAAACAGTATTTAGATACTTTGGGTGGTGTAATTATTTTTTCAGCTCATGGTATTGCTCCTAAAATAAAAGAATATGCCTTAGATAAGGGCTGGATAGTAGTTGATGCTTCTTGTGTTGATGTTTTGTATACCCAACAAATAATCAAAGAAAAATTAGAAGAAGACTACGAAATCTTTTATATTGGTAAGAAAAATCATCCGGAAGCTGAAGCAGTTTTATCTTTATGTGAGAGAATTCATTTAGTAGAAAACGAAGATATATCTAACTTAAAACAGTATCCTAAGGTATTTGTAACCAATCAAACTACAATGTCGGTTAACGAATTAAGCGATATTTATTTAAATATTCAAAACCAATATCCTCATGCCTTAATTCAAAACGAAATTTGTCATGCCACTAGTCAAAGACAACAAGCCATTAAAGATTTAAAAGATTGTGATCTTTTATATGTAGTTGGTGATCCTCATAGCAATAACACTCGTCAATTAGCTAATATTGCAAGTAATTGTGGCATAAAAACAAGAATGATTGAAACGGCTAAAGAGATTGATATCAATGATTTAAGCGCAGATATCAATGTCTATGTAACCTCAGGTGCTTCTACCCCTCCCTATTTAAGTAGACAAGTACTGCAATGTTTAAAAGAGTATGCAGATACAGGCATACTCAATACTTACGAAATTGATATCAATAAAATTCTTTAATGTAATCTTTTAATAAACTTTTTCCAAGTAAATTCCTGATCATTAAAGACTTCTTGAGGAAGTTTATTTTTTTGTGAAATAAATAGATAAAGTAAAACCATCATTATCCCATAGATGCCAAAAGCTATCATACATAGCAAACGGGAATCATAGCGGAAAGGATGAATATAAGCCAGTAAGACAAAAGGTAAAATAGAAACCAAAGAAACAATGGCGCAACGTAAAGCAATGCCAGCAATCGATTTAATATCAAAATCAAAGTTTTGTTTAAGCAAGATAAAGACCAAAATAATATAGAAAAGTGAGGAAACAACGGTTGATAAAATCATACCGTCATAACCAAACATTTTAATCAAAGTAAAGAAAGAAATTAGTTTAACAACCGTACTTAAAGATAAAAAGATCAGTGCGTTTTTACGGAAGCCTAAGGTAATTAAAATTGTTGATAAGATTGGTGCTACTGTATCAGTGAAGGCATGTAAGGCATATAAACGTAGTAGATGATCGCCAAGCTGCAAATTAGAGCCACCAAACATAATAAAGAAGATTGGCTTAGAGAAGAAAATGATAACTAAAATAATAGGAATTAAAATATATAAAACAGTAGCTAGAATATCTTTAATATTTTTGCGTAAGGCAATATAGTCTTGTCTTTCATATTCGCTACTTAAATAAGGCACTAAACCAGCAGAAAATCCTAGAGCTAATACTTGTGGGATAGAGCCAATTTTAGCGCAGTTAGTTTGCACAATCCCTAACACTGATTTAGCTAAATCCATTGGTGTGCCTAAAGAAGTAATATAGGGAATAAAATAGCGAGAATTAATTAATAAAGAGGTAGTACCAATAACAGTTACTGCTACATAAGGTAAAGATAAGGCGAAGATTTCTTTTAGTATTGTTTTAGTATATTTACTTTTTCCTTCTTGTAAGCTAGCCTTTTGGATTAAATAATCTTTATCTTGTCTAGAAGAAAATAAAAAGTAAAACAAGGTAAAAATAGCGCCTATTCCTGCTGCTAGTACCGCAATATATACGGCATATACCGGAGGTAATTTAAGTACCCTTACCGCAAAATAACCACCAAAGATAATAATAGCGACTCTGACTAATTGTTCTAAGACTTGTGATATCGCATATACATCTAATCTTTTAATTCCTTGATAATAACCTCTAGTAACAGCTAATAAAGGAACTGATAATATTGCAACTAATAAGATCTTAAATAAATTAGCTAAAGCCTCTACCTCTTCTGGTTTAGCTAACTTGCCTAAGGAAGAAGCAGCTAAAGAATTAGAAGTAAAAAAGAAAATAATACCGATTAAAAAAGAAACAACTAAGACGAAATAAGTTCCTACCTTTTTAACTTGTAAGGCACTACGATAATCTTCTTTAGAAATATAACGTGCCATTAAAGAAGCAATCGCAAAAGGTATACCAGCTTGAGTAACCTTTAAAATAATATCGTAATAGGTATAAGTAATACTGTAATAAGCCATATTTTCAGCCCCAGCATACTGATTTAAAGGTACAACATAAAATAAACCTAAGGCCTTAGCTAGAAAAAAACCAAAGGAGCCGGCTAAAGCTCCAGATAGTAGTGATTGTTTATTCTTTTTACTCATTGTTATCTCCAAGAGTCACATGTAAAGTTAAAAATTCACGCTTTGTATTACTTTCGTCTTTATTGCTCCATTGAACCATAACTTTTAAATCAACTTCTTTTTCTTCGGCTATGCCGCTAAGCACTAATCCCAAAACGTAACCATCATCAACATTAGCTTGATGAGGAATCATGGTATATTCTTTATCTTCAAAAATACCAACAGAAGCAGCCATTTCAGAGCTATAATCCTTACCATCAACGATTGCTAAAGCTTCAACATTGTATAAAGCTGATCTAGCATCATCAATGACCACATAAAAGCGATAGGTGCCATCTTCTAAACTAGCCATCTCCCCTTCAATATTGTAGTAGGTAGAGCTTTCAATAAAGTTTTCTTGGTTTTGTAAGCTATTTACTAATTCCAGATAGCGTTGTTGGTTCTTTTCTTCTTGAGACATTTCTTTATTGGCACAAGCAGAAAGAAGCAATAAGAAAAGTAAAGTAATCTTTTTAAGCATAGTTCAATTATAAACCGATATCTTTATCTTTCTAGTACAAAGTAATTTTTCTTACCCTTACGTAAAATGAATAAGTTATTAAATAAGGCAGTATCACCATTTAAAACTAAATTAGGATCATCCTGTTTAACACCGTTTAAAGTAATAGCATTTTTTGAAATTAATTCACGTGCTTCTCTTTTCGATTGACAAGCTTTTACTAAAACTAAAGCATCAGTTAAAGTAACATCTTCTTCTAATTTATAACGTTGCAAATCTGCAATACCTTGTTCAAGTTCTGCTTGTGATAAATCACGAATATCACCATTAAAGAAGGTTTCGGAAATTCTAACAGCAGTATTATAAGATTCTTCACCTCTTAAGAAGGTAATAACCTCTTTTGCCAAGGTTCTATGAGCTTCACGTAAATGTGGGTTTTCTTTATGAGATAGCTCTAATTTTTCAATTTCTTCCTTACTTAAGAAAGTTAAGAATTTAAGGTAATCAATAACCTTCTCATCTTCACAGTTAAGGAAGAATTGATACATTTCATAAGAAGAAGTCTTCTCTTCGCTTAACCAAATAGCTTGACCATTACTCTTGCCAAACTTACTACCATCAGTCTTAGTTAATAATGGCATTGTAAAGCCATAGGCTTCTTCATTACATCTTTTGCGAATTAATTCAATACCAGCAGTAATATTACCCCATTGGTCTTGCCCAGCAACCTCTAAATCAACTCCGCGCGTTAAATGTAAGTGATAGAAGTCTAAAGCTTGTAAGATCATATAAGAAAATTCAGCATAGGTAATACCTTCATCTAATCTTCTTTTAACGATATCTTTACCCAACATATAGTTAATATTGAAGTATTTACCATAGTCTCTTAAAAACTCAATAACATTGATATCCTTAATCCAGTCATTATTATTAACAACTTCAAAACCAAAGATATCTTCAGCCTGTTTCTTTAAACAATTAAAGTTATGATCAACCTCTTCTTTAGTAATCATCGGTCTTTCAGCATCAGGTTTAGGATCACCAATCATACCTGTTGCCCCACCTACTAAAAGAATTGGATGATGTCCAGCATCTTTTAATCTTTTAGAAATCAAAAAGGATGAGAAATGGCCGATATGTAAACTATCGCCAGTAGGATCGGTACCAATATAAAAAGTCATACCTCCCTTATTTAGTTTTTCTTTTAGTTCAGGTGAGCTAACATCTTTAATTAAGCCACGCCATTCAAGTTCTTCATAAATAGTCATCTTTTTTCCTCCTAACATAAAAAAGGTAGGCCCAAGGTCGCATAGCGAGGTCCCACCTTATTTCTTACTTTGACTTTAACGCAGTTAACGCCTTAACTTTGCATTAAGGGACTAGAAGGTGTATTCAATTAAGTTCACTAACCTCTTTCCAGCATTCAAGGCTCTCTATCTAGTTAGCTTAATCTACTCTTCTTCATTTTAGTCATTAACTAAAGTAGTAGTACCACGAGGAGAGAAGATATAATTAAATTTCTTTTCTCTGTCTTCTACTTCTTCATCCATCAACATCTTTGTCATCAAACGCATTGCTACAGCTCCAAGATCATAATCAGGAAGTGTAAACGAGGTTACGGTTGGTCTGACCATAGAATTATACTTCGTATCAATCGCACATACAAGCTCCATATCTTCAGGAACTGAAATATTGTTTTCTCTAGCAGCATTAATTGTTGCGAAGGCTTGTGAATCACGATTTACTAAGAATAATTGATGTTTATGGGTTTTAAAATATTCGCATAAGAATTTATAAGAAGATCTAGCGCCACTAGGAATCTCGACAAAGTTATTAAACTCTTTGCCTACTTCCTTAAAGGCCTTAGCAACACCATTAGCCATTTCTTTAGTGCTTGATTTATTCTTACGATCTTGTAGTACTGCAATATCATCAATACCCTTAGCTAAATATTTTTTAACTAAGTTATACATCTCTTCTTCAACATCCACAAAGACCGAACAAATACGATCAGCCGAGATACGATCACCAATTACTACAATTGGAATATTGTATTCTTTTAATAAATTGATTGCATCATCTTTAATCTTATCAGAATAGATAATAACCCCATCAACATGAGATTTAATAATGACATCAATAATCTTATCTACATCAGAAATACCCTCAGTGATGGTATGTAAAACAACCGAATAGTTATAGATTTTAGAAACATCTAATAAGCCATTAATAATTTGTCCAGTATAAGTAAAACTTGTATCTGGAACAATCAAACCAATCATCGTGGTTTTTTGTAAAGCTAAGCCTTGAGCAATCGCATTAGGTTTATAACCTAAACTGGCAATCGCTTCTTCAACCTTTTTTCTAGTTCCCTCTTTGACAACAGAAGAATCATTTATGACACGTGAAACGGTTGCTAGAGAGACTCCAGCTTCTTTAGCGACATCATAAATAGTTACTCTTTTCATTCTTCACTACCACTGTTTTCTTCTTCTTTTACTTCTTCTGTATCCTTCTTTTTGACAAACTTATCGAAGGTATTAGCAATATTTTCACCTAACTTTTTAGCTGTTTCGCTAACTTTTTCATCTTTGGTGATATTGCCTACTTTCTCTTTTGCCTCTTTAGCCTTACTACCTAAATTCTTAGCTAAATCACTATCACCTAAAGCATCAATATAACGGTTAACGAAAGTGCCAAGTTGTAAAGCATAATCCTTAGTTTTATCAACAGCTTCATTTAACTTACTGTTATCTTTTAAACTGTTAACCTTAACTTCAGCTTCATCAGATAATTTCTTAACCTTAGTTTCAAAATCTTCTCTCATCTTCTTTACTTTTTCTTCATCTTTAAATTGATCGATGAATTCATGGAAGTCTTCGCTTTTCTGTGAAAAACGTTCACGTAATTTTTCGCGTGAATTTTCAAAACGTTCAGAAACATCATCTAATAAACCTTCGGCCTTTTCAGTAAATTCAGCCTCATTTTCATCAGCTTCAGTTTGAATTTCTTTAATCTCTTTTTCTAAATTTTCAACAGTTTCTTCAACAACATCATTTCTTTCTTGTTCAGACATACTAACCTCCTATAATATCTTCCGGACTTGGTTCCTTGATTTCCGGTTCTTTCTTACTTGAAATAGTTTTAACTTTATCTACTACTGCTGTAGCCTTATCTTTGATTACATCTTTGTTACGATCAACGTAATCCTTAGCATCTTCTAAGGCTTTAACACCTGCATCAAAGCCCTTGTCAATACCTCCTGATACCTTATTAACAGTATCTAAGGGTGATTGAATCTTGTTTAAGCTTGTATCAACAAGATCAATAGTAGTATGTGTTTTTTCTAGAGTATTACCTACTCCTTTTAAAACTTTAATCAAATTGTGTAATACGATAATTAACATCACTAAAACAATAAAGCCAGCTATTGGCAATAATTGTTCTGATAGGTTTTTACTAGCCTCAATAAAAGCATCCATAAAATTACCACCTTCCTTATAATAATTGTAACAAAAGCGCTTTCATTTTCAATGAAAATTTTACATTTATTCATTAAGCAGTTCTTGTTTAACCTTTTCAGCTAAAGGATAGATATCCTTACTAGACATAAATACTAAACAAGAATTATGAAATTTAGCTAAAGTTTTAGCCCCTTCTTCGTCTTCACTTAAGATGTGAGAATTAGGAATTAAATTAGCTAAATAATTAATATCAATATCAGTACCGTCTTGTTTATCATCGATACTGGTAAAGTCTAATAAATAAATTTCATCTGCCAAAGATAAAGCTTCTTTAAACTCATTCGCAAAATGTAATACCCGAGAAGCACGATGAGGTTTAAAGATCGCTACAATCTTTTTATCAGGATAACGGTGTTTAGCACTTTGTAAAGTTACCTTTACTTCAGTAGGATGATGAGCATAATCATCCACAAAAATATTATCTTTACATTCTTCTACCTTAAATCTTCTTTTTGGGCTTACAAAGTTTTTAAAAGCTTCTTCAACTTTTTTACTATCTAAATTTAAATAATGGCATAAGCAGATAACAGCTACCCCATCATAAACTAAATGTTTCTCACCAAAAGGTAAAGAATAATTAGCTACTAGTTGATCTTTAAAATATAAATTGAAATTACTTTTAGTAGGCTCACTTACAAAGTCTTTAATTACATAATCATTATCTTCATCAAAACCAAAAGAATAAGACTCACATTGACATTTTAATTCGCGAGCTTGGGAATCATCACCGTTATAAAATAAGGCATTTTGAATCTGCTGAACAAAGCTTTGATAAGCTGAGAAATAGTCTGCTTCATCTTTAAAGTAATCGACATGATCAATTTCAATATTGGTAATTAAAGCATAATTAGGCTTATAAGCTAAAAAGTGACGACGGAACTCATCAGCTTCAACACAGATATGGCTAGCCTCTTTGGGCAAATGCCCTTCCCCATCACCAATTAAATAAGCGGTATTATAAAAGGCGCTTAAGGCATCTTTCGCCATAGTTGTAGTGGTAGTTTTACCATGTGAGCCAGCAATCGCAACCGAGGTATACTTACTCATCAACAAGCCTAAAAACTCATGATAGCGATAACACTTACAAGTGCTATTATTTCTAGCAGCTACTACCTCTTCAAAGTCTTCTAAAAAGGCATTACCGATAATAACTGTCATATTATCTTTAATGTTTTCAGGATTAAAATTATAAATTTTAATATTTCTTTTAATTAACTCTTCTTCAGTAAAGAAGTGTTTATCTAAATCAGAACCACAAACCTCTTCTCCTAAATCATCTAACATGCATGCTAAAGCAGCCATGCCTGAACCTTTAATACCAATAAAATAATACATATTAGTCCTTATCGTTTAGGAAAAGCTCATCAAATAAGCTCATCTCTTCTGTTTTCTCTATTTCGAAATCTTCAGCAATCTGCGAAAATTCTTCATCATCAAAGACACTTTCAATGCCCTTAATTGGTAATACTCCTGCCTTACCTTCACTTAAGGAAATAGGTTCATCATCCGTTTTTTCTTCGGGTAAGACATCACTATGATGTTTTTTCTTAAGATCTTTTTGTTGCAACATACCGTAATAAGGAGAATAAACAGTTCCTAAACGAGAATCGGTTTCCATCTTTATTTGTGGAGTTTTTAAAGTATAGTCCTTTTCACCATCAACATAGCCAAAAATAGGCGAAATAGCAGGTTGTGATTTATAGATTTCGCTTTCCTCTTTTACACTAACTTCGCTATTAACCTTCTTACTGTGTTTAGGCTTATCATAATCAATTAAGGTTGTGTTAGTTTTTCTTTCTTTGTTTTCTGTTTTTGTTTTTAAGGGTTCGCTTTTTTTAACTTCAACCTTAATTTCTTCTTTTTTAGCTTCTTGTCTTTTTAAAGCTTCTTCTTCTAATTTTTTCTCTTTTAATTTAGCCTCTTCAACACTAACGGCTTCTAAAGGTTCATCAAGTTTAATTTCTACTTCATCTTCTGATTCAAATAAGATGTCCATTAATTTTTTAAGACTCATTCTTCCTCCTCTTGTTGTTCCTGCAACAACATATCACTTAAATAACCATTTTTAGGCATAATCGATGTAAATAGATCAGTTGTCTTTTTTTCATAATCAATAATAATATCAAACGAATAATCTGCCATTACGTTTTCTTCATCACATAAAGCGTTTTTAGCTAGTACTAAGATATGTCTTAAGCTAGAATCTACCTCTTCTTCGTTGCAGAAAGCAGTCAATTGAAATTCATCGCTTTGTAGTAATAAAAAATAACGCTCACCTAAATTATAAAGGCTAAAGAGATAATTTAGTTCATTTTCTTCGCGATTAATATATTTACCATTTCGACTATAAACTAATTTATCTTCGTTATAATAAGCCGATTCTACTTCAAAATAATTATTGTCCTCATTATCGTTAACGATAGGTACAATATTAACACTCATCAATATTTCAACATTATTGTATTTTAATAAGGCATCTAATTCATCGCTTTCTCCCTTTTGCATATCGCTAGGTAAATAGTAGCGATAATAATGAGAAGAATTATTGATATCACGAAAAGAAGTACTAGTTTCAAAATCTAATAGATAATTTTCAATATTTGTTTCGCTATAAGTAGAAGCACATCCCATCAAAACAAACACACAACAAAAAAGAAAAATCTTCTTGATCATAAGAAGATTTTAACACATTATTACAGTAGTTTTTCTTTTGCGAAGGAATAATAGTCTTCACTTGATACGATTAAATGATCTAATAAACCTATTCCTAGATACTCACAAGCTTTCTTTAATTTATTAGTCATTAATTTATCATTATTAGAAGGTAGACAATTACCACTAGGATGATTATGAGCCACTACTAAATAATTACTACGATACAGTAAGGCTTTACGCATCAACTCTTTTAAAGAAACTAAACTAGATTTTTCATCACCTATAAATAAAATTTCATACTTTAATAATTCATAACGTGAATTAAGGAAAAGAACCATAAACTTTTCTTGGCTTTCACTACCAATTAATAAACGCAACCAAGTGGCAATTTTATGAGGATTATTTAATTGATACTTATCAATTCTTTCTACTAACGATAATCTTCGATATATTTCAAATAAGGCCAATAATTTATAAGCCTTAGATTGTTTAATGCCTTTAATACTAATTAACTCTTCATAGCTTAAGGTAGCTAATCTTTTTAAGCCCCCACAAGAAGTTAAAAGTTTTTCAACCATTTCAAAAACCGAAATACCCTTACCACCGCTTTGTAGAAGCAGTGCTAAAAGCTCTTCATCACTTAAATATTCAAGTCCATAAGTTATAGCCTTTTCACGAGGTAATAATTGATTTCTTTCTGTCATAAATTTTATATAATTTGAGTATGAAAATAGCGATTGTTGGTTATTCGGGTTCCGGAAAAAGTTTATTAGCTTCTAGGATTGCTGAAAGCTTAAATATTGAGCTTTTACATCTAGATACTGTTCACTTTCAAGAAAACTGGCAAAGAAGAGATTATGATGAAGCTTATAAAATCGTTGATGATTTTTGTAATAAAGATAATTGGGTTATCGAGGGTAACTATCAAAAATTAAAGATGGAAAGAAGATTTAAGGAAGCAGACCAAATCATCTTTTTAAATTTAGGTAGATGGTTATGTTTTAAAAGAGCGATTAAAAGAAGTTTTGAAAACAGAAATAGCCAAAGAAAAGATTTAGCTTTAGGCTGTTACGATAAATTAAATCCTTCTTTTATTTATTGGCTACTAATTGATGGTCGAAGTAAAAAACATACTGCCTTCTATCAAAGATTAAAAGAAGAATATCCTGATAAATTTATTTCTTTAGATAATGATCAAGATATTGAAAACTATTTAGCTACTTTAAATAAGCGTAAACACTAGAATCAGTAACTAATCTACTTTTACTTTCGCTATCATAACGGTTAGAACCGATACTAATTGATATTTTTCCTAGCAGTAAGGCCTTATTGATAATGCTGATATCTTTTTCATTTACCGCCAAAGTAATAATACTTATCTCTCCTCCTTCAACCATCTTGCCGCTACGATCATAACAACCTATCACTCTTACTCCTTGTAAGAAAAGATCACTTAAAGGTTTCTCTTCTTCAATTGTTAGATACAAATCAACTCTTAAACCGGTTTTTAAGTTAGCGGGATTAGCTTTAATATCACTTAAATATAAATCATAAGCCGCTTCTTCCTCTAATAAAGCTAGCTGTGCCTTATCGCTAATTGTTTCACTAGACTCTAAAAAAGAATAATAAAAGAAAGATCCCTTAGCTATCCCGTAACCAAGTCTAGTAACCTTACCAACAATCTCTTCTTTATCAATAATAATATCTTCATTTATAAAAGCAGAAGGCAAAAATATTTCTTTTAAATCTTCTTCTTTAATTAAGCTTCTTTGATTAATTAAGTGTGAGCTTACATATACCCTAACTAACTTTTGTTTAAGCAAAATAAAAACATTAATGCCTGTCAGCATTAATGAAAAAACAATAATTAAAATAGATAAAACTCTTTTTCTTTTCTTTAACATAGTACTCCTCCTACTAAGTTAATATGCTAAAGAAAGAAAATTCCTATTGCTTAGAGGAAAAAGGTAATAATAATTCGTAATAGATTTCTTTTAATTCATCAATTGACTCTTGAGAAGTTGAATCAAAAGTAGAAGTTAAACCAATGTGGTTATCGGCAAACTCGCCATTAATTACTTGGAAAATATCTGGTGTTAATATTTTAGTTTCCCCATCTTCATGATATAAAATTGGATCTAATTTTTCTAAAACCTCATTATAGGCATAAACATCACTTCTAATACCATATTCATCTTTATCGATATTAATATAATAAACTGTTACATCTAACTCTTGAGCCACTTCATTTAAATACTGAATGGCTTGTTGGCAAGAACTACAATCAACATAGCCTAAGTAAAAGACAGCCGAACCTCCAGCATCGATAAAGTCATAAACATCGTATAAGTTTACTTCTTCAAACTTGTGCTTAGTTGAAGATACTCCCTTATAAGCACTCATATCTACAGCTTGGCTTTCAATCTTTACATCAAAGTTAATTTCTACTTCTTCTTTACTACAAGCGGTAAGAAATAATAAAAGAATAAATAATTTCTTAATCAATTTCATCTATTTCTACTTCCTTACAATATTTTTCTAATAAATCACGATCTAATTTAGCTAAACTTTTACTTTCGTTTAATAGTCTTGTGCTAGCCAGCCCATAGGCAAAACTTTCTTTTAAGTTTCCTCCTCTTTGGGAAGCATAGACAAAACCGGCTGTAAAAGCATCTCTTTCTCCTACTACTCCTAAAGAGTGATCTAAACGTTTAGCTCTGTATTTTTCTTGCTTACTCTTTAAATAAATATATGTCTTATCATTAGCTAAGGTATTAATCCCTTTTTCTAGATAAGGTGCGGGATCATTTTCACCTATATAAAGTAAGAAAGGATCACACTCACTAAAGTAATCATCATCACTATCAACTATTACTTTTACCCCTTCTTTGCTTAAATCAAGTAAAAGATTATTCATCTTTTCTTTTAATTCATCTTGAATATTACCAGCTAAGATAAAGTAATCATGAGGATAAACTCTGTTTAATAATGATGAAAACTGTTGGAACTCTTCCTCGCTTACCCTAGGTCCATAAGCGTTAATACCATACTCATTAGTAGTGTCAACTAACTTTATATTTATTCTGGAGCATTCTTTAATTCTGGTAAATAAAGGTTGTAAATGTGAATACTCACTCAATAAATCTAAATAATACTCCCTAACAAAACCTCCTAAAAAGCCTAAAGCAGTATTGGGAATACCTAAGGAGTTTAAGGCAATTGAAATATTTACTCCCTTACCACCAGGAGTATAGTTTTCTTTATCGGTTCTATTTGTCTTTGAATAAGACAATTCTTCATTAAGATGTAAAGAATAATCTAATGAAGGATTACTGGTACAAGTATAAATCACAGTACAATTATAAAGACTTTTAATTTTTAATGAAAGATTTAGCTATAATGGTTTTATGCAAGTTTTAGAAAATATTGGTTTATTTTTATTTGGCGATAGTCAACTACCGATATTACTTATTCTTTCTTTATTGATTTTTTTGGCTTGTTTCTCTTTTTTAAAAAAGAATAAGTATCGCAATATTATTACTTTAACGCTAGTTTATGCCCTATTTACGTTTTGGAATTTGGGTAGTTTTCACTCATGTGAAACCTACTATCAAAATGAAAATGAGGGCGATGAGGTCATATTTAAGGTAAATGGGGAAACAGAATTTGATAAGATTTATGTCATCTCAATTCAAGGAGTACCTACTAATTCTACTTATCAGCTATACTCACAAAATGTAGAAGTATCTGGTAGTAATGATCTTTCTTCTTGGCAAGAATTATGTGTTTTAGAAGAAAAAGAATATATGAAATATTCAGTATATGAAAATGAGGCTAATTACACTTATATCAAACTTTATTTTCCCAATAATACTGGAGTAATTAATGAGTTTGCCCTATATAACAGCGACACTAATAGCTTTTTAGATCTAGAAGTTTATAGTGCTACTTCCAATAAATACAATCCCAACAATATGATTGATGAAACAGCTAAGATTGATCCTGATTTTGATTATCAAGATGAAACTTATTTTGATGAAATTTATCATGTAAGAAATGCCTATGAGATTGTTCATCATTTAAAGTTATATACAGCTGTACATCCTTTGTTAGGAACCAAAATGATAGCTTTAGGAATATATCTATTTGGGATGAATCCTTTTGGTTTCCGCTTTTTTGGTGCTTTAACCTCCGTTATGTCTTTGCCTTTATTTTGGCTTTTAGCTAAAGCCTTATTTGGTAAAAGAAAATACGCTGATATTGCTACTTTACTATTTGCGTGTGACTTTATGCATTATACAACCGGTAGAATCGCAACTCTAGAGCCCTTTTCAATCTTTAATATCATCTTGATGTATTTATTTATGGTTTATTTTTTAAAGACTGATATCTTTAATAATTTTAAAGATGCTCTTATTTGTTTAGGTCTATCAGCCTTTGCGATGTCTCTAGCTTGGGCTACTAAATGGACCTGCATGTATGCTTCGGTTGGCTTAGCTATTTTATTCTTCATGCATTTTATTAACTCTTATCAGGCTTATGATAAGCCTGATAAAAATACCAAGGCAGTAAAGATGATTATCTTTAATATTTGTTTCTTTATTATTTTACCTATTGTTGTTTATGTAATGAATTATTACGGCATAAGAATGTATGAGGAAGATTATTCTAGCTTCTGGCAATTTTTAAAACAGGTTTATGAGTATACTATCTATGCCTTTACTTATCATAAGGGTTTAACTGCTACGCATACCTTCCAATCTAAATGGTATATGTGGGTACTCAACATTAGACCTATTTGGTACTATGTAAAATACCAATCCCCTTATATTCAAAGTATTTCTTGTTTTAATAATCCAGCTATTAATTTATTGGGTGTCTTAGCTTTCTTTTACGCCTTAGTAAAAGCAATTAAAAATAAAAAGAAGAACTTAGCTTGCTATGTAGCGTTAGTCGGTTATCTAACAACCCTATTACCTTGGACCTTAGTAAGTCGTAGTACTTTTAGCTATCACTACTATCCTTGTATTCCTTTCTTGATTTTATTAGTTGTTTATTTAATTAAAAATTATGAAAATAAATATCCACGTGCTATTAAGATATATTTAGTTTTATGTATTGGCTTGTTTATTTTATTCTTGCCTTTAATTGCAGGTTTTAAAACCACAACATTCATGAGTGGTACTTTATTGCAATGGCTACCAACTTGGTACTTTGGCCATTAGGAGGTTATATGAAACTACAAGATTTATTCCCTGATTATAAGTTAGATGAAAATCCTGAAATCTTAGGTATTAAAACTAATTCCAAAGAAGTTAGTGAGGGTGATTTATTTTTATGTACTAGTGGTTTAAATGCTGATAGGCATGACTTTTTAAATGATGCGATTAGTAATGGTGCAGTAGCTGCTGTAGTCAGTAAGGATATCGAAGCTAGTGTTCCTTTAATTAAAGTAAAAGATGTTAACTCAATTCAAAATGAGATCTATATGCGTTTTTATGATTATCCTCAAAATAAATTAAAATTAATTGCCTTAACTGGTACTGATGGTAAAACCAGTGTTGCCACAACTATCCAACATTTATTAGGTAGTGATAAATGTGGCTATGTTGGTACTAATGGTGCTTCTTGTAAGGATTATGAGGCTAATGATGTTCATAACACTACTCCTGATTTAGGGCATTTACTTAAATACTTTAAAGCTTTTGTGGATCACGGCTGTAGCTATGTCGCTTTAGAGGCAAGTTCTGAAGCTTTTTATCATCATCGTTTAGATGATTTGACTTTTCAATATGCTGCTATCTCTAATATTCATCGAGAACATTTAAATACCCACAAAACAATGGAAAACTATGTTGAATGTAAAAAACAAGTATTTAGACAAAATGAAGGAGTCTCTATCTTAAATAAAGATGATGAATACTATCAAGAGTTTAAACAAGTATGTAAAGAGGTATTTACTTATGGCAGAGAAAAAGATAATGATCTACAAATAGTAAATTATGAAACATTTGCTGATCATACTAACGTAACATTCAAATACTTAAACAAAGAATATAATTTTATTTCTCCCCTTTTAGGAGATTTCAATGTTGAAAATTTAGCTGAAGCCTTCAGTGTTTGTTTAAATATTGGTTTAAGTATGGATGAGCTAATAAATAACTTAAATGGTCTACAAATAAAGGGCAGAATGAATATCGTTGATGAAGGTCAAGATTTTACTGTAATTGTTGATTATGCTCATACACCAAATGGTGTAGAAAGATTTCTTTCTTTTGTGAACTCTTTACCTCATAAACGTGTATTAACAGTTATTGGACAGGCCGGAGAAAGAGATAAGGGCAAAAGAAAGGATGTTGGAGAAGTAGTAGCTAGAAATAGTGACATAGCCTACTTTACTGCCGAAGATCCTCGTAATGAAGAAGTAATATCGATTATCGATATGATGTGTGAAAATATCTCTGATTTAGCTAATTATTTAAAAATAGAAGATCGTGGCGAAGCCATTAAACAAGCCATCTTTGATGCTGAAACAAATGACATTGTAGTGATACTAGGTAAAGGTGGAGAAGATAGTATGAGTATAAAAAATGTCGATGTCCCTTTTAACGACATCGACAAAGCTCATCAATATTTAAAAGAAAGATTAAATAGGAATTAGAAAGCCCAAGCCCCATTTTCAAAGACTAAGACTTTCTCTCCATTTTCTTTAACACCTTCAATTCTTAAATCAGGAGTGCCAACCATAAAGTCAACATGATTAATGGCTGTGTTAGCTCCTTTTTCTTTCATCTCTTCTTCACTTAAATTAGAACCATTTTCAATATTACTTTCATAACAATTACCCAAGGCAAAATGACAAGAAGCGTTTTCATCAAATAAGGTTTCTAAGAAAAGAATGCCTTGCTGAGCAATGATCGAAGGATATGGCACTAAAGCGCATTCTCCTAGTCTTCTTGAACCCTCATCACTTTCTAATAAACCTTTTAAAGATTCTTTTCCTTCCTTTGCGTCATAATCAACTACTTCACCATCCTTAAAGATAAAGTAGAAATCTTTAATTAAATTACCTTGATAAGAAAGAGGTAAGGCAGCTACTAATTTACCTTCGGCCTTATGAGAGTGAGGCATAGTAAAGACTTCTTCAGTAGGCATATTAGCGTAACAACGTCTACCAGTAACCTTATCCTTATCTGCTCCCCCTTCCCAAATATGGCCGTCAACTAAACCAACTGTAAAATCAGTTCCTAAAGAGTTAGTGTAATGTAACTCTTTTAATTTCCAAGAATTTAAAGTTTTACATCTAGCCTCTAAATCATCAGCATGTTTATTCCATTTTTCTTCGCTTGTATTATCACCACTTATTCTCATTGTGGCAAAAATGTTTTCCCATAACTTATTTTTAGCTTCATCGACACTTAATTCAGGATAAACCTTACTAGCCCAGGAATCAGTAGCTAAAGCTGCAATACACCATTTAAAAGACATAGAAGTTTGTAGTTTACGATATGGTTTTAAAGGCTCATAGGCTGCCCTTTGTCCTGCTTTGACCTTCGCAATATCAATTCCTTTTAAGGCTTCGGGGTCTCTGCCAATTAGATGCAAAAAGGCAACATCTTCCTTAGCATAAGTATTTAATTCATCGGCTTTCCAAGAAGGAAAGTTTTCAAATACTTCAATTGGTGCGTACTCATAGGTTAAGCGACTAACTTTCTCATCGTTATATTTGATGATAACTTCACTTGCTCCAGCCTTATAAGCTTCTTCACAAACCATTCTAGCGAATGCATAGTGTTCGATTGGACAGTTAATTAATAGCTTTTGGCCTTCTCTAATAGCCACACCCGTACTAACTAACAGTTTTGCGTACTCATTTAATCTTTGATCCATTTTTATCCCTTTCTAACGCATTTCAGCGTTAAATTCCTTATTTAAATTACTAACTATCTTATCAAAGGCTTCTTGAACCTCTTGAGTGGTTAAGGTACGTTGATTACTTTCAAAATCTAAAGATAAGGCTACTGATTTTTTATCGTTAGCTATACCTTCTCCTTGGTAAATATCAAACACCTTGACACTTTGTAGGATATTACCACCACTCTTTAGACAAGATTTAATCAAGCTAGCTGCCTCTATATCCCTATCAACTATTATAGCTAAGTCTCTATTAACTGTAGGATATTTATTAATCTCTTTTGCCTTGACCTCAGCAACCTTACTTTCGTTTAATAAATCTAAATTAAGCTCACAATAATAAGTTTCGTTTATCTTATTCTTTTTAGCTAAAGTAGGATGAATTTGACCAATAATACCTAAGTCTTTTTTATCTAAAAATAGTTTGGCTTGACGATATGGATGGAGGTTTTCATTATCACTTACTTCTAAACTAAGACGTTTACTGTTAAAACCTAATCTTTCTAAAAGCCCATAAACAATACCTTTTAAGACATAGAAATCAACCTTAACTTTTTCATGTCTTAATTTATTCTCATTTAAATTACCACTAGCGATTAAAGCTAAATGTTCTTGTTGATTGTCTTGAGCATAAACTTGAGAGATCTCGAATAAGAAACAATCCTCGTTACTGTGAGCTCTATTATAGCTACTGGCTTCTAAAAGCGAAGAGAATAAATCAGCTCTAATATATCTTCTAGCATCCGATAAAGGTGAAGCTAATTCAATTGCCTCACCAATTGATAAGGCAGAAGTATCGATTTCTTCTTTACTGCGTAAGGTGTAAGTAATAGCTTCATGTAATCCCTGATTAGTTAAATAATCTAAGATATTACGACGTAGAGTTTGTTGTTTGGAGAGTTCACCGATAGTTTGTAGATTAGGTAAAGTAGCAGGTAAATCATCAAAATCACTTAACCTAATAATCTCTTCATCTAAATCTTCTCTAATCTTAATATCATTAGCACGATATGAAGGAACCTTAACGCTGAAGCTATCACCATCTACTTCAGGTTTAAAGTCTAAACGATTCATTATCGAAACAACCTCATCCATCTTGTATTCTTTACCAATTAATTGGTTTAGATGACTTAATGTTTCTTTTACTTCCACTTCTTGATATTCACATTTACCATAACTTACCGTTTCTTCAATACCTTCAGCATCTGCATATTCTATTAATAACTGTACTGCTCTATCCATCGCTCTTTTTTGCGCTAATGGCTCTAAACCCTTGGCAAAACGCATAGCCGCTTCAGTTTGTAAACCTAAACGATTAGCAGTTCTTCTAATTTGCGCATAATTAAAGCTAGCCGATTCAATGATGATGCCTGTAGTATCCTCTAAAATCTTTGAACCATCACCGCCCATTACACCACCTATAGCAATTGGTTGATTATTACTACTGATAATCAAATCACCCTTTTCGATCTTGTAGCTAATACCATCTAAAGCTGTATATTCTTTTTCATAATCATCAATTACCGTAATTTCTTTATTAGGTATCGCTTTTAAATCAAAGAAATGTAAGGGTTGACCAGTTTCCAACATGACATAGTTAGAGATATCAACAAGGTTATTAATAACCTTAATGCCATTGCTACGTAAACGTTCTTGTAGCCATAAAGGAGACTCTTTTAAAGTTAATTTATTGATGATCTTGCCCATATATATAGGACAGTTTTCACTTTTACTATTAACTTTTAATTCTGTTTTTTCTCCAATATCACTACTTCCTTCATAATCCGGTAAATTGCACTTACGATCTAATATAGCAGCCATCTCTTTGGCCATACCAAACATTGACAGACAATCAGGCCTATTAGCATAAATACTAACCTCTAATACTGTATCCTTATAACCTAATTTTTCTAGGATGTTTGTTTCACCTATCTCAAATTCATCATTTAATTCTTCTATTCCATTATGAGAAGCACTATCTTCCTGCAATAAATCTTCACTAATTCCTAACTCTTTTAAAGAGCACAACATGCCATTACTTTCTACACCTCTAATCTTACTTTTTTTAATGGTGCCTAGAGGCAGTTGACAGCCTTCTAGAGCCACAATAACCTTTAAACCTTCTCTACAGTTACTAGCTCCACAAACAATATCTAAAACTTCACTACCGATATCAGTTTTAGTGATATGCAAGTGATCAGAATCAGGATGATCTTCACATTCTATTACTTTACCTACAACTAATTTATCGCCTACACCAATTTGATTTACTTCCTCAATTTCAAAACCTGCTTTAAGCATTTTTGAAATAATTTCTTCTGTAGATAAATCACTTAGATCGACTAGTGAGCTTAACCATTTTAAACTTAGCTTCATATTTACCCCCTATAATCCTTTAAAAAACGAATATCATTGGTATATAGATCACGAATATCACTGATACCATACTTAAGCATTGCAACTCTTTCAATACCGATACCAAACGCAAAGCCACTATACTTATCAGGATCAATACCATTAATCTTTAAGACATTAGGATGTACCATACCTGAACCTAGTATCTCTATCCATCCCGTACCCTTACAAGCATTACAACCCTTACCACCACAAATATGGCAGTTCATATCTACTTCAAAAGAAGGCTCAGTAAATGGGAAATATGAAGGGCGGAATCTAATATTAGTATCTTTTTTAAATAAGGATTGAATCATAAATTGTAAGGTTCCTTTCAAATCTGATAAAGATACCTTTTCTCCTACTACTAAACCTTCACATTGCATAAATTGATGTGAATGGGTTGCATCATCATCATCTCTGCGATAAACCTTCCCTGGACAAATCAATTTAAAAGGTGTTTGACCCTTTTGGGCTTCTAATACACGCATTTGAATAGCCGTAGTATGTGTTCTTAATAAATGATTAGGGTCAATATAAAAGCTATCCTGCATATCACGAGAAGGATGATCCTTAGGAATATTAGCCTTTTCAAAGTTATAAAGATCTAATTCTACCTCAGGTCCCTCAGCTATCTCATAACCTAAACCAATAAAGGCATTCTCTATTTGTTTAGAGATTAAAGTAAGGGGATGAACACTACCACTAACCGGAGTATAAGCATCCAAAGTTAAATCAATTTTTTCTTCCTTTAATTTCTCATTTAAACCAGCTTCATTTAATTGTTCGTTTTTTTGATTAATAGCAGTCTCTAAAGTCTGCTTTAATTTATTAACGTTTTGACCAAAAGCAGGCTTTTCTTCTTTTGGTAAGTCTTTCATTGTTGCCATTAACTCTTGAATCTTACCTTTTTTCGAAAGCCAATGTAGACGTATTTCTTCTAGTTCTTGTTGAGTCTTTGCGTTTTCAATAGCCTTTAAGGCCTCACTAGTTTCTTTCTGATAATCCATACTTCCTCCCATAAAAAAACCACGGCAAGGAACGATATTTACCGTGGTACCATCCTTTTTTAGTTTAAAACCCTTTAAGCGATAACGTAGCTAACGATTACACTCGCAAATGAATTCATCACCATCACTGAGAAACTTCCACCACCCGTTTCCTCTCTAAACAGTTGTCTGTGACCACGTTTTTGCGTTCGTGTCTATTACGATTATAACAATCAAATAAATAAAAACCAATCAATTAGATTGGTTAATTTTATCTTGGTGGAGGTAACGAGAATCGAACTCGTGTTACCACAATGCCATTGTGGCATAATAGCCGCTATATGATACCCCCAGCTAGTAAATAATACACAGAAACAATGCCTTTTGCAAGGCGTTGTGTTACTATATATTCGAGGTAAAAATATGAACATTCTTAAAAAAATATTACAGTACTTATTCTTAATTTTCTTAGTCTTAGGTTTAGTTTTAATTGGCTATGCCTACTTTACTAACCAAACATTCATCTCTTATATTTCTAATTTAATTAAGGAATCTAATGCGACTAAAGGAGTAGTAACAGCTTTAATTGGTTTAGCGATGGTCTTTATTTCTTTACTTTTCCTTTCTTTCTCATTTAAGGTTTCAGCTAAGATTAGAGTTAGTGAAAAAGAGAAAAGAAAGTTAGAGAAGGAAGAGAGAAAAAGATTAGAAGAAGAGTTGAAAGAAAAAGAGAAAGAGATTAGTAGACAAAAAGAAGAATTAGAAAAAGTTAGTGTCAATAGTCAAGAAGAAGCTGTTGAAAATTACGAGGAATTAAACCAATAAGAAAATAGGCATTAAGCCTATTTTTTCTTTTTCTTAAAGATTGTTTCTTCTATCATTACTTCTACTTCAGGAATTTCCTTTTTTAAAGTATATGCCATTTCTTGATGAATAATCTTTTGAGCCTTTTGTAGCTGTCTCATATCAGCTTCCGAAATTCGTTTACCACTTTCTTTCTTTTCTTCATCTTTTAAAAGCAAAGTTGAAATAATTTGTAGTAGTCCTTCAGGCTTACCCTCTTTAATTAGCTTATTGAAACTTTCTTTACGAGCTCTTGATTCATTGATCCAAACTGATTTTAATTTAGGCAATTTCTTTAGTAATTGTTGGATCTCTTCTTCGTTTAAAGGATAACGCAAAATGTTTTCAGCATTAGCTACTGGAATAAAAGATTGCGATTGGGATTCGTCTTTATATAAAGGTTCAATCAAAAAATAATCAGCCTCTTCTTGTCCAGCGATTGACTTGCGTTCAATTGTCTTAATTTGACACACCCCTAAAGAGCTATGCATTACAATATCTTTAATTTTAAACATGGTTTACCTTGTTAATATTATAACACATTTAACTTGCTTAGGATCAAAGTGATATTGCGAATAGATCAAGTAAAAATGCAGATATAATACCACAAAGTAAAAGTAAAACCATAATCAAAATATTTCTTTTAGGATTATTGTTGACGCGCCATAAGACAAGAATACCAACACCAGAGCCAGTAAGTAGTCCTCCTAGCATTGCTCCAAAAGAAATAATATTTTCTAACCATAAACGAGTAATAATAACTGAAGCTGCACAATTGGGAATTAAACCGATCAAAGCTACTAATGGATAGGCAATAATATGTGAGCCAATAAAGTTAACGATATTATCTTCTCCCAAGAAACCAATTAATAGATTTAATAAGAAGCTGACAATCAATAAAAAGATAAAGATATGTAAGGTGTGAGTTAAGGCAGCTTTTAAAATAGAGCCACCCTCTTCTTCGCAATGGCAATGTTCTCTTTCGCATAAATCTTCAATATTAACTTTTTCATGTTTATTGAAAAGTAGATCAATTAAATAACCAAAAATTAAGGCGATAAAAGCTTTGAGTAATACAATTTTAATCGCTCTAGATACACTAATTCCCTCAGCTAATAATAAGGGAAGCATTTCATCACTTGTGGAAAGATAAATAGCACATAAGGTGCCAATTGAAATTAGATTAGTTGCATATAAATTACTAGCAGCGGCTGAAAAACCACATTGAGGAATGATACCTAAAAGTGAACCTACTAAGGGAGAAAACTTACCAGCCTTAGTAGTTAAATCATTTATCTTATCCCCCATTCTACTTTCAACATATTCCATCAATAAATAAGCTAAAAATAGAAATGGTAAGGTCTTTATACAATCTAATAAGGTATCAGAAATAATATCAATAATATCCATGCCGTCTCATACTACCTTACAAAAAACTTAGAGTCAAGGTGTATAATAAGCCTATGTCTAGAGCATTACCAAAAGAAAAGGCTAAAGATATTTTTACTGATGGCTGTTTAATTTTAGAGGGTGGAGCATTGCGCGGTTTATATACAGCCGGGGTTATTGATGCACTGATGCTCAATGATATCAATATTAAAACCGTAATTGGTGTTTCTGCTGGGGCATTAAATGGGATTAACTATATTTCGGGCGATATAGGTCGTTCTGCTTTTATTAATTTAAATTATCGAAATGATGAAAGATATTTAGGCAAGAAAGCTTTAATTCGTAATAAGGGTATTATTGGTTATGATTTTCTTTTCTCTCAAGAAATCATGGCAGAATATCCTTTAAACTTAAAACGCTTTGGTAGTAAAGAAAACGATTTAATTGCGGTTGCTACCAATTGTTTAAGTGGGGAGGCAACTTATTTTCATAAAAATGATCCTAACTTTTTTAAAGCTTTAAAAGCTTCTTCAGCCTTACCCTTTGTTTCTCATAGTGTTGAAATTGAAGGTGTACCTTATTTAGATGGTGGGATCGCTGTTAAGATTCCTTTGGCTTATGCCTTAGAAAATAATTACGATAAGATCGTTGTCGTTAACACAAGAGATAGAAGCTATCGTCGTAAGAAAAACGAACTTAGAAGAGCTTCTAAGGCAGTATATCGCAAATATCCTAAATTTATTGAAGCTTATGAGAAAACTAATACTAACTATAATCAAACCTGTGATTTATTAGATAAGCTAGAAAAAGAAGCTAAGATATTTAGAATTGCACCAAGACAAAAGGTTACTGTAAAGAGATTAGAAAATGATATTGAGAAGTTAAATGATCTCTATTGGTTAGGTTATGATGATACTTTTGAGCTTGTAAGCGCTTTAAAGAATTATTTAACTTTAAATAAATGAAAAAGAGTGTAAAATTATCTTGTTTAAAGGAGGCAAAAGTATGCCATTAGTTACATCTACTGAAATGTTTGAAAAAGCCTATAATGGCGGTTATGCAGTCGGTGCTTTCAACGTCAACAATATGGAAATTGTTCAAGCTATCGTTGAAGCTGCTGACGAATTACGTTCACCAGTTATCTTACAAGCTAGTGCTGGTGCTAGAAAATATGCAAAGAGCGAATATTTAATGCACTTAGTTCATGCAGCTGTTGAATGTTCATCAATTCCAATTGTTATGCATTTGGATCATGGTGCTGATTTCGATATCTGCAAGGATTGTATCGATAGTGGTTTCACCTCAGTTATGATTGACTGCTCTTCTAAACCATTTGAAGAGAATATTGAAATTTCACGTAAGGTTGCTGAATACGCTCATGAACATGGCGTTGTTGTTGAGGCTGAATTAGGTACCTTAGCTGGCGTCGAGGATGAAGTTAGTGTTGAAAACGATAAAGCTTTCTATACTGATCCTGATCAAGTTGAAGAATTTGTTAAGCGTACTGGTGTTGACTCATTAGCTATCGCTATCGGTACAAGCCATGGTGCTTATAAGTTTAAGCCAGGTACAAATCCTAAATTACGTTTAGACATCTTAGCTGAAGTTGCTGAACGTTTACCAGGTTTCCCAATTGTCTTACATGGTTCTTCTTCAGTTCCTCAAGAATATGTAAACATCATCAATAATAACGGTGGTGCCTTAAAGGATGCGATTGGTGTTCCAGAAGATCAATTAAGAGAGGCTGCTCGTGGTGCAGTCTGCAAGATCAATATTGACTCAGACTTACGTTTAGGTATGACAGCTGGTATTCGTCAACACTTCGTTGAACATCCTGATCATTTCGATCCTCGTCAATATATTGGTGATGGTAGAGAAAATGTTAAGGCTATCGTTATGCATAAGATCGTTGAAGTCTTAGGTTCTGACGGTAAGGCTGACTAATTAGTAAAAATAAACACTTAAGCAATCACAAATGTGGTTGCTTTTTATTGACCTATATTAAGAAAAAAGCATATAATTTTTATTCAATGAGAGGTGTTAATTATGATAAAAGTACACGTAACTAATATCGATGGATTGGATAGAAATCTTGAATTAGCCGAGGATAGCAGTGCGAGATCAGTTGCAGATGAATTGCAGAAAGAAATGCCCTACACTATTGTTTCTTGCCGGGTTAATAATCGTAACGAATCTTTAAATATTACCTTAAGAGATGGTGATGACTTATGTTTATTAGATATTCGTGATTCTAGTGCTTATATGACTTATCAAAGCTCTTTAAGCTTTTTATACATTAAAGCAGTGCATGATGTTTTAGGTAGCTCAGTTGGGGTTAGTATCTGTAATTCACTTTCTAAGGGTTTATTTACCTTAATTAAAACTAACGGTATTACTGATCAAACTGCTAAGGCAATTCAATGGCATATGGAAGAATTAGTTAAGGAAGATCTACCAATTAATTCTCGTAGTATGCAAAAGGAAGAGATATTAGACTTTTTAAGTGAACATAATCGTCAGGAACAACTTCGTTTAGTTAAGTCTGCTGAAGATTTAAAAGAAGCTAATTTATATCAATTAGAAAACGAAGAAGAAATCTTTTATCATAACCTCGTTCCTTCTACCTCTTATCTAAAATATTTTGAGGTTAGAAGATATAAAAACGGTATGCTTTTACGTTTCCCTAACCAGTTAGCACCTACTGTAATTAGAACTTATGAGGAGCAGAAAATTCTTTATGATGCCTTCTCAGAAGCTACTAGATGGGGAAGAATTTTAAATGTTAATTATGCAGCTGATTTAAATGAAAAGATTGTTAAGGGTGAATTTAAGGATTTAGTTTTACTTTCTGAAGCCTTACACGAGAAAAAGATTGCAGAAATCGCTGAAATGATTCATAAGGCTGGTAAAAGAATTATTTTGATTGCTGGTCCTTCTTCCTCAGGCAAGACAACCTTCGCTAATCGTTTATGTATTCAATTAAGAGTAATCGGTTTACGTCCTTTATATTTAGGTACTGATGATTACTTTAAGGAAAGAGATGAAACTCCTTTACTTGAAAACGGTGAAAAGGATTATGAAAGTTTAAGAGCCATTGATACTGATTTATTCACCAATAATATGAATGACCTATTGCAAGGTAAAAAGGTTGATTTACCTTATTATGATTTTATTGAAGGTAAAAAGATTTATGGAACTCGCATTACTTCAATTGATCATAATCAACCTATCGTTATTGAAGGTATTCATGGACTAAACCCTGAATTAACTAAAAATATTGATGATGAAGAGAAATTTAGAATCTATATTTCACCTTTAACGCAGTTAAGTATTGATACTTATAATCGTATTCCTACTACCGATACTCGTTTATTAAGAAGAATGGTTAGAGATAACTTGCATCGTGGTTATGATGCTTCACATACTATTAAATCTTGGCCTTTAGTCAGAGAAGGCGAAGAAAAGTATATCTTCCCCTATTCTGATTGGGCTGATGTCTTCTTCAACTCTAATAGTATCTATGAGCTTTCAATCTTAAAAAAATATGCTCAACCCTTATTAAGTGAAATCAAACCTGATTCTGATGCCTATCCTCAAGCTCAAAGAATGTTGGAATTCCTTAATTTCTTTGTAGCCGCAAACGATGAAAGTGCCATTCCTAATAATTCAATTATTAGAGAGTTTATTGGTGGTTCAATTTTGGTATAAGTTATGAAAGAGTTATTAGAACTATATTTATGTTTTTTAAGAATAGGTAGTGTTACCTTTGGTGGCGGTTATGCCATGTTACCAATCTTACAAGAAGATTTAGAGAAAAAAAGAGCTTGGTGCACCACTGATGAATTAATGGATTATTTTGCGATTGGTCAGTGTACTCCTGGTTTAATTGCCATTAATGTTGCAACCTTCATTGGTTATAAAAGAAAAGGTTTATTAGGTGCTTTAGTTGCTAATTTAGGATTTGTAACTATCCCTATTATTATCATTTTATTAATTGCGGCTTTCTTATCTAATTTTGCATCTTTAGATATTGTTAAGCATGCCTTTGCGGGTATTAGAGTTTGTGTTTGTGTCTTAATCCTACAAGCAGTTATACGTTTATGGAAGAAATCGATTGTTGATTATAAGACCTTTATCTTATTTTTAGCAATCTTCTTATTAACTGTCTTCTCTTCCTATTTACCATTTAATATTTCATTGGTTGTCTATGTTTTATTGGCTGGAGTAATTGGTATTTTATTAGGAGGTCAAAAATGATTTTATTACAAATGTTTTGGGCCTTTTTCAAGGTAGGTTTATTTTCAATCGGTGGTGGTTTAGCTACTTTACCCTTCCTTTATGAAATGTCAGATAAATATCAATGGTTTAGCTATGCCGATATTGCTGATATGATTGCTATTAGTGAATCTACCCCTGGTGCCTTAGGTATCAATATGGCTACTTATGCTGGCTATCTTACAAGTGGAGTTATTGGTGGTATTATCGCTACTTTAGGTTTAATTGCACCTGGTTTAATAATCATTATTATCATTTCTAAATTCTTAGATAAGTTCCGTGATAATAAGTATGTTAATGATGCCTTATATGGTTTAAGAGCTGCTAGTATCGCTATGATTGCTGCAGCTGGAGTTAATGTAATAAAAACCGCTTTAATTAATTTAAGCGGTCAAAGTTTAAGTGAAATTATTTTAATTAAACCAATTATTTTGTTTATTTTGATCTTTATTGCTCAAAAGAAGATTAAGATACATCCTATTTGCTACATCATTATTGCAGCAATCGTCGGTATTATCTTTAAGTTTTAGTCCTTCTTTTTTAAACGAGCACTAACCTCTTTTTCAATCGCTTCAGGAATAAAACCACTGATATCGCCACCATACATGGCAACTTCCTTAGCAATTGAAGAAGAAAGGAATGAGTATTCTGGTTTAGCTACTAAAAGTATTGTTTCGATTTCAGGATCAATACGCATATTAGAAGTAGCTAAGGATAATTCATATTCATAGTCAGCAACCGCTCTAATACCTCTTACTAGAGCTACTGCATTTAATTCTCTAGCTAATTGAATTGTTAGGCTATCACCTACTACAACTTCGACATTAGCTAGTTTTTTTATACATTTTTCAATCATTTCTTTTCTTTCAGCAACCGAAAACTCACAATTTTTACGTGGATTATCCATGATTGCGACATAAAGCTTATCAAACATGGTGCTAGCTCTTTCAATGATATCTAAATGTCCTACGGTAATAGGATCAAAGGTTCCTGGATATACTGCAATCTTACTCATATTTCCTCCTTATATGTGCATAAATACGTCTTACCATATTTCTTTTCTTTTATTAGTTTAAATCCCTCATACTGCTTTATTTCTTCTTTAATGTCTTGCTCATAAATTAATAAACCATCTTTATTTAAAAGCTTATATTCTTTAACTAAAGAAAATAATAAATCCTTTTTTTCATAGAAGTAAGGTGGATCCATAAAGATTATATCAAAACTTCGATTACACTTTTTTAAATACACTTCCCCTTCTTCTTTAAAAAAATTAACGGGAGCTTGTAGTTTAGCAATATTGTTTTTGATTACAGTAATAGCCTCTTCACTATTATCAATCAAAGTAACATCTTCACTTCCTCGAGAATAAGCTTCTAAACCAATAGCTCCACTTCCTGCAAATAAATCGAGAAAAGATTTATTGTAGATATTAGACAGAAAAGAAAAAAGAGCTTCCTTAACCATATCCTTAGTTGGTCTAGTTAAAGAAGCCGGAACTTCTAATTTAATACCCTTATATTTACCCGCTGTAATCCGAACCATATATCTCTTTTTCTTTACGACATCTTACAATTTCTGCCTGAGCAATTCCTATTGCCGAAAGACAGCACGCCAAAGAAGTACCACCAGCACTAATTAAGAGTAAAGGTACACCTGTTAAAGGAATTAAACCACTAACACCACCTACATTTAATAAAAAGTGCAAGATGAAATACATAAATGTTCCTACATATACTAAGCGAGCTCGTGGTGAATGAGTCTTTAATGATTGATGAGAAAGATTAAATAAGATAATGCCATAACCAATAAGAATTGGTAGTAAGCCTTTAATAACACCTAACTCTTCAACAATTACTGGCAAGATAAAATCTGAAGAAGGATTGGGGAAATTCATAAACTTATGAACTGATTTACCGATTCCTAAACCAAACCAGCCACCTGTGGCAAAGGATACCAAAGACATAATTAAATGGTAGCCACTTCCATAAGGATCACTAAAAGGATTTGCACTAGCTAAGAAACGTTTAATACGATAGTCATCTCCAGCAATCTTTTCCAAGAATGATGTACCAGCAGGAGTTAAAAGATATATTGCAAGCCCTACTCCTAAAATAAATAAGATAAACATCCGATTGCGATATTTCTTACATCCTTCTAAATTAGATACCATCAGCATGACATAACCCATACCAAATAAAACGATACCAGAACCAAAGTCTGATTGGTAAACGACAATTATTATCACATAAAGCAAGCCATAAATAATCATTTTCTTAAAGATACTGCGATTAGTGCTTACCGAGATATCACGAGAAAGAAAATACGAATACATGATAATTAGATATAGCTTAGCTATTTCGGAAGGCTGAATACTTACAGGACCTAATCTAATCCAACCATAGGCACCACCTAAAGATCCGAATAAACGTGTACTTAATAGTAAGATAGCTACTCCGATATAACCTAACTTCATTAATACATCCATATTAAAGTGTTTAGATAGACTAAATAGATTAAAGCGCGAGAAAAAAATCATCGCTAATATTGCAACAAAGGAGAATAATAACTGTCTTATTAAGGCAACTATTACTGCAGAAATATCACCTGCATCAGAACCCATTTCAGCTGAAACAATCATGATACTACCAAAAATAGTTAGAGCTAAAGCTGCTAAGAAAATAGCACGATTACTATATGCAGGCAATTTAAAACTTAATCTTTTTTTAGACACGAAAATATTTTATCACATTACTTAATACTTAAACCTACATCTTTAAACACTAACATCATCTCCACCGGACACCTTAAAGAAGAGTAATAGAGAAACGATGGAAGTTAAAGTTAAGATGGTTGAATAAACCGCAGCATTACCAAAATTACTACGTATAACTTCTGAATAAATAGCGACTGTTAAGGTCATTGTCTTAGTTGTATATAAAATAACTGATGAAGATAATTCGCTAATTAAAGTTATCCAAGACATAATAGCACCAGATAAAACGCCAGGTAACATCATTGGTACAGTAATGGTTAAGAATGTTTTTAATTGCGAAGCTCCTAAAGAAATTGATGCTTCTTCAATACTTGGCGAAATCTGACCAATAATGGCTGTAGAAGATCTAATAGTATAAGGCATTCTTCTAATAGCTAAAGAAACGATAATAATTATAGCTGTTCCTCCTAAAAGGAAAGGACGTGAATTAAAAGCATATAAGAAAGAAATACCTAATACTGAGCCCGGAATAATATAGGGGAACATTGTTAGGGTATCAAGAATTGTAGTTAAGAAATTCTTCTTTCTAACACTTAAATAAGCAATCAAAATTCCACACACTACAACAATCAATATCGCAATTAAACCAAATTTATAGGTGTTGATGATTGCAACAACATTTCCCTTAGCAAAAACATTTTTCCAGTTTTCTAAGGTAAAATTGCCTGTAAACAAAGAACCGTTAATGGTACTAATAAATGAAGTAACAATAACTGTAATCTGTGGTAAAGCAGCCACGATAGTAACGATAAAGACAAAAGCATAAGCTAATACTTTACGCCAACCATGAGCTTCTTGAGCTTGCATTGGTTTTAAAGCCGTCATTGAATAAGTAAATTTACGACCTAATAAACGTTGAGCAAAGAAGAAGAATAAAGCAATTAGAATAACGATGATACATAAGCTAGCCGCAAAGCCATCGTTTGTCCCTACTTCGCCCATAAATTGGGTATATAGCATTACCGGGAAAGTTTTATAACCTTCACCAATTGTCATTGGCGTACCAAAATCAGCAAATACTCTCATAAATACCAGTAGCATTGCTGCAAGCATTGAAGGCATAACCAAAGGGAAAATAACCTTAGTTACTCTTTCAAAAGCGTTGCATCCCAACATCTCAGCGGCTTCATTCAAAGAATTATCTAAGTTTTTTAAAGCCCCACTAACATACATATAAACCAGCGGGAATGATTGTAAAGAGAAAACTAATACGATTCCTGGAAAGCCATAGATTGCTGGCATTTGAAAGCCAAATAAACTACTCAGGATTCTAGTTATGAAACCATTTCTTCCTAAAAGTTGAATCCAAGCATAACCACCAATAAAGGGTGGGGAAAGGTAAGATATAACAATCAATACATTAAGTAACTTCGAAAAAGGAACCTTAACACTACGTAAAATATAAGCCATTGGTAAACCAATCAAACTAGCAACGATTGTTGAAACGATAGTTACTTTAAAAGAGTTTACTAAAGAGCTCCAATAATATTTACGTGTAAAGAACTTAACAAAGTATTGTAAGTCTACATGTCCATCACTTACTAAGGAACGAATCAAAAGTAAAGCAATCGGATAAATAACGAAGAACAGGAAAAAAGCTAATAAAATTAGTGTTAATACTGTCCAAATATTTATCTTTTTTTCACCTGCATAATTCATTTAAAATCAACCTCTCCATCAATTAAGCTTGTTTCGCCATCCTTAGTGAAAACATTTATTTTACGAGGCTTTACTTTTAAACTTACAACGGTATTATCAGGAATGATTTCAAATACTTCGCTATCCTGTACTGTTTCAATTTCTTGACCATTAATATCCATAAAATAATGAGTAGTAGTTCCTAAGAAAACGGAAGAGTTAACCTTAGCTTTAATACCTTCTTCGTTTTCTTTGCCAATAATAAATTCTTCTGGTCTAACAGCTACTAATACTTCTTGACCTTCACTGACATTAATTAAATTATTCATCTGTATTTGGTAATCACCAAAATCAATAGTATTATTGTTAACTACCTTAGCTTCTAAGAAGTTAGATAAACCGATAAAGTTAGAAACAAAGCGATTAGCTGGTCTTTGGTAGACACGGTTAGGAGTATCGATTTGTTGGATTACACCATTATTCATAACGGCAATACGATCAGAAACGGCTAGAGCTTCTTCTTGGTCGTGTGTTACATAAACGGTTGTAATACCAATTTCTTTTTGAATTCTTTTAATGGCATTACGCATTTCAACTCTTAGCTTAGCATCTAAGTTAGATAAAGGTTCGTCCATCAATAAAACCTCTGGTTCAATAACGATCGCCCTAGCTAAAGCGACGCGTTGTTGCTGACCACCAGAAAGCTTTGCGGGCATACGATCCTTTAAGTGATCTATCTTAACGATCTTTAATATTTCATCTACTTTTTTAGCGATCTCATCTTTTTCTAATTTACGTTGTTTTAAACCGAATGCGACATTATCATACACATTCATATGCGGAAATACAGCATAATTTTGGAAAACCATACCAATATTACGCTTATTAGTTGGAATATCATTAATAACCTTGTCATTAATTTTGAAGGTTCCACCTTCTATAGAATTAAATCCAATAATCATTCTTAATAAGGTTGTTTTGCCACAACCACTAGGACCTAAAAGTGTAAAAAATTCACCTGGTTTAATTTCTAAATCTAAACCGTTAATTATTGTATCTTTGCCATATTTTTTTACAGCATCTTTAATCGAAATCGAAGCTCCCATAATAATCCTTTCTTTAAAATTAAGGGAGGTCAATGGCCTCCCTACTTCCTTTTCTTAATTCATTGAATTTTCAAGATGTTCGGTATAGGTCTCAGCAATTAAAGCCTTATTATCAGCAACCCAGTTACCGTCATATGTAGGAATTCTTGTGATTTGATCCCAAGGTAATAACACATCACTTAAAGTTGCACCACTACGGCAAGGTCTAACGGTTAAGTTTTGACCAACATAGCTTTGGCATGCTTCAGATAACATATAGTCAACGAACTTCTTAGCGTTTTCCATATTCTTAGCACCTTTAATGATTGAAACACATTGTCCTGGTAAGATTGCGCCTTCCTCTGGGAAAACAACCTTAACATTAACACCTTGTCTAACATAGTCAGCAACTGGATCTTCCCAAGTTAAACCAACAATATATTCGCCTTCAGCAACTCCCTTATAAACCTTAGAAGAGCTGTCTAAGATAACGCCATCTAAGTTTTCAATAAATTGATCAACATAAGCCCAAGCTTCATCAGACATAGGATCACCATTACCCATATCATATAAAGCTGCAACTAAGCATTGGAATGCACTATTAGAGTTAACTGGATCACCGTTAGCGATCTTACCCTTTAATTCAGGATTCAATAAGTCAGCATAACCTTCAATCTTCATATCGCCAGCTAATTCGGTGTTAACGATAAATACTGTAGGATCACAGAAAGCTGGAGAATAATAACCTGAAGTATTCTTGAAGTCATCATCCATGAATTCATCTTCTGGAGAAATATAATATTCTAAATAATCAACATAACTTCTTAAAGTAGATTCATCACTTGCCCACAAGATATCGCCTTGAGGATTGTCGGCTTCTGATTGAACACGTTTTAAAACTTCACCAGTACCACCAGTAATAACTTCAACCTTAATACCAGTATCAGCTTCAAAGTTAGAAATTACAGCATTATTTAAAGTTTCAGAACGAGCAGTATAGACAACTAATACATTATCGTCATTTGCGCTTGTAGTATCTTCACTAGCTGTAGTAGAAGCAGATCAGTATTAGTGCTGTCGCTATTACTAGTTTCAGAACTAGTACAAGCAACTAAACCAATTAGTAATACTAATACCATAAGCAAACTAATTATCTTTTTCATTTTTTCCTCCTTGTTGCTTATAATTGTTAATTTAATAGTAAGCGCTTTCAAAAGGAAGAAAAACCTCAATTTTTAACAATTTAGGGGTAAAATTTAAAACTTTTGAGTAATTATATCCTTAGGGGCAAAGCCAGTATATTTCTTATAAACCCTAGTAAAATACTTATAATCAGAGAAACCAACCTTCTCGGCAATCTCATACATCTTATATTCACCTTCTCTTTGTAGAAGGATTGCTTGATGAATACGGTAATAATTTAAAAAATCATGGAAGGTGTAACCAGTAGCCAGCTTAAACTTAGCATTTAAATGAGTACAGCTAACCTCTAATTCTTGACTTAAATCGGTTAAAGATATTCTTTCACTGTAGTGTTGTTTAATATAATCCAACATTAAATTGGCATACTTACTCTTAATATTTTTTAAATCAGGTAAGGGTAAAATTCCACCCTCTTCAAAATGTTTCTGATTATCAATCGAAGTTCTTTTAGCAATTATCTTTTGTAAGCTTTCTTTTAAAAGATCAAAATCAATTGGTTTAACTAAGTATTCAGTAACGCCTAGATGAATAGCTTCTTTAGCATATTCAAAATCTTGATAACCAGATAAGATGATCGCATCATAACCATAAGTTTCAATTGATTCTCTTAGCATTGCTAAGCCATCTTTATTTGGCATTCTAATATCACTGATGACAATATCAGGTTGTATCTCTTCAATTACCTGTAAACCCCTTAAGCCATCATCGGCTTCTCCAGCAATAACGCAATCAAAAGCAGTCCAATCCATCATGAACTTTAGACCTCTTCTAATTAAATCTTCATCTTCAACCAATACTACCTTATATATCCTCTACCTCATATGGTAAATAAGCATAAACGCTAGTTCCTTCATTCTGCTTGCTTTCTATCTTTAAACCATATTCCTGTCCATATAGCAAGCTCAACATCTTATGAATGGTATATAAGCCAATATGTTCACTGCCCTTTTCATCACTACTTTTATTTAAATCATTTTCTAAATCTAGTAATTGTTGTTTACTCATTCCCTTACCATCATCCTTAACTTCAAAGATTAAGGCATCTTCTTCTAGCTTAGCATTTATTTCTAAATGTAAGACCTTGCCTGCAATAAAACCGTGTTTTAAGCTATTTTCAATTAGGGGTTGTAAGAATAAACGTGGAACTAGACAATCTAATAATTCTTCAGGGATATTAAATTCTACTTCTAGTAATTGGTTATATCTAACCTTTTGTAGTAATAGGTAGTCATTTAAATACTCGATATCTGTTTCCAGCAGAACTTTATTATCAGGAGAATTAATACTATAACGCATTAAATTCGCAAAGCTTAATAACATTTCCTGGGCCTTTTTAGGGTCTTCGTTTATTTGATAACGCACCGTTTCCATAACATTAAAAACAAAATGAGGATTGAATTGTTCCTCAACTTGTTTAACTTCCATTTCCCGACGATGTTGCAATAAGTCGTTATTGTGTTTGACTAAATCACGAAAGTTTTCATAAAGTTCCACAAACTCTTGAGAACTATTTTCACTTACATGATAATCAAAATTACCTTTTCTCAATTCATCCACTGCTAAAACTAATTCATTAACCTCTTGAGTATTACTTTTAACAAAAGCATCAGTCATATATCTAACAGCAACTATTAAAATACTAGCCATACACATAAAAACTAACGAGGCATAAGCAAGCACTCTTAAATGATTTTGCACAGGTGCTATCGCATAAAAATAAAATCCCTCGTTTGCATAGGTATAACTGTAATAATAATCACCACCTTCTTTTACTAAGCCACTTTTTCTAGTAGCAAATCCTGTTTTATTGCTAGGATATTTATCTTCAGGATCAGCTTGTAGATCTAAAGAAGTATAGACAATATTATCGTAAGGGTCCGTAATTAAAATACGTTTATCATAGCGATAAGCATACTCATCAAAAGAAGAATTACGTAAATTTATAAAAAGATATAAATCACCATACTTCTTACAAATACTAAAGTTAGAGCTTTGTTCAAGACTTAAACCTGGTCCTCCTACAATATTCATTATTGTTGAATTACTATTATTTAAACGATTCATTGAAACAGTTAAAAAACTAGAAGAAGCAAATAGTTCTTCGTTATTTTTGGTGTAGTTACTGATAACAACATTCTTATTTTTATCAACTAAAATAAAAAATGATTTAAAAGGTTCTTTATTGCTTATTTGATACAAAGATGAAGCTACAATGCTACGGTTATTATCGCTTTTAGTTAAAGAAAGAATTAGTTTTTCATCTAAAGATTCAATATCTTCTTGGTATTGATGGTATTCACTTAAGAAATCAGTCTCTAAACTTTTGGCCGTAAGTTTGGCATCTTTATAAATAGACATATAAAAGCTAAACACAATCAACACTAACGCAACCAAAGCAACCAGTAATAATAAACCACTAATATATTTAGTGAAGGATTGTTGTAAGAATTCTTTAAACTTTCTAGGTTTTTGAATATCCATTGATCAAATTATAAAATTTTTGTCTTAAGTTTAAAATGTTTACTTTTTTAAGCAATAAAACTAATTTTCTAATTAACTTTTTTAAAGCATTATCCTTTCCAAATAAACCCTTTTTCGGTTATAATATTGAACGATGAAGATTAATATTGATAACATCATCAAAGATGACAATCCTCTTATTCGTGAGAGGTCCCTTCCTGTTGAGCTTCCTTTGAGTGTGGAAGATAAGTCTTTGATGGAAGATATGATTTCTTATGTCAAACGTTCAACTGATGAAGAGCTAGCTGAAAAAGAAAATTTAAGACCAGCTGTCGGTATTTCGGCAATTCAAGTTGGTCAGGCTAAACAAATGTTGTATGTTTTGATAAATGATGAAGAAGGTAACCCCTTCTTTGAATGTGCTTTAGTTAATCCTAAAGTTCTTTCTACTTCTGTTGAAAAAGCTTACTTAGGAACTGGCGAAGGATGTTTATCAGTACCAATTGATCATCCTGGTTATGTATATCGTTCTCGTAAGATCAAAGTAAAAGCTTATGATTATTTGAGTGATCAAGAAGTAGAAATTAAATGCAGCGGTTATCCTGCGATCGTTTTACAACATGAATTAGATCATTTAAAAGGCATCTTGTATTACGACTATATTGATGAAAATAATCCTTATCCTGTTGATAAGGATGCATATTGTATTGAATAATGGAGTAAAAATGGCAAAAGAGAAAAAAGTTAATGATAATTATTTACCAGAAACTGATACCCTAGTATATGCTTTGGGTGGTTTAGGCGAGATTGGTAAAAACATGTATTGTTTTGAGCATAATGATGAGATTATTGTCATAGATGTAGGTGTTAAGTTCCCTGATGATGAGCTTTTAGGAGTAGACTATGTTATTCCGGATTATTCTCACTTAATCAAAAATAAAGATAAGATCAAAGCCTTAGTTATTACTCATGGTCACGAAGACCATATTGGTGCTATCACTTTCTTTTTGAATGTTTGCCCTGTTAAAGAAATCTATGCTCCGCGTTTTGCGAAAGCCTTAATGGAAAAGAAATTATCAGAGAAAAGAAGATTGGCTAATTGGCCAATTAAGGAAATTGATTCTGATTCTATTATCAAAACAAAATATTTCGATATTGAATTTTATAACACTGTTCACTCTATTCCCGATTCTTTAGGTGTTTTAATCACTAGTCCCAATGGTAGGATTGTTGAAACTGGTGACTTTAAATTTGATTTAACTCCAGTAGGTCCAGGAACTGAATTTGATAAGATTGTTTCCTTTTCTCAAAAAGGTGTTTCTTTATTGATGTCTGATTCTACTAACTCAGAGGTAGAAGGCTTTTCAATTTCTGAACATAAGGTAGCAGCCACAATTGAAGAAATAACTAGAAAGACTAAGGGTCGTTTAATTGTTTCAACCTTTGCCTCAAATTTATATCGTTTAGCTCAAATTATTAAATCAGCAAGAGATAATGGTCGTAAGGTTATTGTCTTTGGTAGATCGATGGAGAATGTGGTTGAGATTGGTTTAAATAGTGGTGCTATTGAAGTAAGTGAAGATACTTTCGTAAAGGCCAACGCTTTAAATTCTTTACCCGATAATGAAATATGTATTATTTGTACTGGTTCTCAAGGAGAAACCTTAGCTGCTTTATCAAGAATCGCTAATGATACTCATAAATATGTCAGAATAAAACCTGGTGATACTGTCGTCTTTTCTTCTAATCCTATTCCAGGTAATGCAATGTCGGTTAGTGGCACTGTTGATCAATTAATTAGAAAAGGTGCTAACGTATTAACTAATGCGATTTTAAATAGTTTACATACAACAGGTCACGCTTCTAAGGAAGAACAAAAGTTAATGTTGCAATTAGTTAAACCTAAATATTTTATGCCAGTACATGGTGAATATAAGATGCTTAAACAACACGCTAAAAGCGCGATGGAATGTGGCATCGAAGAAGAAAATATCTTCATTTGTGCTAATGGTGATCCTTTGGTTTTAAGAGATGAAAAGGTACATCGTTGTAACTTACGTATTCCTACTACGGCTGTTTACGTAGACGGCAATGATGCTTCTGGTTTATCTACCTCAGTTATTAGAGATCGCAAGATCTTAGCTGATAATGGTATGATTGCAGTTATTGTCTGTATTGATTCACGCAAGAATAAGATCTTATGTCGTCCTGGCATTGTTTCGCGTGGCTTTGTCTATGCCAAGGAAGCACAGCCAATGTTGAAAGAAGCTGAAGCTCTAGTTTATGAAGCCTTACATGAAACTATGCAAAAAAGAGTTACCTTTGGTGATTTAAAGAATTGTATTCGTAATACCTTAGAACCTTACTTATATCAGAAAACAAATTGTAATCCGATTGTAATACCGGTAATCCTAAATCATAAAGATGCAATGAAAAAGGAAGAGGATAGCTAAATTAAGCTAAATATCTCTTCCTTTTCTTTTCTTTGGTTATGTCTTTCACTTATCACTGCCTTTTCATCAGGATAACCTAAATCCATAAATAATACAGGTTGTAGATTATCAGGAAGTTTAAATACTTCCTTTGTTTTGGCGATTGAGAACTTATTAATCCAGCAAGTTCCTAAACCCAAATTACTGGCTTCTAGCATCATCTGTGTAGCCATAATTGAAACATCTTGTACTCCGGAATGATTTTCTACTTCTTCTGGATTACGATATTCATTATCCTTATCATAGGTAAAAAGAAACATCACTGGAGCTTTAAAGCGACAGACGGTACAAAGTTCTGCCTTTTTTAAGGCTTCTTCGCTTTGCAAGATAAATACTTTTACAGCTTGAAAGTTTTTAGCACTTGG
>Ga0065711_1026612_pt1 | contig 64468 bp, 26 predicted proteins | sample Hoacrofraction12_FD_59098 | JGI IMG/M metagenome (GOLD analysis project Ga0065711, IMG submission 59098) | Hoatzin crop microbial communities from Cojedes, Venezuela - Epithelial fraction 12 v2 (version 2) | ecosystem: Host-associated > Birds > Digestive system > Esophagus > Crop | place... | reverse complement strand
TGCTTCTACCATCCTGTTTATCAGGCTTCTTTGAACCCTTCTGTACCTATGACAGTTAAAGTTCCCCTGGATTCTCAGCCTCTTACAGCTTCAAAATACCATTTTAGACACTGATTCACTAATTTTGACTAATTTTTTTCACTAAATTTGATACTGCTGTTGTTTGGGTTTTTTTAATCTAGGTAAGAACCTCTACGTCTCACAGTCCATGAAGTTACCTTGACGCACTATATTTACACAGATATGAAGACTCCCTTTAACAAAGGGTTTTCAGCACCTGTCCACATGTTAAGGGTTATTACACATATGACATACAATGCTACTCACTTCCTATGCTGTATACAAGCAAATGCTTGAGGCAGTTTATACAGCTATGCTGCCAGCAGAAGTCAAGACATTGGTGGAATGGTATGCTTGACACAAAAAAAGAATTCCCCCCCTGCATTCTTTCCTGTCCTTTAACCCCTACCTGACTTTGCAACAGAATTGCCTACTGTAAGCTGGACAAGCCACACTTAACCTCAACAAATTCTGGATATTATGGGGAAACACATGTATAGCCTGTCACATCTTAAAAAGGCCATGGGAATATTTCTAAAGGTGTTCTGGGCTTTTTATTCTATGTGAAGAAATTGCCTTCTGTGCTTCAGCAGTGATCATAGGCATGTGAAAGCATGCACACAACGAAACACAGCAAAAGATAAATACTATAATGCCATCGTGGCAAGAAGCATAGTCGTCTTTGGATAATATCAAGCAAAGAACTAGTGTTTGATAAATAATTATCACCTGGGAAGTATTACACAAACCAGGAATATAGACAAAATGTCATGAAAGATAAGGAGCTAACACTCTGTAAAGCATGTCTTATTTGTTCTGCAAATCTCAAAATATATTTCAGGAATGTGTTTTTTCTAAAGAGAGTAAAAATATCACAGTTCTAAACATCAATTACTCTGTTCAAACAAAGCGAAAGATTACAAGGCCTTCCCAGTAGTGAAATCACAACCTATACTATGAATGAGGAGTAAAGAAGGTGAAGATAAACAGATTTCATTCTGTCTATGTTGTATAACACAGCTCCATCATCACTGTATCAACACAATTTTATCCTTCCGAATGGTCGACTGCCACTTAATGTTGCTGGATAGACTTTTTTGGTCCATTTTATATGTTTTTATGCCTTCTGGCTATATACATTAGAAAGAGAGACTTTCTCAGATTGTTGGCCATTCAGATATCTGTTTGTGAAGATAAAATAGAATTGAAAAAGTCATGTTCATAATACTGAGAGATTTTCTATGAGATGGAGGAGGAGTTAATGACATAGAAATTGAGTCAGTATGGTACCAAAGCTATTTTGTATTGTTCTTTAAAGTGCTTTAGGACTTATGAGGACAATAACATCAGGAAAATAGAAGGTATAACAAAGAATTACAAAAATATTACTCTGGCTCACCCAGAATGACATCTTTCTATATCTGTTCTCCGTTTTGCTGCTGATTCATAACATGCATTGAGGAGTAACCAATAAACATTTGCTCTGGCTTGGCAGAAAGGGCATCGAGAGTGCAGGAAGTTCGGGCTTGCTGCTCATATTGCTGATCCTTTTTCAATTTCTCTGGACAAATGCTTCTATGGAAGTTTGAAAAGTGGCTCCAAATAGTACTAATGCAGTAACTAGGAAACAAAATGCTTTTCTTTTACATTTTCTATTTTGTATCTAGGGAATGCAAATTAAGTGGCATTCACCATTGTTACACCACTATTTTTACTAACTGTTTTACTAGGATATTAACATTAAAAATCATGTACAGTAATTGGAGCATAAAACATGGGCATTTATCCAAGTTAACAGCTAGTGCTTGAAATAGAAAAAACAATGAAGTACTTTCTAATCAAAATGCAGAAACTATGAAGCTCGCATAAAATCCAGTCTTTTGGTAAGCAATGGTTTCTGTCTTCTAGGACTCTGAAACAGGACTGTTACCTTAGGAGGGATCCGAGGATCCTCAATAAGACTTCTTCAACACCCATTTTTCTGAGGTTAGTTAAAGTATTTGTCCTTTTGTTTTTAAATCAAACAGCTCAAAACTCACACAAACATTGTAGTTTTTATGAGACACCTTTTAAGATCTAAAATGGAATGGAAGGTGAGAAAAAACAAGACATGGGTCTAAATCTCTAATACCTATTGGCTAGGATTACACCTGCAGTAAGATGTCCAGCTCCCACAATTCAGATCATGGAAGCGAAATAGACTATTCTGAATCTTTAGCCATGTTATAATTCTGGTTTTGGTCTGGTATATTTTACTGCTTTTACTTAATTCAGCCCTATATGCACAAAAGGATGCCCCTATCGACTGTCTCCTATAATGTAAAAATGCCTCCTTGTCCCTGCATTTGTATTTGCTCACTCAAAGCTTGCAAGCTGATTTAAAAGGGCTGCTGCAGATCCATACAGAAAGTGCTCCCGAGGTTTTCTACGCCTGACGCAGCCAAGGAGGTTTCCAAGAATTACACCATCGTCAGGTTCATGGTGCACAACAGTGGGGACATCTAAAGCTACACTGCTTCTCTGATTCATCTCAGGCGTCTTTAGGGTGACAATAGCTGTATTCTTCACGTTTGCTTCATAGCATTCACAGCTTACTGTAGTCACAGGTCCCACCATGACTTCAGAGCCATAGCATATGAAGGAGATACCAATGAGGAGTTTTATGCAATCTAAGCTTATGCAGGGCTGGCAAAAGAAGTGGGGTGACTGTTTAACAAAATGTCTGTTTATTAAAGCAATTTATAGCACTTAATTCTTTTGTGCTGAACTGTACATCTCATGAAATTTCAGATATTTTCTATTTTAAGGCATATTTGCCTTTCTCTGTATATGGTTACACAGCATATTTATGGAGATAAATGCAAGAAAACAAGCCAGAGAAATTTATGCTTTATTTATCAGTCATAGGCTTATTCATTAGCCAACTGTTTGTGATTTATGATGTATTTTTAACTACATCACCTAGTAACAAATCTTCTTCACCAGTATTTATTTTAATATTCCAACTGAAGTTTTAAGCAGTTTCTGTTTCTCATAATACACAATTTTACTAGCTCTTATTTTCCTCTCATACTATCCTCATTACAGTGAGAGTCAATGTAAGGAAAGCATATGGCTTCACCAGGTAGAAGTATGTGGTCATGCCCATAACACGATTAAAAGTATGGTTTTCTCCAGTTACAAGACATGTTGCTTTGAAAAAAAAGAACAAATATACATATATATCTGGACACAGGCCACCACAACTGAGAATAAATGAAGAGAGACAGACAGATAATTTTGATTGTAGACAGTATCTATCCAGAGGGATACGAAAGCACAAAACAGAGCTAAGTGGAAAACAGGAGTGAATGAGTACGTGTGTGATAGTGAGGATATTGGTAAATTAGTATTTCAGAACTCTGCATAGATTTGGAATTCAGTTCAGTGAAGAAAGAAAAACAATTTTATTTCAGCCAAACAGTATTATCCATACTTAATTACTCTTTCCTTACATTTTAAGTATTTTCATTTCCAGGACTGACAGTTCTCTAAGAAAATTCGCAACGAGTACTAGAACTGAAGTGACACATCTTCCCTATGACCGATATTTAGATTATGTAGACAGACATATAGATAAATCACAGCCGGACATTTTCTCTTCGAGAAGCAGATCTGCTAGAAAAATAACTGTGCACAACAAATACAAAACTACACTATCATCTGAAACGCATACATTTATCAGAATGTTTATGAGAAAAACATTGGAAATAGTTACAGCGGTCACAACATAAAAGCAGAAAGTAGGTTGGAAATTTTTCTCAGGCATAATACAGTTTCCTAGAGAAGAAAACCATGGCTGAAAATCTTGGTATCCATTCCACACACCACAGATACAGCTTTACCATATAAATTCTGCCCCTTTGCTTGACAAATGTGGTATATCTCTCATAAGAATCGCAAGAGTATCTGGCTTCTCTTTTAATAAAGCAGTTTGGAACGTTTACTGAGTGGAAGAATTATAACAGATTGAAACTTCAACAAACACAAGGACTGTCAGGAAGCCAGTAAAACAGCAGCATCAACAACAAAGCACCACGACAACAGCTATTTTGACATCAGTACCTCAAACTGGGGAATTTCAAATACCACTTTTTGGTACTAGTGAAAAGTGCAACTCTCTTCTGCCTCTTTGTTGCCCAAGATTCAAAGTATTGTAATACTTCACATCAAAATCTTCCTTCAAAACAAGATCATTTTATCACGTATATGGTCTTGGCCTACACCTCACCTCCAAAACAAACTGCTGCCCTGCGGGGTAGCACACCGTGCCCAGCCAGCTGCTACCTGCGCCGAGGGCCAGGTTGCCAGCTGCACAGCAGCAGCTCCGCACTCTGGGAACGGCGGCAAGCTCTATAGCACAGCACTCTTGAGTCTGTAACCAAGAAAACATCTCTGTTTAAGAGAAAAAGAGCCCGTAACAAGTATATACAAACACATAGTATTTTCTTAGTTTTCAGTTGCATTAGAGAGCTTATAATTCTTTGGTGCAAGAGATCACAGCACCACAGAAGAAAAAGAGTCCACAGTTAAACCTTCCTTCAAGTTTCTCTGCAAAACAGAGGATGCTCCGACTGGGGCAAATTCAGACCCAGAATTATTGTGCTGGTGTTTTAAAGAGGAGTCATGGAGAGTAAAAGTGCATTGCATGTTTTTATTTTTCATCTTCAGAAGGTGGTTGCAAGATTTATGTAAATATAGCAAAGCTTTAAGGACATTATGAAAAAAGCTAGGCATTTCCCAACATTTAGGGTATAACTTAAGAAGCTTCAACTAATAGATTGGTATCAATCACGCCCTATCTACCAGAAACAACATTTTAAATTTACAACTGGCGATGCACAGCATACGTTCCTATTTCTGCTCCGAAGGGACCTTCAAATCCGTGACAAAGTAACTTTCACAGTAACTTCACTGTCAGACAGATCCGCAGTCTGATAACAGAAAGCATACAAATGAGTCAATAGACCCTTCATTTTGGGGAATAGGGTTGTATTTAACATACAATACATGGTGCACATAATACACAGCGTACTATGTTGCTGAGGATGACAGCATCTGAGAAATGTAAATATTTTTAATTAACAGTATTAAAGTTAATGGAATTTAAACATATAAATAAATATTATTGCATCTGCACCTGTGTTTAATATACATGTACATTTATGATAACCAGACTGAAATAAAAGTGGTCTTGATGTAATTTAATCAAATACTTCTTTTCATTCTTTCACTTCCTGCCCTGAATGTGTGGAAATGACTTAGATATCTAATAATATTAGATATATTTTGCTGGGAACAACATCAGTGTTTGAAGCATTTAAAATCGATTTTTTTGCAAGCCCAGTACATCAACAGAAACATCCAGGTCCTCTTGTAATCTGACAAGCATGTTTTTTTGTCAGGAACTGAACAGAATCATACAGAGAACATGCTTAAAATACCACATTCTTCCATCACCTGAATGCTTTTCTTATACCCATACACATAATTAGATCAGATCACAGTGAAGGTGCAAAAGCAACAAAGTCTTGCAGCCATTAGTTTTGCTGTATTATGTTTAAAAGGATTCACTTTAAACGGTGGATCAGGAAAAACAACATGTAAAATTTGCAAATTCCTTTGACAGGCCACTGCAAAATACATATTTTAAGTGACCTACATAAAAGCCTCAGAAAATGGAGTATATTTTCTTTCTGAAACAACAATACCAACAGAATACCTCCAAAAGGTTTACATTTTGCTACTGGTAATTGCATGCTCCCAGACTAGAATTTGCTTACAAACTCTAAGCATGAGAATTAGCAGACCAAGAGGCAAAGATCGGGAAGATCTTTGGTGTCACTCCGCAACAAAGTGAAAGATTTAGGGGCAAAAAAAACCCACAGGAAAGCTCCTTGACTGAAGCAACACAGAGATGACGTCACATGGCTTTACAAGATATTAACATTTGAAGAGGTAAGACAGGTTCAATATTAAGCCAGCTCTGCATAAGTAGTAGTGCCACTCTCTGGGAATAATTATGATGCTGTAACAAAACGTGATAATTTTTTTCACAGTTTATACCTTGAAGCACAAAAGAAAAAGCATCTTTCAACATTCATTCACATACTGTACACAAGATGCCACAATAAATTACATCATGGGCAGAACTTGGAAAACTAAGTGTTCTGGTAGATCACAAGATAGAAGAGGTTTCTTATACTGACTGAAGTGTTATCAATCTGTCAAGCAAAATTTTATATCTGCAAAGGATGGGATTTTCTGTCTAAATTTAAATACGTAATGTATGTTGCTTAAGTCTGAAATAGTAACTGTAGACTCTTCTTAAAATTAATGGGGAAAAAAAGAAACAAAACAAACTTCTGTGGGACAAGTCATCATGCCTGTCTTAAAAACTCATGTAGGAAGCACCTTTTAGAGAAGTCAGCTTCTGTCAAATAAGCTGAATCTAACCCTAAATGCCTTGGTAATTATTAGTCCTGCTGATTCTTTCACATAACAATAATTATTCCACAGTGGCTGTCTCAAGGGTCTAACTGGTAAACTCTCATGCAATGAATCAAGGAAGAGATAAAGGTATCTTCAGTTGGACATTTGCAACTGACTATATAAACCTCATGTTCTCTTCAGTGAGTCCTGACCCAGCTCAGAAGCAAACTACTGTTGTGACTGCAAAAGAAAGTGAAGTTGTTCATTTGGCACCCTCCTTGTCAATGCAGGATAAGAAGCCAACTGGAGGCAAACTTTCGTAGTTTTGGGGAAGGAAAAAGAAACTAAAAGTGCTTTACATAACACACCATAAACATGTGGGAAGAAGCCAGCCTATGTTTGCATGAAATATTTTTTGTTGTTGTTTGAAATCACAAAACACATGAATAAATTTTTATCAGAAAAGACTACAGGGTCAGCAGGCAGCAAAGATCTTGCAACTCTGCTATGGTCTCCTCAACTGAGAAGCCCAAGGTGAGCAAGTACAATAGTGAGACAAAACCAAGCTATTAATAATGCTGACCATGTGGAAAAGCTCCCCTTCTTCAGACAGCTTCCTTTAGGAACATTCTTGAAAAATAAATTCTAGCTTTTCTTGAATGTTTTCTCTTTTAATATTCCGCAGAGATCATCAGCATGTAAATGACTGCAATCTGTATAATTTCCTTCGTGATGAAAATCAAGAACGCTGCCTTGATTAATTTGGATGAGAAAAAAACAAAATCTGAGGCCCCTCTTCAATCTCAAAACATGATACTATTCTTTTTGACATTTTTACAAACTTCCTATATTTCACTGCAGCACTAGATTTGGCCAGTATTCTATGAACATTTTTATTTAATTCTTCAGTGACATTTTAGTGGTTGTAGATTTTGCTGGAGAATTGCTTAGATTTTAGTATTATACAGACACTGTTGATAAAAGCATTAATCCAAGTATGCCCCACAGAAGCTGTGAACAATAGATGAAGTATCTACAGAAAAATACGATGCAAGGCAAGCAGTATGAAAATAACAAAACAAAAATCTCCAAAATAACACAGAGTAAAGGACATTAAGCAGACATTTTTTTGACCATAAGGCGACCCAAAGGATGGAATGTACCTGTCCATAAGAGGATGCATATGTAGTCTGATAAGTTTTGATCACTGTATAAAAACAGTTGTCAGAAACCATGCATGCTTAGTATTGGTCTCGGTAAGTCTGCGTAACTTTGTACTAATGCTTTGACAACACACAGCATGCACAAGCATCTTGTGTGTTAGATCATGAGCTTGTTAGGGTCATAACCTTGCAGACACTAAATATGGAGAAGCCATTGCCACTGAACCCAGTCTGCACTCCTTTATGAAAAAAAACAGTGCTGGAGTTCCCAGGCTAGTAAGTACTGGACCTCTGACCATAAATCAACAAAATAAACTAATACAAAAGCAATAGGATTGTTTTCTCTCTCCTCCTCTCTGAAAGGGTGAAATTAAAAGGGGATATTAAGTAGCTAAAAAAAGTCACAGCCAGATCAAAAGCAGGAGAAGAAACTAAGAAATGCTACTAAATTAGCAGTAAATTCTCAACATCATTGACAACAAAGTTAAGAGCCTTTTGTTCTTTAAGCTGGCCATAGAGACCAAAAAGATAATCACTGTAGCTGACCAAAAGCCCTGATATATAATTATATCAGTTGCTTTCTGTGTATTGCAAGAAAGTGGCTACTAGAAAGAAGCTTCATAAAGATGTTCAGTGGAGACTCTAATGGTACTAACCTATGCAGAATTTCTGCTGTGCAGAATGCACACAAAAGTGTTTGCCTGGGTACACATACTACAAATCCCACTACGTCAGACAGTATCCAAAACTGATCAAACATCGAAGATTTAAAATTACTTAAGACACAATCCCTACTGCCCCAAAAGAAAAAGTTTACCTTAGTACTTCAACCTACATATTAATTATCAGCCCTTATAATCTAAAATATTTATTAGGTCTTCAAATTCAACGTTCATAGTGTACCTCCCACAGTTCCTTCACAAATTTGCTTAAATAGGAAAAATAATGTAAAAGTGCAACATTGTGCACGTTTACAAGTATGCATCGATACATTAGCAGCAAGTGAACACGTCATTATTATTATTACAAAATGCATGCCTGAAATTGCAAGGATTCAAAAGCACTTCTATTTCAAATCAGTTTTTAAAAGAGTATTGTTTGTCTAACATGTTATTAGGACCTTTTTAGATTAAAGGAGGAAAATGGATTGATAACAAAGAGCATATTGATTGAAACCTAATTTCTGTTATCAAGCTAAATGGTATTTTTGCATACAAGCTGAATCTGTGTATTTTGTGATACACAGTATCCTAACATACTGTCACTCAGTTCTCTGCTCTTTGTTTGATCCATTTTCTGTTGAACTGAAAATAACAGTGCCTCAAGTAACTATGCAGTACAAAATGCTTCCAATTAGCAGCCAATTCTCTAACAAGAGAAAGAAATAAATTAATCATTCCTAAACAGTATTTTCAGCTGAAGAATACTAACCACATAAAACTCCTTTAAAAATAATATACACCTGGGTTATTATCAGCACTACTCAGATGATTTTTTTTCCCCCCAAATTACACAGCAATAAAACTCCTAACACAGAAATTCTATTCCATGAAATAATGGTATTTTGTAAAAGCACTGAATCCTCTGAATCAGGAAGCACTCTAGCAAATGAAAGACATTAAAGACAGTAAGTAAACAAAACTAAAAATATCAGGAGCTGCCCCAGGTTCACAGACCCTCACTGCAGTGGCAGTACTGAAAAATCCTGTGCGCTGATCCAGAGAGCTGGGGTTAATTTGCCTCCCGAAGTGAAGCTCCCTGCCTGGGACCAGCCTTCTCACAGCACTGAGAACTCCAGCTCCAACCCCATCTTCCAGGCATTTGGGGTCACTGTCACAGACCTACTCCAGGGCGCTCCAGTCCCCCCTAGATCTGGGTTTCCAAGGCTGCCAAACACTCACGTTAGACTGCAGGGAGTCAGTAATCGGGAACCATCAGTTTGAACAGGGACTACCAGGGCTTGGTGTCTCTTCGTACTGGGAGAGCCTGGCACCAGAAAAGCACAGCTAGGAGCACAGCACAATTTCTACCCTCCATGCTTTGTGGCAGGCAGCTTTCATTATAGAGCTGCATTTAATTGGCTTCTCACCTATTGCTAAAGCACTAGTATTACTAAAAGTTATCAGGTGAGCTGTTGTGATGAGAAAGACTGAGGACACACGTTTTAGTTTCCGCCAATTTGCACTTTCAGATGTGAAAAAATTTTCTTGAAAAATGTAGATCAGTTCTCATCAGTAGCAGCATCACCCTGTTGCTACCCAAATACCTTTGACTGCTGAATGTGCTGAAAGTCAAATACACGCTGCACATGTGCTTAGTTATCTTGGTAAGGGCTATACTGAGGCATGTATAACTATGCTAGCACTGTTTGTAGTGCACCTTTTGCTACTCTTTTGTGGAAACTGAGACTAGGAGTCAGCACCTTCCAGAAAGCAGGGAGAAGAACTGGGCATCATAAAATTACACGGGTGGTAACAGCAGGAAATGCAAATGATGGGATGTCCTTTACCGAAAGCTGAAGCTTCCCAGTTACCTACAGGCGACAGCTACACAGTTGTAGTAGGCCAACTGCAATCTAACTTTTAGTCTGGACAATAAGGTGCTGCTAATCCATTTAATTTTGATTTCAGATTGATCTCTTCTCTCACAAAATCAAATGGGCACATCAAGTAAAGAATTCATCTTCACAACTCAGTGAAGAAAAATCTATTTTCATTCCTTAACAATGAAAAATTTGATCTTAAATCATGTGATCATAATACTGAAAGTATTTATGAACAACCACAACAAAAAAGATATAGACATTGGTAAGGGATGCATGGTGATTTTGTCTTTCCCCCATTCTAATCCTGCATGAAGCTACAAACACCTGTGTCAAGTTCCTAGCTAAAACAAGAATTTTGACACCACTCTTCCAATTTTTTGACCAGAAGACCACTCTTGCATCTTCTTCTTGTCAATATTTCAGCAGAGAACACAGGCACGCTGCAGTTCCCATTGCATAGCTTTTAGACTCCAGTTTTGGAATCCCTGCCCTAGTCTGCAGTTAAACAGACAGATTCAAAACACTCTTTCCTTCAGTTGATCAGTTATTTGGAATAAGACCACCTCTGATTAAATAATTTATTATTCAGAGTTGTTAGGAAAGTTCACATGAACAAAGACAAGCTGACTAGCTGTTTGGCAAACCTCACATTTAGTCTCTCACTAGTCACTATATCTGACACATCACCTCAGTCAACTGTTATAATCTCTACTTTTGGACTGGAGCTTTTCTAAAAAGAGTGACAGGAATCATGCTGAAAATACTGAATAACAGAATGCTCAAAATCCTCCTCCTGTGCTAGTGCATGACTATGTGAATGACAGATATCAATCCCCAAATACTGGAGCCAATAAAATCATCCCCACAAACGTTCACGCACAGAAGAGACTGAAACAACATCATGAACAAAGTTGAATCAATTAGTCTTTCAAAAGTCAAACAAATACTCAGAGATCCAGTATCAGTCTCAAGAACTGGACTTATATCAGGCAAGAAATGCTTATGGCCATGAAATCAAACACAAACAGAAGAAAATTTAACATTGTCATCCCACTAGCAATATCAGAAACAATATCATTCTTAAAGAGCAACAATGCTCAGTATATATTGCTATGGGAATGAATAAATGGCCTTTTTGCCTTCCCCGGTGTTCTAGTGCATTAAGTCTGTGAAGGTCACTAATATTACTTAGTGTCTTCTCAAAACTGAAAATTTTAATCAGAGTTTGCATTTCTGTCGCACATTGCATAGTCTTGCTTCTTCAGTTCCTACTGTAAAAGGTCATAATACTCCTATTTTGGGGAAGGATAACAAATAAAGGCGTTTATCTAGTGTCAGGTCATTTTGCTGATCAGGTAGGCCCTGTATAATTTTTTTTGAGCTTTGCTTATCAGTTACCATTAATGTTGACTTGTGCTGCTATGGACTTTCTTGAGTGAAGTTTATGAATGTGTAGCAGAGTCTGATAGAGATTAATGTGCAGAGTAAAACAAAGGGACAAAATACCTTCAGAAAGTTATGACCTCAGACACATTATGTCATTATACCTTATCTGCTGCTGTGATAAAAATCAATTAAGAAACATCTCCAAGCAATGGTTTGTTAAAAGCAAATTATTATCACTAGCTAAATTGAACGTGTAATCAGTGTTACAGTAAATGTATTACACTTACATGTTGTTCAGAACACACAGTAGAACAACATCCCGTTTGCCTTCTGCATCAATAAATAATCATGATTTCTTGCAATAAAGAAATTCATCTCTGGAAAGACAAAAAACAAACAAACAAAGCTTGAGGTTAAATAATTGGCAATTTTTCTAGAAGTCGCACTGTGGTAGTATATGAAAACGTAAAATCTCCACCAGGAAATATACAGGAATTTGCTACAATTTCATTCAAAAACCTGCATAATTAAATCTTTATTTGTGAGTGTGAACATGCTATTTACATTTTATGAGAGTCAAGAATACATTTCTTACAAAGGTAAAAACTTATTTGAGATGCAGGGAGTTTCTTTTTTATTTCTGTTTTATTTTGTTCTGCCAGGAATAAAGTTTATGCTTTTCAGGAAGCATGCATTCCCAGTTTCAACCAAACTGACCTTTCACAAATACTCTAAAAGAAAATGGAATCTTAGCCAAAAAAACACATTTTTCTTATGAAAAAATTTTTCTTGAGTATTAATGGTAGAAGGATTTGAAGGAAAACCTGAAGATCATATCCCAGAGTACCTCCCTTTATCCCTTTTCAATATTTATTAATGAGAATACATGAAGAAAAGAAACAGGTAGGCTGAATAATAGACTTTTACAGTGAAATCAATTTAACAGTGGAGTAGACTCCCAGGAAAATGAGGAATCTCTGTAGGTAGATACAGTACAATTTATGAGATCCAGTTCATTCCGACCGCCCTGACAGAAGCCTGAGAGCTTAATATATCCTCTAGTAGGAAATAAGACTGATTTTAAAAATTTTTGCCTCTTGCACCTGTAAACAAATATCCTCTAGTTTGTGTCCTTAGTAAGTTCTATGTCTTGCTTATCCTAAAAAGTCAAAACATGGTAAGGTTTCCAGTCAGTGTTATGGAACGTTCCTTGCTGTCAACAGGGAATTTCAAACATTTTTGATAAGTGACTGCTTTCCTGCAGATTCTTGAATTACAAATTTAAACCTGTTGACAATAGGCTTGGATTTTTTACAGATGAGTATGCTAAATACTAAGAAAAAATTACTTCAAAGCTTTTAGTAATTTTGAACCTGTCAAGGCGGAGAAAAAATACTACTGAGGGTGAGCTGCAGTGAGAAAATCTATTAGGTTGCGTAATAAGTCCGCTTAGTATCTAAAGCCTCACCAAATACTTACAAAGAAACAAGTGATGGCACATAGGTGCTCATTGAGTGCAGGTAGCATGACACTGCTCTCCAGTTTTGTCAGCCCTTCATGCAACAGTGATTCTGACATACTCCATTTATCTAGACATAAAGAAATGCAGACTGGCTGTAAGCACACATGGCCAAGTTTAGCTTGGCTTACAGCCTTGGAAATACAGATATGGGAATGCAGCAGCACAACTTCAATGATTAGAAACATCTCAAAAGAATCACCTTGCTCTGGTAATTTTCAGGCACACATCAGTAATCTGGACTTTTAACAAAACGCTTCATGAATTTTGCAGTGAAGCAAAGGAGAACAAATGTTAGAAGCCTAAAAAGGTATGAAATACAGGGTTACATATACAGGCTGATAACAGGGTATGCAAATTATTTGTCATTGATAGTTCAGTCCTGCCAGCTACCTGGAGAACCGCTTGCTCCTTTCAGAAGGTCCTCAGTGATTCCTGTTACTTAGCCAATTAGAAGGGGCTAATTTGTGCTCAGTTCCTTGACAATTGTGCACTGAGAACTAGAAATCAGTGTGATGATAAAGCACAAATTTGGAAGAAAAGGCATATATTTGAGAAGCACCTTATAAAGACCATGTGCTGTAGTGGAACTCTTCAATAAATCTCATGTGAAGAGCAAGTAAGGCAGGCCAGCCTGTGTTGGCAGAAAGCAATCAGAGCTATACCGATTAATTCTTCTGTTTAGGATACTCTCAATAACCCCTTGCCTGGTTTGACGACGTCCAGTTGTTCAAAAGTCATGTATGGGTTCACACGGATTAAAGAAAAACATCATATGAAACACAGTAAAATAATCTTAAAATTTCTAAGCTAGATATCTGTAGCCATTCCCTCACTGACCTATGTCTCCCACAAAAAAAAATTACATAGATGCATTCATGTGCAGCTCACCTCCTCTGACTCACACAGACTTGCCTCCACAGGATCAGGTAAAAGATAACTTACTCCTGTCTAAGGACGCAGCAGTTTGATGCAGCCTCTCAGCCTTGGATCATATAGTTAAGCTTTGTTTCACAGACAGGTATATGGCCATATAGTACTACGACTGCCACCTAAGAGTATAGGCACGGTTAGCGCCTGCAGATGACTACACAGAAATATCTAGCTGCTGCTGTCATCTACATACTGTGAATATACCGCATATGGAAGCATATACAGTATGCAAAGATGACTAGAATAAAAATATTATTGAGACAGAAAAACAATGAAATTAAACCACAGAAATGTAAAATTTTAGAAAAAACATCCATTTACTGACGTTTAAGAAGTCATCAGTATGGACCATCATAGCATACAGCTCTACGAAGAAGAAGAGTGTACTGTTTTTAGGAAATAAATCTGCAGTAAAAAGATTAAGTCCTTCAAAATACTTTATCTCATAGCTCGTTCTCAAATAGTGACCAAAACCATCACTACTAAACACAAAGAGCTGGAACCAATGAGCTTCTTATTTATTTTAAGCTTTAATAAACGTTATTGCAAGTTTGGTACTATGAGTTACAGGTTTAACAGTGGCAATTATAATAGCAATAGTAGAAAAAGTAGTAAGAGAAGAGTGTAAATGAAGGTGAGATAATCTAAAGGTTAAAACACATTTAAACAGCAAGATGCATTATTTCTGTCATTGTCGAATTTTTGTGCTGTTATTGTACTAATGTGTTTTACACAAACATTAGTCAAGGTTGTTATAATTAGTGATGTCTACACCATGGTGGGACTTCTGCCTGAAAAACTGTAGCTAAGAGAATGATAATGATTACATGTGGCAAGTTTAGAGACTTAGCAAAACATGTAAGATTTATCCAATATCCATATCCCCACAGTAATGCCACTTTTCTATATTAATTTCCTTGAAATACAGGATTTCAGGAGAATTCAACTCATCATCTAGCACATGCACTGATTTTTTGAAGCAAAGTCAAGGATCTTCAGACAGCCCTCTGCGCACTCGCCCTCTAGTTACTCCTAGAAACTATTAGCAAAGAGCATCTATGACATTATTTTTCCGTTGTTCTGTTATTCTTAATATCATTTTCCCAATGTCTTCAAGCAGCAAATAAAAACAATGACTCTTGTCTTACCTACAGCGAGCATGAAAATCACCAATCACAGCCCTCAGTGTTACAACCAACACTACAATGCTCTGGGGATTTCATCTCCATTTTTTTCCCTGCTCTCAGAACCTTCATATTTGTCAAAACTTCTCCAGATATAAACAAAATACCCCATCCACTGTTAAGTGGAGTGGAAACATTACTATGTCATACATACATTTCTGTTATATTTGCTCTTTTTTTATTTTTAATTGCCTTTTCAGCAGCAGGATAGTGTATCAAATGCATTTACTTTACAGTCTGTTGTAAGACCCAACTAGGTGCAATGCTGACCTTTTCAAGCCCTCCGCCCTACAAATTCTCCAAGATTAACAGTTCCTAGTTACTTAACTACTACAGGATATGATAAATATAAAACTTAGATATATCTGCATTAACTCATTTTCCATTATTTTTCCTGTATTTATTTGCTTTATTATTAACTATAAGCAGCTATAACTTCCTTACGCTCTTAACTGAATTTCTTTTTTGATGTTTAGATTTTTAAGAACTGAGGCCACCATGTTGCTTTTTGACACAAAGGCAACCCATAGCACTACCATGCTATGCAATGTAAATGAAGTTTTCTGGATGACAGAAGGAGCAACCAAGTTGATGCAAGGTCAGCCAATTAGCCCACAAAAAAACCTGAACCATCTGGATTTACAGTGTTCAGTGCTAGTAAGTCCCTTTAAATAAACTTAGAGGAGCATAAAGTAATAGTGTAGAGGGGACTAAAACAATGCTTATAATGAGCTGAATAGGAAGAAGATGGAACAACAGAGCTTTCTCTGCTAAAAAAAAAACACTGAATTGTGCCCTAATTTCAGCAGTGCTGGGGAAACAGAAGGCCAATTAAGGACTCGGCTTCAGGTTCAATTTTCATCTTGAAAATGGATTAGCATAACTGGATATTACATAACATTGCTCTTACATTTAAAATTAATTCTTTACCTTAAAAATATTATCAGGCCAATACAGCAGAGTGGCATGGACAACTACTCCATCAAAATTCCTCTGGGAATCTAGCACATAGCAACTGAGAGCCAACACAACAGCAGTACAAAACAATTCAAGTTAGCATTGGCTTTATTCAAACAGAAATTTCAGAAGTTATATAGCTATGCAGAACTAACTGTAAGAGCTCAGGTTTTAGTTTCATATTTCATCCAGAACAGAAGATGACAGCTTCAAACTCTTTTTCTAAGGCACTGGTTCAATACGGGTAGAGTAGTGCCTACAGTTCAGAAGCTCATCTCCTTACATATTTTGTTTCTTTGTTTTGCAACTGCAGCGTAAGGAACAGTTAGTGAAGGCCGCTCATAGGAAGGGCACTTTAAGCTTCCAGTTGTGCTACAGAGCTCGTGAGAAATGACTCAAATTACTGCAAAAAGTTCTGTGGCTGCAGGAACAGTCACAATGTTAGGTGGTGTTGCTTTGGGGTTTAACAGTTGTGCTATATCTCACAACTAAATTACAAAGGCTTAGTAATTTTTCTTTTGCAACACCACTGGATAGACTGACTCTTTCCTAGTATAACCTCCCCCTCTCTTTCCTGCCTAAAACAAATGTATTGGACAATGCCAAGTATTGCCCAGGCAAGACATTATTTTTAGTTCAATCAACCCATTTTCAGAATTTATCAATATCATGAAAGATTTTCGAATCTTTTCAGAGCCCAGCACAGGGCTGCTGTCTCCCAATAAGAGCCACTTCAAGCTGGCACACTGGCTGTTGAGGCAATACAGCAAATAATGTAGACATTAGCTGATGTTTTCCCCATTTTAGTCAAATGCTTTACATTTCTCTTTTGAACATTATTCCTGTAATTCCCATATTTCAGAAGTGCAGGATCAAAGCTCTGGAGAGAAAAAGAAGGCAAAAATAAAATTCTGCTTCATTTCTAGCAGTCTGTGTGTGTCACTGGGGAAAAAAAAAAAATCACAGAAAAACAGCCCAGGTATTTGTGAACCCTGGTCCCTGTGCTGGTTTTGGCTGGGATAGACTTAATTTTCTTCACAGTAGCTAGTATGGGGCTATGTTTTGGATTTGTGCTGAAAACAGTGTTGATAACACAAGGATGTTTTTGTTATTGCTGAGCAGTGCTTACACACAGACAAGGCCTTTTCTGCTTGACACACCATGCCACCAGTGAATAGGCTGGAGGTGCACAAGAAGTTGGGAGGGGACACAGCTGGGACAGCTGACCCCAACTGACCAGAGGGATATTCCATGTCATACGACATCATGCTCAGCACAAAAAGGTGGGGGAAGAAGAAGGAAGGTGGGGGAACGTTTAGAATTACGGTGCTTGTCTTCCCAAGTAATCAATACATGTGATGGAGCCCCGCTTTCCTGGAGATGGCTGAACACCTGCCTGCGGATGGGAAGAAGTGAATGAATTCCTTGTTTTGCTTTCCTTGCGTGCACAGCTTTTGCTTTACCTGTTAAACTGTATTTACCTCAACCCACAAGTTTCCTCACTTTTACTGTACTGATTCTCTTCCCATCCCATCAGAGGGAAGGTAAGCGAGCGGCTGTGTGGCTCTCCACTGCCAGCTGGGGTTAAACCACAACAGTCACTTCAGAACTGTGAGCTATTTTAAATCAATGGATTTTAGGATGCCCTGACAAGAAACAGCCAAAATTTTCAGGTTAATACATTCAAGATTCACTTCATTTTCCATATCTCCCTCGTGGACTTTGCCATGTTACTTAATCTTCCAATTTAGTGAGGGGAAAATAAAAGTTTCTAGAGATTACTGATGGTAAATAGGTACACAGGTCAGAAAGAATAAGGTCAGAGCACAAGTTTAAACAGACTTTACATGCTTTCTGGCCTGAAATTGCAGTTCTACATGTAAAGAAACTAAAGCCAGTTTGGTTGCAATATTGCTACTCTTTCAAAAGCAAGTAGAGAGGAGAGCCACCATTACATCATTTAAAACAGAACTGAGAAAATACATAAATGTTACATTTCATTCTGCGACTGCCTTATAATTAAAACATTGGGTGTTGCTTACTTTCCCTTTGTTGTGGTTTTAAACTTGTAATCCAATCATTGGCAATTTCTTAGAATTCTGTGAATGCTACAAAGTGCTTCTTTTCCAGCAGGTCTTGAAACATTGATTACATTCTTAGTATCAAAATACTTGCACGAAGTTACAAACAGCGTTAAAACAGTAGATAACATAAAAGCAGACCAGGCAATGTCACAGGAACTCAGTGTCATTCACACAAATTTGATGGATGGAGTATTTAAAAGATAAGAACCATGACTGTACAAACTGCAATAAAGTAACAATGTACTGTCAGTTATGATAAAACCAGTAGACAAATCTGAGGCAGCAAGCCATACAGTGATTTGTTCTTCAGATCTCATAGGGTGATGGTTACTATGTGACTTTTGTTAACTCAAAGATAAAAACTACAGATTATTTTCAAAAGTTCCTGCCAGTTGCTGAGACGCATGCTTTTCATAATAGTATCTCAAAGGCTAAAACTTTCATGAAATCAACGATCAAATAGTAATTGTAGTTCTATTGTACAACGTTTGCAGCCATTTGACTTAATTATACTCCGACCCTGGCATATAAGTGCCTGCACATATGACGATTATATTCAGAGCAGCCGACCCTGGCATATAAGTGCCTGCACATATGACGATTATATTCAGAGCAGAATTTACACATTTAAGATATATTCTGTAATATAATTGAAATTTTGTAAACTGAACTAAAATATTAATGTTCTGTTCAGAATAGAAATGGTCTTATGATTAGGCATAAGAGAGTCTTATAAAAGTTATGGGAAAAAAAAGCCAGAAGATAAGCACAGTGTTGTACTGAAATACAAATCCTAGGTGGCTTGATAACAACCAGAGCAGAAAGGGGTTAATTTTGAGAATAAATGCTTTCTGCATACTGTCATATTTATTTTGTTATGTTTCTTTATCTTTATTTAAATATTCATTTAGAAATTTTATTCAAATATTTCTGGTTTAGAGGTATTAGCCAAATTCTAACATATTTTTGAGGGTGTTATATATCAGTATTATCAGGGAAGAAACTAGCTATCATCAATAAATCTAAAATCAAATATTAGAACGTATGCTGAAGTAAATTGAAAATCACATCAAAAATATCAAGAATCTAAATGACACCTACCACTTCCTCCAATACACAGTTCAAAACTTTCAGTTGTACTGACTAGTTATATAAACTTTCAATACAGAAATCAAACTGTGTAGATAATTGAAACTAATCAATTTAACAAGTTTAACTATGAGCTTGAAAGTATTTGTGAATTATCTACAGATGAACTGTTATGAACATGAAATAAATACGTATTAGAATATTATTAAGAAATTATCAACTTGTTAATTAAAAATGAGTTCACATTTGTTGACCTACATGTTTAAAAAGAGCTAATTATTCATCCGTAGTTTCAGAAAACCACAGTGTATTATCTGCACATTGATTACAGGGCACTGCATGAAACCTTGTAGCAATGTGTAAGCAGAATCTTGACTAATCCAGACAAACAGTCAAACAAATAAAACAACTTGACAAAATGGAATATTTATTATTATATTTTTGTGTAATCTTCTTTTAATTTAGAGTTTAAACAGGAATTATTTTACTGCTAACTGATTTTTAGTCACAATGGCTGGAAAGCAACCCATACTGAAAGCCTCTGCAAGAGTATGTACGGAAAGTTTGAAAGATGATCACAAGAATGGAAACTCAATGCAAGCAAGAGGTCACCCCAAGTACTAAAAGAAGCAGGAGAGAAGGCACAGTGCTGAAAGTGAAAGACATAAAGGAAGGAAATCACGTGTGCAACTGAATGGATGCTGTGATTTAACCCCAGTAGGCAGCCAAGCACATACAGCTGCTGCTTACTTCTGTGCCTGCAATGGGATGGAGGAGTGTGAAAACTCATGGGTTGATATAGTTTAATATGAAAAGAAGGGGAAGGGAAAAAAACAAAAAAAACCCCAAGAAAAACAAGTGATGAAAACATCCTAATCAAACGCAATTGCTCACCACCAGCCAACCAATGTCCAGCCAGTCCCTGAGCAACAGCAGTCCCAGCAAACTTTCTCCCCCACCCAGTTTTTATCACCGAGCACGATGTCACACGGTATGGAACATCCCTTGGGTCAGTGGGGGTCAGCTGTCGCAGCTGTGTCCCCTCCCAGCTTCTCATGCACCCCCAGCCTACTCGCTGGCAGGGCAGTGTGAGAGGCAGACAAGGCCTTGATGCTGTGGAAGCACTGCTCAGAGGTAACGAAAACATCCTTGTGTTACCAACACTGTTTGCAGCACAAATCCATACAAGCCGCTATGAAGAAAATTAATGTTCTCCCTTCCAAAACCAGTACAATGGACTTCAGAGGGTAAGAACTAAAATATGTCAGGACTGAAACTATAAGGAAGTTAAGAATTGCAAAGAGCGCTGAAGGTGAACTTCAGGTTGTATGAGGCTAGAGGTCAGATGGGATTTGAGACAGACAACATGAGGTGAATTTAGTCAAACAATAAGGGAAGTGATTTCAGCAGATAACCCCTGAAAGACCTACTGGTCATAAAGGGAATTAGCTAGCATCACACTAGGGGAACGCCAATTATTATTTTTAAACGATGCAACTAATCTGGGGAGCAGACAACTTGCTGTTTCTTCTGAATTTGTGTCCATTCTTCTTGCACATCAAACAGTCTTTCTGCAATTCAGATTCACTTAGAAGTCCTCCCACCCTTCTCTCCTGCCCCGCTACTATGGCATAATGGTCATTCTGGTTTTAGATTGTCTTAGCTGAGTCATGATCTTACCCTGAACGAATATAGTCCATTCCCCCATCCTCACTACATGTTGTTAAAATGGCTTTAGGAATGTATATATAAAAATACACCGATTTTTATATAAAACTACATTTTCTCAGGTGCTCCAGTACAAGGCAAATAACTTCTGTAGGTGCAGCGAAGGCATTTCATGGAATTGTCTAGGTTGGAAGACACCTTTAAGATCATCAAGTCCAACCATAAGTAAGAATATATTAACACTGATTAGAATATAACAGCATAAGAATACATTAACAGCCATTACAAATGTGCAAGTCTACTCTCTATTCCTAGAAAAATAATGGAGCAAACAATAAGACTGAAGAAAAAAGCCCTGCAACTTCAGTAAAGAGCAAAGTTACAAACAATGTGTGTACCTATTATAGAACAGATTCTAAAAGATGATCCTGGCTGGTTTTAATGGCATTTTAAAAATCAGTGGACGGAGAGAAAACAAGTTTCTAACATAGCTGGCTTTTAGAAAATCATTGTCCAATAAAATTTAATCTGAAAATGAACCAAAATTAGTGTGGATAACATTGAAGAATAATAATGAAATTGTGGGTTTCAGTAAATATATGCTGTAGATTAGTATAACAGAAACTAGAAATAGCCTCCTTCTTACATATTTTAGTGTTAGATACCAATCCAATGTCACTATCAAATAGGGATGAAGAACTTCACAAGCTTTTTCCACCTAATTTTCATTTACAGGATGAAATAGCACAGATTTCTCTCTCAGTTTCTCCTTCAACAGGAGAATAAAATGGCCAAAAAAATTCAAAGAAATTTCAGTGAAGAATCTAGGCTAATAATTATAATTATTGTTATTTGTATGTTCTATTCCTTTGATTTTTAAGAATATATAAACATTTCCAGGGAAAAATTCTATTATGAAAAATTGCTCATGTTAAAGATATATTTTCTGGGCAAAACCAGACAGACAGATATTCAACATCCCAATTGAAGAGGGTAACTGTGGAAATTAGATCAGTTTGATATACTGACTTCAATGGAAAAAGTAAATGAGTGCAACAGAGCTCTGGTCTCCTCATGCCTACTGCATTCACTCCAGAATATCTGAAAGATGAGAAAAGCCTTAAGAATGCTGTTAGGAATTAATTGCATCTCCATAACAGATATCAGTTTCTCTACCCTGTTTCTTTCCCTTCTTATTGCCTCAAGGGCACTGACTGGAGAAATACTAGTAACAAGTATGGGAATTAGCAGTATATTTTGAGACTGTAGACTTAGTGGCAGCTGTGTTTTCTCAGAAGCCAGGCACTAAACCAGTGCAGTGTTGAATACTGCTTTCTTACACCAATAGTTGTTTTGATGAAAGAAGCAAGTGTCAGGCCATGAATCCACTTACAATGCACTAATTGAAGCACAAGTAGTCAAGCAGACAAATGTTCTAAACTCTGTACAGTTTTAAAGTTCGAGTACACCAGCAATTCTCAGTGCCAACACTTCAAGGGTATGAAATATCTATTCTAGAAACATTTTTACAGTGACTAACCTGTATTCCTGACAGCGACAACCCAAAACAGAAAACTGTGATTTCCTAAGACATGCTCAGACTTCTTCAGTAGAAGTAACCAGTAACAAGGCCTTGACCAGCAGTTTCCAGCTTAGGCACCGCAGCACAAGGGCTTTAAACACATACGTGACTAACTTCCCATGTACACCAGAGCTCCAAATGTGCAGCAACCAGCTGGTAAACACAACACAATCAATCCCAACACTTTCATTTCCTACCACATCCTGCGAGCTAATCTTTTAAAAGCTTACCCAGAAGACCAGTGCTCCACTCTTGTTTATCTCCTGCTCATTACAAAAGTACTATCTCCATCTATATGAAAACCAAAGGATACTGAATGAGATACTGAGAAGAGCCAGAAGTACAGACAAGCACAGAGCTTACTCAAACTCAAACTAGTAAGGACTGCATATTGAGCAGGCATTTAAACACAGAAATGATCAGGAGAGCAGAACACCCTTTCCTCCTCCCACATTATTTATTTCAGCAATAGAGAGCATAAAACATTGGGAAGGAAGGACTCTCCACAACAGCTGGTGGAATATGCCTCTAGATGTTTTGGAAGGAGATAAGAGCCAAAGAACGTGCCTAAACTTTCAGGAGAAACGTGTTCATCTTCTCATTAGAATACAGAAAAACTAGACATTTAAGGAAATAACTCTTTACAAAGTTATAATGGAAGCTTGTGGCAAATATCAGACAATTTAATAAGAGACCTAAAACCTCATGTTTCCAGAGTGGATTTAACCTTTCATTTTTAAGAGCAAGGGAGACAGCCAAGATGTCTGTGAGAGTGCACATCCCTAACAGCATTTCTTGCATATTATTTTCGAGAAGCTTTAGCTGGCCACTTTCAAAGCTCTGATGGATGCTCTACTGAATAAACAACCAGGAAGTATTCTGAAGAATCAGTTTTGTGCATCATAGGTATGCACTAGTCAGAATAAAATGCTTCTTTGATTTTCGAGATAAATCTTAAAACTAACTGCATCTTTATATCAGAATACTTTACTTACCAGGATTTCAAGTTTATTCATCACAATAAACTTCTTAAGCAGAATCAAAACAAAACATCAAGGAGCAAAAAACTCCATTCTCTTTAGCCAACACAACCAGGTATAGAAGCAGCAAATGGAGATATTTCATTTTGGAAGGGATTATGTATGAAGAAGTCAAAGGAATGCAGCACGTGACCAAATGCATGACACAGTGTGGATGTTATTCCTCCTGCAAACTGACCAAACTTCTCTAGTATTCAGAGACTCCACATATCAGATAACCAAAGACTGCTGTCCTCAGTAGTGCAGCAACAAGGAATTCATTACAGAAGATTAGAACACATATATACAAGGTCAACGGACTAATTCAGCTCCTGTGCTGCTATTTTTCTGTTCAATGTTGTCTCTAAGAATAAATTTTCTTGCCTGTTGACCAGTGCATTAATAGGATAAATATAAAAGTTATGAGAAATTTCAGTATCCTGCAACCGATAACTCTCACAATTGCTGAGATTTTTCTTGAGTCTGCCTAAATTTATCATTCTTTAATTTATTTCTATAAAAATACATTACTGTGTTTTTACTGGAAGCAAGTAACACTAACATGTTTGAAGGTCAGGAAAAAGATTCCTTCAGTTTAATTTTATATGCCCTAGTAACAGTTTCTCAGCCAGCTACAGCACTGATGGTAATTGAAAATTCCCACAGAGATGAATTTTCACTTCTGAAGCTTTCTGTGAAACACCTTCTAATGCAAAGATTAATTGGAGCAGAAATAGCTCTGACTATACCACTTTAATTCCTGTCAAAACTATTTTGTCAGAGAGTTTGAAAAAATCCCCCCAAAATGCATATGATTTAGAATGAACACAGGCTTATGGGAACCATGTATATTATTAAGAAGGTTTCAGAACATGCTATATCTTTAAGGTAACCCATAAAAAAGGATTTCAAGAAGAAGAAAGATGAGGACTTCTCTGAAAGTGTAAAGGGGAAAATACCCACAGTACAAGAAGCAGGAGATGAAGTGTTTCCAGGATGCTGGAAAATTCTGGTGCTCTGAAAAAGTCTCGAGTAACAAACACAGTAGTCCTGGCATGCAGAGAGCCACAGAGCAGATTATCTGGCTGAAGCCCAGAGTTTGCTCTTGGGTCAGCAAAGAAGAGCAAACTATGACTGCTGACAACAAAAACTTAAAAAAAGAGAAAAACTCTAAGTAATCTGGAATCTGGAGTTTTTCAAAGACACTGGAAACGAAGCTTAATCCAACAAAGAGAGCAGCAGCTGCTGAAAGTAGTTCTATTTGTTATATACTGAGGAATTATTATGTCACCTCCAGGATGCACATTAAACACTTAATCTGTATTGTCTGAACCCATATTTTCATTCCACAGCAGAGGTCCAAACTACAAATTCAAGGCAACAAATGTATAGGAAAAGTTTCTACCTATTTTCCTATAATTAACACCAATAAATAATTTTTTTTCTTAAAATTTTAAAGGTTAGATAATAATTGCTAACAAAATTACAGAGCAGAAGAAAGAGATCTTTTCCCAATCAAAATGCATGACAATTTCTGAATAGGAGAGAAAAAATAATTCAAGAAAGAAGTAGTGGAACAAAACAGCACCCTGTATATCCTGTGTCTGTGGAACTCAGTAACACAGTCACTTTTCAGCAAACTGGTAAATTTATTAAAAAATTAAAAAGTTGCGACACTGAACAGCTTTCTCACTCAGTTGATGTAAGCTGCTCAGCAGCACCACTCTGCATCCTACCTCTCTTCTAGATAATTACAACAGTGGAGTTACCAGAAGAAAAAAATACACCTTTCTATTTCCCTTATCAGCCATTTCTCTGTGCAGTTCAGAGACAGGCTGACTTGTTTCACTAACACAAACATCAACATCACAGAATCACAGAATGGAACGGGTTGGAAGGGACCTCTGTGGGTCATCTAGTCCAACCCCACTGCCGAAGCAGGGTCACCTACAGCAGGCTGCACAGGACCTTGTCCAGGCCGGTCTTGAATCTCTCCGGAGAAGGAGACTCTACAACCTCCCTGGGCAGCCTGTTCCACTGCTCTGTCACCCTCAAAGTAAAGAAGTTCTTCCTCATGTTCCTATGCTACAGCTTGTGCCCGTTGCCCCTTGTCCTGTCGCTGGACATCACTGAAAAGAGTCTGGTGAACATACATCAACGTACTATACAGCTCCAAGTCACTACTACCACAGGTATGGAGGAGGGAAGTATACTCCAGCAGAGGGTATCACTCAAGCATAGGAGTGCCAGCAATTTCCTTAATGAGTGTACAAAACTGTTTTAAAAAGCAGAATGATCTCACTAAAACGTGTAGACTCGAGATTGACCTCATGATGTCAACCTACTGAAGATGGAATCCAAACAGTATCCAAAATTATAGCATTAGCAATTAAATACCAGTACCAGAAAATTATGATTAAATTCTGTTTAAAGACATTTAATTTAACTATGGACATTGTTTAAAGGTGAAATACTTTGGCAGTTCACAGAGCACATGATTAAAATGCAAGTCTGAGATTTCAGAAGGCTTTATTCTCGACTTCACTATGCATTCACTGTGGACAGGAATTCTCCATCCTCTTAAAGTTAAAAGGAACACAAGAAAGATTAATTTTATCAAAGCACCCAAGTGAATTAGGAACTTAATTTTTTTTTAAATACTAAAGATTCTGCAGTCATAGAAGCACATTATGAAATTTAAAGAGGAAAAAAGAAAAATAAATAGACAATTGTAACAATTCTCAGAAACTTAATTTTGATGCTTCTAAAACTCTTTTCCTAGCAAGATTTAACAGAATTGACTCAATTTTATTTGAATACCACGTAGTATTCAACAGGAAATTGCTCCATTGAGGGAGTATATGAATAAAGAGAAAGGTTCGATCTAGGGAAGGGGGCAAAAAAAACCCCAAACCAACAAAAAACAACAGGAAAAAACTTCCTTCACAAGTTGCTCAATTCATATTACCTCAGTTTGACTGACTATAAAGCTCTTTGTAATACATGAATCACATGAGAGACACGAATGAAATTAAATACTTCTACTGAGGACTAGATAAAATGATGGAGCAGCCTGCTGAACTGAAAATACCTTTTGCTAAGGCTGTTATCAGATGTGCTGTAAATACTGAGTCAGGTGGCTGGAAGTGATTGTCTAAGAACTGGTCCATCAAACTCGGTCCCTGAAATCACAGCAGCTAAAAGCATCTAGTCTAAAAGGATGCACCACTTTATCATTACCCAAACCACAGCATATTCCACAATATATTGTAGCAAACTTGAAACACGTAGTACAAGCAGGCAAAAAAATCAACAAGCTTGACAAAAGCATGAGAGATCAAATTAATGAAAAAGCAGTACTGCCTCTAACATCGAAATGACTCACAGAGGGGGAAAAATAGGTACCCTTCATTAAGTTAAGTAATCCTAAAATTAATAAATCATATCTATTTGAGTAAAGTGAATTAGAACATCCAAATGATTGGACACAGCAGAATTATATGCAGCTGTCAAACAAGTTAGTCTGAAAGTCAAAGGTGTAAGTCCTTGGCCATTTATCATTCATCTCAATCAAGTAATTTTTCTTCTTTTAGATTTTATGCAAAAATATCCATCCATCATTACACATTTCTCAGTATTCGTCATATAGACGAGCAGTTGGTGGTTAAAACCAAAGAGAAAATGAAGTTATGTCCTGAAGCCACTGTATGTTTATTTTAAGCTACTTTAGGTTTTATGTTCCTATGTTTTTCAATGGGAAATAAAAGGCGAGTAGAAGAGAGAAACAGTATTGAGGACATTTTTGCATCTACCCATTCCAATTTAATAGTACAAATGTTTTATTTATGTGTAATAGCTGACTGACTAATATTTACATTTTCCAGAGATGTAAATTTGCCTATAGCATAAGAACTGGCAATGTGAAAATATTGCTACAAAAAAGATGAAGGAAGAAGAAACAAGCAATGCTCACAGTGTCATAGTAACATTAAAAGGACAGACAGAGAAGCGCACTGAGGTGATTGATTATAATTCACGAAAACTGATGGAATCTGAGATTTGTGTCAACTTGCAGTCATTCATCTTCCAATGTGATACAAGATATTAATCTACCCAGTTTAAGTAAAGAATAAACATATTCTGATTCCTTTCAGCACTACATCGTTATTGAGTTTTGATAGTTTTATTTATAAGAATTCACAATACAGTAAAGAAAGCTCATTATTAAATTATATTAACAAATACAGTAAGAAAGAGATAAAAATTCAGTAAAAACCTAGTATTAATCCCATCTACTGTAAACACACCAGATTTTTTTGTGGTTTTCTTATCTAATCTTCTGTGGTTTACCTTGATTTCCTTTCCTACATTACAAGTTATTCAAAGATGACACATCAAAACAACAAAATTGATCATGACATCTACAACAAGAAATTTATATGAAATACAAGGCATACTGAATAGCATCTTATTCAAGTATCATGTTATGGTTTAAAGTTAACAGAGTGACCCCAACAGAAAACCTGCAAGTGAAAATTGGACTTAGTTTTACTGTCTACTTAAAAGTAAACAAAACCCCCCAAAAAGGAACTATAATAGTACTGTAATAAAGAGTCAATATATCATTTTAAAACTTTTTGCTCACTGAAATTATGAAAGAAATTGCATCAAAACGATTAGAGGACATACAACTACATATATGTATACATAACATAAGCATATCTGCCCTTAAGCTTTACTAAATTGTTTTCTGTATATTAGTTCTATGCTGTTATCTCCTTAGAGCTCTAAAATCCATATTGCATTCAATGGCAGTATGAAGCCATATAAAGCCATATAAAGTTCCCAAAGCATCACCGTCCCTTTGATAGCAATAAACAGAACTCATATGAAATAAATCTGAAACTACGTCTGCAACAAAGGTGAAAATGCCTCTAGCTTTACGTTGCAAGATCACAAATACTAAGGCAATTCTGAAAATGAAATTAAAAGCAAATTTATTATTCACTAAGATTGTTTAGAAAAACCTAGGGTGAAAGAGGAAGGAAGACGGTAGGAGAGAGTGGTCTCCACTGAACCATTGCAACAAGAATCCAGATCTACTGAGTGATTTTCTGCCTCTTCTCTTCCTAAACTAAAAATCTCATGTCAGAGGAGAGAGGAGAGCTTGTGCAGAGCTAGCATGTGCTTTCTCTCCCCTCAGCAGGGTCTGGTTACACTCCACACAGCCATTTGTTAGCTCAAGCTGCCACTGCAGCCAGAGTCCAGTGGACCACGCAGTCCTTCATAAGGGTGTTACCTGTGTAGTTTCTGCATCCTGCAGAATCCCACTGAAGAGCTTAATACACATGATACTACAAACACAACAGTTACTGTGCTGAGGTGCTTGTATAGAGTGAATAAAGAAAATATTAGTTGGAGATGTTTATCCAAGGTGCTATGGATGAAAAAATAAATGCCATTAATTCTAACAACAAATCCAAAATCTGAACTGAAAGACTGATCCTTCTTTCTGCATAAGAGTGCAAACACCTGGTTACTTTAGCAAGACACATCATACAACTTTTCAGAACTTTCTTCCATGCAGCAGAATTTATCATGCATTACGCCGATGCATACAGCAGATTTTTTGGTGGGCCTAAGCAGCCATTTTCTATATAGCTGACAGGTGTGATGCTATGCTAAGCAGAACCAACAACGTAGTTCCTGGTGAGAAACAAGTTGTCCTTGTTTTGGCTGAGATAATCTTCCTCCCAGTAGCTGCTGTGTTTTGGATTTAGTATGAGAAGAATGTTTATAATACTCTGATGGTTTTAGTTGCTGCTAAAAAATAAAGGACTTTTTCCAGTTTCCCATGTCCATCTATTGAGCAGGTGTGCAGGAGCTGGGAGGGAGCACAGCCAGGCAGCCAGCCCAAGCTAGCCCATAGAAATATTCCATACCATTGAAGTCAAGCTCGATTTAAGAACGCTCAGTATATAAATGGGAGTCAGGAATTTTTTCTGTGAGTTTGGCAAGTTCCGTGAGCTCAGCACGCTCTGCAAAAACCGCGAGTTCCATGCTTGCTGCTTGGGGACTGGCTGTGCAATCAGTTGTCGGGCAATGACAAAAATTGTACTATGTATCACTTGTTTTGCATATTGTTTATTATTATGCCTTCCTTTGTTGTCTTATTAAACTGTCTTTATCTCAGCCCATGAGTTTTACTTTTTTCTTCTTCTCTTCCCCATCCCACTGTGCAGGGGAAGGGGCGAGTGAGTGGCTGTCTGGTGCTTAGCTGTGGGCTAAAACCACAACACAAGTCTACACAGCTATTACACTCAAATGACTTTCAGCAATTAGTTCTAAAATGTTCTTTTTTTTTTATTAATGTGTTACCATAAAATAAATTCTCCCTTTTTATCTCTAGCTGTATGCTTCATTATTTTAACGCTGCATGTCTGGAATTATTGCTGACCTACAGCCTTCAAGAATGCATGCGATGCCCCCACCATCTGCTCAGAGAAGCTCATATGGGCAGTAAGCTCACAGTTTTCCAGATTTACATGTCAGTATAACAAGAGGAAACACTCAGTCACTATTTATCTTCAGATACCTTAAGTGTCCATCCATAGAGACAAGATTTCAGGAGATTTCTCAGATTCAGCTTTATATCCAAAAAAGCATATAGCTAAAATTTCCTGGATGCCAGCGTAGTCAGGGTGCTTTTAGGAAACTTCAGCTAGCAAATGTGAGAATCTGAGTCACTTGTAAGGTGTAGAAGGCAGATATGTCAGATTTACAAACAATTTTATGAAGATCTAAGCTTTCACATGAATACAGCACAGGGAAATGTTTCTGACTGCAGACTGGTAGCCCCAATTACTGTGAACAGACATGTGGCCCAATGTGAAGTTAAAGGACTCTGTTCTTAAGTATTGATACAAGATTCACTGAAATTTAACACTGAAGTACTTCAAGTTTTAAACTTGCTAGAGACTTTTACACATGAGCACAGGACAGATGCAGCTCAAATGTGCATCAATCTAAGTAGAAAAAACCAACACCTCTTTTAAGTCAAAGATGATTATTGACAAAATCTCTTTTTTGCTTTTTTTTCTTTTTAAATGTATTAACAAGACAGTATAACAAGGGCAAAGTAACGCTTGGTTTCATTCAGGCAACTTAGCTCCAAATCTATGACTTTATTGTTAGTGGTGACTAGTGATATTACCTAAAGCCAAAAGAATATAGCCAGGTATCTAGATGCCGGTGCTGGCTAGATATCTCTAAGGCTAGTAAAAACTTTCACACTTAGAACACCAGATTTACAAGAGAAGCAAGACAAAAGAAAAAAAAAAAACAATACAGACTACAGGATTCATTTATGCCTCAAAGATATAAGAAGGTAACATCAAAACAACTTTTACCAAAATGTTGCATATTATGATATTTTTCTATTTGAAAAAATATGGCAACTATCTTAACATTTGAGCTAGTTACAGAAATTCAAAAGTTTTTTTTTTATGAGTATCAAATGGTCTAATCACAGATATAGACATACGTGCTTTACTAAAAACCTAGCATTATACATTTAAATTATGTTCAGATATAAAGCAACATGTCAGTCAGCAAGCAGAATATAGCTGTGTTGTCTGCAGTAATTAAATTAAAAAAAATTTTTGTAAATTTGTTGTTGATTCTACCTTAGAAGGCCTTTGATGACTTAGGCACATCTCAGTGTATGTATGTATCGGCATTAATTTCAATGGGTTTGTATTTACAGAAATCAGAGTTTCCCACTTTTTCTTTTTTGAACTACAGTTCTGTTACTTGAAATGACATTAGAAACATAATCAGTGGCCACAGACAACTCTAAAAGTGCACATGAAGTTTTACTAGTATGAAAGTCAAGGAGGAGTAGGAAGGATAATCTTGTGATCAAGTTCAATTTCTAAAATGGTCAATACTTGAAATGTCCCTCCCATCAAAAAAGAATGATAATGTCAAGATACTGAAAATAAGTGTGGCTTATTTAACAGCAATGACTGTAATATTAATAATAAAGTGATAATTTATATTCTTCAGCAGGAAATTAAATAAGTCTGTTTTCTGGTCCTGACAGTGTACCGGCATTGACATTTGTTCAGTTTTGCCAAAACTTCTCCCTCTCCATATTTTGCTTTTTGGAACAGAACGAGGATAAAAATACAGTGGAATACAATGCACAGTAAGGATTTTCATAGTGTTTTTTCCTGTATAAAGCATTGCTAATTAAATTCAACATAGAGAAAGTTCCAGTGGAAACTAAAAATAGTTCTGTGATATCCTTGCACGAATATGCAGATTTCTTGGGGGTGGAGGTCTCAGTTTCATAAGTAAATGTGCTTTTCAGTTCAATGTAGAATATCACACAGCTAATGCTTCAGATCTAATTTCTTAACGGCATAGGGGTAGAGGACAGAGAGTTGGTGTTTTTCAGTGGGGTTAGGGGAAGAGTTTCATTGTTGCTATGGTAGCAAAGATATCTGTTTTGCTTTCTTTTGTCATACCCTACAGTTGACAGGCTTTAAGCTTCCAGACTGGACAATAAAGCTTCCTCTCCTACACATCAATGACTTGCCATAAAAAGCGGAAAAAAAGGGCTGCAATCACATCAAAATAAATTTGCTTGAAAATAAGTAGATTTTAAGCTTTTACAGGGCAAACCACAGTAGCTGACTGGATCACAGTAGGACGTGTTTCTGCAGTCTTGAGTAAATAAAACTTGTGATCCAAACAACCTCTAATGACAAATTTCTTTACGCTGGGGGGTGTTTGTGTGTGTGTGTAGAAATTGTACCATTTGGTAGGATTCCCAGTAGAGAGGAGGATGAGGTCTTTTCTGTGTTGTCCTTTTTTATATTCCATTGAGATGTCCCATGAAATCTGAAGAGAAGAGGCAAACTGCCAAGTCTGCTCTTTCCTCCAGGAAGTCTTCTGACTTTAGTGAGAAGCAGTGTGTCTTCAAAGAACTGGGGTCTAAGCTGAAATATCTCCAAATATAGTTATAAGAGGACACAAAAGCAGGATTTGTTAGTTTTTAATTACTGAAGACAACACATGCTAGTCTTTTCCAATACGAAAAAGACAAGAATAAACTGGAGCAAGTCCAGCAAAGGGCCACCGAGATCGTCGGGGTTGGGATCTCTTGTGCTGTGAGGAGAAACTGAGGGAGCTGGGCTTGTTTAGCCTAGGGAACAAATGACTTGCGGGGTTGGGGGGTGGCAGAGGCAGCTCCTACAGGAAGATATCTTCACACAAGTGCAAGGAACGAAGTCAAGAAACAACAGACATAAGCTGAAACAAGAGAGATTCTGACTTATCCACCATGAGAACAATGAAACATTGTATCAGGTTACCCACAGAAACTGCAGTCTTCATGTCCTTGGAGGTTTTCAAGACTCAGCTGGGTAAAGCCATGAGCAACCTAGTCCAACCCCATAGCTGTCCTGGCTTAGAGCAGGAGGCTTGACCTCCAGAGGTCCCTTCCAATCTCAGCTACCCTATAATGCTTTATATATCTGGAATTATTATTTCTGTGATCAGAAGTAAGCAGATCTTAAGCTGGGATGAAGGATTACTTTTGGAGAGTCTGTCTTTACTTTTTGTAGAGACATTCATTATAGGTTGTTCTTCTTATCTCTCTGAAGAGCAAATTCTGCTCTAAAAATTATTCTGTTAAAATGGTATTACACGTTTAGCGTGTGTGAGATCACATTCTATTTCGGATTTACAGAACTAAGTCTATTCTTCTCTAAATGCAAGCACCACACCTTCAATTTACAGCTACAAATCAACATGATTTCTTTTCTTAAAAAAAAAAATCTTTTATTTTCATAATAGCATAATATAAAGGATCCTTTCTAGAAGATTATACCAATTCTTTCAAGCCTGTCTTATTTCTGAGAAGTCGGAATCTTCCCATTTTGTGTTAGTTGTACTTCAGTTGACTTAAGACATTTTTGAAAATGCTTTTTTTTCATATTTACTTTTCTTTGTAGTTAGTGGTAATAATTAGAATATCCTGTGTATTACACAGCTGTCTTCTCTTAATGAGTTCTGCTATATTATCTTCTGAACACTTCTTAAATGTTGTTTTAAATGAAAATTTAAGCTGCTGGCAAAAGAATGAAATCTTGCTGCTGAAGCACTCTTTCATCTGCATTGCAAATTAGCAGCTAAGAACACATGTCTACTTGGAAATAATGCAGCAGAGGTAGAGAAATCTCAAGTTTCAGGATGAGGTTATTCTTCCATAAAATCCTTGAACCTGAGCCCTAAACACAGCTTTGTTCCTCATTAATATTCTCATTACTTTCACAGACTTACTAAATATTGTATGACATTAAAGGAACATATTTCAAGGTCCAAGCCTCTCTTCATGTTTGAAACTGTGTCCATCCTGCTTTACAACTGTAAACTCCTAGCGATAATTAAGTAAGATTTCAGTGATTAAACAGGCCTATGTACGAAGCAGCTGTTAGAATTCACATACAGAAACATGGGACCAAGTGTTATAATAGCCCAAACACCACACTGGTTACCCCGTAGATCATCTCAATTCTTTCTCTTTCAAGACCAAAAAACTGTGACAGCTTGTTTGAATCAGATGCTGTGTGAAAAAATCCTATTTTTGAATCAAGAATACTTTTTTTTAAACGTGCTTAAAACTGATTATGATAACGGCTTTTGTTAAATACCATTCTGAAAAAAATCAAGAATATACTTAGATAAAAATTGTCATCAGAACATATTATTACTATCAAGCAAACAACTTCAAAAAAAATCATCACAGGAGGAAAATCCTTATTGCCCTACACTTAATGCTAGCTTGCCTAAATCAGTCATTAAACTGCCTAAACAAAGTTACACTTCTGTTCCAGCTACTGAAATTACTGTGGACTTTCTGTTGCAGTTTCCACTTCATTGGGGTAATCACTCTGGACGACAGCTCTGCCATTGGTACGGTGGACACATAATGATGACAAGCTACTATTTTTTCCTATAGTATATAGGAGTGACAAAATACAACACAGTCATCTCTTGTATTGGATGTATGTGCCATGCTTCTATGTGTGATCAAGGCAAACCAGCCACCTATCTGTATATTGGCTTTTTTCATCTCCTCACAGCAGTAATGGCTGAACAGAGCAGTAAGACACCGCCTGTACCTCCCCGTCTTATTTTATGTTTTATTTGTTAAAGGAGACTAGAGTTTCAAAATCTGACAAAACAAATCAGTTTGGTAGCTGTAATTCAGACCTCATTCAGGAACCATCTGTGTCAATAAAGCCACTCAAATTCAGAAATGTGATGTTTTCCTTAGGAGACAGCATTACAGTAAATAGAAGAAGCAGGTCCCTGCTTTCCCGCTGAGGTTTCTTCACATCATTCTAACACATCAATAAAGCTGTCTGAGCACCTGCCTGTTGTTATGGGCTATAAATCCCACAGTGTTACCAACCCCTCCAACTTCATTTTAGCAAATGTCTGTTACTGACTAAATGTTCTGTGTTTCAGAGAGTTGCGTCTTCAGCTGAAAATGTATGGAAACAGCAAGGCTAACAAATCAGGCATTGAAAAGCACTAGAGACAGTTCTCAATGTTCTTGAAAGTGCTATCTTACACTCAGGTTACTGATATCTTCAAAATGTATCAATTAGCATAACTGGGAGACTGGAACCAGTGGGTCTTACTTTCTCCCATGCGAACCCTTGAGAACTTCGAGTGTATACTACAAGTAAAGAAAGAAGAAACGCTACTGTGCTGTGACACACTGAGTCTGTCTTCTTTCTAACCTCAGTTTGTTTCATATTTGAATTGTGAGGCCACATTTGCAACTTTGTGATAACAATCTATGTGCAATCTCTTCCTTACGAACATAATTGAAAATTATTATAACATCACCTCTTAATCATCATTTTGATAAATTCAGCAGACTGAATTTCTGAAGTCTTTCACTGGTAATGGTTCCCAGATTAGGGGTCATTCTTGAAACTCTTCTCTGAATTAATCTCAAAGTCTTTTACATTCTCATGAAAGCATACCTGATCTGGATATTAATGCATATAACAGTTACACTAATGTTCTACAGAAAAGCAATATCACCTTCAGGATCTTACTTGATGTTTGCCTTCTAACCCAACAATATTCTTGGGATAGAGGTCATTTTCAGTGCAATAAGAAGGTAATGAGAAATCAACACAAGATCACATGAGGTAAAACATGAAGCAAAATACCTTTAACTATTTAAATATTTCTGGCAAAACTCAAGAATTCAGACATCAAAATGTTTTCTATTTCCTGCTTCACCTAATGTTGGAACTTGCAAAACTGATCATTCACTCCTGCAACAGTTTGCGATTCTCTCTACCACGAATCATCTAATTCTACCTACATTGTCAATTAACAGTAGTACATGATGTGCATGATTTTCTTCTTTATTAGTTTAGCTTTTTGTTTAAATTTGGCAGACTTTAAAATGTCATGTCACATGTTTGCTATTAAAATAAATTCGTGAACAAGTACAATGCTGTTGCCTGCCTGTTTTTCATATACTAAAGATGAAGAGTGGAAGGAATGTAGAGATAGTCTCTCTAATACTGCTAAGTGGCTTGCATTAAATTCTAGTATTTCCTAATATTTCCTCAGCAATTACTGCATGTAATCATATACAGAGTTTTATCTTGACCCTATTTAATTGAAGATACCAGTGTTTCTTTTCTTGTTACCTTTGCTATTTGGGGTTTATATTCTTCAATGAAGTTCCACTTAAACACCACTCACTAGACTGCTTCCCCCCCTCCACCCCAGTTGAATTTTTTTTTAATTTCATATGGAATATCAGACATATGTACTATTAATTACTTCTCCCTTCACAGAATGTGCATTGATGGCTTGATTACAGTTGGGACACTTTTGTTTCTCCCTTTAAAGCATTTCTCTGATGAGGACCCTTATGCAAAACTGTATGTAATTAACAAACGTCTCTGCAATACAAATATCTACTGAATTTCAATTCTGACCTAGCTTGGCTTGCCACATTAATTGAATTAAAGAGGCTTCCTGGAAGGACACTGTTTATTGATGAGATGACCTAACGGAATGTTAGCTTGGCAGCTATACATAGTCAATATGAAGCCATATAGAAAACTGGGGTGGAAAAGCAATCAGATTGAAATTTGCTTTCCAGTTCCTTTTGAAATTAGGCTACTTCGACCCCTAAAACTCCATTTTGAAACATTTATAATATAACTCACACAAAGCTTTGGGAGATATACTGTTATTCAGGAGCCTGTGTCTGAAAATTTCTTCTAAAGCTACTGAATTCATCTGGTAAAAAAAAATCATGCAGATACTGATATTGCCAGGGACCTCTCTAAGAAGATAAAAGGTGCCTATAAAGCAAACAACAGTGGTGATGCAATCAGCTTTTGGGTTTTCAATTCTCTCAGTAAAAGGTACAGGGCTGTCCTGATGACCAATTCGCAGTCAGGTGCCAAGTAGCAACCACAGAACCCGGAAATCACGAATTTTGCTAAATTCCAAAAAAAAGTTCAAAGTCCTGGACAAAAGAGGATTCAAACTGACAGAAACAAGAAAGCCAAGATTCCTGCCCCCAGCCAACCCCCATTCCTAAACTGAGCATGACGTCTATGGTATGGAATATTTCCACTGACCAGCTTGAGTTGGCTGCCTGGATGTGCTCCCTCCCAGCTCTTGTAAACCTGCTCATTAGCCAAACATGGGAAACTGGAAAAAGTCCTTTATTTCATAGCAACAACTGAAAACATCAGTGTTATCAACATTCTTCCCGTACTGAATCCAAAACACAGAAGCCACTGGGAGGAAAATTAACTCTATCCCAGCCGAAACCAGGACAAGGGCTTAGGTGAAAAAGCAGATCCATCCTGAAGAAAATGTGTGTTTATGAAGAGGAGGGTTCAGAAAGGGTCTGGCTCCTTTGATCACAGGATGATGTTCACGACAACAGAATACAGCCCAGATAGATTAAAAAATATTTTGCTTACCAAATTACAAGCCTTCTCATGACTGAGGGGAGACAGTAACAGAAACCCATAGAGAGGCAGAAAAATTATAACTAATCCTAAAAATTTAGGAAGAATTGGAATATTTACAGCAAGGAAGAAAGGAAACACCACCACTGCATGTCAAGCATCTAAGCCAATCGCATATGAATCCAAGTATTATAAAGGTGATCAGCCTCTAGTAGGACCTAGTCACCTAGCACAGATTGCGAAACTAAGAAGATTAGGTGAACAGAAAGAATTAGGCCTTGTGATAATTAATAAATTTAATTAAATAGCTGGCTATTGGGAAAGGAATACTATGTGAAACAGACTGCTTATCAACATATACTATGTCCTATGACAGTTTTCTGATGCTTGACATCTTATTTTATATATTGTTAAACTTGCTATATTTCTACATAGCACAGGGGTGAACCAGACGAGCGCAAACACAGTTTCTACGCTTGGGAAAAAATGAAAGCTGAGGTGTTTCAGATTTTGAATTAAATTTCAGTTCTCAGAAAAATATGGAAAAAAAAAGAATAAAACAATTAAATGAGTAACTGCTAGTGATTTCTTTCTATGACAAGATTAAAGTTTTTTTGAGGGCTTTTATATACTGCCGTTTGAGTTCAGGGTTTTGACACTGCCTGAACTGATATGCTCATAAACAGGGGAGAAAGCATAGTCTAGATGAAAACAGATTATCACAGAGGCAAAGCTGCTTAGAGAACTATTCTCAGAAAGTTATCACCGATGTTATTTCATCAAAACAAAGCGATACATCTATTGAAGTTCCCTATCGATTTCAGGCCTACTCAGTGTTTTCATTAATGACAAGGATACTGAAAGATAAATGTGACAGTCAGCTGGGAGGATGAGCCTAGAACTGGAAGTTACCCTGACAATGTGGAACTATGCTTTGAAAAAACAAATTAAACCAAACCAGATTACCCTTAAACATGGGCAATATTCTGAATCTAGGGTCAGAACCTGGCACACAAACACAGCACGGAAAAACAGTTTCACAGTAAAGGATTTGGAAGTTTTTAGGGTTCAAGAGCTAAACGTAATTTTATGCTGTTGAAAATGCAGTAAATTGTATTTGGGACTTATCTGCTAATGCAGCCCATAAAAAGCAGGAAATTATCCTCTACAGTACCTTTCAAGAATAAAGACTCACACAGAATACTGTGTCAAATAAAAATAAAGATTAGGGTCAGCTGCAGCTAGTCCAGAGGAAACAAAAGGAATTACTTGTGAAAAAGGGAGGAGGACAGAAAAACAGAAAAGAGTAAGAGAAGCTTATGATAAGTTTCCATATACCTAAAGAGCTACTGCAGAGAGGATAGCATTAATTGATTTTTCCATGCCTAGGGATTACTTCACCAATAGTAACAACTTTAAACTGCATCAAAAGCAAGAACCAAATTAGTTCTAAGGAAAAAAAATCTCACCATGTGGAAAATAATACAGTAAAACATAATACAGAAATCGTGATGCCTCTATCCCCAGAATTAGTCCCTGCAGAGGGACTCTGGCATGCCACAGACATGGACTGACAGAGACTTAATGAAGTTTGACAAGGGCAAATGCAAAGTCCTGCCGCTGGGATGGAGTAACTCATGCCAACTGCACATGGGGCTGTATTAGCAAAGTGACAGCCAGCAGATTGAGAAAAGTGATTATTTCCCTCCACAGCAGTTGTGAGACTCAACTGTTGTCCATGTATACTTCTTGTATAAGACGCAGAGTACAAGACAGATGTTGATGTACTGAAGTGAATCCAATATGATTTAGAGCCTCGAGCACACAATGTACAAGCAGAGGGTGAAAACTGGGTTGTTCAGTCTTCAAAAAGGGAAAGGCTCATGGGCCATCTTACCTGAACTGCCTAACAGGAAGCTGTTGAGAACAGAGAGCACCAGACCCTCCTAAGCAATGCCATTGACAGAGTAAAGGAGGTTAACACAAACTACAACAAGGGTGAGCTCCTTAGATGCAAGGAAGAAAAAAATTCACCATGAGGGTTGTCAAATACTGCAGCTGGTTGCCCAGAGAAGTTGCCGTATCTCTGTCTTTGGGGATATTAAAAACCTGGATGAACAAAGCCCTCAATAACCTGATCTAAGCTGGCCATACACTGAGTAGCAGCTGCACTAAATGACCTCCACAGGTGCCTGCCAGGTTATTCCAAGGATTCAAGTCCTCCTGAAAAAGCATTTATCAGGAATGAAGGAAGCATACCTGATTGTATCCTACGTCACAAGGATGACTACGTTACCTTGAGCAATTCTGTCAGCTCTATAATTTGAGAATTTTCCACCTTGCAGGGTGTCCTGATTTCAGCTGGGATACAGTTAATATTCCTCTCAGTAGTTGCCGTGTTTTGGATTTAGTACGAGAAGAATGTGTTGCTATGAAATCAAGGACTTTTTCCAGTTTCTCTTATTCAGCTAAAGAGCAGGTGTGCAGGAGTCAGGAGGGAGCATAGCCAGGCAGATAGCCCAAATTGGCCAATGGAAATATTCTATACCATAAATGTCATGATCCATTTGTGAATTGTGTTGGCCAGGGGGGCAGGAGGCTATCGGCTTTTCAGTTTTCTGCCAGTTTGAACAGTTCCGGGAGTTTGGCATTTTCTGGGAATTTTGTGACTTGTGCAAATATGGGGCTGTCCGTGATCTCTGCTCAGGGACTGGCTGCAGATCAGTTGTTGGGTGGTGAGAAAAATGGTATTGTTTATAGGTCGTTTTGCATTGTTATGACTATTGTTATCATTACCAATAGTAGTAGTATTTACTCCATTGCCTTATTAAACTGTCTTTATCTCAATCCATGAGTCTTTCCTTTTGTTCATTTCTTCTCCCCTTCCTGCTGGGAGGGAGGTGGAGGGGTGAGCGAGCAGCTGTCTGGTGCTTATTTGCCAGCTGCCAGGTTAAACCACGACAGGGTTATTTTGAGGATACATCAGCAGACAATTTCACAGAATGACAAGATAGTTTAAGTTAGAAGGGACCTCTAAACATCATCCAAGTCCAATCCCTGTCTCAAAATACAGTCAACCAACAGTTTACTCAGGATCATGTGTATCTGGTCCTTAGTATCTGGAATATCTCCAAGGATTGGGATAATATCAAGAACAGAAGACTGCTGGTAACCAGTTCAGCTTCCTGTTTTGCAAGTTCAGGTCTCACATGGTAAGTCAAGTTGGCACAGCACATACTCCTACTAGACCCACAGGCATTTGATGATGCCACATGAAAGTGTCACTCAAACAACGAACCTACCTTTAAACCAGGAAAACACTTGCAACTGCCTTGACTCACTTTTATTTTGCTATTTTTACCATCATCTTCATCACTTACAATAATAATGCAGGGAATTTGCTATCATACCTTAGCACAGCTGGAAAATTTATCTCAATTTTGCCTTACACTGCCCCTTTCCCGTGTACTCTGCATGCAGTTATTTGTCAGAAACAAATAAATTAGCCTTAAATGTTACGAGCACACAGACTGCTTTCAATTAGAGATGGCACCTTCAGACCCTGTTCGCTCAGCAGCAGGAGGACAGCAAAATATTTCTGTTATCGAACTCCTTGGCACTGTCTTGCTTGGGGATATTTATTTTAATAAACACAAGGTTGTTATGCTGGCATGAGGACACCACAGGTTCTCCCTAAGTGTTACTCTCTGATTACATGTTATCCATCTTGCTATTGTATATCTGACTGAATTTTGTCAGCCTCAACTGAGCAGCTCCTGTTAAAATTAGAAAAAACCTCAAGGGAGATTAGGCTCTTAAACAGAAGACTCTAATTCTGGACAGTTCGCAGATAGCTCCATACACAGTAACAGCTCCAGCTACCTTTGTGCTGCTTGCACTATCAAGCACCTGTCACCCCACAGTAAGCTGCAAGAATTGCATCTACGTATGCATACTAAGGACAAGGTTGCTGATGTCTTACTCACCTCTTTTATTTTGTATGCAGAATAGAACGTAACAATGGAGTTAGTGGTCATTAAGAAGCTTTTTAAAAAGCTAGAAATGTTAGAATATTATTCTGACTGAATCTAGAATGAACAATTACATACTCTGTTAAACATATCTCTTTTAGTAGACTAATTATACAGTCAGACCAGCCAAAGCCACTCAGTTTTATGGATATTTTGGTCCACTGCTGCTGCCACAAAGCACTAATTTGCCACAGTGCAGAACAAAAAAAGCAATATGATGAAAACTCATGCACGATCCTAAAAAATCTTGTGAAAAAGATCAGTATACCTCCAGTGAGAACGATCTCATTGTTACTTCTTTTCTATTTCAATGAATGGAGAACTAAATGTTCTTAAAAATATCTGAGATGGTACATCCTCTGTCAGTGGTGAAACAACCAGTGTTCTTTAACATTCAGAATGACAAAGCAAGAAAATAAAAAGATCATTGAGTGGAGAGGGAAAAAAAAGTAAGCTCTCAAGCCTTCAATTCCATTAACGCACCACTTACTAGAGATTGAGCTTTTTCTGAATCTAAATATAGAGATAACACACTATTATTCTGTATGTTGGAAAATATGAAGGAAACCTTGTTGGAATTCTGTTGACCTAACAGAGACAGGCAGTGGCTGCCTTCATCTGTGTATTGCATGCCACAATATTGCTGTTTGGTAAATAAAAATGTGCAGCAAGAATACTGGGGAGGGTGAATCTTTTTTGAATTACTTTAACCCAAGGAAAGTTTGGAGAAGATATTATTTCAAGCTGAAAAAAATACAATGCCTTACTATGCCTCACTTCTGGTTTTACTTTCAGCTCCTAGCATACGGATTTAAAAGAACCGATAGAAAAGGATGCATTCTTTTTTATTTTCCTAAGACATCAATTATTAATCAGAGTACTTATTAATCAGAGTACTCTTTCTAAAATCAGAATGAAGTTTCTAATGTTCATAGTAAACATGTATACTTTAGAACCTTTCATCTAGGACCTTCTGTTGCATTTGGGAAATCACATATACACTGTGTGTCTGTTTTCTTAGGCTCACAGAATGGTAAAAAACTTCTCAACAGTCATGGTAATGTGTAAGAATGCAAATACATTTGTGCTTTCTTCAAAAATGGACAAAACTTTGGCTGCTGCCAAAAGCGATTAATCTTCCTGCTAACTCTGCCATTTACAACAAAAACCTGTATTTCAAGAAACATTTTTAATTATCATTCACTTTGAGACTGTCAGCCACTATGGTAATACATTATATTTTCTTTGTTAGTAATGATCTTCAGAATATCTGGTTTTTTAAATGTTTTCTAGCTCTTTAGTTTCCACAAGATAAATAACTTGCTCTGTACTGTTGATGAAGACAGGCAACCAAGCTCTCATTTTCAAATCCCATCATTTTTCCTACATACACTATTCAATAACTGAAGCCTTCTATACTTGGAAGATTTGATCAAAATGGACAGTTTGGTCACAGCAAGAATTTCTCAGAGTTTGGTGCTGAAAAGATGCTTATACAAACAGGTTTCAGTGCATTTCTTTCAATGCTGAGTGTGACCATCAAACAACGCTTGCCGGAATACTTTGTAGTGCCCAAAGCACCACCTTGAGCAAACGCAATCCTGTGTCGTGTTTGTCATCAACTATTACTTCCACCTGGTATGTCTTGTACACTGATTTAGGTCCCTTTCTAAACTTAAAACACCGTAGGTATAAATTATCCTCTCAGTAATTCCAGCTACACAAATTGCTTCACAGTTTGCCTTTTAAAAATCTTATTTATCTGCATTGCAAATTTTTCTCCTTCTGTTTCTGATAACATTCATAACATCTCTTCTGAATCACTTCTATACCACATGTAAAGCACAATTGTCTTGGCTTTCTGTGCCTTTTAGTGCCATTTCTGCATGCACTCCATTTCCACTACATATTATTACATACATCCAGATACATTCAATCCATTATTCTCCTTGCAGTTCCCACATGTGATTCAATTGTTTTGTAAAACAGATGCTAGAGGAGATAATAAAAAAGGAGGAGAAGGAGGGGAAGGAGGGGAAGGAGGGGAAGGAGGAGAAGGGGAGGAAGTGCTGATTAAAGCTGTTTTTTTAGATAAAAATATATCTCTTCCTTGGTTTGCTATTGGCTTCGCTACAGGATCATTGCTACACACGTTGAACCTGTCTGGAAACAGATATCCTTCTTGCAGACATACTGCTTGGCATCTAAAATTTCCACAGATATATTTGTCCTTCAGCAAGGAAGTGTCCTGCTTTGAGTTCTGACTACTCTTTGTGAGGAGGGGAGTAGAGGAGGGAAGGAGTGCATTATTAACTCTTCATGAACTGCTGTACTACAAAAAGATAAATCAGAAACTTAAAATAATCAGGATTGTAAACTAGAATGTAATGTTAAACTGTTCAGGTTCTGTTCTTAAAAACTGTTCAGGAAAACAATGTAGAGTACATTTTTTCAATGCATTAATAGCATAACAAAACTAATTAATAACTGCAAAATACAGAAAAAGTGCTTGCTTGATGTTTAGACCACAAGCTTCAATTTGTGAGATTCAAATCTGACAATGCCATTGTTGAAGTGCATCTCTCCACATTGAAAATCTCTGTCTCATAAAGGAGTGTAATACCTTCTTTCGTCCATCCTCCTCCTATCATATAGTATCACTCAGTCTTAACTAATGTCCATGCTCAGTCACTGAGATCACGCCTTTACTTTGAGCAGATTTGCCCCAGGGATTAATTTAATAAAATTTAGAAAAGACTTTAATATCATCAAGCATGAGGTGTCGCATAAGGGGAAGGAGGGGGGAACCTATTATTTAATACAAGTTAGAGATTTAATAAAGAAATCCTCTGAGTAATCACATATTCCCAAATACTGCTGTGCATTTTCATTTAATAGCTCCAAAAGTAATTATTATGTAGCTACCTCAGTGTTTTGGAAAACATAACATGCAGTTATTTTGTGATTGCATGTTATTTTTTTGTATCAACCTTGTCACTTCAAGAGGCCTTAAAATATAATGAAAAGATCAGAGATCCTGTGATTAAGCTGAAGAGAGGCTTGTACTTTCAATATTTGGCACTCAGCTACATCACTTACTAGCTCTTCAGAAAATTTTAGCTTAGAAGATATTTAATAATAAGTATTTAATCAATCAGCAAAATGAACGGTTCCCATTTCTTTTATAGGTAGGTTATTACATTCAGGCATCAAGAACCACCTCTTTTTGAGCTGGTCTATAAGCACACTACAAATGGCAATGCAATAAACAAAAAAATCAGCCTGGAGGTATTCTGCCAGTGCGGCAGCTGAAGTACCAACCCATTCATAAAACCAAGGAAGCAAGGCTTGAGCAAACTGCCTATTCTTTATGCCATTCACAGCTCTTCCACAGAAAGAATAAGCAATTATTTGCAGACACAATGCACGCTACAAGACGTAGCTCAGAATTAGGACGTCACTGAAAAATCCAGATGATACATGCACACTTTCATAAATATAAAAGATATTTATCTTGTGATTCTAATCCATACAGTTTTTCTAAGTTACCTCTACCAACGTGCAGTCATACTAAAGCCTACTCTTAAGAAGTAGAACAACTATGCTAATTTTGAATGACACTGTCCAGGACATGAAAACAATCTAGCCAAAAAAATGTGGCACGGAGCTGCATTCACTTCCCTTATTCCCAGATACACAACTTCCCCAGTAAGATATACCCCAAGCATCTCTACTGCAACCAAAAATTAATTCAGTAACCAAAATATGATGGTTTCAACGCAGCATGGTATTTTTTCATTAATCATCAGGAGTGTTGAAACATAAGGCTTTCAGCATTAAAGTACAGACCTTTGGAAAACACTAAATAAATTACTCCAACAACTTTGAACCGCAAGACATTAATGCATTAACGCATAATCTAAGTACAACACAACATAGTTTAAATGTATTTGCTCAGTATCATCTGGAGAATTTTTTTTTCTCTAAGATATGGACAGCAGAAGAACAGTATGAATTTCTTTTTGTTTTCTACTGCTTCACTCTTTTCAACTGGCAGGATAGACAGTAGAGGCAAGGACTGCAATATCACTATCATGTAAGTGTTACAGAGCAATTCACCTGCTGTCAGTGATCTACCATTCTTGGTCCTTCCAAGTCTCTTCCAGAGTACTGTAATGTAGAAGTGTCCTCTTCAGGCCCACAGAGCAGCTGTCAAAAGGTCTGCGGATTTCACACAGACAGGCTGTTATCGGTCTGAGACAGAGCAGAAAATTTGCTTGGGTATGAGTAATACCCTGTCCAGCATCCTAAACCCTGGAGAAACTCTCTTCACAACAGCAGAAACATCATGGTTGTTCAACATGCAAAGAGTGAACACCACAAACATTTCGCAACTGCACTTAAACATCCTTTGTCTTCTTGTGAACTGTTAAGACAGTGAACCTTCATACTGCTATAAAGGCACATTTCTGTTCCTGGGGAGCATCCTGAGAGATGGGAACATACATGCAGATGTGTTAGCATGTTTTCACCCACTATGTTGAGAACACTGACTCCTACATAGGACTGTACTTATTGGGATATTTCAGCTTCCCTGGAATTACCAGACTTGGCTCAAGCTATAAATTGAATGTCACCTCCTCATTGTGAGTAAAACTGCATTTTGTTAGACAGGTAGAAATATGTTAAGACATTATTTAGATTAAATGTTATTTACTTAGCACATGGTATGTGACAGCTTCCTAATACCTTACTAATTGTTTATCAAGTTAATGAATTATTTTGTCTCTCTTTGTTGTACATTTTCTCATAGATTTATTGGAGTGAACTGAAGTAAACATCCTTGTGCAGGTCTAAAAATAAGATTGATATAAAGATATTCTGTAATGCCACCAACTAAATCTGAACGTAAATCCTTTATCTCCTTTGTCCTCAATACAGTTAGTTTCCCAGTGAAAACAGCCAATACCAAAATTATCCTCTTAAAGGTCAGTATTATGGCAAGAAAAAATCTGACAGTATTACATCCTTAAGATTGGATCGATAAAGAAAGCCTTGATGTATTTTTACCCATATACCAGTTCCACACATTGGGAATCTAAATCTTCACACCTATCACATGATTCCTTTTATTAACATCTAACAGTCTAATCTAAAGCACTAGAAATTAATACAAATGTTCTAGGAAAGAAAAGATAACCTTATATATTTTGGCACGCTCTATCCATGGGTATTCATGCAACACTAGACCTTAAACACATAAACAAGTTAAAAAGACTAAACTTCCTTGAAACCACTGTGAATTTCCCTTTTGTACATGTTCGGTTGTTATTATTACCTCTAATTACATTACGGTCTTAAAACGCTCTTTGAGGAGACCTTCCTCTGTTATCAGACATTTCAAAAGTAACTGAAAACACCACGTGCTTGTTTATTTGTGATGCATTTGATGCAGTTATTATGTTGCTACAGGCCCATCTCTTTGATGGAGCACACTTTTAAACTGCTGCTAAACTTTTGCTTGCACTTCACACCAAGATGCATTCTACTTTTCAAAAGCATCTAGCTGATGTGTTTTCTACAACTATCAACTATTAAAAAAAAAAGTCTGCATACTACATCTCCACAGGAAGGTAGCAAAGAATATGTGATCTAAAAAGGGGAACCGAGGCAAAAGAAATTTTGTATTTCCAGGTTTTGACCTGTAGAGGTGCAAGGCAGAACTAAAATAGCTTCTTACGATGGAGCACGGGCTTTTATTGAGATGCTTTTCCTCATCTCATCACTCCTCCATCAAAATGTGGATGCCTAATGTTCAAACTAAGATGTTTACTGGAGCTTCTGTACAAGCTATCACATTTTTATAACCTTAAAATTCGCTTGACAGGCACAACAAGAAGTTCTTTAAGATTCAGGTCAACAAAGACATCACTATCATCTAATAAAAGGTGATAACTTTGTGTAAATATTATTAGAGAATCCCACAGAAAATTGTAAACATGGTCAGATTTTTAATATTTAGAGAATTCCGATAGCATCTTTTGTGTTGAATTCTAAGATTCTCAGCAAGAGAAAAGAAAGGCAATAATCCACTTTAAATGTCAGAGTGAGGAAAAACACACATTTAATGACCCAAACTTTTACACTCATAACTTAAGTCTGTTTTAAACCTATTAATAAACAGCATCTTCAATTTAAACCAGGTCTTCTTTCAAAATTGTTTCCCCTTCTAGAACCACATTATGGACATTCTTATATCTGATTTTAAACATCTGAAGATTTCAAGGTGTAAGATCATTCCTAAGCAGTTAATATCTCACAGCTGAATGGACAAGATACTGTTAATTACTGTAGAGAGAAAAGATATTCTTGGTGCTCCAGATTCAGGCTGCTTGTAGCTTAAAAAATAATAAATACTGTAACAAAATAATTGATTATACAGCTTTAGATTTACCATATTCTTTCCACAGCTGTTGGCTGAAAACACTGTCAACAGTAGAAATAAGAAACAGAATTTACTGGCTACCAGGTAGCCTATATCTATGTGCTCATTCAATTTCCACTAGTCAGCTTCTGAAGGGTAATTTCCTCGCCATCATTTTTAAATAATTATCTGTAACAGAAAGTAAAAGCACAAAGCAATTATACCCTTTAAAATATTTCATATTCCTGTAGCTACTGCAGAAGGAGTAATGTAAGAAAAGACTATAAAAGTCTTCATTACTCCTACTGGGAACTGTAGATTGCTGATTTCTCTTAAAAATCCAGCAGCTATATAAAATAACTAGCACCAAGCATCCTCGGTTTGAAGATTGGGTCCAATTGGAGACATGGAGAACTTCTGGCTATCTTGCTCAATGTGTTTTTTCAGATCTAATGATTGTTATAATGGACATTAACGCATGAACCAAGGTTCAAGTAATAACATCTCCAGGTGGCCAGAACAACAACTCTGTCAGGTATGAACATCACTGTGAAGGATACCAGCATATTGTCTCCCAAAATAAAACAGTGAATAATAAATCTTTTTTTCTCCCCACCCTTTTTTTTTTAAAAAGAAAAAAAGATTTCTGCTGAATGCATGGAAACACGACTGGGGATTTCCACTTTCATGCCATGGATCTCACAAGCCAGTTTGTGATTTCCCGATGTCTCACTTGATGTCCCAGCACACCTCTTAGCTCTCTACACTGATGAGCAAGCAGGAAACAAGCCTGTATCCAGAAAAAGTCTAGGACAGAATTTAGACCTGCTAACCCTACCCATAGGAATATTTCTATTTCCTTGACATAACCGAGATTTACTTGTCCTCACTGATTTCACAAATGCATAAATTATCTCAAAAAGAGGAAAAAAAAATTACAGATTTGTCTAATTCAGACATTTAGAAGTTGAGTCAGACCTTAAAATGCCTTGAAATTAATTAGCCCGAGCGAAGGAAGAGGTAAGGTACAGTAACTCTTCAGTCAGCTTCATCTTGTGAAACAAGAATCTCAGACACATCTGAAAGTTGAATGAGAAATCAGATCCTAGTAGTATGAAATGACAAATACACCAGCCAAAATGAAGTGTCATTAGTTAGGAGCGGCATGATAGTTCTCATAAACGTCTTAGCAGCTTCCCCTAACAGGAACCAGATAATGAACTCAAAGTTAAAAGGCCATATAACAGTGGCAGAGGACACTTAACTGTGAATACAAAATCCAGTGAATCACTGAGGACATGTGAAATGCACGATACAAAAGACATTATCCATGGAGCAGCAAACTTGAGCTTTAACTCATGTTCTGTCAGTAACCGACCTTCACTATGTGAAATGTTGCTGATACTAATTAGCAAGGCTACAAAACAAACTTTCTGGTGTAAGGAAATACTGTTCTCACTTTACACTTGGAAAACTGAGGCAAAACAGGTTAGAATCTGGTTGCAGTAATACGAGTATGCACGTACTACAGAAATCAAATGAAAACATTAATACCTGCTCTCAGCTACAAAGGAGAGTTCCAGCTGTCTGTGGAAGAGGAAAGATCGTACATTTACAAGCTGCTATGTAAAGAAGTGATCTACTTTATTTCACTTATTTACAAGGAGTGAGGTAAAGAGGAATCTTCTGAAGCAAGAGGTATGAATCACTGCAAGGACAACACACTCATGGTGTCACAGACAATCTGAATGAAGGGAGCCCAGATGGCTTTGAAGTAAATACACGTTCACTTCTGGCTACCTAAGATTACTTATCAATAGCAAGGCATATAGGAGTGACCAAGCCTACTGCATATCCATCATTTACACTTCTCCATTTCATTATAGACAGAAAATGCACTTACAATATGTCAAGCAGTCTTGGCATGAGTCAGAAAGGAAAAACCATAAAAGATCAGCCAGGAGGAAATGCAAAATCACGTAAAACTGGTAAAGTCTTTGTTTCTCCCAGTCTCTGGAAAAGGAAAATGCCTCATTTTGCAGAAAACCAAGTCAACAAAAAAGAAGAATATAAAATTTCTTATTTCCTGATTATTGTTGTAAAGTAATTTTTCTAACTACATCCTCCCTACTAGTTGCCCAAGAGAAGGATAGACATACAGACAAAATTGCTATGTTCTAGAATATGTCTTCTCTTTTTTTCCTTTCTTGCCTTTCACTTTCTTTAGGATTATTATGGTTTACTTACACTGAAGACATTAAGGATGAGACAGAGAGGAAGGTGTTCCCATTTAATAAATCCAGTCTTAATATGGTTTCTTATGTTTACCGGGTTTAGTGTAGGTCATCCTTTGTTCTGTCTAGAGGCTGAGGCACACAAATGCTGTGTCTGCACTGCCTGCTAAATCCGTTCAAATATCCTGAAGTTCTGGTCCCCTAGCTGTTAAGGTTTGAATGCCATTGAAGTATCCTGCTGCACTTGTCCTGCCTACACACTATGACCTCCTTCCTATGGAAAATCAACAGCACACTACTCTCCATTTGCGATTCAAATGTGGCCAGGATGGAAAGAAAAAATATACATGATCAGAAAATCTGTTGTTTTGAGGGTGATGAGGGAATGCAAGGAAGTTGAAGAGTAAAACTTTCCATGCAATACAACTACTTCACGGACAGCAGCAACTCATACTTCCGCTAACGTTGTTGTTCCCAGTAAGTGACCCTGCCTTGGAGGCACCAACTCTGATTACTCATATAGCACCACCAGGAATACCCCTACTGCTATATGTACCAACACAGCAGATCAAATGATCACATAAGTGATACACTAATAAAGGGTATATAAAGAAATTTAATTAAAAAAAATATTCCTCACAGCTTTGTCATCTATTTAGTTCTGTTGACATATTTTACACATATGAGGTACAATGTTCCACATACTTTCTTTAGGGGGTTATCCTTGGGTTTCAGGCATATAAAATAATTAGCAGATCTCCCCATCAATACAAACATTTTTGTTTCAATGCATTAAACAACCTTAACTTTAACAGTCAAATGCTAATTTCTACTACCTGTCAGGAGGGTGTCTGCACCCAGCCCTTCCCATGCCATACAGAAAGGAAGTATGTAAGAAAGCAAAGCATGTCTAGCTGGTTTAACGTATAGGTAGATTGACCTAACAATCAAACCAACCCTTTTAATAGCTGAATACTGCAGTAATCGAGGTCTGGGCAAGCAGATGTACTAGTTTTCCCATCCTAAGAAATAAAAGATTAAAAAAAATACCAAAACCATAACAAAAACCAGTTTCTGCTAAAATAATGCCACTTTTTTTTTTTTGAGGCAAAAAAAGGGAGAATATGTACTCCAGAATAGGAAATAGCCCAGTGATTAGAATACTACTTAAAACATGAGTACCACAACATTGGTATCCTTTTCTTAAACTTTCCTCTCTATGTATTCCACATTATAAAAAAAAAAAAAACCCAAAATAAACTATAGATCTCCACCACTCTACATCCCAAAAAATTAGTTCAAGGTTCAGACGCTATAAAACATCCCAGCTCATAGCTGAGTCCTGCCTTCTGCTTATAAGCAAAACCAGAGAAGGCAGATGGGAAACACACTGCAAAAAAAAGATTTTTCATACTTTTCTGCCTGAGGACATGTGTGACAGGCATGTGACAGATGTTAGTCACTAATGCTTAAGGCACATGGACATTGCAGTGACCTACATAGTGTAAAACTATGCATATTAGGACACAATAGTCTATCAGAGGGATAAGGTCAAGTTTCTGAATTGGTCAGCAAAATCCCAAACTCTCAAATTAAATTCAGAAGCAGTGAAAATACAATTGAACGTTTCTGCATGTTTTGGAATTTTACATTAAGATTTTTTTAAACAACTAGACCCTAGTGATCATATCCTTCCTCACAAGCTTCTGTACCCATGGTGAATCAAGACACAGTGATTTTATATGTCACAACATCGAACTATCATACTTCTCCGTTCTTTGCTTAAAGAAAAAAAATATATATAATTTTAGTATTTTTATCTTAACATTGGTATTTTCACTTCTTAGACACCAGGTTTGGTATTGCTAAGCTCTTCTAAGATTTTTCTGTCCTGTTCCAGGTGAGTGGATCAGAGGAAGACAACAGCAATACAACTGGAAAGAAAACAGATTGCCGTATTTTATTCGGTGTTTTTTTTTACGCACACACACAGCATCCATTGAGTGAGAAAAATACATCTCTGAAGAATGTAAACCAAAGGAAGAAACAGCATGATTTGCATGCAGAAAGATAGTTCCACGAAAATATTATTCTTCCACAAGGACTTGATCCCACGCTCAGTAAAACTGAAAACACAGAGCACACAACCGTTCTGGAGGGATTAAGGATTCTGACTGATGCTTGTAGTCACAAGGAGAAAACCTAGATGCATAAGAATCAATTAGAAAGATCAAGTACTACAGACCTATAAGCTAGTACTGACCATCTGGGACACAGGGACTCGGCCATCTGTCGGTTTTTTGGAGGGAGACTGAAAGGGCTGGGGAGAACACACCAGAGAACCTGTGGCATCCATGCCTACACACGAGCCAGGTTAAGACACAAGCTACAATTTTTAGAAGGATATCGGAGTTCAATAAATGACCCGCTCACAATCAATCTTATCACTTTGAAAAGTAATTTTATTTACCGAGTAGAACAATATTTTAGTATTTCAGATTAATCTGAGGAAATAAGAGGAAGTCATCCAATTTTCCCTAATTTATTTTTCTAAGCTCAGCCACATTCGATCCAAGATGATTTTTATGCAAAGGGACAAAAAATTAAGATTACAATAAATTATATATTTTAATATGCTATGACCCATGTATTCAAGGAAAAGTTATTGAGCAAATTATCTACGTGTCTGAGAACATCACTTTCCTATAAGAATTGGTGAAAACTAACAAAAGAGTTTTCCATCAGAAAACTCAGCATTTTGCAGGAAGGATTGTTGTGGGCAGAATTTCATACAGAGCAATGTCAACATTAATTACTACACATTCCAATTTAATTTCAGTAATGTTAAAATATTGTTTTGATAAGGTACATAATAATCCTTAATATCTCCTTTATTTTGAACTATGACATTATAGATGTCATTTGAACTATATGCACGCAACGTCTTTTGGTATCATCAAAAAAAATTCTTTAAAAAACAAGAAATTTAGCTTTTCATCTCAACTTGGAAATGAAAGAAAACAATGCCAATTTGTTGGGACTTCCCATGGGAAAGATAATTCAAAGTTGTTTCTAACTTCCAAGGGCTGTTTGTGGATAAATATATTACACAGCGAAAAGCCTAAGAATATTATGATTTTGAGTATATACAAATGTAAAATATGGGTGTCTTAGTACTTCTGTAGCCACTAATAAATCCCTCACAGCTTCAGTGGTGGTCTGTATCCAAAAAAAAAAAAAAATCAAAGTCAAGATATGATCACCAAGAAATGTTATCAACTGTACTGCAAGATGGCTTTTGACATGTTACTTTTATTTTCTTGGTATATATCACTCACTGTTTTCATAATTAAAAGTCATAGGCTTTTATGTATATAGGTGTTCATTGTTGAAGCTTGTTTTTATAAGAAATTCATACATGGATTTTCAGGAAGACAGTCAGAAGAGCATGTTTACATTGCCTAACATTACACAGTGAAGTTAGATTAGTCTCCCTTGGGTCCCTATGTAGTCTGCAGCATGCAAAAGAATTCTTCAGAGAACAACTCGGACCTTTTCAATCAGGTTTCTATTCACAATCAGCTGCTGACAGATCCTCTTTGCCCTCTTTAGATAGCAGAGAATTCTCAAAGACTTCTGAAACATACCTGTAGGAACTGAACATTCTCACCTAAAGAACTACAAATATCCTTTCCTTTCTCTCAGTTTAAATGATATTCCAGTTCCTACTCATAAAAGAAAAAGATGGATACAAGAACCGGAAGCCAGGACTCGGGAGACAGATGTTTGTATTGGAGTTAAATCCTCATCCAGTCAAAAAGGATCAGGAGTTCACTACCAAATCATATTTCCACATTTGTCATTGATTAGCTATCACATAGAAAACAACTTTAAACTCTTTGAACATGTTTTCAGACACGCCAAAAGAACTCATTTTGGTTTGTTTCTCCATCTGTAAATAGACATGTTTGGGTTTAGGTTATATCCATCTCTACAACATACATATGAACAGACAGAAGTACACCCAGGTGCTGTTCACACTAATTGCTTAATAATTGTAAAGCACCTTCAGGATATGAAGCAGGCAAGCTCTTACCTCTTCTAAAAAGAAAGTTACTAGTGCTTGCAAAAGCAGAAATAACTCCCTGTAATTAAACGACTAAGACCCCTGCTAGCTCTGCAGCATACGAGCCTGTACACCAGTCAGAATCCAGCACACTCAGGACCAATCCTGCTGAGCTGTCCTCATTACAGCAGGGCAAACAACGATGTTTTCTTTATGTTCTCTCCATAATTACATTTGATCTGCCTCGCTGAAGATCTCCTGCTAGCAATGAAAAGTATGAAGTGTTTCAATGGGTCAATCTCTAGCTGTTTTATTTTCATTTCAAACATAGCAGAGACTTCCTTTTTTAACTTCCAAAGCAATAACCAGCATAGTTTCCCCTCTTAAGCCTGTTCAGTGACAATGAGCCAATTACACATCAAGTGCAAGCTCAGCTAGCAATTAATCCTAATTTACCAATGAGCACAAAGTAAAATATGCTTTTTGTAAGACTTCAGATGTTCTGTGACCATTATTATGCCCTGAAGAACTTTGAAGGTTCATCAAAGTTAGTGCAATGATTTTTTTTTTCCCCCTCTTGCTCAATCTGCAGTATACCTCTGCTTCAGAAACTGGTTGACTGAAAAGATTAAGGTTTATCTCTTAAAACAGATGTAAAAATAGATTCTTAACATGAAATATATGGGCTTAAAACAACATCCACTAACTTTAGCAAGCATTGTGACTGGTTAGTAGCTCTGAAAATCACAATCGTCATTGAAAGGACAATACTTTCAAGTACACAGTTTATCTAAGCAATTCTTCATACATTAAACACTAAGAGTTAAAGAACAAATAGTCCATCTTCAGCTCACACAGAGGGGCTAGACTGGAGGAAAGCAACATGAGTTTGCCAAGACCTGGAATTTGTTCCATAGGTGATTTCTAATATTATCATGCAACTCTGCTATGCAACAAACCACAAATACTGTAAAACCAAAAAGGTAGTATAAAACAGTTACCTGGAATACAACATAAATTTGAACAAAAATCTATTTCTGAAACAAAAAGCTTTTGTTCTATTCCATTCAGTTTTCATTTCTTGAAGAAACTTTATGGGTGTTAACACATTTCTAAACCCAACATTTCTAGTAAAAAACTAGAAAGATGTCCTACAAAGCCATTGAGAAGACTTATGAATTACATTCCTCATACTGCATGAAGACAGATAATGTAGTTCATAAAGACTACGATGTCCTAATCCTCCTTACAAGGAATGAACAAAAGGGAACTTTTCCACCAGCTCAATAGAGCACTGTCAAGTATTTGCAACTAAGAAATTTGGGGAGATTAAGCAGAAAAGAGGCATCCACAGAAGAGGATGGGTTCCTCTCACATTTATTGCTTTTCACGCACTGATTTTTAGACCGAAGAACAATAAGCACATTTGCCTTTGCACAAGTGGGATGAGAAAATAAGTCCAAAGACAATATATGAAATATTTGAAACTATACATTTAAAGTGAAAATAGATAAATCTAACTGCTGGAATCCTCCCAGCAGGGATCTTGTAGCTGAAGAAGTGTAAGTTCATTGCCGAGTAAAACGTAAAACTTGAGGAGATAAGACAATGAGCAGGATTTCCAAAGTACGTTCAACGTAAGGGAAGACAAACTGACTAGTAAGGTCATTTCATTACTTCCTGTAAAATTAGGGAGGGCGCAGGCAGTTTGTTTAAACAATATCTAAACAATTATTTCATAGCGTTTTAGTAAAGCTTCCAACTTAATATGACCCAGCCTACTTGAATCCTTGCCTGTTCAATGTCTTCTTTAGACAGTTCCAGGAACTGAGCCTTAGCTTAGATTCCAGTGATCATATGTTAGCATATGAGATGAGCATCCCTGAGTGCACACACTGTCAAAGAGCACTAACATAAATTAAAGCTTCCCTACTAGCATTAACCACTTAAGACTCATACTGTATGCTTACAAGAAGTGAAGTCTGGCTTTGATAAGTAATAAGGTAATACATCTTCTCAGAGCAAATTTTATACAAGCAGCTATGCACAGAATAACACCTCTTTGTTCCCCCACCATGGGCAGAGGCAGATTGCAAGGCACAGTAAAAACATGTCTACCTGCCAAGCCTTTGGCATCATGTCAGCAAAGCCAGTTCCCACTATCACAAGCGCACATTTGACCTTGCGAAACACTTAGTGTTGACTAGTACCAAAGGGATAGTAAAAGCACCATTTTTTCAACAGTTTTCAATTACTTTGATGAGCAATTAAAATGCTAATTAAAAAACAATACAAAACTCACTACTCGGAAGGTTCTGAAATAATAAGCTTTTGTACACTCACTGCACTGGAAGCATTAAGAAGGTCACAATGCAGCTGGGGCACAAAGGTGCAAAAGAGCGGGACTGTGTTATGCTAGGGGTTATTTGTTTATTTATTAAAGATAAAAAGATACTTTAAATACATCTTGCAATGTGTTTTCTAAGTTCTGGTTTAGACCAAAGGTTTATATAAAACAGTACGTTAGCAAATATTGGCTTCAGTTAGGATTTATCACACACAAAGGGAAAAAAAAGCACATGCACTCTGTTGTCATCTTCAGAACTTCAGAGTTATCAGTCAAGTTCTAAAATAATCTTGAAATTGTTTTAATAATCAGGAGATTTTTTTAAATGGCTAAAGTTTGGGCTTGCTTGCTTTCAGCTATGAAGCTCTTGTCTGCAATAAAGAGAATAAGAAATTTGCTTTTATTTCAACTTCCTGTTGTGACTCTCATGCAGTTGTAGAAATTTACAGCTTCGCATCTGAAGAAAGCCCCTAAATACTGTGAATCACAAAAAAGTTATGAGAGCTAGTAGCACTGTCTCCATCACCACGTGCCAATTAAGTACTGTTCTGGAGGATGAAGTGGCACACAGTAGCGTGTAGGAAAACAAAGCACTAAACAAAATTCACAAAAATTCTTTTCCTGTTGTTCATGCTCAAAAGAACAACTATTATTGCTTTGAATTAAATTTTTACAGGCTAGAGTACATCAAGCTGTGCAAACGAATCACTCCTTGTCATCCCACCTCGGAAGCCCCCAGACTAACCCTGGAATTCCCACATGCTGTACAGTCAGTGGTGAGAGCGGAGCCAGTTCCTGCTCACAAGTAACTCATTCTCCTATGAACAGGATTCAATCTGTTCCTCCAAAGCTACTTCTTGAGATCTTGTGCATTTACCAAGTCATGTTTTCCATCATAGCTATACCTATTTCCTACTAAAGTTTGGGGTTTTTTTAAATGCTGTCAGGTTGCATTTAATGCAGCACAGGAGACCAAAATCCTTGTTGCAATGCACTGATTTCTATTAATAACATTAATCTACAGAATAATCTGAAAATTAAAATTCAGATCCTTGAATTACACTTTCCACTTCAGTATATTAATAAGACTTTTTCTGATTAACGTCTCCAGGGCTATACATGGCAGCTGTTAAGAGGATCTGGTAATGGTGTAGGAAAGAAATAAACCTATTCCCTCCACTGGAAACTGCCAGGTGAAATTTGATCTGCTAACTGTAATTACCACCATTGGATTTCGGCCAAGACATTATGAACATTAACACTTAAAATTACGATATAGATGAAATTCACATTTCAAAGACACTTTACTATAACCATGCCATGAATTTTATTTGGATATATCTTCTGAAAAAAGGTGAATTTGTAATATAATTAAAAATAGTTTACTTAGCAATGAAATTTTCCAACGAGTAATATAAGCAAAAATAAAATGTGCATGCACTCATTTTTAGAAAAAAAAAAGTCTCTAAGGTGTTAGCGTTGTTCTCCTTTATTTCATTATAAATCCCCTTAAATCTTCTAATCCAGCTTCATGTCTCCAGCATCATTTACATTTTATATGCTAATTTCCCAGCACATTCTCACCGTTCCAGGTATTTTCCTTAGCAGAGTGTCATGTCTATGCCACAAATCCCTGTAATGCCACCTAAATAGCGTCATAGTACCTGCTAGTAAATTAGATCACATTTCTTAGTTGACAAAGTGAAAGCAGTCTTACTCTAATGCGAGAGAATCAAATAGAAAAGATAGTATTATTAGCATATTTAAGGAAAGATGATGGTTTCACCAACTTTGACAAAGTATAATTTCCTAATACTAACGCCATTAGTCAATAAAGAGCATGGAAGAAAGTCACTGAAGGAACTGAGCAGCACTCGGATTTTTAATTTATGTTTTCATCACATATATTAAGGAAGGAGAGCCACAAGGATGATCAGGGGCTGGAGTACTTCCCCTATGAGGACAGGCTGGGAGACTTGGGGTGGTTTAGCCTGGAGAAGAGAAGGCTCCAGGGAGACCTTATAGCAGCCTTCCAGTACTTCAAGGGGGCCTACAAGAGAGATGGGGAGGGACTCTCTATCAAGGAGTGTGGTGATACAACTAGGGGTGACAGCTGTAAACCAAAAGAGGGCTGATTTAGATCAGACAATAGGAAGAAATTCTTCACCACGAGGGTGGTGAGGCACTGGAACAGGTTGCCCAGAGAAGCTGTGGATGCCCCCTCCCTGAAAGCGCTTCAGGCTAGGTTGGATGGAGCTCTGAGCAACCTGGTCTAGTGGAAGGGGTCCCTTATGGGAGGGGGGATGGAACTAGACGGTATTTAAGGTCCCTTCCAGCACAAACCATTCTACGATTCTATGTCATTACACAAGACAACAACCATTTGTGGCATGGGCGAGAATACTGACTATAAACTACTTAACAGTACTAAGAACTGAACTGATCCAACTCCTACAAAAGCCAAATTTCATATAACCCGAGTTAAACAAGGAACTCTATCCGTAGCTTTCAGCAGCATAAAATCTAAAAGCCAGCAATGAAGAGTGTGTTTTTTTATACAGTCATTTGTAGTTTCTGCCTGAATGCACAGCTATTTGGTTAACTACAGTTTATTTGGGTTTCGATTAAATATGGTAAAAATACTAAGCTACTTTTCCTAAGATCAACAGTTGGTTTAGCGGTACTGGAAACATTTTCCTTCTTTCTCTAGGTTTCTCTAGCTTTCCTTTGTACTAATATGGAATGAGTTGTCCTGCTTAATCATCATCACAATAGCAAATAAAACTGTTAATATGTAGATTCTATGAAGAGCATTTCTCAATCTAGGCCCACAGTTCCAAGGACACTTCATCTGAAACAGGACAATATAACAAGAATAATTTGAGAAAAAAAAACAAAACCCAAACACAAATAGAAAGACTACTTACGGAATCCATGAACCTGAAAGAACTGAAAGGTTTTCAAAACAGACTATAAAAAGCAGGTAATATCAGAGAAGAGGAACAGGTAGGTGGGTTTCCACTTTCAAAATGTTAAACTGAGTAACTGCTTTCTCACAGAGATGGGCTCAAGTTCACTTTTCTGCAGTCTGCTACTAATATTTTTGGACTTGTTTTGTGTTACAGTAAAGAATGCATTACTGATACAGTTGATATTTAGTCTTGAGTTTAGACATCTGTTAGGGTTTAGATGCAGCCAGCAACAAAAGCGCCACGTGGCCGCCCCTCCCCCCACTGGGATGCGGAGGAGAATGGAAAGAAACAGGCAGAAACCGGTGGGTCGGGATAAGGGCAGTTTAACAGAACAGCAAACAAAAGGAACAGTAACAACAATGATACAGGTAAGGAGAAAACACAACACAAACCACACAACACAGAAAGCCGCTCTCCCCGACTGCCGTCGTGCGCTCCCGAGCCGCGAGAGAGTTCCCTCCGCCCCGCTCATACCCTCCGGAACCCAGCATGACGGCACATGGTATAGAATACCCTGCTCTGTTTGGCCAGGTGGGGTCAGCCCGCCCGGCGGTGTCCCTTCCTGGATTCCGGTGAAAATTAACCCTGTCCTGGCCGAACCCAGGACAACATAGACCACTATCCATACTCCAAACCATATCTATAAGGTGTATATGGCTGAACTCCAGAGGTCCAATGCTCAGGTTTGAAGTCTACAGTTGTCACTTGGATTACTGATATTATTATTATCTATTATTATCAACATCCCCAAACTTCTGCTGAGATATCTCCACCACAAAATGAGGATTTATTTGGGTATTTTTATTAAAAAATAAAAGGAGAGGAGTCCCTGCAGAGAAGTCACGACTTATTCACCTCTGGAGATGAAAAAGAGAAAAAACTAGTTGGAGGCAGAAAGCAAAAAAGAAGGAAGCGTGACAGCATGGTTTCAGTAAATCACCTCTCCTGCTTGCTTTTTACTAGAGAAAAATAACTCTGTTGTATAAAACACAGGCATCCCTGTCTGCTGGGGTTTTAGATACTACAGCTGATTGCTGTTCATTCAAAATTACTTCATTCCAGGAACATGTAATTTGTGACTCCTTTTCTTCATGTGCCTTTTTTCTTCATTGTATTCCTCTGTTGTTCCCCGTTTCCCCTCCCCCAACATTTTCTATTCCTTTCCCTCCTAACATTCTCTTTAACATTGTTCTATTTCTTTTGCTGATATTTTTATATTGGTTTCTTTGAGCCAGACTGTAGTTTTATAGCCAAAATATTTCAGTTAATAGTATAAAAGACAGATGGCAGAGTTTGAAGTGTTCTAGGAGTGATGGTCTTTTTCCTAGCAGTCTGCACACAGAGGAAGCAAAAGGTTGCCAAAACCATCTCCCACAAAATTTTGGATGTATGTAGAAACACTAGGAAATCCTAGAAAGCGTTTGGAAACTGCCTAGTAGAAACACTGAAAGGTGCAGACAGAGTAATCAAAAGTTGCGTGTGCATGCAAGGAATGCAGTTGGTTAGACCTGTCTTCATTACAGCCATTGTCAGTAATACCAGAGTTCACTGTTTCTTTTCCATAACAAAATGTTCTGATAAAAGCCACTCTTTGTTTACAGTTTGTAGGCAATTCCCACGTTATTACTACTTCATTACCGTTTCTGATCAAGTGGACAAGGAAGCAATACAAAAAGATTAGTTGTGTTTTTAAGGACATACGTAAAAAGACACAAAGCCCAAGGGCAGAAAAATTTGAAAGTTAACCTTCTACCAAAAGTGTCTGCAGGAACTACAGCTTGTAGATGACAGCGTGACAAATTGCTTTTCCTCGTATTTTTATTCTCTTAAATATTCCTTTTCTCAAAAGTATGAAACTACGAAGGCAGGCAAAAATGAGAAAAAGAACCACACGGTATCACCATATGGAGAGTAGGTGGAAATACTAAAATGGAGACATTTATTTTATAACGTGTATTTCCTCATTGCACCTCCCAGATGCACTCTTCCATGTTTTCTCTCTGGTATTTCAGAGCAGTCACCCACCTAATTTGTTATCATGTTTTTCAGCACATAAATGAAGCCTCCAGTTTGCTAATGGAGAATACAATTGTACCAGAAATTGCATGCTGACCCATATTTCATAGTTTAACATGAATCTGCACATAACATAGTAAACTTTGCTGCTGCCTCTTTTAGAACTTCCCAAGCTTTAAAAAGAAACAAAAGGAAAAAATAAAAATCAATCTTGTGCTAATTGACATGGATTGGTAATTTTCCATCAGCCGTGAACGTAATTACTTATAAACTGCACATAGCAGGGTTTGAACCTTTGCATTGCAATGAGCTTCTGCCACCTGTCTCCGACTCCTCCCTAAAGAGCACATTGGAAGCCCCAGCGCAGCAGCTCCAGTGAAGACAGAAGGGGAAAAAAAAGCGTGCCAATGGAATAAAGGAAAGGATTAGCACCAAGTTATGGTGCAGTATGCAAACATCCAGCTAAAGGCATGGTTCACAGTCACTTTTGTGAGTTAGCACATGGCTCCAGGTCTAACAGAAGAGGAAGGAACACCCTCACTCTGCATTTTGGTAGAAAGGTGGAAGCTCACTTCTCGGCTACTCCCAGATTCACAGTTTCAACATGGAACATCACAACAAAAGATCTTGTCACATCTCTTGAGTACAGTTTCCTCTCCACAAGCCAACAGTATGTACAACTCCCCATAGAGGGCCACTATGCACACACTCATCTTGTTATCAGACGTATTCTGTCTCAGTTAAACCTATTTTAATTTTAACAATAGACTTCTGCTACTCGATCACATTTGCCAGTTTCAGTTAACATCTGAAATCTCTATTCACATTCCACACCTTTACAATTGTCTAATAGCCCACTGGCTTTTGCACACATAAGTTTAACATTTTTTAAAAAACAATTTTACATAATTTTAGACTGCCAGGATGCTAGTCAGAGAGTCAGGAGACAAAAGCATAAGACTGCTTCAAACACAAGCGGAATCTCACTAAGACATTCACCTTTAACGTTACTATTTATCAAAATAATAGGAATATGGATAGAAGATGCAGATCACAGCAACCTTTCAAAAGTGTCGATTAACATGGCTACTTCAGGACGTTGGTTTTTATGCTTTTCCAGTCTGTCTATAAAATATGCATAGTTACTACTTGCACAGTGCTGATATTTAGATCTCATTTCCCTAGTTTGCCTCTGAATGTCATGTGCTTTTGTTTCCGTTTTTTGTACAATTACTGATTTTTCTCCGCAGCAGAGGAGGAATAATTTATCATTTTATCTTTAACATAATGTCTCTGAAAATCGTCATATCACCCATAAGCTGTTATGCCTTAAGTTCGTTTCCAAGAGGCCCATGGAAGCAGTGCTCTGTGCTGTAAACCTTGGTGCCAGCAGAACGGCGGCGGGGGGGGGGATAAAAATCCCTTCTCATTTCTAAATCCATCAGATAATTCTACCAAATCTTCCATTTATGATATGCCAGATAAAGTAAATTAACAGATCTAGTAAACAATGAACTGCTAAGTAAATCTAACTCTCGTTCTTGTAACAGTTGTGTATTAATTGAGAGCAGTAGTGATCAGAAAAGGTATGACAGAGAAGGCAGACATAAAAGAGATTAAATACAGCATTTTGTATATGTATTCTTGGTATGACTTTGCAGCACTACAGGGTCTTGTGTAAATCCACTACATGTAAAATACAAACACAACTGTTAAAGTGAGTCTCCGTAGTCCAAAACATGAGTTCTTGCATCTTGTCACTGTGTAGGATCTCCTTGGTGGAGGGCTTGTCTTGTACACACTTCTCCCATTCATAACTCCATTGACTTCCTTCCCTCCTCCTGAGGAGTGCTCTTCCCTACCACTTCTCTACTTTTCCACCACTGGTAAAAGCACTGCGCAACTCCAGGTTTTTTACATTCAAACTGGAATACTTAGAGAATTGCACATGATAAGAACTTAAATAAATTAAAAACGTAACAGCTAGAAATCAGAACAGGAGTTGACTCTACATCACCACATTCATCATTCACAAGATTAAAAAGTTTTCAGTCATCTATCAAAAAAAAATAACCAAGTTACGTAGAGAGCAACCTTACCCCAAGCAGCAAATAACCAAAGCAAATAAATTGCTCATTTTCAACGGTTCATTTCACGTCATTAGTTGAATATTGTTTGCTAAAAATAGCAGATATTTATAAAGAACTATGACAATCACAGAAATACATATGTATTGAAAGGTAAGGAAAAGAAGTGGCCGCATTTGTAATTAATAGCACTGATAACGAATAGTGTAACTATTCTGATCTGTCACGTGTTTTGTTTCAAGTCACCAGACTTGCTGAGTCTGAAATTATGTAAAATTATGACCGTATGCCTTGCAGTACAAATGGAAAGCAGATCAAGAAGCAACAACAGCTTTTACAGAGCACGCAGAAAGTTCTAGTGTTTTCAACCACATAATATGAAAGTGTGCAGAGGTGACAGATGGGTCTCAGTCCTGCCGTGGTCCATGTTACACTTTATTTTGTGCAAAGTGACTTTTCCATTCCTTAGTTCACACATGAAGTCCATGGGTCCACAGGTCCTGGCAGGAACCTGCTCCAGCACGGGCTGCCCACAGGGTCACAGCCTCCTTCAGGCATACATCTGCTCTGGCATGGAGTCTTTCACAGGCTG
>Ga0065711_1000936_pt1 | contig 64480 bp, 41 predicted proteins | sample Hoacrofraction12_FD_59098 | JGI IMG/M metagenome (GOLD analysis project Ga0065711, IMG submission 59098) | Hoatzin crop microbial communities from Cojedes, Venezuela - Epithelial fraction 12 v2 (version 2) | ecosystem: Host-associated > Birds > Digestive system > Esophagus > Crop | place... | reverse complement strand
TCTATGCAAATTCTCTTTCATTTTATACTCAGTGCAGCTGCAGTTCGGTACAGTAAATCACCCCGGGCTCTGCCTTCCTGTTGCACAGAGTAACCTCTTCTTGGTCCCAGTAGTATCCTGGAGCTGCAATCTCCAGAGCTTTGTGTTCAGAGGTGACCTAGGCTTTGAGTTTGTAGACTGTTGCTCTTGCCTGTGAAGGTCTGGAGATGTTGGGTGAGATTTTCATCGAGATATTTCATAGAAAAGTGTCAGGAAGAGGTCTTTGACGCAGGATGCAAGTTCTAGCAGAGGCATAAAAAGAAAGTGGTGAGACCAAAGTAGCTGAAAGCATGATGCTAGGATGTGCCCACAGAGCATGTCTGTATTCACCTCCCTGACCTTGCTTATTTGCAGCTAACAAATTAATGCTCATTTCTATCCTGTCCACAAGCCTTTCCTCTGTCCTAGCCTGGGACTATCACCCAGCCACGAGGCTTCTCACAGAATTCAGATGAGATTTCTTTAATTGGAAACATTCCTGCCTCATTCCAGTGTGGAAGGACCAGTCATTCCTAACCCTGCATTTTTTAATGGAAGATAACTCCTTGCCTTCTGGCCAGTCCAACTCGCGAGACACTTGGGTGTTTTTGAAAATTTTCAGTTAGAAGTGTGTCCTCTTTTGATTCGTATCTATGCAAGCCAGTTAACTCATGTACCATGACCAAAATGACTCAAGGTATTATTTGTCTCAGCTGTTCTGGGTTCGGTAATACAAGGACACCAAAGAGGCCAAACAGGATCCTACCAATGGTCCGTCTAGCTCAACATCTTGCCTTCAGTAGAGACCAATAACAGATGTGTTGGGTAGGATATCAGAACAGTAAAACCAAGTATTTATTGAGTGAAATTCTCCAGTTTCCAGTAATTTTCCAGTTTGGGCTTGTGCGACTCCCAAACCAGAGGTACTACCTCTTTATTTTAAGCCCATTCTTCTTTACACCCCGACATTAAAGAGTCCTGGCATCTTACTATTATGACTATGATCTTTAATAAAACCGCTAGAGCACAGCACTACAACGGCTTCTTTAGATTTCCGAAGTAGTGTTTTTCAGATCATCTCTTATCACTGTGGAAACAAGCACATTCTATTTTAAATAGAGACAAAGGGAAGCATCCTCCTCTCCTTAAGGACGAAACAACAGTGTAGCATGTTTGGTCAGGCCTTCCTTAGGAAATCTGTCACTCAAGCCTGACAGGTTGGATGAGATGGATCCTCACCTACTGGGTTCTGCCTGGTGGGTGCAAAACTTCTGGACACTCACTAGCAGCAGTGGTTCTCACTCACCTTGGTTTGTAATGGAAATTAATCTTGATTTGCAAGGGAAAGATTTATAATCTTGCCCATGAAAGTTCATCTGACCCCTTAAAGCAGCCAGTCCTGCAGAGCAGCAAACCCACCCTTTGTGAAGCAGAACACGGAGGTCCCCTAACACTGTCATTGCTCCTCAACCTGCCTTGACAATGTGACAGTTCTGAAATGCAGGTAAACCCAAGTTAGAAATATCTTGCAGTGTCTGGCAGCATCTACAATTCTTGAAAAGATGGTTCAGCATCTCTTGCTCATGGCTGAGCTGATAAATGCCTCAGCAAGGAAGACGGTTTTTGAAAAGGTAACCATTGGTGGATGTCATATCACACTTAGTGTCATGAGAAGGGTAAGTTCCTCTGTGAGCTTGTAGGCTTTTGTGGTTGCACATGCATGTCCAGGGTCAGTTCTTCAAACTGTAAAACACTTGTGCTAAACTGACTTATAAGTAGAGAACCAGATACTGTAGTGGTGATGACTGCAAAAGAAAAAGGTATCAGTGAAGGCCAGTGAGGGAAAACAGGACAAATTCATCCCCTGTGTAAACAAGTGCAATCCAGATTAAATTTGGCCAGTTAGTTTCTAAGCTAAATTTGGTTAGCTCGCTAGTACTTCATTGGAAACCCACAGAGCTTAGTGAGTTGGAAAAGCTGAAATCTGTTGGTAAGGTCACATAACAGGACACAGGAGCACAGAGCATCCACTCATGCAGTGATCTCATGCTCTACAGTGTTCCAAGACAAGAAAGGCAAACACCTAAGATTGCCCCAGGTAAGAGCAGAATCTATGAACGATTCCCCTTTTGTGACGGATAAAATATCTTGAAATGTAGAGGTGAAATACTTCTCAGCTAAGACAGAGATACTCTTAAGGCTGACGGTAAATTTTAAACAGGAGAACACTGCAGAATGAGTGGATACTTCTGTAGCTTGGTCTTAGGCAGTAAATAAACCAGTGCAGCTCCCTGTTAAATAGGTGCTCTTGGGTTACTGTGGCTGTATATCCTGGCTTGTAGGTGGACTTTCAAACGTAACTTTAGTGCAATGATCTGTGACCCTTTAGTTCCCAATAACACCACTCTACACACCCTAGCATACTATCATCTGCCTGATTATGCCTGATCTCCAGAGCACAATTCACTGCTTCCGTGCTTTCTGACCAGTGTTGCATCAGTTCTCACAAGCTCTGGTTCAAGCAGCTAAGTAGCAGTTGCCTGCCTTGTATTTGCATCGGCACATGCTGCACCCTCTACAGCAAAGGGCTTTGTATAAAAGGACAAAGAGGGAGAAAACAAGTGAACCACAAAATCAGCAGTTCAAATTATTTCTTGGTAGATTTTGCAAGTGAATCTCTTTAGCAGAAAAATACAAAATATCCCAGCCCCTTGTTAATATTTATTTACCTACTCCTTTGCTGAAAGGAAGTAAACTTGCTGAGAACTGAAAACCCATCAAAGTGGTGAATGGAAATTCACCCTTGACTGAAGTGTATGAGAACTGAAAACCTTTCTGAAAGATGTTAATGGCCAGTTCTTCAAAGATGTATAGGTGCCTAGCTGCCACTGAAACCCAGGGGTGGGAAGCGTATAGCTACCTTTGGAAGTTACTGGCTTCATCCTCGATGGGAACTGGGTCCGTTTCTCATCAAAACCATCATTCATTTTTGCATCCGTGTAGTTTGCTAGCAGAACCTCATCCTTAGGTTTTCAAAATCTTAGAGAGTTCAAAGAAGATGCACCATAACGTGTATTTTATTACTCTGAGTGGTTCCTAATACCTCCCTAATTAAGGGTCTTAGATAGTAAAGATGCTATTTGGCTTCTTATTTTCAAAGAGAGACCTCATTAAATATCAGTTTATTTAACTTCAGCTGAGTTGCACCTGAGTGCACACATATAAACATGAAAGCACATGCGGACGCTTGTAAGTCACTTCATACGGAAATGCAAAATCAGTAAATTGAGGTTACTGCAAAATGTCATTAACATTCAAGGTATGAATCACCTTGTTGTTGGAGGTTTTTAAGTTTCCTCCGATGAATCACTCTCTCATATTGCACTTTGGTGTTGTGTTTGTACTGCACATCTCAGCCCAAGCAAAGGAAGATGGGTGCCTGGGGCAGGGATGACAAAGTTGTTTGGGATTCTTTTTTTAAATTATATTTATTAGAATCTGTGTCTATTCATGTGATCCTGATCCAAAGGTTGGTCACAGAAGGAAGTAAATGGCACTCCAGTATCACACTCCTGACACTGTGGCAATGATGTTGTTGGCTGTCACCACAAAATGGTCTTTTGAGGGAGATGCTGCGTATCTCTCATCCAAGTCTTCTGCTCCTGAAAAAATATTGGAAAGTTTCCAAGAATAGCAATGTTCTGTTCTCATTTTGTTTCTCAGATAAAATTACTGAATAAAAATAGACATCAGACTGGAGGAAAATAAAAGAAAACAAGAAAGGTTAGAGCTGCCATTGCACAGTATTATCTCCTTGGGAAGCTACATAGTGTTTATTCATGCTGTGTAACTGTCTTCCATGTTCAAAAGAATTATATCACTCAGCTTTGTATGGCAATAGAAAAACAGGTATATTAAATTAGCTGGAAATTGGCTATATGGGGGAAAAACACCTATTTAATACTGTAGGTGATATGCACCATCCATCTCTTTTGAAGTGCAGGTAGAAACCAGAGGCATTAGGATAGATAATAAAATGCAATAATAAAGTACTACAAATGGAACAGTTATAGAAGTAGAATAACTTCTATGGATTTGTCAGAGAGTGCATTTGCTCAGTGTGAGTTCTTGTCTGCCCAAACAGTAACAGTACTTCCCTTCTAGCATCTTCCCCAAAGAAGAAAGCTGCCTGCTTTTCTGGAAAACCTTTTGTGTCTTTCAGCAGCATTTGCTGGTAAAAGCTATCCAAGTGGAAAAGCTCTTTTCTGTGTACTAAGCCCCTCTGTATTGTGATTAATGATTTGGGAGTAAGATGAAGAAAATAATACATGAATCATAAAGCTGGACTAAACCAGATAATTAATAACATAGCTTAAAATTTTAAAAATGCAGAGTTAGAAGGAGGTCTTTAGGCACATCTAGAGATTTCAGATAACTGAAATTCCAGTCACTCTGTTACAAAACACTGGAAGGATCTTAATTTCCAGCATAGTTCTCATCACTTCCTGAAAACCGGGCCATTTATTGGAGATTCAAGTAACATAATAAAAAATTGAGCCACCCAGAAGTGTATTCAGACTCTTGTGCCTACTCTGGGGTCTAAATTCAAAAGAAAGAGGATTGTATCAGTTTGAAGTTCCTTAAGAGGGAAAAAAAAGACACACTTACTGAAGTTCATTAAGATGGGAAGAAAAGGACATATACACTTGCTGGTCTGAGTATGGTTCTTCAAGTCTCTAGACACACCTGAAAATCTTGGCCTGAGAAAATCGGTATGGTGGGTTTGGATCGGGAGGAGGAAGGTCTAATAAATGGATTTGGGTGGCAGGAAGAAATAACAATAAGCAACGAAATCGACAGGAATGCAGGGAATGTCTCCAATTCATTATGATGGACCTTGGCAGGGAGCACCCTGTGACCATGTATTGTAGGAGGGGAAGTGGCACTGAAACCAGCTGTATCCAGATCTCCCCAGAGCTGGCAGAGAAATGCAGCACTGCGATCAAGGCATCATAGGAAAGGATCTTACACTCAGTGTGCATAAGAGATTCACAGATTTGAAGTCAGAAAAGGGCATCTAGATCATATAATCTGACATGCTATTAAGAAAATGGGCACATGGTTTTACCTGGAAATCCTGGCAGATATTAATGCTGATGAGCCAGGCAAAGACACATCAGGTGGGTCTGAGTTGTGGGACAGGATCAGACTCGAGCAGCATTTTGCATCTGCTTGTGGTCCTCCCACCCCACCTAAGCAAGAGCGTGAGGCATGCAGACACCTGGGGATGCGGATGAGCAATGGTTGCGGAAATGATTTCAGTGCTTCTTAGGTGGAAAGTGAAACTCAGGTGTCTTTGGAGACATAGATATCAGGGTCTAGGTTAGGAACGGCATTGCTCTGAAAATGTTAAGCTGTAATAATAAGAATTTTCCTGTGTGTGCATATGAAACTTTTAGCAATGGGCCATGGTAAGAAGCGGAATCCTGAACTAAAGACTACTTGGTCTGATTATCTCAAAAGCTATTATTTACGTTCCCTGTGCAGAAGTGTGTTGAAAGCTTTTGATTGAAGCGAGATGAGTGATCTGAAGGTCAGACAGAAAATAATTAAACCTTCATATGGCCCACTTCATCTCTGCTTAAACTTCACTAGAAAAGCAGAATTACATTATGACTGACTACAGCTGGCAGTATAGTGTAACCAGATTAGAAATCAAGGCCACACAAAAAGGATGGCAGCTACTAAATCTCCCTGTGCCTTATAAAGAGGGAAATACACAGTCTGCTCAGGGTGGCATTCATACACTGAACCCTATCAGGAAATAATATGAGAACCAGTGAAAAACCAGTCTCGAATAACTTGAAATGCAGTCTACAGGTCACAGGAAGAGCAGGAATGTAGGGTGAAAGTATATTTATAATTCTGGCAAGCTGAAAAGCTTCAGTAGTTCACCTTTCTCAAAATAATAAAACTCCATCACTCTTCAGGGAAGAAACAGTGAAGCCGTTGATTTTTTTTCCATCCCTATAGTGCAAGGAAGGAAAGAGCTTGCAAAATTTCCACTGTAGCATATATGATAGAGTTAGCTGCCTTACGTATCAGAGGTACCTTAGGTCACCTCACAGTCTGAGGTTGGTTTATCCTCACAGCACTTATTTAAAATGGGTCAGTGTTGGTGTTTCTCCCCCATCTCCTTGTTAAAGACAAGTAATGAAACATCAGAAGCTGAAACTGCCTCCATACAGGCTCGATGGTTAAATACAGTTGTGCGCTCAAGTCTGGGGACTCTCTTCAGGTGTTGGTGCCCACAAGGGTTCCTTGAAGGGGTCCCCAAGACTCTATGGAATTGATTCGATATGGCTCAGGAGCCTGAGCACACACAGAAAAGCTGCAGCCACGGACATCTTAGCTTAAGTGATCTGTCAAACTCCACACAAAAAATCAATGGTGAAAGAAGGAAATAAACCTTGTCTCCTCAGGGAGATAGATTTCTTTCCAGATGTAGAATTCACAGAAATCCTAAAAATGAGGCAAGAATGATGTTTCAGAAAGCCTTAAATTATGAAAGTAATCTGGAGATTTTTATTCGTAGCAATTAGCACAAGGTCAGCTTTAAGCTACTGGTAGTTTTTGGTTATGAGCTTGGGCCTGGGACACCTGCAAGCAGTAGCTGTTTACTAATCTCCCATAACCACAATTAAAGGAAAAAATCACCATCAGAAAAGCTGCAAGTTCCCTCCTTGGAGCAGTGTAGCACTGGGCAGCAGTCAACATCTCTGACCAGATCCCAGCCCTATGCAATTTACAGCTATGCTCATCTACAGCTGGGCTAATAAACAACTCTGGATGAGCATTTTTCTGCAGTGGATTTTCAGAGTTGCTTAGTTTGTCACAAGCTCTACTCATTGACAAGAGGCAAGGTTTTCATAAATGTGTTGGATGAAATGCTTCTCATCTCCCTAGGCCTATTCTGCAGGCAGGCATTGGTGTAAGCTGGGCTGTGCTTTCTTGGTAAGTGGTTCATCCTGGCTTAAAACAGTTGAGTTAGGTGGAGTGAGTCAGTTTGGCAATGTTTGTGTCCCCAACCCATATCACAGAGGGACTGTAGAAACAGCCTAGACAAGATGTTTGGTCCAGATGTCTTTCAGATGGCTACAAACAGGCAAAATGACTGGGGACCCTTGTGATTTAGGAGCATGAGCCTCATTAGCAGGCAGACAGCCGGGAGGTTAATCACTGTGTTTCTTGTGAAAATTCACATCCACTTTTTGAATTCACCTTTCTGAGGGTGGCAGCCACCAAATAAGCATAATGCACCATGTTCAGGAATGAAATGATAACAGGCCACCCTCAAGCAGGGATGACCCTGGGACTGAGAGCTGTCTTGGTTGGGTGCATGCAGGGAGGAGCGGTGACAGAGGGATAAGGAAATGGAGGAATCACTGTGTCACACAACAGCCATGATTACCAGGGCATGATCACCTCTGGAAAAACTGGCTGTTCATTTAAGTAAGCCAGAGAAAATATATAAGTCACAGGAGAATGAAAAAGTAAAATCAAAATACTCAGTCTTGAGTGGCAGTCCTTCTTTGTCCCTGCAAAGGTAAATGTCAGGCAATATACTGCGTCTGCCAGTATTTTCACTAGAACAGTTGCACAAAGCTTTTATATCAAAGCTGAATTTCTCATCGACAAGAAGGACATATCCACCATGAATCCTGCTTTTTTTGCCCTCTGTGGAATTAAATTTGGTGTTTCTGTCTTTTATTCCAATCAGTGTACAAGAGCTCTGTGCTTTTCCATTGATATTCATATTTTTTCTACTTCAGCTTCTCTTGAATTAATGTAACCCAGGAACCTTAGCAATGTCAGTCTCAATTTATGCAGTCTTATGCTGAAAAATTTAATCTTGTCCGTTCTTGAGTTGTCACCCTCCCCGAATTCCTGTCTTTCTTTCTTCGATGCCTTTATGCAAATGTCCTAATATTTCCTTGGGCATACAGCACACAGCAGGTTTTGCTGATGCAAAAGCAGGGCTTTTTACCCTGGCAGAAGAGCTGGACACTGAGATGCCTGAAGGACAATCAAGAGAACCCATCAACACAAACCACTGTACCAAATGGCAAGCATTTTTCTGGCAGTACTATTTCTCCATACATTTTTCCCAAGACATCTCCACATGGAAGCCTGCCAGCCTATGTATGGATTTCTAGGTGATTCCTTGAAGGAATGCCACAAGGCGAGGCTCAGCCAGGCGTTCAAAGGTACTACCAAGAAAACAGCAGCGCTTGGGTACCTGTGTGTTCCCACAGCAACTTCACAATTCACAAGCAGCCAAAGAGTTGTGGGGTCTACCAAACAGCAGCCATGGTTTGGTGAGTCAGCAGCAAACACTGCACAGAGCAACTTGAAGTGGTGCTAAACTCCTCTTGCAGACCTGACCTGCGGTTTCATGCAAAACCTTTTTCCTTCTTTTAGACTACATGGGTTCATGCCCCCTAAATTTTGCTCTCAGTTTCAGGTATGAATGAATTCAAAATCTTCAGGTAAAATTCAGCTAGAAGAAACTACCTAGTTTGGACTAGTTTCAGTACAAATCTAAGCAAAACCACAGAATTGCTCATGGTTTCCAGACCAAACCATACACTTCACCTAGTTTTTTGGGGATTCATTATGAAACTTTCATGGAGTCTGAAAAAAAATAAGCTTGAAGTTTAAGCACTTTAGATTGTTATCTACACATTTGTGTCTACTGGGAATATAATGGTTGACAATGCAAGTCTTCGCTATCAGATGCCTGGCTGCAAAGAGACAGTTTTCTGCACCATGTGAACCCTCAGTTGGTTTTAAGTGAAAACAGGTTGGTTTATTGTCCCTGCTTGGCTCAAGAGCTTTGGACATGGTTTTAGCCCTCATATTGATCTTGTTAGTACAGTTGCAGCCTTGAATACCTACCTGGAAGACAAAAATCAAGGATTGTGTTTGTCAAGGTGGGAAATCTATGGATGGTGCAGGCTTGGCATAGACAAGTCTGCATCTTTTATATCTCAGGGTTTAAAGAGACTGGGAAAACACTAAAACTGTAGTGGTGTTCTCTCTTATTGATTAACACCAGCTTCTTCCAGTAGAGAATAAAACTTGGATCTTTTCTAAGTCAGGCCAGGGAACTCATCAAGAACTTGCTAGCTCAGGCTACTCACAGACAAGTGAGAGCAGTGCAGCAAGGGCTGTGCACATACAAGATAGCCTCAGCTATCTCAAATAGAAGGTAAATGGAAATAGGAGTGAGATGAAGGATGTGCAGTACTAGAGATACGTTATATTGTAGAAAATTTGTCTTGAAATAGAATGCATTTTTAGTGACATATAAGCAAATGTGTGTTGCTGGATATATTTCCAAAGGCTGTGTCTCACCTACTGAGTCAATTCTGTCATTCAGGATACATCAGCAGTAATCCTCTTGCTCATTTCCTAAGGAACTGCCTTACTGAGCACAACTGGGCCAGGAAACTTGACTAGACTGGAGGATGTCACTTTAAAAGACAGCTAAGTTTCATTTCAAAGACTTCAAGTCATGATGGACCTGCCATTTCTTTCAATAAGCCAGTGCTTAGCTAACTTCAGTCTCATGGATTTGCTTCTCTTTCCTATTGGATTGACAGACTGTTAGACAGAAAGACAGAAAAGAGGAAAGCTTTGGGGTTTTCTTTCATCCTGCATCTGTCATTAACTCTCATTTTCACTGGTCAAAACTTTCCTTTTCTTAACTTAAATTCCTATGGGCCCAGGTCCAAATTTTCTTCATTCCTCAGTTTGACTAAATAAATAAATCAAATTACTCAAATTTTTCTTATTCAAGGCCTTTTCTAAACCCTGAATCATTTGCTTACTCCTGGCACTGCAACTGTTCAGCAGGGAAAATCTGTAACAGAGCCTGTTTCTCAGAACACGGAGGATGGGAAACTGCAAACTGCAGCTTCAAACAGTGCTTCGAATGAAAAAACAAACACAGCAAACAATTGAAAGCTAGAGGCGCCTACTCAGATGCAAAAATATCCCTTTTTCTCTGTGGCTGCTGATAAATGTTATTAGGCAGTTTCAGGATGTGTCTTGACAAGCTGCTGTGTTTTGGTTTAGTTTTGCTGTTTTCTAGAAGGTGTTGGCCCATGGGTAAAACTCAGACTGAAAGAAAATCTGGTTTCACATCTGAGCTCTGCCACAGCCATCCAGCCTGACCGATGCCATGTCACTGGCTGTGTCCCCAGTGGCGCAGGGAGGGGAGCGGCACACTCACCCGATGGGAGCTGTGCAAACACACGGCCTCACCGTCTGTCAGCATCCCTCGAAAGAGGAGAGTAATTTTAGATGAGATGGTAATGACTTGGCCTTGAGTTTCTTAGGCCAAAAGCCCAAGGGAAAAGGGTGGGAGGGGACTGAATGACCACTCTACAAGGAAAGACAGCAACGCATGCACTGAACTTGCCTGCTGCTTCTGCAAATGCTTTGCGAAGAGACGTGTTTGAATCCAGCACAGAGCAGAAGGACCTGCTAATGCCTTTGGGTCTGTTGCAATACACCTAACTCCAAGCTTTTCCACCCCAGAGCTCAAATCCTTTGACTAGAAAGGTCTACCTGATCTCTACCATTTTACAGACGGCAGAGCTGAGGCAGAGGATGGAGAATTAAAGATGTCCCACGTCTTTCCAAAGCCTTTGCTAGATGTATTGGACAATTAGGACCCATGGAGCTGCAGTGAGTTTCTGCGCTGAAGTGAGGGCATCACAGGCCAAGGATACGCTCTGTGGGTGCTTGTGACAGTGGGCTGTCCGTGCCATCCCAGCTGGGCCAGGGAAATTTCTTCACATGCAACCGGGCAAGGCAAGGAATGAGGGAAGGAGTTTGGTGAAGATAACGAGAAAGAGGAGGTGGTGGTGTGGGTTGTGAGACAAGATGAAACAGCTTTGACACAAGCAAAGGAAACTTCACATTTGGAATTTCAAAAAATCGACTCAACATTTCTGCCATAGCAGATAAACATCTATCTGTTTTATTACTGGGAATCATATTTTTCTGTATATAAATACTAAAAGCATGTTACCTCATGTTATTTCCTCTGGGGTTTTTTGGGGGTAGGTACATGTGGGTTGTAAACAGCTCGCAAAGAAATTGTTGTTATTATTAGTCAATATGAAGAGCAGGAGGGCAGGGGCTGAGGCTGTGAGGTACAAGGTACGGGCTAGCCACAAGCCAAATATAGGTCATTTGCTCATCTACGGTGAAGGAGGGACAGCACAGCTGAACCGCTAACGGTGGCTGTGATTGTTGTTTCTTTGTGATACTATCTGTAGTCCTATAAGCATTTTTCTTGCCAAAAGACAACTTAGGCAGAGACCCAAAGACCTCAAAGTCTAAAAACTAGCAACGAGACATAAAAGCGTCAATAAGCAGCTAAGTAGGGTTATCGGTGCACTTGTTTAAGAAAGCTTTTTAGCCTTGCAAAGCTTTGCTTGTGTCATGGTAACAGCCAGCAATGGAAACATGCGGTATTGGTTGCTGTACAAACATTTTATAGTGCGGTCTTGTGAGTTTGCAGTCTGAACAGGCGATACAAAGGCTGATAGGAAGCTAAAGCACGGAGCGAGGATTATCTGGTCTTTAACGCTCTGTCTCCCACCCTGAAGTGCATGAACTGCCCTTGCCTGCCTGGAGGGTCCCCAGGGGTGGGCAGCAAAGCCCTTCAGTGCTGGTGCACGGAGGATGGTCCTGCAGGGAGCCGGTCTGGCTTTGGGGAGAGGGAAAGGGAGGACCAGCAGGAGCAGGGACTCTGGAGATGGGGTTCTCAGGCACCCACAGGCATTTCTGCATGCCCAAGTGGGCTCCAGGCATGGGGGAGAGTCTCAGCAAGTGATAGCTGATAGGTATGTTCCAGTAGGTTCACCAAACCCAAGGAAACCTTAGTCCATGCCAGGGCATATTTGGTGTTTACTGTGGATATATCTGGCCACTGCAGGCCTTAGAATGACCTTCAGAGCAGCCTTGAATATCAGGGTAGCTCTAGCCTGAAGGAAGTGACCCATGACACTCATACCGCAGGTATGTGCCAGCTCCCACGCTGGGACTACGGGCTTCCGAGTCCAAGTCCAAAATTGCGTGCGACCAGTTGGAAACATTGCAGTGGATCCCCTCCACTCAAACATGCTGGTTTGTTCAAAGCAAAACCCTTGTTCGGAAAGATGGCCATCCCGATAAAACTTTTCAGAAAGGTTAAAAAAACCCTTACATTTTAATAAGCTTGAAAGGTGCAAGTGCAGCATTTTGGGAATAAAGTGATTTCATTTTTCTATAAAAATGACGTTTTGTTTTGGAAGATTTCACTTGATACTATTTTATTTAATCAATGTATTTATTCAGCTTGAAACTATGGGAAAAATTAAGTCCTTTGATCTCCGTTTGCTACGCTTTGGTGGTGGAGAAAGGGACTTTTGCTTTGTGACACATTTCTAGGATTTTTTTTTTCTGAGTAGAAATTATTCTTAAACTGCAGTATTACAAACCAAATACAAAACCTAGCTCGTCATGAAAATTTGCATGACTGGTGATAAGAGTGATAACAAACTTCATCACACCTTTTATTCAGTAATTCAGGAAGATCTCCCTTACTACCAGTCTAATGAATTTCTTTACACTTTGAAGCTTGAACGGTTGGCTTTGCTTCCCGAAGTGACACCTCAGTGCAATAAGGTTTGGATGATAGAGCACAAAGACTTGGGGAGAGGGGTTGGGGGCTAGCAGATAGGCAAGGTGAGCTGGAGGAGAAGTCAGGAGCTGTTGCAAAAGTTGAGAGACTGCGTGGGTGAAAGATGAAGTTTGTGGGTCCACGGGAATGGGAAGGATGTTCTTTGTAAAGACAAGTATGCAGTGACATGGCCTAGAAATGGGGCTCCCTAGTTCTGCCACCACGAAATCTTGCTTGGGAACATTGTCATGCACTGCGCTTCCCTGCAAAGGGAGTGTAGGGCCACCAAAGGGTCGTGACTATTCACGATACAGCCACACCTCATAGATGAACTGCTGCACTATCAGAGACTCTATTAAAGCAACAGGAGACTGGGCTGCCTTGCTACTGAGGGAGCAGCTTCTGCCCTTCTTGATGCAGCACTTGAGAGAGTGGTAGAGAGCTGGAGGAGGGAGCTGGGGTGATGGAATAGCCATGGGGTGCCCGGGATGAACTTCAAGGTAGGGGTGTGGATGAAGAGAACCTGAATATGGTCCAGAGTTGGACAGGACATTTACACATATGATGAAGGGACAGAAGATGGTCAGAGAATAAGAGGTGATTGGGGATGAAGGCAGACTGGGGATAAAGGGGACCACAGAGGCTGTGTGCCCTGAGCAGACGCCAAGGGTGATGCACAGGTGCTGGACGGTAGAACCGGTGGTGAGTCACTATGTAGGCAGAGGATGTGGTGCATGGCTCGGAGGAGCGGGGAAGACCCAGCCCCACCGCTGCTGCTCACCCCTGCGCTTTGGGGAAGAGTGAGCAACAGTGGAGGCAGATGGCCAAGGGCAGAGCTTGGCCAAGCTTCACGGGACCTGGGCACAAGGAGCAGGTGCCCATCCTCGCAGGCAACTGCCACTGGGGACGGAGACAGGCAGAGGTTGGGCAGCTCCTGTGGTGAGTACTCCAGCAGAGCAGCAGACAGACACTGGCGACTGCACTTTATTTCATAGGGGAAATTGTTGGTTTGGGGACCATTTTTCTGATGAAAATCAGTGGCTGGGACAGTGGTTTTCCACACCAAGGAGAATTTTCTATAGGCCACCCCTGAGACTTTTTTCCTCTCTTTTTTTTTATAATGTTAAAGCCGAAATATTTAGCTCGGTCCACAGCTGACTGTGCGGTGTAAAGGAAGGGAAACCAGCCAGGTGGAAAGGAAAGAAAAGTGACAAAGCACATGATGGACCTGCAAATCAAAGCACTTCCCAATCATAAAGAGACTGCAGAGTCTGAGAAGTTTAACCCTGGTAAATAGTTTGCTAAATGCAGTAGTTGAATGGCAATAAATCTATTAGATTAATTGAAAGCAGGTAGAGGAGGAGTTACCAGAAATATTCAAGTTACCACAGAAGATAGTCCTAGACGGTTGCACACCTGAGAGCCTGCGCTTTCAACACTCCTACGGCAGAATCAGTTGTGAAAGCCATCTCTCTGAGCAAATAACTGGCTTCCATGAAATGCTGTGGTTCTACAGCAGGGAGAAAATTGTTCAATGAATCATCAATTCATTGGAAAAGGCACTTTCAGGTTGGCCAAGCCAGTTCATGAATTGGAGTTGAATTTTGCTGAATGGCTGAGTGAAACCACAAGTGCTGAAAACTTGGAAGTGTTGAAACACTGGAACTAGACAAGATTAAACAGTGGTTTAGACAGATGAAAGATTATTTGCTTTTACACTTCTGACAGGTTTGGTTCTTGCCAAAACCTGACCTAGGTGATGGAGGTGTTGCTCCTCATCCATTAGCTGGCTGAATAAGGTACCAATGCACACCATAATAACTGTAGATATGATCTCCCTCTCTGAGTAATTCAGACTACAGATATGAGCAATCTTCTCCCATCCTCAATAAATCATAATTATTAAATAGCGTGCACAAACCAGAATACCATAAACTGAATGAAAGGGTAGGAAAATACCTGATAATAATTTTCTGAAAACTGCAAGTTAAAATTCCCTCCCTGGGACTCAGTTTTACAGGATGAGTTCCTATTAGATGAGTCTGCGAATTCAAACACACGACCTGGACCCTGCAGGAGATCAACAACCCTTTCAATATTAGTTAGATGAGAGAGCTTTTTATTTTTATGCCAGGAACAACAGCAGTAACAGGCACTAGAAATGTGTGCTCCATACCTACAGTAAAACCCTTCTGGAGCCCGCAGGTGCAGATCATCCAGAGCTGCTCAATGAAACGTCAGATAGGTCACCACCAGCTGTCTTCGGCCACTGCAGTGAATCAGACCACTGTACTGAGTCAGACCAAATACCCATCCAGCCTGATATACCACCTGCAAGCACAGTAATTAAGCACAAGATGCTTCGGGAGAGAGTACAAGCAACAAGCAAAAGATAGTAAGCATTCACCTGAGTTATCTAATTCTTCTTTGAGTTCAGTTACACACTGTGACAATGAGATCCATGATTTAATGATAGAATGTATAAAGCAGATATTCTTTTCATTTATTTTAAATGTTTTGAAGACTTTATTTTCCTGGGGTGCCCCTTAGGCTTGTTAGATAAAGAACTGGATTGATCTCCGGTTCGCTGCCTCCCTGCATTCAATATTTCACAGCGCTCTTTCGTACCTCCTCTCCCAGGGATGGCAGTGACGCCCAGAACCCGCTGCATTCTCTGACCCTCCCTGTACTGTCCCCTCTTCCTGGTCCCCTTCCAGACCTTCCAGCTCCCCACAGGGTGAGACAGCAGCTACAGCACAAAAAGTGCCTGTTCCAGTACACGATAATGTTGCCCAAATACTTGATGGCAAAAAAAAAAAAACAGGTAAGAGCACCAGCACCATTGTGCAGAGTTTTCCCTGTGATCAGACCTTGGTACAAGAAGGTCTCCCAAGGAAATCATGGCTGCAGCCCTCTGGGTGCAGGAGACAGATGTCAGCAAGGAGCTTTCCATTAACCAAAAGGACACCTAGACCTGTGCTCCAGTTTTTATGGCACACAGACTGAGCTCGGAGGGCACTGAGAGTCCTTTTATTCAGTGTCTGCTGGCTTTGGAGGACATGAGGGAGTTACTTTCACCCAGCTCTAGACATTTGCAATGGGACTTGCCTGCATACTGCACTCTTTACTTTGCAATCAGGAGGGAGAAACAGACAGTTTTCAGAGGGGTTTGTCTAGCTCATTTTCTGTATGTGCTTCAGGAGGGGGCGATTCCGCAGTCTCTCTCCAGTGACACAGCTGCAGTCGGCTTTTGCTAAGAGGGCTCTGTCTCCAGGACACCTGAATGTCTGGGCAGAGAGCTCAGCTGTACAGGGGAGCAGCTGCCCAAAGTCTCAGACCATGGGAAAGAATCAGGAAAATCAAAAGCAAGGTGTGCTGTTTCATCTGAGCCCTGCAGGGCAGCTAGGCCCCAGGGGCTGTGCTCCCAGGAGCAGCCCCGCCAGCCGCTAAGGAAACCCCATGAGATGAGGAGCTGCAGGAGTTGTGTGCCGGTGTTATGGCTTGGAGCAAAAGGCATTAAAAACAAGCAGGGTGAAAGAGGAAGGTGTCGCTGCGGGTTTCTGGGTGGAAGCGGCGGCAGCAGCAAGGGAGGACTCGCTGCCTGTCCCCACGGGGGGACCAGAGCCCCCATCCTCTGCACCAGGATCCCGGAGGGATGCAGCGCTTCCCAGGAACGGGAAACACTGAGTATCTCTGCTTTGCCTTGAGGGGTTTATCCAAGAGCAGAAAATCCCAATCTGGTCAAAACGATGAAGAAAAACTGAAATGAAACAATATTTCCTTGTTATAAGAGCTGGGGCAGGTTGTTAGGTTTGTTTCCATCTCAGCTAATGCCAGGTCAGTTTTTCTTCTGCCGTATATTAGTCCCCCCATTTGTATCGCGGCAGGCACAGTGAGAACACGCTTCAGACTAGCTGACAGATTTCTGGTGTGGTTTTGCATGGTTTCCTGAGAACCGAGGGACATTGCTTGTTTTGCAATTTTACAGAAACCCACAAGTATGCTGAAGTGCTTTAAAGATCTAACAAACAGGTAGGTGTTGTGGAAGGTTAGTGAGGGGCAAAAAATGGCAGTACAGCTACAGTCGGCTGGTCCGCTGGCCCCTCGCAGCCAGCCCGCGCTGAGGTTGGTTGCAGCTGCAGCGAGCACACCGCGCCGAGGGATTTTGACATACCAATGAGGCGGATGGTTCTGAAGCTGCAAGAAAAATGCGGTTAGTTTTACTAGCACCTGTGGCAAATTCCTCTCAGCGGCCCTCCCACAAGGCAGTGTGTGCTGTACAAGATGATGCAAAAAGAACAGGAGGAGGGAGATGATTGTGTCATATGTTCCCCTGGGGCTCGCTATTTTAGTTTAGGTAAAAAAAATAAAAAAGCTTTATAATTCTTTTTTTTTTTACTTTCACAGGGGACATTCAGTGGAAACAATTACAACGGCACCTTAGGAAGGAGCCCGGCAGCCTCTGTCTGCAGGCTGAGCTCGTCCTGATCCCTGTGCCTCGAGGAGGAGAGAGCTGAGGAGGAGAGCAGACTCTCGTAAAATGGAAGCAGTGGGGATGGCAGTTGAGGGAGGAAGGTGATGATGCTTTTGGCTCTGGCTGTGATTTGCTGTAGGTATTGAACTGGGCATTTAGTGCCTCCATGCTTGGGTCTTGACACAGACAAAATGGAAATCCCCAGAAGCGAGGAGGTCTGTTGTGGGGCTGCTGTCTCTTGGTGTGTTCGAGAGGTTCCATGAGAAAGTGTTGCCTAGCAGATTTCTCTGTGAGAAGAAAAGTTTAATGTAAGAAGAAGAAAGATTAGCAAAACATTTAAAGTACAGAATGGCAGTAAGTAGCTTGTATTTTGCACTCTTCCCCATGCTCAGATGTCCCTGGAGAACACCTATACCTGGCTGTGAGTTTTTGTAATTATACAAGCAAAGATATAAGGAAAGCCTTCTCTTCCTTAAGTGTTCACCTAAGAAGAAAGGAAGAAAGTTACAGAATCAATGATACTAGATGATTAATGAACCAAACCATCCCCCAACCACAGCACCACACAAGGGGTTTTCACTTTCTCCCAGTGGCCTTGAAAACATCCTCATCCTGAGGAGCAGACTGTTTCGAGCTGTTATTTCTGTACCTCATAGAGAGGGGCTGGGTCTCTCGGAAGGGAACGCACTTCTGTCTAATTTCTGGTGTACCTCTTTCTTGATAGATATGTAAGCAGCATTGAAACACTAAGATGTCTCTTACACTAGAACATAGGAAGCCTCTCTTGGAAGGACAATGACATGAAAAATAATCTTGTGACTCTTACAAGGACTGACTGTGTAGGCTTCAACTTAGTAAACTTTAGAAGTCACACTAGTGCTCTTTGTTCCTGTACATCCAGCTAGACCCCATGTAAGCAGTGAAAGAAGAGCTGCCAGATGTGAAAACTGACCAAAAATGATCAGCTTTGGACAACAGCTGTAGGTTTTCTGCTTTTTGAAGTCCAGCTTGATAAACTTCATACTAATTTGCTGAGTACCTTCAGCCCCACTGGAAGTCAAAGGGAAGGTCCTGCAGCTCTGACCCTGGCTGAAGAAGGAAGCCTTAAAATATCTGACATTGTCCAAGTGGAAATGAAGGCTCCCAAAGTCACAGGTGACTTCCAAAGAGTGGTCACGCTGGCTGAAATGAGAGACCTTTCTGCCCGACTTGGACCTACCTACACAGGTTGTAGGCTTAAGGCTGTCAATAGCTTTCAGCCATAAAAAGAGAGTCCACAAGGCAAATTTAAGAGCATGGTGGCAAGACTGCGCTAATGGCTGCTTGTACATACACATGGTTCAAAGGGATGTACGTTTGCAGTAACTCCATTAAAATAAGGTGCAGTAGTTTGAGGGGAGGAATTTTCCTTTCTGGTGACGTCCACCTGGTAGCTTACCCGCAAGTGGGCAAAGACAGTAATGTCTTCGGGGCCATGGTGCCAACACAGCATTGCTAACATGCAAAGCTTTTGTTAGAAATAGATGGGAGGGTGGATTTTTTTTTTTTGAAGAGTGAGTGTTTTCTGTGCTTTTTTTCCAGGAAGAGACAGCTGAATCTCAGAACTGATGCACTCCAAACTCTTAAATGCTGGCACTGCTTATTAGCTGCTTGCTGAGTGGAGAATATTCTTCCTTATACAGGCCTTTTGAAAACTAGGTCAGAGGATTAACATGAGTACTGGTTGCTAAAAATCGTCTTTGACAGCCTGCCTTCCTTTATTATTTTCTCACTTTGCCCATTGCAGACACCAAGGCCTGCCGGCTTCTCTATTGCTTTCTCCTGGGGTGAGCTGTGATGATCACTAAAGGTAGCTCGTCTCCCTGCCACCGCTGCAGACACTCTCAGCTGGTTCACCTGTTCGGCCTGCTTGACCCCTGAGATCAGTTGTCTTCCCAGGAAGACGAGGTTGTTTTTCAAACAACCAGTTTGAAAGTGCCACACCAGCCTTCGGTTGGTTTGTCAGTGGAAAAACATCTGAACACAGATGGCCTCATGTGCTAAGGGACGGCGTACGCAGGATACGCTGCCTTCGTTTTCTGAAGGTCCTGTTCTGAGAAGAGGGTTGCTGGGCTGAATGCCAGGCAGGGTGTTAGACGCTCACATGATGGTCCCCCTAAAAAGATACGTCTTCTCCAGCGGAGCTTCTAGGAAGTACTGCACTGCAAATAACAATAATAATAACCAATGCCTTCTGTGAAATGTTTGTGCTGAAACTCCATGGAATATTCTTGCTTTTAGACGCTGCTGTTAACTCTGAAGGATCACACAATACATTTGTGCTGATGGGACATTTCTTGCCATGCTGTTTACAGGAGATAGATAACAGCTTTCTGTGATATGTATGTATATTAAAAATACATATACCCACACATATTCACATACGCCGATCACCAGTAAAAGATTTAAAAACTATCATTATACACCCACTTGTCTGAAATAGAAGTGATTTCCTAGCAGGAACAGCACACAGTACTATCATATATTCACTTTATAGGTACTCTTTATCTGATTCATAATCTGTATGCACATGCATATTTATCTCGGGACTAAACTGACATAAAATAAGCTTCTCAGTATAGGTTTTTAAATCTCTAGTTGGCCACTTAGCAAGGTGCTCTTAGTTCCCAAAACGCTAAGCACAGAACAGCCCCCCCACAATCTGCTGTACCTTCAGCACGTTGGAACTCTGACCATCTGGGAGGCAGCAAAGTCCTGACAGTAGGTTCTGGTTTTGCAGCTGATCATGCAGCCTTCAACTGAAAAATAAAGCAGCTGATGTGTTTTTGGCCAGTAATGTATGCAAAGCTCACTGCTTTTTTTGCCAGAGAAACCTTAAACTCTCATCATGTGTTGTTTCCTTTGCAGTGGGAACAAAAGTCACTTGTCAGCCATGTGTGTCCTTTCTGCTGTTTCTTCTTCAGATCCATGGTCTAACCAAGAGTGCAAACAACTTACCCACTTTTAATTTGGGTGCTAATTTGAGCATGCTGATACTCTGCTTTCTTGCTATGTTCTAACTTCGGAGACCCCACTGGTTGCAGCTGCCTTTGTGTTTTTTACCTTTGTGCTAGAGCCGAGGGGATATCCTCGTTTTTACTGCCTCCCATTTACGTGAAAAGTTGGTCTCTTGTCTCAGAGGTGCCATGTGCCTCTACTTCTGCTGTGCTGTAAGGTTCCCTGGATAACCACATAGGTAACCTGACCAGGTGGCATTTATTCAGTGTTCAACTAAGACCAAGAAAGCAGCCTTCTCCAGAACCCGCTGTGCTGCAAAGCCTCCCAAATCAATGCTTTATTGAGATGGGAACTTTGATGAGAATTGCCAAACTGTAACAAGGAGAGAAGCTCTAAAGGCACAGATCGTTAAAATCTTTCCCTGGGAGAAGCAAATCTTTCCAGCTCTGAGCACTAAACAAAGTACGCGATTACTGTTCCTCTACTTTGATTACATTCCCCACCTGCTCAGGCCTGCGGCACATGACGCCAGCTGTGATCTGGGATTAATCCCGCCCCGGACAGAGGCACCTCTCTAGTTCTTTCTTTCTTTTTCTTTGTCTGTGACGTACTTTGAAGCATCTACACGAGTGAATGAACGGATTGCTACAGAAATCAGAGAACTCCTACTCATAAACACACTATAACAAGAAAGATAAACGTGCTCTTACCATCTACTAACAGAGGAGTGGAAGGGGGTATCCATCCAAATGTTTGGCAGTATTGGCGACGTCTGCGTGCGGGGACCGTGGGTCTGGTGGGACTCAGCAGCCACAGATGGTTGCTCTCAGCTCATCAGGGCCAAGGCTGAGATCCTGATACCTGGAACATCGGGGGTTTCTGCTCCGTTTGTAAGCTGCAAGAAGAAATACGGAAATTTATGCTGAGCTGGTAGCACTCTGGGGTCTCTATACCAGTGATGCTCAGCCAAACACTCCCAGCCTTGCAATGGTTATATTTTTATGTGTGTGTGTGTGTGTGTGTGTGTGTGCACGCGTGCATGCTGTTCATGTGTATACACACAGAGACAGACAGACACACTCTCTCTCTAGTGCACAATGAATGCCCCCTACTACAGATGGATATTTGTGGGCAAATACATAAACAGACAAGGATAGTTTCTTCGTATGCATAGGTGTACACATATTTGGGTACACACATATATGTGTATATCGCCTTTTGAAGTACAGCTGGCTCACTGAAGGCTGAAATCATTTGGCAGCTCAGAGCAGTGCTTCCCCTGCACCTGGGGCATCATCTAAACTGCTAGGAGAAGATAGACTGGCAGGGTGCAGGCTGTTAACCCAGCCCCAAAAGCTGCCGGAGAGCGAGCCTGCTTCCTGGCAGAGCCGTAGCCCAAGGGCCGCTGTGAACCCACAGCAGCCCACACTAGCCCATGCAAGGCAAACAGGAAAGAAAACAATCTAAAGGGACTGCACCCCGGTAGCACTGCAGCACGGGGCGGTGCAGAAGTGACCAGGGATGTATCACCTAAAGTGACTTCTTACATCCTCCAGCACACGGGATTTTACCAGGGAGTTTCTTGTCTGAATTCTTCCCTTGGTCCGATGGCATGAAGGCAGCATGGCTAAATGGTGCTCACATACACACACGCATTTCTGCCTGCACTGGTACATGTGAGTGTTTTACTCCACACACAGCGCAATCCCTTGCAGCAAGGAGAGGCTCTCCTGCTACGGTGTGGATGCAGCACCTTCTCAAAGAGCTGTTTTCAGCTCCACAGCCAAGTGAGATGACAAGGGTTTGAGATGAGGGAGATGGCTTGGGGTGAAGCAGGGCTTAGAATCAAGGTTTTGCTCAGGGGCACTGAAATTTTGGTAGCTGAGAGACCTTAACCCTTTTCAGTGAGAGAAGTTCAGAGCAGTGGCTGGAGCCGCGAGTGCTTGGGAAGCCATTTGGAAAGCAAAGATCAGGCTGGTCAGATGCAATCACAACTGTGAAATCGGGTTATCCTCCTCCGTAAGCCCTCCCCAGGTATCCACATATCCAAGTACAACGATGGCTGGAACATATTCACACACAGGGCTTCAGAGGAGACTCCTTTGGGCTGACAGGAGACTGTCGAAGCATGGAGCTGCTGCCTGTATCACTGGTCTGATGAGCTGTTTATTAAAAAAGCATCTGCAATTCGTATGACTGAAGTGCCAGCACTGCAGTGCAGTGTGTTACTTCTAGGTAGTCTGGTTACTATAAAGCAGAGGATGCATGTAGCTTCCACTTAAAAAGTATAAAAATTGGCATCTAAGGAAAAGTCAAATGGTTCAGGGTATATACATACTCAGAATATGATGGATTTTTTTTTTTCCAGTTCATCATCTCAGCCAGTTACACTTCTTGTGTCTGTCATAATGGACTTGAAACATTTCTGTGGCAGCTACTTTAAAAATTCCCTTCAAAACTTAGCTGTAGGGAAGATAACTTTTTTTGGGCTAAGTGCCTTCATTGCAAGCAGCATCCTATTTGCGTGGAAACCTACACCTTGTTAATAAAAAAGTCCCAGCCCTTCCTAAAGGTGAGACTTTTGCAAATTCGTTTGATGAAAAAGTTGAAGTTATCTTCGAGAATAAATCTGAACCGTTGTGCTCTCTAGTGACATAGCCAGGAATCTTTTTCTTCCTTTTGGACAAGAAACAGCCTTTTCCACATTATTTCTCCCGTCTCTTTGCCAGTTACAGAAATAGAAGGACAAGGCACTAAGTAAAGTAAAAGTAAAGAGGCAGGGGAAGGGCGGGGAGGAAACGAGCACTTTCAGTCCCGAAAGTGGTTTCAGTTTAAGCAGTGGACAAAATTTCGGGTTAGTTGATGTTTTTAGCCCTTTCCGCACAACTAAGAAGGAGGAGGATGCCTTAGGCAAAGGCAGCCACAAAAGTGGCATTGAAAGGGATTATCTATGCTGAAACCATCCAAGTGTCTTCATTTTTTTCCTCTTAATCTGCCTGTCTGTCTCGGTCTCTTTGTCTCTTTCCTCTTTGCATCATATAATTTACAGTAAAAACACAGGAAGCTGAATGATTTCCTCTGAGGAAAGTACCTGACAAAGAGGTGAATGAGTAAAATCGTCAGGCCCTTTGACTTCATCGCTGCCCATGTATCCTCAGATGGTTTCAGGCAGAGACGCTATCTTGCAACCAGACGCCTTTGAAGTGGTTTTGCCAGTGCGTGGCAGGTAGGAGGTACACGAGGCTTGAATTTTTCCCTGTGGCAATCCAAGCACAGGAAGTCCTGAATTTGTGAAAGACAGCGGCTATTAGCTACATTGCATATTGTACCCCAAAAAAAACCTCTTAGTCATGAACGCGTTGTGACCAGTGGCCACGCTGCACACAGTGCATGGGCTTGGATGCTCCTCTCTGTATCCGGAGGCTGAAAAGTGTGAGGCTGCCAGGCTGTCTCCTGGGAGCTGCACTGGGGATACTGGGCTGGGGGAGACAGTTTGCAGGCTCCTGTCTGTAAGGCGTAGCCATAGCTGCCATTTCAAGTCTGTCCCCTCTACTCCTCTCCGCAGTCTTTTGAGAAGCCAAGCTGGAGAAGCAAAACATCAGCACTAAGGAACGTGACTTGGGCCTCCTACCTTGCAAGATCCGTTTGAAAAGCTCAGCCCAAACATTTGCAGATTCAGAGGGCCTGAAGAGGGACTTTTACCCTAAAAAAACCCTTATCCTCAATGGCACCTAAAAGGGCACGAGTGAATAACCCTTCAGATATCATCTCACTGAGACCTTGAGTTCCCCACACTTTAAAAGCGACTAAAACTGAAGTGGGTTTTTCAGAGTGCATGTATCTAAATGTTGGAGTAGCAGGGAGGAAAGACAGACAGAGATTGTATACTTGGGTAGAACATCAGCCTCTTTGTTGAACTATAATGCAATAACTTCCTCTATCTTTCTTTTACAACTCCTACTACCTCCAGAAAGGCCTTCCTTTAAATTGCAGAGGTGTTGAAATGCTTGCATGTGGTTATATTTTCCTGCTCCGTCCTCCACTCAGGATGTCATTTCCACTGCAAAATGAAATAGGACTGATTCATTTTGCAGAAGGAACATGACTGATACAAGCCCGGATGGAGATTCATTCTCAGCCCTGTGGAAATTCCTCACCAACGTTGCTAGTCAAGTGAAAAACCTCTTCACCATACAATCATCAGGGTTGTGTTGCTACTCCTGAACTTCTTGGGCTGGAGCCAGGAACAGCTTGTGAGCAGCTGAGGATGACCCAGAAAGACGGAGGTGTGCTCACATGGTCTTTCCCTTCTTTTTTTTCTGAGAATTGTCTTTCCCTCTCACCTAAACCAGCTTCTTCTTCACTACAGAGAGGTCATGTTATTCTCTAGATTGAAGGTCTGATAAAGATGTGTTTTATTATCGTGAGGCTGTCTGCCTTCCAAGAACAAAGATCATATGTGCAGCTTTTGCTGATATTTGCTTGCAGTCTCATGGAGACAAACCACACCTTGTTTATTAAGACAAACATATGTTGTACCCACACAAAGCTGCTCTGGCACTGCAGGCTGAGATTTCTTTACCTGGTGAGGCTGCCAGGGAAATACCCAAGAAAAAGTCATATGAACAAAGACTAGAGTCAGGAGGGTTTCTGAGCAGGTGCTTTTTCAAAGAGAGTGGTAAGGCAATGCTGAACAGGGGATACCCCCACCTGGAGCTCTAAAGCCGCTGAAGGGTTCATGTCATCTTCTTTTTTAATTTTTTTTTTTTAGGATTTCTCCACCACTTTCCATAAAATACATATTGTCGTTTTGCCTGATCATTTTGTCAAGATCCTGTATTTTTAACATTATACTCAGATGTCTCATGTCTGCTCATTGCTTCCAGTCTGCCTGTAGCTCCTGACAGAGCAGAGAACCAGCAGCCACCAGCCAAGTGCCATCTCAGCAATCCCAGCTCTATTCCAGAGGCCTGTGTCATCTCCTCCACACTCCTGGAAGGCAGAAGTATGAGGCTGATGCCACCCCCTTGCCATTTTCTGGGTGGAGGATCAAGCTTCTGCTTATTGATGACACCTAAATATTTCTATTCAGCTTTCCTTTCTACTAGTCAAGGTCTGACAGAGAAAGTTCATTAAGTTAATCACAAAGTATGCTTAGAAGGAGGAGAAAGAAAAGAAGAAGAAGAGAAAAAGAAAAAAAAGAAAAAAAGAAAAACAAAAAGGAAAAGGAGAAAAAGAAAAAAGAAAAAGAGCAAAAGAAAAAGATAATGCTCCTGCAGAACTTAACAGCCCTCAGAGCTGATGTGCCAGCTGTGAGAGGGTTTTTCAAGGCTGCAGTTTTGGTTTCGGGTAGTGAAGACTGCGACCAAATGAGCAGAGGGGGCAGCCGGCTTGATCACTCTGTACTCGATTCCTGGTTTTACACACTCTTTAACCCCCAATAATGGCCAATCCCTCTTATAGCAAAGCCAGTCAAAGTCAGAATTTGAATGAAGTGACAACCTTGTACAGGAAAGCTGGGAAGCAGGTGGTGTCTTCTGCTACAGGTCACTGCAGTAGTTTAGGGCTACTTCTTCATTAATGCAAGCCTGGGCACCGTGCCCTGATCCTGTGGTTATGTTTAGCCCAGCAATAGTTGAGCTCTACTCCCTCAAAGAACAAAATGGAATAGAAACAGGAGAAGAGGAAAGGGAGCTGCACCCTGAGATGGTGCAGCAGAGGAGGGTGCTCTCCTGGGGTCAGGTTGAGCTGGCATCAAGGTCTTACTCTGGTTCAGGCAGGTGGAGGAATTTAAAGTATCATCACACTGGAGTGCTCTAGTCACTTGGTCACCGTGGCTGCACACTCACGCCTGGATTCAGAAAAACCCATCACTTAGTAGTCTGAGCCCCACAGAAAGCCAGAGGATTAAATAAACTAAAAGCTGCCATCAACTTACACCTCAGTCCCCAAAAGTTACCTACCCAGCTGTCTTTTGCCCCACTGGCTTGAGGCACTCATCTCATCCAAACTGAAGCAAGAAATCTAAGTCTGAGATCATAGACTCACAGAATCATTAAGGTTCGAAAAGACCTCTAAGGTCATCAAGTCCAACTGTCACCCCAACACCACCATGCCTGCTAAACCATGTCACCAAGTGCCACATCTACACNTTTTTTGAACCCCTCCAGGGATGGTGACTCCACCACTGCCCTGGGCAGCCTGGTCCAGTGCTTTACTCCTGCAGTAAAGAAGTTTTTCCTAATATCCAATCTAAACCTCCCCTGATGCAACTTGAGGCCATTTCCTTTCGTCCTATCAGTAGTTACTTGGGAGAAACGACCAACACCCACCTCACTGCAACCTCCTCTCAGGTAGATGTAGAGAGCCACAAGGTCTCCCATCAGACTCCTCCAGACTACAGCCCCAGCTCCCTCAGCCGCTCTTCATAATATTTGTTCTCTAGACCCCTTCATCAGCCTCATTGCCCTTCTCTGGACACGCTGCAGCCCCCCAATATCCTTCTTGTAGTGAGGGGCCCAAAGCTGAACACAGCACTCGAGGTGCGGCCTCACCAGTGCAGAGTACAGGGGATGATCACCTCCCTACTCCTGCTGGCCACACCATTCCTGATACAAGCCAGGATGCTGCTGACCTTCTCGGCCACCTGGGCACACTGCTGGCTCGATGTTGACCAACACCCCAAGGTCTTTTCCACTGGGCAGCTCTCCAGCCACTCTCCCGTAAGCCTGCAGTGTTGCATGGGGTTGTTGTGACTGAAGTGCAGGACCCGATATTTGGCCTTGTTGAACCTCATACAGTTGGCCTTGGCCCATTGATCCAGCCTGTCCAGATCCCTCTGCAGAGCCTTCCTACCCTCAAGCAGATCGACACTCCCACCAACTTGGTGTCATCTGCAAACTTGCTGAGGGAGCACTCAATGCCCTCATCCAGATCATTGATAAAGATGTTAAACAAGACTGGACCCAAAACTGATCCCTGGGGAACACCACTTGTGACCTGACGCCAGCTGGATTGAACTCCATTCACCACAACTCTCTGGGCTTGGCCATTCAGCCAGTTTTTGTACCCAGTGATGTGTACACCCATCCAAACCACGAGCAGCTGGTCTCTCCAGGAGAATGCTGTGGGAAACAGTGTCGAAGGCCTTACTAAAGTCCAGGTACACAACTTCCACAGCCTTTCCCTCATCCACTAGGCGGGTCACCTGGTCATAGAGGATCAGGCTGGTCAAGCAGGACCCGCCTTTCATGAACCCATGCTGGATAGGCCTGATCCCCTGGTTGTCCTTCACATGCCCGCTGAGTGCACTCAGGACGAATCGTTCCATGATCTAGGACTAAAGCTAGGACTGCTGTATGAATTAGGGTCTCTGCAGGACTGGACATGCACGTTGGCTGAAGGAGGGAGGATAGGTGCAGCGGCACTGGAAAAGGTGCTTTGCTGTCTACATGTCCCAAAAATACCCCTTACGGATACAGTCCTAACCCCATAAATGCCACTCACTTCCCCAGATATCTCCTTCAGTGCTTTTGAGACCTTGGGTCTTGCTGCCTACATATTTTTGAAGCCCTTCCTCTCCTGCACCCTTGAGGCTCCTAAACTACTTCGTCACGTTAAGAATGAACAACAGTGCTAAGGTGGCTTATGGTTTTTGAAGTTAGCAAACCAACCAGACAGCAATTTGGTGCACCCTTGGCAGGCTCATAAATAGATTTCAAAACTGAGAGTGTTTTTAAGCTATTCTCACAAGTTACAATCGGGAGACGGGGAAAAGCCAGAAAGTGATTGTCCCGTGCAATAGCCCATGGTGGAGCTGCTTGGTACCGAACCAAGTTGTGTCAGCTCTGAAAGGTGTTTTGGCGTGTGTTACCTCAAGGATTTGCCAGTTTCTCTCATGCAGTACCAATAAAATGTACCAAGCAGGGCATCTGTCAGTGAGTAATTACAGGAAAGATCATCTTTCTTCTGTGCGTGTGCTCGTGACATTTCTGTAGTGAGGTGCAAATCGGAGCCCGTCTCCAGCAGCCCTGTTTGGAGCTGTCAAGCCAAATGACATCACAGCCAGATACAGTCAGCTTTGTGATGTTACTAGAAATGAGGAAATCATCTCATAAACATCAATTCTTCCTCTGAATGTCGGCAAACAAACTGCAAGAGCTTTCAAGTCCCCAGTTATACAGATTTAGTGCCTTTTCCTAATAACTTCAAAAGAATATTGAGAGCAAGGCATATTTCTTCATTACAGATTTTTCTCTCTTTTATACTGCTCTGACAAACACCAAAGAAGGGCTATTAATTACAGAGAATTAATTTAGTACAGTGCTGCTGCTCAGACCCTTGCCAGTGCTGTGGAATTTTGAAGGAGACGTGTTTGCTGAGCAAAACAAACAGTATTCACATGTGTAACTTCAATATGGGGGGGGAGGGGGAAGGAGAGAGAAAAAAAAGAAAGAAATTCGAAGAACATGAAATAATATTCATGAAGACAGTAAACAAGAGTGCAGGCACGTGCTTTTGCTGTGACCTACCTCCCAGGAGCCAAAAATGGACTTTTTCTCCCAGATGTCCTGCCGAGCTCCTGCCTGTGGCCGCAGGTGGATCTCCCGGCTGGGAGGCAGCGGCAGCAGCTGGACAGCCCAGTGCACTGGGAGCAGGACAGTGCTGGGAGGGTGCTGGGCACCGCCGGGCTCCGGGGCTGCGGGCACCGGGTGGGATGGGGCAGGGGCCGTGTGCCATCTACTGGGTCTGGGCAGGCCAGGAGAGCGAGCAGGGCTGCCGGGAGAGGCTGGAACAGAAGCTGCGTGAGCAGAAGGCCTCTGGTGTTTTCCCGATTCTGTGAATTCTCCCACCTCTCCAGGCAGGCATTGCCGCTTCCCAGCTGGTGAATCCTCTGCACCACCCCTCCGCGTTCTCATCGTCCGTGGCCCTGAAGCTCCCTTAGCGATCATAGAATCATAGGTTGGAAAAGACCTCTAAGATCAAGTCCAACCATCAACCCAACACCACATGCCTGCTAAACCGTGTCACCAAGTGCCACATCTACACGTTTTATTAACACCTCCAGGGATGGTGACTCCACCACTGCCCTTGGCAGCCTGTTCCAATGCCTGCCCACTCTTTCAGGAAAGAAATTTTTCCTAATATCCAATCTAAACCTCCACTGATGCAACTTGAGGCCACTGATGGCGACCCGCTGCTCACGGTGTGAGATGGCTCCTGGTAGATGCACTGTAAATACCCACAGAAATTAGATATTTCTGAAACGTAGTTGCTGAGACTGACTATTATGAAAGCACAGCACACAGGCTTTTGGTGCTCCTGTCTGCAGCACCTTCTGCATCTCCACACAGCTATTCCTGCTGTCCCAGGGCTCTCCCACAGCAGAGCTGATCCCAGTGCATACCCCAGCATGGAGGGTCCCACCAGGCTCCCCCCTCTGGGGTGACACCAAAGTTTCAGTCAAGACCATGAAGAAGAGGGGCCTGGGACATAACCATTCCCAAGGGCTAACGCTCAGCTAAAGCTCAGAAGTGCAATAATCGAAAGACTGAAATTAAATTTAATAACAATATTGAAAGAAAAAAATAAACTAGGAAGATGGGACCTAAGGGTGAAGGGAAGTGATTCCCTCCCTCCTTTCCCTCCCTCTCTCCTTCCTTTCCTCCCTCCCGATTTTGAACTTTTTTAGTGATGTTTCCCATGCACACCTATTTTTCATTCCCTGTGTCAAATCCACAGTACCTGACCTTAGCTAATAGCGAGCACTTCCCAGTAAGCCTTATTCGCAGAGCTGATCACACTCGCTCTGACTGAAAGCATCTTCTTTCCCAGCCACCTTCATGTGGTCGTCAAGGAGGAAGCAGAAACATTTACTCTGTTTGAAAGGTGCAACCTTGAAATAGGGCAGGGACACTGGATTAAAACAAAAGATCTTTTATTGTCTTCAGCTGAAGAGTATGATACAGAGGAACTACACATAGGTTTCACTCATATAAAAACAAAAAGAGCCCTTTATTTACACAAGTGTTCAAAGTCGCCAATGGTACCTAATAACAACTCTGTTTTCTCTGCCTTCTTTTGTTAGTTATTCCCACCTAGATGGAGGAAGCATTGGTCAGTAACACTTCGAAAAACATGTAAGCAGCTTTTGGGCAGCAAAAAAAACAGTAATATGTTGTAAAAGAAACCAAATCCTTACGGGCATTTCACTGTAACAAACCCAGCAGAATACTTACAACTTATCACTGACGAAAGGAACAGTTTTCAGTACGGGCTCAGCAGCCTAATCGTTCTCAGCCTTTCTCTTACTTCCCCATCTAAGTAAAAATACCCTGGACATGCACAAACTCAACATGTTTGAAAAAAGGTAGAAATTTATTTTAAAGTAATTGTGCTTTTATTTATAAAAAAAATTTACAATCAGACACTGTCCTGCTGTGTTTCCAAAAGCATGGTTCTCTTAAAAATGACAAAAACTTAGCTTATTATTATTATCATTATTATTATCCCTTTGTCATTATATTAATAATATTAATCTTATGATTAAGTTTAAAAACATACTGCTTTCCCCTTCCCATCCCCTCCTTCTCTGTGGTACTTGATATATATAAAAAAAGGCTTTCCAACAACCAAAGAATTTCAATTATAACTAATAATAATAATGATAATTAATTGTACACATTTCTATGTGTAAAATATGGCTGGTTCTAAAACAAACTACCAATGTACAAAACTGTTCTCCCTCCCCTACCCTGGGCCACCCAAGAGATAGTCAGATTGTGGAAGAACTTTATCCCAGAGGCTTTCCGAGAAAATAAAAATTAAGAAAACAACATACAACCCTTGAGATCGTTGTCTTTGGTGTTGAGGACACTACTGAAGGGCAGCCAGACCTGCTCTGCTGAAAATGCTGGGACACTTCAGGCTTGTTGTTCGGACTGCTGCAGAAGCCTCTGTTGGGCCAAGGGGCACCGATGCTTTGGTAGGGCTACCAGCCCCTCACACCCCACCACCCCAGTGATGCTAGAGGATCCTCCCACACCCCCACGCTACATCCCTCCCCCCCATCACCCTGCCCGCAGCCCCGTCACCGCCTCTGGGACTTTATGCTCGCTTTCGTCTTCCTTCCAAATTTCGGAAGCTGGAGGGTCTCAGCTTCATCTCTGCGAACTGGATGGAATATTCATGGCCCTTCCAGTGGAACCAGTTAACACCCTGCAAAGACAAAGACGAAGTGTGGGAGGTCACACATTCACCGCTGCTCTTGTTGTCAGCCTTTACTGCTCTCGTTTCAGCTTGCAGGCTGTTTTCTAACTTGGGAACAGAGGCACAGCAGAGCAGAGGGGCTTTGGGAAGCACAGGGTTCTGGCCGCTAGCACGCACAAGCTGTACGACCAAACCCAGATGCTGGTCCCCAGAGCTCTCACTCTTTGCCCAGCTTCCGTGGCAAGAAGAACATTTTGTTTCACACGTTGGAAACTACATTTGTTCCCTGCGCACTTGGGATAATCCCTTGGAAAATCATACAAAAACATCGATATTTCACCAGCTGACATTAAATTCTTATTCTGTGAGCAACTGCCTGTATCTTTCCCTATGATCCTTTGGTCTGGAGAGGGGGCTTCGTTGGTGCTCTGAAGTCTCGCTAGCTGAACCACCAGATAGATCCACAACTGCAATCCCCCTCCTTCTAGGGCATTACGGAAGCCTTCAAACACCACGCTCACCTGACTGTGGCTGTTGTCACCATATCTGCCCATCAGATTGACTCGGTGACAATTCTTGTACCAGAATGCACCCTTGTATGACAAAGCACAGTTGGTGATGGCAGAATCGTTGTCCTTGTCAAAGGTGGAGAAGGACCTTCCGTTATGGTATGTCATGGAGTCACCTGAATGAGGGAAATAAAAAAAAAAAAAGAGTAAAGTCAGTGGTTTGCCTAGTTTAGATCACATGGAAGTGACCATTCTGCAGAAAATGTTTGCACTGTGTCATGCGCTGTCTGTAAAGCCTGGCTGCATATCTAAGTTTTTAAAAATTGACTTGCTTTACTACAGAAGGAAGTACACAGTTTTTGTTGTTGGAGACAAGCCAAAATATTTTTCCAGGTGGTCTGTAATCTTCAACACATTAAGTGGTTTTTCACGCAACTCAATTTCTGCGCTTCTTGCTGATAGGTGGGGTTTGGCCCTGTGCAGAAGGTAGTGTGGACAAACCAAGCTCAAAGCGACCTACAGAACAAGTGAGCCAAGGAGTCTTCACACTCAGCTGGTCCACTCACAGTAAAGCCACCCATCTTCACTAGTTGGAAACACAGAGACACGTCTGCCTACTGTTGACTTCCCACTCCCAGGGTCTGGGTGCCCATTTACAGGTGGGTGCAATGGGAGCAGCCTTCAGTATATGCCTGGAGCAGAGCTCACATTCACCCCTCGGGATCTGTGTTGATCCATCCATTAATCTCAGACCTGAATGTGTAGGGAGAGGAAGTAGCAGGATTGAATCCTGCTAGCTGTAGCAGCTACTGCTGCTCTGCATCAGTGTGTTTGCCTTAAACAGACATTAATTCTACTACTGTTGCATATCCTTTCTCTGTATCCCTATCGGCTGTGCATTCATGTGATGGTCACAGGGCAGAGTCCATGCACACACATCTCTGTGGTCTGTCTTCTGCACCTTGCAGCATGAAAACTATCTCATTTTAAGACATCCCCTGTGGAGCTGGATTTATCTCTTCATCTTCTGAAGCCCTGAAGAGGACTCAATAAGAGCTGCAGGGTTTGCCCTAATATGATTACAAAAGGCAGATGATCTGTTCAGCAAAATTACAAATCATGTTACAGCAGGACTCTGCTGCGTATTCCACTGACAGGAGATGAAGCTGTGCCAAGATATTATTAGCTATAGAAATGACAGTCAAGCATTGGCCAAACGAGATATGTGGCTGTTTAATATACTTGTTTATATTCTGTCATAAGCATGCCATAAAATGTGGCACCTAAATGACTGGAGAATTTAAAACAGAAACATAAAACATATCGGTATGTTCACATTTTCAAACACCTGACATACAAAAGATACCTGATGTGATGATGATCTGCAACATCCACACACTGTTACCTTGAGCCAACTGGGAGGAAATTGCAAATCAGAAGACAAAAAAAATATTTAATCTCACCTGCTGTGCCACTGTACCCATCCACTCTTAGCCGGTATCTGCCCTTTGAGTCTCCAACGCTGAACCTGTCGTAGACAGCATAAGCTGTCTCACCTTTGTCCCGCAGATCCACACGCAGCTCATACTGGCCCTGAGAAGTGATTTTGTGGAGGTTCTCCAGACCTGTGGAAATAAATGAACAATCCATTTGTCTCCCTGTGTTTATTTTGTCTGTCATCGTGTTAGCCCATAAAGGAGGTCATACTGGCCTGTATGGGTATGCCAGGGCATAAACACTGGTGAGGAAAGTGAGCTACTTCAGCTGTAGGGTAATGTTAGCACAAAAACAAATAGATAAAAACAGGCTGATTGAGAGACCTCTTCCCTTCAAACCACAGCAGCAAGTAGGTCTTTGGGAAAAATAATCAAAGCTGTGCTGTGTGATCATCACTGTCTTTCATTTACAACCAAATAAAATACAGTGCAATCTGAAAATTTGCTTTTTACTTCTCTTTTCCCTACTTCTCTTTTGTTGCTGGGGCTGTCCTAGGAGTACAGGAAGAAGATGGTTGCAGTTGCTTCTCAGGTTACCTCCTGACTTCTTACAGAGCACCAGGGAGTATTGCTTTGGTAGGTTTGGTGACCCAAAAAGCGTGACACCTATGAACTGCAACTGGAGGGTCTGGTTTGGACCTGGCAATTCCAACATACCTCGCAGCATGCAGTCCCGATCCTCCTTCGCACCAATTATGTTCCCATTTAAAAATACTCCCACAAAATAAATGGAGGCTTCAGGCAGCTCCTAGTCTTTTGGCCTTTGTGTTTTCTTTTTAAAAAAACACAAAATTCTTGCCACATACCTATCCAGAATTCATCCCTAGGATCTCCAAAACCAGCCACGTAAGCCTTCCAGTTCTTGTAGAAATCTTCCTTTCCATTTTGACGCCTCAGGAACACCTGCAAACACCACAGGCAAGAGTTGTTATCAACAGACTGCCTTTGACAGAAAGGGCAGCGTGGCTTTCACAAACGCTGAGGCTGGCACTGCTGCTCCCCTGCCCTTAGCACCCAAAGCAGCAACCTCACTGCAGCTGCTGAATTGTACCAAATCTGTTGAATGCACTTGGGTTTTTTTCAGTTTCTAGTGTATCTACGGTGTTGCCAGGCTCCCCTAAGAGATGTGGCCTTTTAGTTCCTGCGCTCTGCTTTTTTAACAGCCCCTTGCAGTTCTGTATTTCTCAGCCAAGATTTTCTACATCCTCTAGTCTCCTAGCCATGCCTTTCTCTAGCTCCTGCTTCCTTTCTGTGCCCTGGGTCCCTCTGACATGTTCAGATTTGAGGATGTGAGTACAGAGAGCTGGCATTTTCACTGCCATTCATTTGTTGTCTGGGTGGGATGCGTCCTGTCTGTAACGGCCTGGGAAGCCCGGCCAGCCACCAGGCCACGTGGCTGCTGAACAAACAGTTTCTCTGGCCTGGGCTTTAACCTCCTCCATTGTCTCTCTCATCCCAATAGAGTCAGTCTGCCCTCCCCTCACCTAACCAGCTATTTAGAAGCCATGTTTTTGATCTAATACGGTCATTTCAGCACCCTCTATAGCCAGTGGAGAGAGATCAGTGCTTTTCCTCTGTGCTGAAACCACTGATGTGACCAATCCTTTGGAGACACTTCTCTCTCCCCCAACTAAAGAGCCTGGTTACCTTTTTCTAGGCACCTAGGTGTCCTACCCAAGATAAAATTCCCCAAATTTATAGACAAGTCAGCCCTACTCTGATAATAGAGCACTATGAGGGATGGCATAGATAAGCAGGGAAGGAGTCTGCTACCCCTGCTCTTAGCACAGGCAGATGGGCATGAAGGGTGGTGCGGGCCCACTCCCCCTTACTCACAATCCATCCACCCCCGTCCTCGCTCATGTCGCAGAAGACTTGCAGAGGCTGAGCCTTGTCCCCATTCAGGTAAACTGTGTAGAGCCCAGAGGTGGTTTCTCCATTCAGGAGAGCCTGGGAGCAGTCTTTAGGGTAAGGATAGAGAAGACCAGCTGCACACACAAAAAGAGAGAAAGCAGTCCTTAAGAAATCAGCAATTATAAGGAACTTGTTCAATGCAGATGAGTCAAGAAAATCTGTTGTGGGTCAATGGTGCAGCCAGGTACGGAGCCCAGGAACAGGCTTGTAATTGCTATCCTACATAAAACAGATTCACAGTAAACAGCAGATAATGTAAATTTTTCTTTTGAGTATGTTTTTGCACATCTGTCTACACTTTTGGAAGTGCTGTGAATGCCAGATAACTACTCCTTGCTATGATGGGAGTGCACCCTCCAGCTAAATAATTAAATGGCACAAGCGGTGTTTACAGCAATTTTTGTGTAAAACCAAATCTACCAATCTCTGATTCTGTGACAGAAAAGGGAGGGGGAAATACAAAGATAAGACTACAACCAAACATAAATAAATTTGGAATATTTTGCTAGCAAGTACAATATTAAATGTTATAAAACTAAGCTTTTCAAAAACAAAGTAAACCACCAGTTGAAACTACAGAGAAATGTCGTTAAGCATTTCTTTCTGACAACAATCTAGTAGCATTGTTACAGTCAGAACAATTTTTAACCCCGCAAAAAGCTTTTATTTTTTAATTCACTTAGGCCATTAACTTATTCAGCCAATGGTCTACTTTAGTGATGGTCTAAGTGTGGCCACAGGAGAGTTTTTAACTGTGGCTGCTGCTCCCTTTGCAGTGTGTTGCACACCCCTCTCTGTGCCTCAGCTACAGAGAATTTGCAGCAGCTTTGGGATTTGGAGGAAAGCGGCTGTCTGCAGGGAACTACTTCAGTGTTTGTCTCTCACTAAATAGTACACAAATCTATGTTCAGAGTTAAGGTCACACTTCAGCATCTGCCTGAAAGAGGCTGACACTGTGTTCATATGAGCAATGGCACCCCATTCAGTCCCTGCTTATGTTCCATTTGCCAAAAGTCACTTCAATACACCCAGATTTAATTCTTCTCCTATTTCTGGTTGTGGATTGTCGTCTGTTGGTGGAGTTCATCCTGCTCTACACAAGGAGTGACTGTGAGCAGACTTGGGGCTATGTGACTTTTATTAGCACGTCTGTGAGTCCTTGGGCTGGAGTTGGTACAAGCGGCAGAAGGGAGCAAGGAAACGGCTGAAGGTCCTGCTGAGTCTGAAAGGCTGGAAACCGTGAAAAGCGAGACAAATGACCGGCAAGGTCTCACAGTTAATACTGGAAAAAAATTTTTTTTTTCTTGTGTCAGCTGTGAAGTGACCTTCAGAGAATCCAATCTATTCTCACTGGAGAGCTGTCCTATTAGAGCTGGAAGGGACATTCTCTATGGCTTTGCAAAAAACAATCTCAGAAAGAGGAGAAAAAAACCTGCCTAGAAATTTATCTCCTCAGACTACTGAACTGATTTGTGTGTGTCTGTGGTTTGTTTTATTTCAACTTAAAACACTGATTTGTTTTAACAGCTTGCTATGCATCAATACAGAGTTAAATCAGGGTGTCAGTATGGGTTTTAAAGAGTGGTGTTCCTTTCCCTTTTGATATTTTACACGGGAAAGGTAGGATATTTCATCAGAGAGGACTACAGAGGTGATGTTGATAAATATAAAGAAAAGAATTTCATCATGGCAGTCCGGGGAAAGCAAATGACACTACAGCTCTGGACTTTTGTATCGATACTACAAGCAAATGAAGTGCATGCTGACAATCGGATTAAAAACCTTCTGTGTCTCCTTATTGCAGACCTCAGCTCTGTCCTGAGAGCAGTAACTTTTATGTTATTTCAGCTGTGCATGTGCTTTAAAGTCCTTACTTGTGGTGAAAATAGTCTGGATCGTTTTGCTCTTCAGGGATCCGTTCAGCGCCTGGAGTTTCACCGTGTACGGGGTCGACGGGCTCAGCTCTGTCAGGCTGAAGGAAGTTGTCTCAGGGTTTAGGATGACTTCCTACGGGGAGGAGAAATCATACAGGGAAATCACAGTGACCGGAACTGTTACATATTTTAGTTTGTCACATTATTTTTTGTGGTAACTATTTATGGCATTTTTAACTATATAAATTATTTAATACAAATCTTCTATTGCTCTAAGATTTTTATCAAGCTAACTTTCTTCAGAGGTTCGAGAAAAGTTTCCTGGAAGCTAATGTTACCATCATAAAGTATAAGCTGTGGGGGTTTAAAGCAAGTCAGCATAAATGCTTACGTGTCTTGAACGTACACATTGTATAGATGTCTCTGGGAAACTCATAAAAAATTGAGAAGAATCACCCTAAAGGACAAGGAAATATCATACTCCAGTCTTCAAAAGGCTCTTCTGTAACTTTAAAAGACTGATTTTCAGCACGCTTAGGGAAATTGTCTTCTTGATAATCAGAACCTTTTCTGATGTGCCAGGCTGGGCGTCCAAAATTGGCTGTCATTTTTGCTGGGATTCACCTCATTCATACTTAAGCATCCAGTGTAATCTAGTTATGTAGGAACATGATAAAATTATTGGAGAGCAAGAGGCACTTTCAAAGGCTAATCACCCTGTCTTAGACACCTCACTTGCAAAGGGATGGATTCTCCTGAGTTTAGAAAGTGGAATGCCATTCTTTTGGGTGTGTGATTTTATTCCATTATACAGGTTTGGAATGAGGTCAAATGGTTGCCTGTGCTTTAATGCGTATTGTGGAGAGATGACTGTCAAAATTCAGGCTTCAACTGAGCTTCTGTTTCAGGATATAATACAGGAAAGTACTTGAGCAGGTTTTAACGCATTTGTGTTCAAGCTAGCACTGAAACAGGTACTTAGTATTTTACCATGTTTAACTTCAGGCACATGATTATGTTCCATTGCTGGATGCCAGAGCATCTCTACTGCCCAGTTCAGAGGCACAGCGCCTCTGGTTTGGTTACAAGTGCTATACCTTGACTCTGCCATCAATGGATTCGTAGATCAGGAGATAACCAGTGACAGGAGCACGTGGAGGCCTCCAAGTTATGACAGCTGTTTCTGACTGAACCTCAGTGGCACTTAAATCTCTTGGAGCATCCAGTCCTGAAGGAGACAACAGATCAATTACAATCACATATGTATGGCAATTTTGAAGTGGTATACAGGCTATCTTATGGGCACTATATTAAAACAGGCCAGAAAAGTAAACTTTTTCTCCCAAGAAATTTGAAATAAAAAAATATTTCAACCTAAATTTTGTGATTAAAAAGTAAATTTCTCATTGGAAGTTTTAAAATAAAGATATTTATTTTATATAAGTTAAAATATGGGCTGTCTCAGGCACTTTAGTTTATAATTTGTTTCATTGAAATGTCTTTTGAAACAAAATTGTGCCTTCCATTATTTCACACAAGACGACAAATTGGTATTTACATATACCCAGGAAGAAAAACTTTGGTTCCGATGATGCCTCTTTTGAATAGGAAAACTTTTATACTTGGTCTGGCTACAGCTTCCATTCTCCACTGTAATTATAGCACTGAATTTGTGTGGTTCAGCTCTTGACTTTCTAGTTAATGCCTTGGAACAAGTCAAGTAGCAATCAGGAAAATGAGAAATGTCCATGATTTCATTGATGGTCATGGAAAGCTGTAAGAATGAAATTAGCTGTACACCTTCGGCATTGATACGCCAACATCAGCCCCCAAAGAAGAGCTCCTGCTCCTGCTTTGTGTGCGAATCTGTAGAATTGGTGAGAGAAAACCACCTTCTAGATCAGTCACACCAGCCTTCCACCAGAGAAAATACGGTGCAAATACTATCAAAATTCAGGTTTCTAGAAAAAAAAGCACAATGTACTGGCTGACTCTATGATATTAGAGAAATGTAAGCCAGGTGGGACTAGAAGAGATGGTAGCTCTCCCCACAGCGAGGTGGGACATAGCACCTGTAGTAAACTGGGTGGAGAGGGTCTCGCTCTTCTGTGGGTCCTTCAGTGCGTGCACACTCAGTGTATACTCAGTTGCAGGTCGAAGGCCCTTCAGGTCATATTCCACAGTGTTTCCTGACACCATCTGAGTAACTTCTGGTTCTAAGAAGAAAACACAGAAGAGAACAGGTCCCAGCATTATTCAGACATGTCATAATGTACTCAACTCCACACTCCACTCAGTGATTTTTTTTTTTTTTTTTCACTAGATGGGAGCAAGCGTAAAATAGTAAAAGCCCAAAATCTTTCTGTTTGCACCTATGCTGAACCTGAATTAACACCAGAGTCCTTTATCTAAAAGTATTAGCACTCTCTAGTGTTCATATGAATTATTACACCATCTTTTCAAGCATATCAGTTATGTCTGTTCCTGTCTGAATTGGGAATGTTTAACTAAAATGATCATGTCTAAAAGGCTCCCAGCAAGGCACCTCCTTCAAACAACAGCCCTCCAGCACCGTCCTGGAGTCACACTGCTGCACCCATTTCTGAGCATCTCTCAAGAGCCTTAATGCTGTCACCTCCCTGACCCGTCACTAACTCTTCTTACCATGCTCAGAAGCATAGGAGACAACGTAATTATCCACTGCAGCAATTGCTGGCTGCCAGGTTGCCAGAGCCTCAGAATCTGTGATGTTCACCACTACTAGGCCTGACGGGCTGTCCAGAGCTGAAAGAAAGAGAGTAACAGATTGAAGGAATGTGACAAACATCCTTGTCTCTGTGCAACACTCTGTTGTAAATATATGATTTAAAAATGCGCAAACACTGCTGCTCGATGTAGCTTTTACGATCCCCTTTGGAATAGCGGAGCTCTGCAGAAAAGACTTCAGTGCCTATGAAGAGACATGAAATGCCTCCAGTGGAAAGGGAGGTCAATGAGTGAAAAGATTAAACACTGGGAACAGACACAACTACGTTCTCAGATCAGTCTTGATATCATCAATCTTCACAGCTCTGTCAGAGCTGACATATTTCTCTCAACACCCTCAAATCTGGACTGCTTTTTGGAGCAAACTCAGGAGACAGAGCTGGGAAAAATAACCAATGTGACGGCAACTGATAGCCCCTGTGACCTTCCATCAGCTTGCCCTGCATGTTTAAAAATAAACCAATCAAACAGCCAGCCAACCCTCCACGATCCCCACACATTCTGCGTTGCTTTCTCATGGGACTCTGTTTTGCGCAGTTATATGCTCTCCCTGAATGGGGATAGACATCTGCCTCCAGTACAGCTGGAACGGGCTATAAATTTCACGTTATTATCCAATACTCCTCACCTTGTTCCTTGCCTCAGTTCTCTGAATACTTGCTAGCCCCCCAAAAAAGAGTGAGTGAATGAGACTGCAGGTGGGTTCAGCAGGAGCATAGTGGACCCTCATTTTTTGCAGGGATATTTAAAGCTGTGCTGAAGAAAAAGCAGGAGAGAGAATGTTTTTCTGCTTAGGACACAGTCTGGAAACTGGGAGATATGGAGTTTGAGTCCACAACAGAAATTGGTCTGAACTGCTCAGCTGAGCTGGCCCTTTGCTTCCTCATCTGTATGATTATATTCATTAAATTTCTGTTTTTTTTTCTGATATATTAGGACTAAAAATAAATTAACTGCTTCCTTCTCACTGTAAGTTGGTTCAGCACGTAGCTAATGGGAGCTCGATCAAACTTCCTAGTTCTATATTCATCTGAAATACAAAGAATGGACAAAAAACTTCCTACTGTTTGTGAAGACAGCAAAAATGGGATCTCGGTGGGTCTTCAGCTCCAGTTCCGGAGTCTGTCCTACAGCACACACAACGCATTTGAAAACCTGCTATTTCCTCTTTATACTTTACCTGTTTTCAGAGTGCCAGAGACGGGTTCACTTTCTTCAAAGCCTTTCACAGAGATGATACTAACATTGTAGTCTACACCTGGGACTAACTTCACCAACTTGGTCCTTGTTTTGTTTCCATCGACTGTAACAACATTTGCAGTACCTAGGATGATGCCAGATGCAAAGGGATTAGTGACACTGTACTCCAGCAAAAGCTCAAAGGATGTGTTTCAAGTTAAAGATATTATGACCAACATGGATGTACTTGGACAGTAGGAGATGAATTCTCCCATTAGTTACAAGTACCGATGTCAAAGGGCAGCCTCAGAATAAAAATATTGCTGCCATGACACCCAAATCTAAGGCACCGGTTTGTATTCATTCCTAGTGGTATGCCAACAGTAATAAAAAATTAACACTTCTGTTCAGAAAAATGTAAGTTTACAAATGAGATGTACTGTGAAAATACACCAGTCCCTACATGAAAGTTCACACACCTGTGAGGAAAGGACTTGCAGTTTAGATCTGCTTTGTTTCTGGTAAGGGCTGGAAGTTCCTCCTTCGCCAATCTCATTTCAAATAAAGATATAGTACATACCATTTTAAGAGGTGCTGCATGTGTGGGTCAAGACTTAGGACACCTATTTCTTTCACATTCTGGGTTGATTCCATTTAGACAAGTGCCTAACTTCATGATTGTGGATTGCCTCTTTTGTGCTGTGGGATCACTATGTATTTGAAGTTGCATGTGTACTTACATACTATATTGTCTGAAGGCCTGTATCTTTACTTCTCTTAGTCAACAGCACATCTTTTTATGGTCCTGACGTCTGTAGCGTTTGCTCTTTAGCTGTTTCCTTTCAGAGATGTCCCTAAATTATGCTCAGAATCTGTTTGTATAGGAAGCTTTTTAAGCTGAACACTAAACCAGAAATGTAATGGATGGAATGAAACAACATTGGGGAGTATTAAGAAAAACCAGTGCCTTTGAAAACTATTATAACCATGGATTACGATTATTATTTCCAAGGGTCATCTTTTCAAATGTGTTTAGCCCATGAAGTGCCCACAATATAATGAGACAGTTTGGAAATAAATCCTTACTTCGGAGGCTCAGGGGAAACAGTGATTTTTGTGAAGGTGGCCCTACCAGGGCTACAACCATTCCAGCATCCAGCTCTAAGCTCCCTAACAAGTCTTGTCCATGGGATGCAGGATGCTGTGTTCGGACTGAGATTGCCTACTGGAACCACATACGCACATCCACATTCCTGGTCAGGAGTTTAAGGAAAAAACATGATCTGTATAAGATCATCTGGGACATGCACTGAGAGATGGATATCAGCACAACAAACCCTTTCTGCTTGCCGTTTTACCATCTTCCTCCCCGTCCCTCCTCGCGGTTACTCACCTCCTGTGACAGGGACGTAGGAAACCCGGTAGCTCTCCACGCGGGTGCGAGGGGGTGTCCAGCTGACTGTAGCAGAGTTTTCCGTGATGTCAGAGAAAGAAATTCCTTTGGGAGATCCAACAGCTGTCAGGGGAGAAGAGAGAACAAACACACCACATAGAAAGAAAAGGTAAATAATTTGTTTCTCAGTCCTTAGTGCTGGAACACTGATTTGTCTTATCCCTCTGTCCCAAGAGCTGATGCTATCAGTACTCTGTCCTAAACAACACTAACGCAGGGAGTACCAAACAGTTAATGGTTTTATTACATACTGACAGCAACAATCTATTTGGTCTAAATTTTCCCTTTTCAGTAACATTAGCACAGTACATAGCTTAAAAAAATACCTCTGACATATATCTATATATCATGGACACAGAAGTAACAAAGATTTCAGTGTTACAGAAAAGTATGGAGGAATACTTACAGGAATACTATTCTATTACCCAGAAGTCATTGTATTTATAATTTTTTCTATCCCAGTTTTGCTTGGATGATTTTTAGTCTTTCCATTGAGTCTCAGAGTCCTATCTGTGGTGCACAGCATTGGCAGCCCTTAGCAGTGGAGAGGTGTCACTTCCTGAGCATAAAGTTCCTACTACGGGATGCCTAAAAAAGACCTGGACTCCTCTGCGTGAGTTCATCCAGGGTCCATCCTCTCAAGCACTAACTGCCTGTAACTTCTTTTGGCTTCAAACTAGAAGCAACAAGATTTTCTTCTCGGAACCTCTGTCTGAGACCACGATATTTCTTAGGGACATTCAAGCACACCCATCAAGAGGACATCCACGTACAGCCATCAAGAGGAAGGCACTTGTGGTGCCACTGCGGCTCTTTCCCTGTATAAACCTGAGCACTACATTTGTCCATATAAATTAGATCAGTAAGCTGGGCAAACAAAATCCAAGTTTTGCCAAAATCACCCAATCTTAAGTTGCAAACAAACACGTATCTGAAACATTCCAGTTTAAGGCCTAATTAAGCTACTGCAAAACAAGCATGGAAAGGACTTCTAGGACATAGTAAAGAGACTCGCCACTTCAAAGTTTACATTCAGCATCTCACTTCCAATTTGCTTTATTGACTCTAACCAAAACAACCCTGACACATGTTAAAAAAAAAAAATGAACAGCCCACACAGAGCAGGCCATTAGCACAAAGGGGAGAGATAACAAACATCAGCCATGTTAAGAGCAGTGGAGACAGGCTGAGGGCAGGGGGAAGGGAGGAAAGAGGAGGAAAAAAGTCACTGTGCTTGAAATTGCTTGGAAAGAACATGTCTGCGGGAAAGAAGTCAGAGGGCTGTTTGTTCCACATGTCCCCAAAGCTCTTGCAGCAATGGACTAAATTGAAAGGCAAGGGAAGAAAAATAACTCAGCTCTCAAGAGAAACACAAATTATTTCTCTGCAGCTCACTAGACATGTTGGGTTTGTTCACATGGAACAGGCAAAGAAAGAATGAAAAAACATTAAGAAAATTAAGCAAGCAAGGTGGGGTTAGTAAAGTTACATCGCACACAAAGTTGCTACTGATTTAGGTACAGTCTGAAGGAAACAGAGGAGCATAAAGAAAACCTGGGAAAAAGAGAGAAGTGAAAATCACACAGATTTTGTTTCACATTGTAGGTGATCTTAGCGACTGGTGAAAAGGGCTAGTGATGATCGTAGACACCAAAGAGATGAACCAGCACTTGGTTTTCATACACACAGCGAATTTCAGTCTTTCCCAGAAAATAAAGTACCCAATCCATCTCACTTGGACTCTGCTGTGCACACTTCCGTGGGTTTCATGCTTGTTTTCTGTACCAGGTGAGCTGCTGCACAATAAACAGAGGTAAGAAAAGCCTTGACTACGTGACAGTTCCACATCCCCAACTACCCCAACTGCAGCTACTTTCCTGGGAGCAAGCCTGGCAAAGAAAGTATAATGGACCATTAGAGCAAGCATCGTTCCTGGAATGAGTCCCAGAGATGTAAGAGAGTGGTACCTTTCAGTACAGCGAAATGAAAAAGGAGCAAATGAAACCATCTTCTTGAGCTACCTGAAAGCCAAAATTAAGCAGGCATACAAAATGGCCAGTGTGCTTCTGTCTTGTCACTTATTAAAAAACCCCAATTCATCTGTTGGGCAGGTAGAGGTAATTAGTGTTATCCTCCAGTGTCATTCCCCATTAGTTGTATGAGAGATGGAGAACTTCCCTGTGAAGTTGCTAAAGCATCCATGATACCTGAGTAGCTTCGATTCTTTGGGGATTTTTTTGCTACAAAATTATTCTTTCATTACTAACAGACTGCAGAATCCTAGAATGCTTTGGGTTGGAAGGGACCTTTAGAGGTCATCTAGGCCAATCCCCCTGCAGTGAGCAAGAGTATCTTCAACTAGACCAGGTTGCTCAGAGCCCCGTCCAACCTGGCCTTGAGGAGTACGTTCACTGGCTTTCTTCTCCTAAGCAACAGGAAGCATCAGGTTGCATTTATCATGTATAAAGAGCATGTCAAGTGTTTTGTGATCTTCTCAGATGAAAAATGCTGTTACAATTTGGCAAAACACCATTAGCAGAGGAAAGCAGCAGCATGAGACCCACACTTCCTACCAAGGATATTAAGTGGCACACAGCAGTGTCATCATCCCACAGAGAGGGCTGAATTGCACCTTAACAGACATTACACAGACCAACTTCCAAAACACATCAACTGTCCCTCTGAGAGCAGCAGTGGACAAAGTCCCTTGTGCCAACTTGATTAGACCCTGCAGATCGGTATGATGCTGCCTTGCACTACAGTGATTTTATATTTAACATTTTCTATCACAGCAGCATTGATGAGGGTGAAATGACAAAAAAATGCAGAGGGTAGGGAGAGTGGGTACTATCATCCTCCCAAGAAGGACAAACTTTTGACAACATTATCATCAGTAGTTCTGGGGCAAAACCATTGCTGTTCACTTGTACATACGAGTAAATAATGGAGAAGAACTATTTGTGATAGGTGTGGGAAGACATGACTTTACTGTCAACTCCCATGCCCAGCAGTTTCACACCACATTCCCGGTGTGACAGGAGCAAGGGAGGTCATCTCAGCCTCCAGGCGAGTTACCGGCTGCAGGACCAACACAAGATACAGGAGAAAATTGCAAATGCCTGTCCTGCCCTTCTATCCTTTCCACATTCAAAGCCCACGGCTGTCACTAGATTAACTGCCTTGCTGACCTCTTCTTAAAAGAGGAAGGAGAGGAAACCACAGAGGAGGACAGGGCAGCAAAAGGTGAACACTACAAGATCTTTCCTCCCCCTCCTTCCTCACAGCGGGTGGGTGGTTTACTGCACAAAGAGAAGAGGTCAGACCCTCAGAGAGGATTGCTTAGCAGTGCTCAAACCAGACTCCCTGAACTGCACTAATTACACCAGTTGAAGACTTAATCCCTGAAGACTGTATTTGAGGACACAAGGGCATGTGCCCAGGTAGGGAAGAAGGGGGAAGCTGTAAGTGATAAAAACAGAGAAGGATTTTCAGTCTAGAGTATTTCCCTGGCTTCATTTCCATGGCAGTGTTGGGGTTAGGTTTGCTGGTCTGTTTGCTAGCTTTGTTCCAACTATTATTTTACTATCTCCTCTACTAAAGCTAAAGATTTTCTAGCTAATTTATTCCTTGCTCACTCATAATTTGTACACAGGCCAGAACAAAGTAAGGCTGAATGTAAGCCTGTCTGAGCTACCCCCTTCAGGGACAGAAATATTTCTTTGCAACCACACTGTAAATGCTATAAATATACATATGATTGTCTAACAATCAACTCCTAAAAAAGAAATTAGTTAGATGTCTTGGTCCACCAGCTGCCCATTGTGGTGCAGCCTGCAGTCTGAATTATTTAGCTGGATTTTTGTGGCTCCAGCCCTGTTATCAATCATCCATGGGCTATTTACATCTGACAAACATCTTTTGGGCTACCGGCTTCAGTAGGTGACACGTGTTAAATCTCCCTGAAAGAACTGAATAAGAAAGTAGTCATGAGGAAAACGATAACTCTTAGTGGTTTACCATAAATATCCTGGAAGTCAGTGAAAATTGGGACATGCTGCTAACAAGTGCAGTCGACTTTAAACATCCCTCTCCATTGTGAGTCAATGCGCACGAGCTTGGAGAAAGGTGGCTTGTGATGGATGCATGTTCTGCTTCATGTAAATGTCTGGGTGAGTGTATATATGCCCTTACTCTTTATCCAAGCTAGTCACAAACGTGCCTTTGCATGCTAAGAACTGGCACCACAGACACGAGGGTGAATCAGGAGTTCATGCTGTTTCAGGAAAAGCTGTTCAATACTGAGTTCCTGTTGTCCCTTTTCTGTGCACTGTCTGGAGTACACTGCGACAGCTGGGCAAATGCCTCTTTTATGCATTTCTGTTGGCATCCTCACACACTGAGCTTATCTGTCCCCTTTTGTTCCCTTCCTCCTGGAATTAGGTTGATTTGAAATTACTATGTTTTCATATCAGCAAGCTCAAAGTTTTTAAAAGAGTGAATTTGGGTCACAGGACATTGATTCATTTGCTTTAGATTTAAATATGTTTCAAAATGAAACCAGGATTTTGGTGGAAAAAAATTGAAAAGCTTCATTCAAAAATGCCAAAATGAAATGCCTCAAATTATGAACAGTTTTTTTGTTTAAATTAATCTAAGAAATTCAACCTAAGCCTTGAGAACTTGTTACTTGACTAGTATCTGCATATTTTCATAGAAAAATAATAGAAGAAAAAATAATCCAGTTACAATTGGCAAAACCTCCCTTCTCCTCCCTGTCACTGAGAAAATGAAGCTCTGTTCTAGTGGAGATTTTTCAGAAACATATATAGGTTTAGGCTAACTTCAGACAGAAGGCATTTGCAGTTATGTTTACAATGTTGCTGCATTAATGTGAGACTATGAAAGGCTAGAACTTCAGCTTTGTGGAATTGCCATGCTGCAGTTGAAGATTAAGGTCTTGGTATTTTTAAACCAAAACAGCATGAATTGGCAGTCATACCTGCATCTTTTGTTCTGGATGATTTTACCTCGGTAAGTCACTAAGCTAATTTACACATGTTGCTCCTGGTAAGATCAGTCTAAGTTAATGGTGCTTAGTCCTTTGCTGCTCAAGCCATAAAAAAACTTCTCAATGGCTCTGGTAAAATCATTTTGCCATACCTCTTTTCTAGAGAGCTGTGCAGTGGTGATATGTAATTACTCACAGGAAATCACTGCAAAAGGCTGATACAGAAACAGTATTTCTTGCCCCTCAAAACCAGTGCTTTAATTGCTAGATTCTGCTGCCTAATTCCAGATCATGAAAGTAATTAAATAAAACCATATTAAATAGATAGTGAAGAAGTTAAGGAATCTGAGATGATTGATGATAAATAACTACACCACACCGAACAAGTAACTTGGATAAGGTACATGCAGAAGATAGTTCTTACACCTCAGCTACAGGTCAGGTTGGCTATGAAAAGGAGAGATGCTGAAAGAAACAGGCATGAACATGTTACGCTTTTCCGACTGCAAAGACAATACCTGTGGTTGCTAATGCATTTACGGGTTGGGAACGTCGTCCACTGCTAACGCCATAGAGCTCAATTTCATATTCAGTACCCTCTTTCAGCCCTGTTATATCCTGGGTGCGCTCATGGCCTGGTACTATTAGTTCCAGTGGATCAGATTTCCTTTTTGTATCCCTGATTTTTAGAACAAAACTGTCGAAAACGCCATCATCTGCAGTCCAGGACAGACGGAAGCCATCTGGGGTAGCATCTGAAACCAGAAGGTTGTCGACCTCGGGTTCTGCTTCTAAAAAAGGAGAAGATAGCAGCAGGGAAAAGAAATGATTTTTTAATCAGTTCATTAGAGACCTGCCTGAGGTTTGGATATAGCATGCTGCAAGAATCCAACCACAGTTCAAACAAAGGGAAAAAGTCTGCCAGCTATTTGAAAAAAAAAAAAAAAAAAATTAGTGTTATACACATACTGAAGAAGATATATGTGAGTGTGTGCAGTCCCATTCAAACTTTCACTCTTTAATAGCAAACCCTCCACATGGACACACACCATTTGCCTCTGACATGCAAAGTTACACATGCTAATAGTAAGTTTCATGTGCATTTCTCCTTTGCTACCTATGTGAAACCTTCATGAATGATAAAAACAAGCTCTTGTTATGGAACTGCAGGCATGCCTGTAATAGTGTGAAGTCTCTCTCTGTTAGGAGGACAACATAGAAACCACTTGAAAAAGTCGTCTTCTTCATGCAAAACCCTTGTTTCATGCACTTCTGTCATCTGTGATCCTTCTGATCAGATGAATTCTTCAATATTAAACAAATGCTGAAGCAGCACACTTAAATCCAAATTCAAGACCGACTGTCTTTAGTGAAACAACCCATTCAAGAGGATCCCAGGGGCTCCAAGTTATTAATTACCCACAAAATATGTTAAGCTCAGTACGGTCAGGCACCTAGGCATTCCCTAGAGAAATGCTGCTGGAGTGGTTACTATCTTACAGCATTTCCAATGCACTTCTTTCTTCCACAGAAAGACATTCTTGTTTATTTTCTGATGAATCTCCAATCAGCTAACCCCCAGCTTTCCTGCTGCATAGGCAGCAACAGGCAGATGAGACTTGATGGTTATGGGGCTGGAGAAAGCTCAAGTGCTGCTGGAAAACAGCAGCTATGACGAAGTTGAAAACGAGAGCTAAGGTTTTCTGGAGAGAGATGCTGACTTTATGGGTGGCAATGATTACACTCGATGGTCTTTGGGTGGAACCCACACAGAGAGTGAAAGAAAGGAGGCCATGGGCAAGAAATTCTTGACTCTTCCTGAAGGTCCTGACAGTTGGTAAATTGGAGAATGCTGATGTGCCCACCAGCTGTTAACAAGACGAGCTCCCACATGCAGCCATTTTTTTTTGAAGACTTCGGTTAGAAGTACCTGCATAAACATACCAGAAACTTTCACCCCTCAACCCATGTCATGCACCTCTACAGGATCCCTCATAAAGGCAAAAGGGAATTACCAAGTTAAAAGGAACAGAATTTCATTGGTGAACTCATAAATCATGAGAAGTTATGTGTGGCCACAATGCAGAAAAGGATGCAAAAGCCAAGGTTTGCCTTGCAAATGGATTGCATGAAACATCTTCCATGTGATAAGAAAAGCAAGAAAGAAAGGGTGGAAGAGAACAATTTTTTGCATTAAAATACCTGTAACAGCCACAGTGCTTAGGGGCTTTGTTTGGTGCCCCTTGGCAAAACCATAAAGCATAACCTCATAGCCAATGCCAGTAATAAGGCCTTTAAGCTTCAGTTGCCGCTGGGCTCCCGTAAGGAGGAACTCCTGTGGGTCCAGCAGCTTGCCAGAATCCACCACGACTACTAGAAAGTTGTCAAAGGCATTCTCCGATGCCATCCACGACACTGTGAACCCATAAGGGTGAATATCAGAGACAGTTAGGTTTTCCAGTGGGGGCATGGCCTCTAAAAGAAGGGAAGGTGCAAAAACACACAAAAAAAGAAGCGAAAAACATTGCAAATTAGAAAGCGTCACAGATTCCACCAAACATAAATCACATTTTTCCCCAAAGTACGGATTGAACAGAAGTGCATAGCCAGGACCACAGGACTAGGATTTTCAATGGAGCCTCCAGAAGCTGGATGCTCAATTCTTAATTTTCGTCAAGGGTGTCTCACAAGCTCCATTGAAATTCCTTCCAAGCACATTTCTTCTGTTACTCATGCACTGTAAGAGAGTTATAAGCAAAACTGTTTCAGAAATGCTATGCATAAAGCTTTCATTTCCTTCCACTTGTCTCCACCATCGGTGCTTTAGGGACAAGCCTCAGCTTTGTCATTCATAATTCCTGTATTTTGCTTCTTTACCTCTCTACTTCACATGAATATCTCCAGCTTTTCTTTTCAATGGTGGAGGGGTCAGAGATGCCAGAAGAACTGCCAGAAGCAGAACATTAATCAGTCAGGGTCATAGTCAGTGCAAGTACTGAATTTTTTTTTGCAGGGGATACGAGAGAAGCCAGAGTTTGCACTGGCTAAGGGCAGGGGCTAATGACTGCAAAACAGAGCAATAATCTGTCCAGAGCTTCACAGGCAGCTGCCAGTGTGGTATGATGACAACTTGAAGAAATTCCAGTGAGAGGTCTTTTTTTTTTTTTCACCCCAGCATGACATTTTGTCAGTTTAGAGGCTGTGGATCAACTCCTCAAAACTTTCCCACCAAGTCTTTGAAGAAAAAAAATAAGGCCCAGTTTTCACAAGAGAGTTTCTCAGTGTATTGCGCTCAGTCAAAGTCTGACAAGTCAAATAGGAAGATCCACTGGCTCTGCTAAGCCCTGGCCTTGATCCTGGATCCTGGGCATTGCTGGTATTTCTCTGTTGGACAAACCTTCCTTGCTTTGTTGGCTCAGGAGCTAACTCCTCTGATCTTGCAGTCACTCAAATTCCACTCACTTCAGAAAATACCTGTTAGTTAAACACAGAACTTTCTCTGGGAAAGGGTTTTGGGTTTGGTTTTGACATTTCACTTCTACTGAAATTGATGTTCTGTTAGAATTTGGCATAAAAATTCCCTCCCAAAGTTTTATAATTTAGAAGTCCTTATGTTTTCATTTTGGTGCCAGAGGTTCAGCTGAATTTACTCAATTTGAAGACATTTTTGCAGCTTACTTGCTTCTAACCCCTGAAGATTGCAGCTTCAACCCTGAAGATTCACAGATTCACATTTTGGTTTGGTCTCTGAGAGGGTAGGTAAACAAATTAAGAGCCCAAAATGCTGGAATTATTTTCCTGAGATAGGTGTTGAATGACACCAACACTCTAAGCCCAGCAGGCTTACGTGAACTGCTGGCACATCCTTCTGCTGTGCAGAGAGTGCCACGGGTTTACCTCGCTGTGGGAATCTTCCTTTCAAAACACCAATGTCCATAGTTTATTTTCAAAAAGGAGGCATCTGTGCTCTGGTGGACCAAAAGAGCAGGGGTTTTGGAAGCAGAGTTACTCACTTCTAACCATGTGACTAAATGTCATCAGGGGGCAGATCTGAACTGGTGCAAAACGCAACCATTTGCCTTAATGATCACGGACATCAACTTTCACAGCAACTGCCAGCCCAGATGCTGTGAGGGATGCTGCTGCTGCAGATGGTGCTCCCACTGCACGTTAAGGAAAAGAGGAGAAAAAGGAAAAGGCCTCAATTTCTCAATTAATCATATTTAGGGCACCCATATGTCTATGTGAGAAGCCCTAGTAACACATACTGGCCACGTAACACACAGAAGGTGCACTCTGGGGCATTTATTTGATCATGTAGGAAACGTGATGTACAGCCAACCCCAGTCAAAGTCTGGCCAAAATATTCAGATGTAAGGGTTTTGTTAAGGGGACATCACAGCACAGGAGGCATTCTAAAATCCAGTCCTCTCTGGATCTTTCAGATGCAACTACTGAGTATTAGGAAAATTTCTCCCTCAAACTTCAGGAGTTAAAAAAGTTTATTAGAATGGGAGAAAGACTCCAGAGGGCTTTTACCTCACTTTAAAATAGTACTCCTCCTAGAAATTTTTTTAAGGTCAATATGACTGGTCTGACCCATCCTTGCACTAAGTTTGCAAACAAAATCCTTGTTGCCAGACAAGATATTCAGTGCTGTAGAGAGGTTTTTTTTTTTTATCCATGCTGGAATAGATATTTTTGTAAGCCAATAAACAGACTCCAAATCTTTAAGCAGGTACCTGTCATGACAAAGGCAGTGAGGGGCTCTGTGTGAACACCTGCACTGGTGGTCCCCTTAATGTTAATATCATAGCCAGTGTAATCTAGCAGGCCTGAGATGTGAGCGCTGCGAGCACCTCCCGACACCGTGAGCTCCTGGGGTTCATGTGCTGCATAGGAATCTCTAATGTGTATAACAAACTTGGCAAAAGGCCCGTCTCTTGTGGTCCATGAGAGGTTGAAGCTGTCGGGGGTAACGTTTGTGAGTGTGAGCGTGCCCAGCTGTGGCTCAGCCTCTGAAGGAGAAAGGAACACAGGTGGAAAGACAGCATTACTCCGGAGGGGGCTGGTGGAAGTAGCAGTGGAGGTTTATAGATGCTTAAAGACAAGGCTGAACATTTTACCCTTGTTTTGCAGTGGTTGAAGAACAAAAAAAAGGAGCATTGCAAGAGCTATTTTGTAAGGTTTTGGAAAGAAGCCACTGAAATTAGTGCTGACTTTTAATTTTTTTTCATTCAATTCTTGCAAATATAGTCAATTTTCCTAATGAAATGTGGGCCTGATTTAAAGAAGCACCAGAAGCATACAGTCCTGTGGTAAAACCATAGACATTGCAGGAACTCTGCACTGGGAATTTGATGGGAATACAAACCTACAGCAATTCCAAAGTAGATATAGTAGGATTCCGCCAGGAATTAGATGAGTCCAAAACTGACATCCTTGAAATCCCAGTTCGGCTTCTGTTTCGTGTTTCTGTTGCCTTCAGTTGTAGATACTTTTTGTTTTGGACCTTGAATTTTATGAGGGGTTTCAATCCTAACAGTGATTATCTCAGCACTAATCTCAGGCCAAAACCTCCCTGGACTTCACAGATAAGGTGTTCCTCATCCTCTGATTAGGCACAATGAGAGAATACCTATAGAATGAACAAAAAACCTCACAACGCTGCTGTTGCTCTCCTTTCTGACTGTTCATTAGTCAGGGCCCTTCCTTAAGAAGCAAAGACTTTGCTTCTCTGCTAGAGGAAATTCAAAATCACCTCTCTTCCCTCCCAGGGGAGAAACTTGGCCTTCCAGCTACAGGAGGGCGAGAGCTCCATACCCATCCTGTTTTAAAGCTATTCAATTTAGCATAAAATCATTAAACATTCATTAGAGCACAGAGAGAGCACAAATACGACCCAGCAATCAGGTAGTCAGAGAATCCTGTGTCTGCCCTCAGGGCTGATTTTCTACTTTTTCTCTTGCCAGCTGAGTACAAACCAAGAACACCTTGGGAAATGCAGCCAGTGAGATACAGGAGAATAACTATGCAAGTTATTCATGCTGAGAGGAAAGCAAGAAAGATGAATCTCACTAACAAACAGAATAGTGAAAGAATGAAATCCTTTTCTTTACTAAAACATGAACTGCTGCAAGATGTTCCAACTTTTACTCCCATCCCTCATTGCAAGACTTTTAAATAATAGTCTACCTTCTTCTCTGGAATTGTCTAGGAACAGGTGAATCCAAGTGGCCCCAATTAAGGACACATGCTGTGGTCATGCTGTCATCTGATGACCATCCATGCCTTCATGGGTGACAGTGAAGATGTCACCATGTAAGCATGGTACTTCCAAACACAGGGGAGGAGATGAAGAAATATCCACAAAGCAAACAGGCTTGGGTGAAGAACCCAGTGAAACAGAGCATGGAGCCATCAGCCCTGCATGCAGGTCAGAGAGGACAAACTGATCCTTTCCAATCTCGTCCTGAAATGGGCACATTCCTTCACATGCCATTTGCATCCAGTCAGGCACATTCACATCACGACACCCATACTCCAAAGAACACTACATGCAAAACAAGTTGACATTATCTCTTAGGCAAGTCTTAGTGATCTCCTGCCATCCTGGAATCAGCATCACCACAGGAGAAGCTCTGACATCCAGTGAAACAAGACAGGTCTTAGAGACCTAAAGGCAGCAAAGCAAGTGACAGAGTGCTGGGCTGACAATCAAGAAAGGGTAAACTTGCGTTTTGAGCCCTGCTCTCCGCTAGGAACACATAAAAATGCTAGACAGAGAAGAACATCAGAACCAGCACAAGGTGACCAGACCGCTCCATGCAGTTTTGGTTGGCCATTTAGCATGCTGCATGAAACTCCCACAAGAGATGCAAATGTCTTGGAAGACGTTTGGTTTTAAGAATGAAGAACCAAAATGGCATGCAGGTGCCTTTCCAGGCTGATAAAGACATGAAGGACTCCCACCCACAACAAAGCAAGTGGGGATGGGATGAACAAGAACTTCATTCCAGATCAAGCGCAAAGATACTCTTTGAAAAATACTAACCATCTGGAGCAAGACAACTATATATACATAGAACTTGCAGAGAAGTGTGTATATATAAAGAAACCAACCACGGTTTACTACTGGTTCCCTTAATGCTGGGGGCACTTTTTCAGCCTTTTCCATTGTCTCAGATCTCTCATTTTCCAAGCACTCTCAAGCCCAGCTTATTTCAGCTTCCCCTCATAGTGATCTCCCTATAATTTACCAAAGGAATGATGATGAGTTGGAGCCATGTTTTAGAGCAGTTCAGTGGACAGCAAAGAAAGAAGGAAAAAAAGAAAACCTGGAAGGTGAAACAGTGAAATACCTGTGGTTGCCAGTGCTGTCAAGGTCTGACCACCTTGCCCATCAATTACACCATGGAGTTGGACAGTGTAATTAGTGGCATCTTTGAGGCTGGTGACTACATAGCGCCGGGAGGCCCCTGGCACTGTGTGCACCAGGGAGTCCAAAGGGAAGTCAGTGTTTCTGACTTCTAGAATAAAATGGTCAAAGGCATTGTCCTGCGCTTCCCACATGAGTGACATGCTGTCTGAGGTAGCATTTGATACAGTGAGTTTGCTAAGGAGAAGTTCCTCTACTATGGGAAGAAAAACAAATGGAAATGTATTGCAATTATTAAAACTCAAAGCAACAAAATAAGATAATATAGAAGTTTGAGTTCATATAAGCCACAGGTTGCAAAAATCATCTAGCCTTGTGTTTCTCCATGTTTTCCATACCACAGCCCCTGCATTCACCCTGCCTGTGTTACCCATGATTCATTGAGGATATTCACAATCTGCTGATGCTAGAAAATTCAACTCTGTATTATCTGATCACTGAAATTTAATATTCTATTTAATATCATTGACCACACTAATCTATTGCTATGACAACTTTTCCTAAGCTCATGTCAGCAGGCAAAATTTGGCACAGGTACTAACTGATCACAGCATGAGCTATTCTCTGCCTACTATGAGAATGCATCTTCTGCTTCTGTAGTCTAGTCCTCTTCTTCACTTGCATACTGTAATTGGCTAAAGCACATCAAACACTTGACTTCCCTGCCTTTTCTGGAAAAGCTGTCACCTGTAAAAGCTTGAGATGAACAATGTGCCAACACCTAAATGGCTACCTATTTTATTCACCAAAACCAAGTCAAGTGGACTCTTTCAATCTCTCATCCCATGTAGACTGCCTTCTGAAGCTTAATTCAAGCAATGCATCTGCCTTGTAGGAGTCTGCTATCACGGACTGAAATTTGCCTGAAATCTGTTTGGAGAATCAGGATAAAAACTGTATCTAGAAATCAGCTTATCTGAGAGAAATTGTGTCTCCTCTATGCTGTGTGACAGATGCAAACACATGTTGCAAGGCTAACAGAATGAAGCATCTCCCACTTTGTTCTTGGGAAATTTGTTTTTCTTCATCTGTATCAGAAGTTGCCCCGACCTTAATGTTTGAACAAGAGCAAGCTTATTATGTGAAATAAATTACATCACAATATGACTGACAGACTTTGCTGAATGTGGTGATGGTTTAACTTTCACAGTTCAAAACATCTCCAGCAGGTCTTCCTTAGAACATGTCAAACAATGAGGTAGAGGATTTAGTAATGGGTAGACTGATGGGGTAGCTCAGGGCAGGGCAAGGGGCACAACCTGTAAGGAAGAGTTAGAAGAGAGTTAGCATTGAGGTAGGTTTTCTATACCTGTTGTAGCTGCAGCACTTATTGCCTGTGTGCGGAAACCATGAGAGATCCCATAGAGGTAGACAATAAAATCAGTGCTGGGGGAAAGCCCTGAGATATGAGCAGTTCTTGAATTGCCTGAGATGTTGAACTCCATGGGCTCCAGCAACCTGTTAGAATCAATAATTTCAATAGTAAAGACGTCGAAGTCCCCATAGGTGCTTGTCCAAGAAAGGTTGAAGCTTTCAGGAGTAATGTCGGAAACGGTTAGCTCACCAACTTCTGGGTGCACTCCTGAGGAAGGAAACAACATTGGTCAAAAGGAGACAGTCCCATACTTCCTCCTGCTCAGAAGTGCCGTGCCTTTCTTTGCTCATACTAGCAGCACTCCAAGCTGCCGTTGGAGAAAAGTGTTTGGGTAAAAGCTTGCTACAAGCAGACAGGTACTATGGGGAATAAATCAAATGAAAGCATCTCTAAATGTTAAATAAGAAAAAAAGAAGGAAAAAAAAAATAAAAACAAGCTTTAAAGCTATGGCTATTTCCTTTTACCTCCAGGAGCAGCCATGTGTCTTTGAGGTCTGAGCATGAAAGCAGATGCAAAAGAACTTTTCTGAATTCCCCCAGGACATTTGGAAAAGTCTGCTTCCAATTTTAGGAGAAGCTAAAACTAGAGCTATTTCCTTATCCAAAAGAACAGGTTGTGGGTTTTTTTGCTCTTCCACTTTCCCTTTCAGCTTAAGCCTGTAAAAGCTGGCATGTAACTTTGGAGCCGTAGCCAAAACGCAAAGCAGTGATAGCTGCCTGGGGGTTTCTTCCTGTATGTAGACATCCCTGACGCGCTACAGGAAGGCTCAGTTGGAAGTCCCCAGAAGGGAAAATTTTAAAAAGTCAGGCACTGAGCACGACCCAGAAAGGGAAGGGGAAACCTCAGCAGGGCATCTTCTGCTGCTTTCATTAAGTTAGTAAAAGGAGAGCACATTGCATACTTGGGCAGGACACACATGATGTCTATTTTCTTGTTTGTCCCCGTACAGCTTCCTTTGTCCAGCCACATTTGTCTGTTTTCAATGGGCAATCTGCTACCAGCTCACCCTCTGCAAGCACAGGACTTCTAGCCTGCAGTGGGACACAGCCCAAAGCAAGTGCCTTGTGCCAGACACATTTCTGCCTAAGCCAGGCTGCTTAAAGCATTATTGAAACAAGCAAGCTCTGTTGTGGTTACTGTTTTAATTCTGTTTAGTGCTTATGTGTACTTTTATTCCCTTCTGTGTTGGGCAATATGTGCTTGGGGAAATCAATTATGAGCAAGCTCTGGCCATCTCACAGTCACAGGAGGTTGCAAAGGTCTGTAAGGAAGCCCAGAGGCAGCAGATATTGTCTACAAGAAATTATCTGAAGGAAGAGCCACTGGTGCCCCTTTATTGCCAATTAATTCACACTCTGTTTATTAATAATGATCATAACACCTGGAAGAGTCAATGAGCCAGGATAGACATAAGTATATATTTACTTCTCACAGTCAAAGCTCATCATAAGCTCTCTCATTTTAAAGTCTAGTCTGTCACAGGATCAGCCAGAAAATTATTTTTGTGGCTCTTGATTAGTTTCATGCACCCTTCTGATAACGTGGGGCTTATTTCCCTTCTTTCAGGTCAGTTTTATGCCAGGGTAGTTCTGCTGAATTTGGTCTTCTTGCATTATATCTTTCTCAGACCAATCAGACTGTTTAACAACCTTCTGTGGCTTGGTATATGATACTACCCTTGGTAGGAATTCACTTGTGTTCTTTTCTATATGAGAACATATAGAAGATGTCTCTCTTTGCCGTTGAGACAGATGCACACACTGAGTTTGTATTTACACAAAAGCTGGGGCACAATTTCAGAGGTAGCTTCTGAAGGGTAAAAAAGTAAACGTACTCTCGGTCTTTGATTATCTGAGCCATAAAACACAGGTTTTTATAATGTTACAAGGCAACCTGGGCTTTCCCGAGCATGTACAACAGCCAGCTGGGTTTTTCTGTTAGTGTCAACCAGCAGAAAAGTGAGTAAAGGGAACAAAACAAGCCATTCTGAGGTGGGGGGAAAAAAGCATTCCTAAAAGCCAAGGGCTCCATGGGGGCACTGACACTCTTATTGGAAAGTCTGTTCATGAGACATTTCCATGCCAGAGATGTTCAGCCAAGCTTTAATGAGTTCAGCGCACCCCATGCAAAGCCATCCAAGTGAGCAAGCTTTGCCGAGCCGTCGCAACAGCTCTGGCTCGCATCCTTGTCTGCAAAGAAAGGGAGCCAGGAGACTGGATGAGTGACTTGAAAAGATACCTGTCACGCTTTCAACAGAAAGGGGTTTGGTCCTGTAGCCTTGAATCACACCGTGAAGTGTGATGTTATAAGGTGTGTTGGCCTTGAGGCCTGTAACATTCACAAAGCGCAGTCCGCCTGGGACTGTGATATTCCAGGTTTCTTCGGGATTGTCAGACTCCTGCACCTGAACGATAAATTTCTCATAGGCCCCATCGGCTGCTGTCCAGGTGAGCTGGAAACCATCCCAGCCAGTCTCTGATACTGATAATTTTCCAAGCTCAGGTTCCTCCTCTGAATAAGGACAGAAAGTCAATCAGTTACTCAGATTACAAACTAGTGGTGATGAGGTATTACTTAATGATGTTCCATCTTAAAGAATTTCATTCATAATCAGTGACACGGAGATGCACCCACACACACATTTACATTCTCAGCTGCCTCAGATAACTTGTCAAGTCTCTTCACAGACATTGGAAAACAGAACAGCAAGAACTGTAATAATAATAAATAACCACATTAATACTAAAAGGCTGCTTACAGAAAGCAGCTTATAGACCATCTTACAGATGCAAGTGTTTTGCCAACATTAATTATAACTCCCTACAAGACAAGTAAGTATTACTACACCTGCTTTACTGCACTATTAACAACTCGGTGTTTGCCATTGTGAAGTTTCTGTGAATACTGCAAAAGTGCCTGTTGTAAGGGTAGGAAAACACTGAGTTTAGAGTAGCTGGGATTCAGATGTTTATGCGTTTACTTGTGCCACATGAAGTATTCTATTTATTCTTCCAAATTATTTCTAATCTAAAACAATAAAGAAGCATGTCTGCATGTCTTCCGTTTAATGGATCTGTCTTCCTTATATTGCATTATTCTGTCCACAAAACCGTCCTGGGGGCAGACAAGCTTGGATTTTTAGAGTTACTGATATTAATATTAATCTCAAACTGAAATCTTCTTTCACAGACTGCGTTCTCATAAGCCATCACCAGCGTGGCCAAGGAAGTGGGAACCATCAGAGCTAACTCTCCAATGTTGTTAAATCTGAAAGTTTTGGCCATTTCCTCAGCAAGAACAGAAAGTCCTCTGTTATAGAGGAAATAATACAACTGATTCCTTAAAATTAGCAGTCATATGGGAAAACGACAATGTAATGCCTGTTTTTTTCTACATGGAAAATCTTGCTATGTGATCTATCGTCGGCCTGTGAACTGCAATGACTTCCTAGCGCTTTTTTTATTTACTTACATTGTCGATACATAAGCATTGTAACAAGAACAGAGTCTAGCTGAATAACGCCAATCTGCACGACTAAGAATTTATAAGACACGATGTAGAAGGGCAATTTATCTGATCTATCACTTGTAAACTTCAGCTTTAAGCTTTATGCATATTTTCAGGCAGACGATAAAGGGGCCCTGGAATAAATGAACATTAGGCTCTGCAATATTGCTCATATAAATTCCCCCCTGTAAAAACAGAATGCTTATTGTATGACTACTGCATAGCCTTATACAGGTAGCTGGGGCTGTATTTTCAGATGTTGAGCACTCAGAGATCACAGCCAAATATCTTCAGTGAGATTCAGTAGTGTATAGTAAATTGCTACTACTCAGGAACACCTAAGTTTTGATGAGCTTTTCCCATCCTGTTAGAAAGAAAGCGGTTGTTCATGAAATGACACGATGATGTTCAACAAAAAAAAAAAAAGCATGAATCCAGAGCTGTTCTGCTTTATCAGGAGCAGAAATGAGACACATCGAGGCAAAATATGAACCCTGTCAAAATAGCACTGTTTAGCTGAAAAAGAGAAAGCAGGACAGAAAAGGAACTGGTTATATCAGAAATAATGATCATTTGGTGGCAACACAAACAAATAAAAAAAACACATTTCCTTAAAATAAAAATGAAACTAAACCAAAAGTTACAGCAAGGTAAAATCTTTCAAGTAAAAGCTTGATTATAGTAAGTAATGTAGTAATTATTACAGCTTGAAAACAATTCAGATTTCTCTGAAGAGTTCTCAGTTTCATTTGCCTCCAAGATGCAGAGTCCCTTTTCCTCCGTTTGTTTCTCATGCATGTCTGAAATCGAAGCTCACACAACTCCATCATGCTGTCTGGGGACCAGGAGATTCTCATACAAAATCATGCACCAGCTTGGACTGCTGAAGACCTCCAAAAGCCTCATCCATCAAGCATCCAACATATATGACATAAAAATGACAATGTCACAGCAAATGATATCAAGGGATGATGTTTCTTACTTAAAAAAAAAAAAAGAGAACAAAACATTGAGAGATAAGACTGCTCTAGCCTTGTAGTACATGTGAAATAATTTCCGTGTTTCTGTGCAAATATTTTAAGCCACGTTGTGAATTTGATTTTGGGTGACGGACAGGTACAGTCATTAGCCTCCAGCAAGGTTCTCCAGATCTGAACTTACACACCGGTACTTTGATCGCTGCTGAACTGAGCACTGTGGCTATAGGACTATTTCCTCATGAAATTCATGTAACAAGGATAAGAAGTGGAAGCTTTCAGAAAGGTATACTCCCAATGTGTTACAATCTTTTTTTTTCTCTGACATCACCACTTCCATGCCAATGCTGCAAACTGCAGCCTCCTTGTGATCTTTCTTGTGTTTGAGCCACAATCCAGATAAATACCTGTAGCATCTTGCTATTTTTACATGCCTTGTAAATAGCAGATGCATCAGTGTCTCTCTTTGCATGCAATTTGAAAAGAGAGAAATGATGCTACATCACCTTAGAAGCTGCATGGGATTTTGTCCATGCTGCACCGCTCCAGGCTTTCATTCATAGCAGTAAGTTTTATCCCATGCAAAAGAAAGAAAGAAAGAAAAAAAAAAAAAACTATGAAGAAAGGCATCACTCTCAAAGCCTAGCACTTCTGCAGTGGGACAGCAGTTCTGTATTTCAAAGCAGGAAAGGAACATATGGCTAATGAATCCATAGAAAATACCTGTAGCAGCTAGGGCTTCCAGGGACCAAGAGAGCTGACCTTGAGTGCTTCCATGGAGGTTAATCTGGTATTGTGTGCCAGCTGTGAGATTGGTAATCTCTGTTTCTCGATGGTTTCCCGGCAAATAGATTTCCTGTGTTCTGTTTAAACCGGACAGGTCTTTCAGAGTGATAAAGAACTGATCAAATACCTCATCCTGTGCTGCCCAAGACAGGATGAAACTACTGAAAGTCCTGTGTGTTACATTAAGGTCATGAAGAGCACCAGTGGCTTCTGAGATGGGAAGGTCAGTGGGCACCAAAAGCAGAGCACGAGAATCAGTGCTGCGGCTTTTTAAATAACTTAGCTCTGTAGGTGCGGGACTGGTAGGATTAAATGACGTCTCATTGTTTGATTCTCCAGGTGGTGTGACTAGATGTGCTAAATAGAGGTAAATTACAAGTTAAAATGTCCTGATAATAAACCCCCAAACGTACCAGAAGATAGCTAACATCTGCTACAAAACAGTTTGTGTGCTTAGCACTCAAGATTTTTAAGAACAGAGAGAACAGATGGGTACTTCTCTTTTGGAGACTGAATCCAGGCCACAGGCAAAGGTAGCATCACCAAGCACAACGTGGTTCTCACACAACCACACTAACTAGCAGATCCAGAGCAAGAACTATTAAAGACAGAGATGAGCCGAAACATTTCCAGCAGAGAAATGGGCGCATCCTCAGTTGAGGTAAATCAGTACACTTTGACTACCGCCAAAGAACTTTGCTAATTTACATCGGTGAGGATATGAACCCTAAGCCTCTCAAACATGCCTTTTATCTTTACTACACAAGGTCAGTTATTGCTTCCGATACAAGCCACAACTGGAATGCATGCCAGATATCGCAAGCCCATCCGAATTCAGACTGAGAAATCAACCACAGCAAAAGCATGCTAAATCTCATCCTATCTAATCAAAAACAGGCTTGGAGGAGTTATCCATCTGGATACATGCAGAATTTTCAAAAAAGGCAGGGGAGAACACACATTCTTACCTAAAAACCAAGACAGAAGTCAAGCAATCTTTCTTTAAAGAGATCCAAAGGAACGGGAGGGAAAAAGACTTGGCCTTCAACATGCTGAATGATCTGTGAACATATCTTGCAGTACAGTCAGATTCTGAAAATCTGAGAGAATTGTGGAGATCACAGAGAATGTGTTTCTGATCACAGCTGCAAGGCAACAGGCAGGTGATTTTTCTGACATGCAGAATTATCTCCTCATTAGTGGAAAACCACATCATTTCACACCTCAGCAACCACCTTGCTTTCATGCTCCAGTTGCATTCAATTAAGAGAGAGCAAGTCATCTACCACCATCAATCAGATTAGCACAAATTTGTACTCAGGATTCAGTATCTGTCTCCAAATTCACACATGTATCAGAAAGAAAGAGTTTTCAGAGAAGAAAGATCAATTTAAAATGTTTTCAAATAAATGCAGAAATGTTATCTTGAAAATGTACTCTCAGGATCAATACAAATGTAAAAACACAGTTCCCTGCTCACCTCCAGGAAGGAGAGAAGCCTATAAGGCAAGCAGCTATTTATATTTACATATATCATGGATATTCTTGACTTGGGTAAGGGCCCTCCTTAAATCACCCCAGCATGAGCTGAACCAGGCCCTACATGTGATGCAACCTGTAGACAGCCGTGCTGCCATCCCACCAGCATACTTGCAATGGTAACCTCTAGCATAATTCCCTCGTTCTCTGTAAATGGACTGTCAGAACTATCTAACTGCACCAGGGTTACTGAGCTCACGTAAGAAAGCAGGAAGACATGCAGGATGGAACCGTTAGCCGCCTGCGACAATCAGCTGCCTGTGCACAATCAGAGGCAACCAGCTCTTTCCCGTTCTGGGAACAGGCAAAAAACTATGGCATCAAGCAAGTGCGCTGGTACTTGTTCAGCCTTGAGGTTCTCTGCTTAACATGCATAGTGGTAGCTGAGCTTTACTGTGAGTATTTCTGCAGCAGACGTACACAGATAGAGTGAACAGACCAGTGGGGAGGAAAAGGGCAGCAGTACATTATACATGTGCCGCTCCATGCTGTGAATGGTCCCACTGGGAAACTGCCATGCACCCTGAATCGGAAACTAGGACAAAACATCAAAAAATGCAAGAGAAAAAGAAAAAAATAAGGCTGGCATTACATTGCTGATATACCAAGGGTCCCTGAGAAAATCCTGTGTAATATTAGTCAAAATTGCCTTCTCATTATCCCTCATTTTATTTGACCACCGACTGACATTTCTCCCAGATTCCTGTCAGTTATATTATAACCACACAAGGACTTGTTTTCTCTAATCTAAATGGAAAATACAGCAACAGCTCAACTGCATTATACAAAAACTGAGGGAGCAATCACCTAACTGGCTTTTCAATTGAGAATTTTGCTGTCATAAGTGGGTTAATTTTATTGTGCCAACTTTGACAACTGCATGGGAGATTGCCATGTACACATCGTCTCATGAAGCATAGTAATTATATATAGTTACATTACCTCAGATTTTTTTCAGACCTAATTCTGAATATTATCTTACGTTTAATGACTTGACTCCACAAAAGAATTTGTGGATGAGAAAGAGTAGTCTACCCTCTACACACACTTATAAACAATGGTCTCCTGGGGTGCATTAAGAAGAGTGTGGCCAGCAGGGCGAGGGAGGATCTCCTCCCCCTCTGCTCTGCCCTAGTGAGGCCCCATCTGCAGTGCTGTGTCCAGTTCTGGGCTCCCCAGTTCAAGAAAGATGAGGAGCTACTGGAGAGAGTCCAGTGGAGGG
>Ga0065711_1000818_pt1 | contig 64483 bp, 28 predicted proteins | sample Hoacrofraction12_FD_59098 | JGI IMG/M metagenome (GOLD analysis project Ga0065711, IMG submission 59098) | Hoatzin crop microbial communities from Cojedes, Venezuela - Epithelial fraction 12 v2 (version 2) | ecosystem: Host-associated > Birds > Digestive system > Esophagus > Crop | place... | reverse complement strand
AGGGAGGTTGTGGAGTCTCCTTCTCTGGAGATATTCAAGACCCGCCTGGACGGGGTCCTGTGCGGCCTGCTGTAGGTGACCCTGCTTCGGCAGGGAGGTTGGACTAGATGACCCACAGAGGTCCCTTCCAACCCCTACTATTCTGTGATTTTGTGATTCTGTGATTGGGGGATGTATTGGGAAACGCAACCAGAATATTATCTCTTGTACTCCTATTGCCTCTCCCTACCACAGAACAACGCACCAGAGAACATGCTGGATTTTGCATTTAGGAAGCACTAGTCAGGTCTTTGAAGAATGGAAGAAAATGTTCAGACATATTCAGGAGCCTGGTGATTTCCAGGTTGCATTTACGACAATAATACAACCTGCTGAAAGCATGGAGTTCTGAGCACTGCTGAAGAGGTCGCTGCTGAGCTCAGTCAGTGACTTAACACAGAAGAAGCAGCAGGAAACACAGGCAAGCTTTGTCAGGATTTCTACAAGGCTCATCTGAGGCCTTATTTTCCTGGAAGAGTAAATACTATTAGCATATGAAATAACCCAGGAATTAATGTGTGAGGGCACAAGTGAAGAAGTAGAGAAAGAAGAAAATATTTAACCACCTTTCAAATACCTTCTTTTTCAAGCTCACCCACAGTTCCACCAGTTCCTCTTTAGGCTCAATTTAATAAAGCAGATGTGGCTCAGTATAAAACATATTTATGGGTTTTCTTAAACATCCACACATTCACAAGGACTTCATTCTCTTCAGCAGTTATACCCTGCCTGAGCTAATTTACTGTGCCCCCCGTGTCCCTTACTGTGTGACGTCTTCCACAATAGCTGCCGCACCCTGCTGTGCAGTCCATTCACCCCATTTGCTGGTGAAAGCCCACAGGAAAGCTGGCCAGAAATACTTTGCTCACTTAGTGCCATGAAACTGGTCTGGACGAGGCTGTAATGCAGCAGACCTTTGACACTGGTGGATTAAGGCAGTTTGGCTGTGTATCATTTTGTGCTTATTTATAAACTCCCATAGAAGTTAAAGATCTTTCATCAGGTGTTGCCCACTTGACTGCTCTCTTTCCTCAAGACTGCTCTTTAGAATTTTTTTTCTTCCCCTTGGGAAGAATAATAAAACCCACTGTGGAATTATTAGTAAAATTAAGGTTTTACATCTGAAAATTAAGGTTTATAAGAAAAACGTAGCAGTGTTCACCCATTGAGGAAAAGCATAAAATCAAAAGGAGCTCTGAGGATGGGACACAGCTGCAACAGGCATGCTAGGAATCCACTAACACAGCAACTCCCTGCAACATACCATAGAGGATGGAGCAGAGTGGAGATTCCGTGGCCCTCTTCCGTGATGATAAAGTGGGAAGAGATGGTTCTCTAGAACTGATAAGCAGCTCCTCTGGCCCCCTGAGCTAACAGGTTTTCGAAACCTTGCCAAAGTGCTATCCTCTCATGAACTTTGCTCGTTTTAATATCATTTTAATACAAAAACACACCTCCATCCAGAAGGCTACTCGCCTCCAAGGTGCGACCACTCCTCTTCGAGTCTGCGCCCTCAATTTTTTGTAAACTATACCTTTAAACGTGAAGCGAGAGAATTTTACACCAATCATGATAAAAGGTATGTATGACTACAGTCACTCAAACTCCCCCTTAAATGTAGAGAGGATATAAAAATAGTCAGGGAAATAGGGGATTTTCGGAGAAGAAGATCTTTGGAGGAAAAGAAGATAACACTGTGAGCAAGTCAAGGGAAACTTCACCTCAGACTGCCTCCGACAACCGGGACCGGCCGACAGACTGAGCCTTGCTTCTCCCCCCCTTGGGACGCCTTGGGTGAGACTTAAACTAAGCACTTTTCTCGGGAATACTTACTCCCTAAAGTTTATAGCCGGGCTGTATTATTTATAACCTTTTCACGCGTTTTATATTTGCACGTGCTTTCTTGCAGACAGTCACTATCACCGGCAATTCAAAAAACCTATATACCTGTTGCGCAAATAAAACTGCACTGTTTAAGCAGCCAGTTGTCACAGTTGCTCACTGAACGCAACCAAATGCGGCCGTGCTAGTTCATGCGCATGACTGGACTGAAGGTGCAGACTGCTACTAGTGTATCCAGAATCGTGGCAGTTTAATATACATATTAAACTTGACTGGACTTGTACTGGGAAATTGGATATCACTCAGAATTTAAACCTAGCCACACCTAGCCTCTCACTCCGCTGAAGAGAGTTAGAATGCAAGGGGGTTTATTTTCTGCCAAATTAATGCAACACCCACGATGTTTCCTGATGAGTGGGATTTCTGTGAATATTTGTCACATTTCAACTGGTCATTGTTTCTAGTAGCTTGATCAAAGAGATTGTAAATTTATCTCCACATAACACCAACTTTAAGAATGGGGCCCATCTCTTGTCCTTTAATTGTATTAAAGAACGCTTTAAGAGTTGTAGCTGGGGAATATTTTTTTGTAATTAAAATTTTATTAAGATGGGTATAAAATTGGGTCCAGACAAATTTGCCTGTCCACAGCAGTGCTGAGTTTTTGTGGGTTGGCTTAAGTCCTCTGCAAAGCTATAAGCTAAAGTTATAAATGGCCTAAGGCACACACAAAAAGATGTAGGTAGATGTGATACACAAAGCATGCCAGGTCAGATACAATAGGCTATTTTCTTGTGGTAGGAACATCCACAAAGGTTAATGTTACTACCTCCACGTTCATAGGTGTATAGACATAACAGCAAATGTTGAGAAAGAAGAGTTTTAAAAGCTTGAAGATGAGGCTGAAATTGTGCTTCCCGGAATTCACCGTACCGGCTTTATGTTGTGCCAATGACATCACTGATTTTATGAAAGCAGAAAGGACCATTGAACACTGAAAGTTCCTAAAACTTCCAAATTAACGTATGCTGGTTTGGTGGTAAAATAAAAAAGAGAATTCATGTTGACAGCCAACACTGTATCCTAATTGCTGAACATTATTTCTAGAAATTTTCCAAATAAATCCAGAACGTGGTGGGGTTTTGGTGCATTAAAAAGCAGTCAGTCAGTTACGCATTAATCCAGGACAGTTTGCTATTGCTTTTTCAGCTTGTCTTATTTTTCTTTTACTGCTAATTTTTGAGCTTAGACAGCTTATTATTCCTTTCAATTTTACTTGGATTTCTAAACCAGAATACATGGAATATCTGTTTGAAAAGGCAATACTCAATATCAAATTATGCCCATGTGGATTATGAATCTTTCTATACCTGAGAGGTGTTTGACCTGAACTGATTTTGTTTTGCATTCCTGTACAGTTCCATTCTCTGGGTCTCTGATGCCTCTCTCCGTGTCAGGTTTCTGCTATATTTTAGACATACAAGAAAATACAAAGACAAAAGAGTCGTTTTCCACAGGATAACTACAGTCATTAGAATTTTACAAAGCTAAGAATTAATTATGTATATCAGAATGATCATGTTTTCGGATGGGCGAAGTATTTAAAACTCCCCGATGCCTGAGCACACTTGTGCACTGAGTAAAATCTAAATAAGTTAATTTAAAGCACTAGAGAGAGGCCAAAGGTTTATTATTAGTTCCCTCAGCACTCCAACTAAATGTTATGAAGCATGCACCTCTTACAGAGCATTTTATTACATTCTTTTTATTACTCTTTGGGGGAAAATGTGATCAGTCTAAATGTACTACTTATCACATTTGGTAAAGAGCTCTAAAAACAAAGGTGTGCAGTTGCTGGATGATGTGTTCCAGAATTCACTGCAGCAGAAACTCGTCATACTTACCCTTAATTTTTCATGTTGCTGTACCGAGGAAATGAAATCCTGACTTCAATATTATTAAAATTAGAATTCTGATTGTAGATTCTATTTTTTCCATATTTACACATTTTCAACATGTTTTAATATATCATTAAAGGTATAGTACTAAGTTACATTTTTGTTGTTGTTGCTGTTACTATTAGGCAAGTTAGCTTTCACTGGACGTGTTACTTTCTAAAGACATAAATGATACCACTTTTATGGTAGCTTGGTTTCTGAAATTCTCTCCTTACCTTAGTTCAACAGAAAAGAAATTCATAAACCTTGTGGATATGCTACAAATTCTCTCTCTTAGAAGATGCAAAGGACAGAAGTCTTTGAATCAAGCAGGTGAGTCAGATGGTTTGAATGCTAAATGTGTATAGCATTCATTATTGTTAATTTAGAGTTATTATCTTTAAGTAGATGGTTCTGGTGGAGCAGCTATTTGGGCTTTTTTGAACTTTTCTATAGCTGTATTTTAATCTACCTGGGGCAAGTGGTAAATACTTAAAAAAAGCATAATGAAGAGGAACTGGCCAGGCCAAGAGATTTGGATTATTCTAAATGTGGAAAATGGATTGGTAGTGACCCAGATTTTTCATCATCTGTGGGCTCTTTCATGGGCTGTATAAAGCCAGTTGGCTCTCTCTGTCTTCTGCACATCCCAGAACCATAGCTGGCACCAAATCATATTGTTTTTGTTGGAGAAGAACAGGTCTGAACACCGAGCAATCAGAAGTGCAGCATGTGGAGCAACCCTGGGAAGGCTGTGCTAAGCATGTCTCTGCAAGGCTCTTCCTTTCAGCTCCATGTTGTACTGCTTTATGGTTTTTTGTTGCCCCTATCACATCTGTCTGACTCATTTAAGATTATAAATTCCTTGAAGCAGGAATCTGTTCCAATTATAAAGTGCAAAGCACTCTATAAATTTAAGCATGTACTATGAAAAGTAACCGTACTCATCACTAGTTACACTTTCTGGTTTAGTTCAAAGCAGGGGAATAAAAAGACAGGAACTTCCAACAGATCAGCTGAAATAAACATATTCAGTCCTTCCTCCTGTGTTACTCCATGTCACCTAAAGGACAATAAGCACAATTCGCTTGCCAGGCGGCCAGAAGGAAAAAAAGCAGACAAGTGGCTCACAGTCATGGGATCATCATGGGGATCATCATGATATCTGGAGGCTCTGTGTAAGTATCAGAAAGTAAAGATTAGGGACAGGTGAGCTGTTATAACACAGCTGTTAAGAAGTACGCCTGAGCCAGCCTGGCTGCTGCCTTGAGGTTCCTTTCTAGTCATGAAGCAACTCTGCTACCATCCTACACCTCAGGAAAATGTCCTTTAATCCCCATGAAAATGCATTTGACCAGACCTGTGGATGAAGAGTAAAAAGAAACTGGCCTACAATGCAGTATAAGACATGCTAGGTCAAGGGCGCTGTATGGGAGACTGCATCAGTTGAAGGAAGCTCAACTTGTTCTGCTTTTTTGTAATGAACAGATTTTAAATGCCATGCGATACTTTGAGTGTAAGAATGATGATGTGCAAGTTACACAAGTGAAGAAAATAGCTGAAGCATGAGCTATATTTTGAAACTAGAGAAAAATAATGAAAGAAAATAGGAATTACCAAGTTCCCATATTGATCATTGTGTTCAAGTAGAACAGTATACTTAGTGTTACAACAGATCCCTGCTGTTATCTCCGTCTGTCTGAGAGAGAACATGGGCAGTGTGGTGCATGGAATTTATCTTAGTGGGAGACAAGACAACTACGAGAAATAAATCACAAGACTAGGAGATTGCTTCATAGGAAAAACAGTCTTTTTACTACAAGATTCTATGACAATCTTTGGTTAATAATAGACAGACTGTATTTAGCTTCGTCAACATCTTCATGACACACAGGCATGTCTACTTCAGAATCCAAACTAACCATGGCTGTTCCCTTAGAATGCAGCTCAGACTGTCTGTGCCGTAATATACCTTCTCCTGTTCATTCTCCCAAGACATGCTTGCCACAGCGTTCTTGTTCTTTTCATTCACTTCCATCTGATGGCATCACAGTTGTACCTTCATGGTCCTGTTCTTTTCACGACAAGTTATTTGCTATAATAGCTGCCTACAGAATTCTGTGTCTTTGCTATTGCATCTAGGAGGCAGCTGCAGTTCTATAGGGGTGCTGCATACTGTCTTCAGTGCAGAGAAAAAGATTATTGCCGGTGCTTGAACAGTCTAAATAGCAGTTAGAAAGACACTGCCCCAAAGGATGGCAGTGACAGGGAAAAGTTGCATAGACAGGGGTTTACCTGTTAATGTCAGAGGCAAACTTGGCTCTTAACGTATATGCTCCACAGGTAGTTCAGTCTGACAAGGCTACAGGTGGGGAGAGCTTAGCTGAGAGTGGCAGGGAAGCATTACTATCTGTGATTAGCGTCTGCTCTACTCTAACAAGGTGAGGAGAGCTGTGAAACAGCAGTGTGGAGTTAAAGCTGTTTATTACTCTACAAAATATATGCCTACCAGCAGAGAAAATGAGAAGCAGATGCGAAAAATTATTTTCCCATCAAGAACTCAGGAAAGCTGTAACTAAATCACACAGTGGTTTTAAATTCTCAGAGACTGTCTTATTTAATAGAGAATGGTTCTAGTAAAAGTTGTGGAAGGAAGCTTTAGGAAACAGAAGCCTGTAGAGATGACAGCCTAGATTTGTCCAGGTTTTTTGTATTTTTTTTCACCAGGACAAACAGGTTAGCATAAATGATTCCTTTATCATATTGTAAATATTAAGGACCTAATCTTTGAAAGCAGGAAGAAATTCATACCAGCCTCAGGGCACCAAGTGTACAGTACCAGAGAGAGGCAGAAAAAAGCCCGAAGGTTAGGTTTCAGTGACAGTAATGCGACAGCTTCTAAGTGTTTCAAAGGGGCTAGGAATGGCCTGTCATCTTAATCTGGATTTTTAAAGTGTTTGCTGTCCACCTCCCCTGGTACATGGTGCTGTTGCTGCACCATGGATAGCAAGCCAAAAGCTTCGAGTGTACCCTGCAAGCAAAGACTTGCAAGAACAGGTGCACTTCTTAGAAAATGAGGTCTAAATATCAACTGGCACATCCAAGACCTTCCAACACTAAAGGTCATTAGGGATATGATAAATGCTACACTTCAAGCCTTTCTTTAACTTAAAGCTACTTTTCTCCCTTCATAGATGAGAAAGAAAGACCTGTACTTCAGAAAGATTTCTGGTTTACTGAAAGGGGACAGGATGAGGGTTGGATGTGGCTACTTACTAAACATGAGATAATAGCATTTTGCTGCAGATCTGATTAGGACTGTAAAGACACTGGCAAACTGAGTGGCTTAATGTGATTTCCCAGTATGAAAACGTAAGGTGGTCCTATGATTTAGGGCCAGCATTTCTGGTGTCCTGATTTAGTTTTTTTGTATTATTTTCCTTTCTGCCTTTTCCTTGACATAGTTGGATAAGAAGAAAACCACAAACACTAACACTCAGTTAAATTCCATGTCTTTTGTATCATGGAACTTAAATTAAGAAAAAAGAGCAAAATACAGAAAACCTTCATAAGGGTAAAAGTTTATCCTCTTAAATCCTCTCCATGGAGAAACTGTGTTGAGTCATCTTCATTATGGCACAACAGAACATTACTTCAGACCTAAAATGATTAGTGTTATGAGTCAGTTCATCAATTGTTTTAGATGTAAAGTCATGTTCCAGCATTGTCATGCAGTGCAGTAGGCTTAACTAGCTGGGGAACTGGGCAGAGTGATTAGACAAGGAGGGAAATGTATCACTCATGGACATTTCTTCTGAAAAAGAACAAATACCAGAGCCATTAGATTCCCAGATTCTTCGTATCATACCTAAACATTACAGATCAGTTAAACACCTCTCTCTCTGTCTCTGTGTCTCGTGTGAAATGGTCTTCTGCCTACAAGCAGGACACAGGATCAGAAAGAAAGGTACAGTTCCCACCAATATCAAAGTATATATTTCCACTTGCTGCCTCAAATAAACCCTCTGGCATTCTTCAAAAATAAGTCTTGGGGAATAACAAGATTCTAAGCAATAAGAGACAGTATACAGCACCTTGTCACTGATACATACCTGTGCCCAGCAAACTTTGTCTGGTAGGGTAATTGAGGGTTACAAACCCATGATTAAGGGCAGCTAATTTTGAAGCACAGTTTAGACTCTTTATAGCTATTAAGCCCTGAACAAAGCCTAATTTGAAAGAGTGCTCCAAGTCAGGAAAAGAGTTCTTGGTGTCATTGCCCTTGAAAATGTGGCCTTTTTATTTAAAAAAACACATTGAAATCTGACCATAGTATATTTCCTCAAGTGCAGAAGAGCTATCAAATTGCTCATCAAATTTTTTATAGCTATTTCGAACATTTCAGGATATTTTACCAAAACCATAAATTTGCCAAGAACCCTTCTTTAAGAGAGGAGCAATGAAATGGGTCTTTCCTAAAGAGCTTGCTACCACATATTTGAGGCAACGTTAACCACAAATAATCAAATCATGTAAGAAAGAACACTGTGTGCAAGGGGATAACATAAAGGGAAATATTGAAAGATATGAGTTCCCAAATAATCTGCATGTATCTACTAATAGAACAAAGTCAGGTAGCCTTATGATGAAGTATTTCAGTTTCTACCTTTAAAATAATGCATTTCTTCAAGGTAAACTACACAGATCTCTGAACTGTCCCCATCTGTGATTTCCATTGCAGATGGTTAAATTAAGGTAATTTCAAACATTACAGTTTACGCTTACCAAACCTTTCAAGGTAATATTCAGAAAAGCAGGAACAACTCAGTGCTCATTCACAACTATATTCCCACCCTTACTAAACCAGAAAAGTTATCTTCGCAAATTAATTTCAGTCATCCAACTTTTAGCTTTGATAATAAGGCAGATCACATCCCTTGGTCTCTTGTTCATTCACTTTAAAATAGGATGTTTCAGGTTGTTTCTTCCTGAGTAAATTCCACTTCTTGTCTGCAAATCTCCACATACTGGGGTGTGTCTCCAGGTGAAGTGAAGATTAAGACAGGAATTTGCCAGAGCCCCAAGGCAACAAGGTTGATGAAACAGCAGCGCATTGCTTTAGCTGAGATCAGAGCACCACTCTCTGGACAAAAATTTGCAGCATTTCCTTACCACCACATGGTAGTTCTTCCTGTGCAATTGTTCCTTAATATACTGCATTGTTTCCAGAATTACTGAAGAGAACATGTCATATCTTCAGCACTCGCTATTTTTCTGCCAAATCTGCTTCCTTTGTGCAGCAATAATCTCGAGGCAGAGATCACTGAACTGGTAGAAACCACTGTGTTGAACTGGCCGAGCTTCTTCTGGATGTTCAGTGCTATGAGAACAATTGTATCATCTGAAAGACTTGGCAGTTAGAATGCTTTTCCCTCTCACCCCTGGAGAACAAGAAATTGTCCTTAATAGAATCAAAATGTTTTCCTTTCTCAGCCTGATCCTGGGATGTATTAAAACCAGATCAATCTGGAGCCAGAGGTTTAATGGTATACTTCCAGTATTTTTCGATGTATATACATTTAATGCTGAAATGTCTGAAAAAAACCTAAGGTTGACTTTTCCAACAGTACTGCTAGTGGCACTTTTTATGGCCTACCATGAGAAAAATTAGAACATCAACAACAAAGGAAATGGCATTAAATAGAGTGGAAATCAGTTCAGAACTCAGGCTTTCTGTGGAACAAGACTTCTGTTGCATGGGGTACATCTACTGAACTATTTATTTGTGCATGAAGGCCAGTGTTACAGCAAGCATTCCCATGAGTACCACAGCAGTGTTTTGGAACAGAAATTGCCTTTTCAAGGATGAAAAACTTGGAGGTGGGATGATGTGTTATGGGTAGCAATGTATTACAGCATCATGAAGAACAGACTATATGAAACACATAAAAAGACATGAAAACAGGAGAGTCAATGAGTGCACTATGTTTGAGTTCATAGGTGATATGGAAAGGTTTGAGAACAAAAGAAGATAACAGGCCAGTTCTTTAGTCACTGAAAATTCATATAGCCTCGTCACAGTCAAGGGAAATAAAACAGTTCTCCTCCTCTAATGACCTCACCCAGGATGTAAAAAAGATTGTATGAGACAAAGCCTTGAACACAAAGCAAAGAGCTAAATGTTGAAGTATAGTTCAATGGGTGGACAGCCAACAAGCCTACTGGAAGTGGGGGGGCGGCATGTGCAAGCAGTAGAGAAAACCTGTCTCTCGCTCAAGGGACAGCAGCCATATAGATCCATTCTAGCACATTCCTTTGCCAAACAAGCAGTAGAAAATCAATACTATAAGGGCTGTACACTGATGGCAGCCAAGTAGCACAAGGGATGTTTTCCACTGAGCATGGCAGGCAGCAATACTGAACATATGTAATTTAATTTTCTCTTTTCTTGAGAACAAGAAGGATGAAAAAACATCTTATAACCCAAGCAACATTAGCCCATGTTCGATAGGACAACTAACATATTCCAGTTGTTTCTGACTAGAACCTCCAAACTGTGCCCTGCCCTTGTCATATAGTACAAAGTACTTGAAAATTTATAGACTGGTTTATGGGGAGACTTTTGAAGTTTGTCTCAGAAAAAAGCAAGTATAAGTTGACTAGTGCCAAACGGTGAATGAGCACTGAAGTAAACAACGAAGCAAAAGCCTTTTACCTCTGAAGATTGTAAAAGAGAATATGAACGAGGGAATTAAAATAAAAAAATTGCATAGAAATAGGGAGGGGGTTTGGGGGGGCTTTTGGTTTTGGATTTTTTTATTTATTTTCAGTAAAATTAAAGCTTATTCAAGTCTGTTTTGGCAGTTTTTACTTTTATACAACAAAGAAGTAATGAAAAAAATATTTATTTGTATGTGTACCAATTGGTATGTTTGTTTTCTTTCAAACATAACAAAAATTTGATTCAATTCTTCTGCCTCTGTAATGAGTTTAAAAATGTTAGTTCTGTAATTCTTTTTGTGTTCAGAAATCTACATGTTCCATTGTTCTCTTAGGGTTATTTTAGTGTTCTGAAGCTGTATGTGAGAGGTGACCAATCTCTTGTGATTAAGTACACTTAGCTCCTTCTTCTCCAGCTGCATTTACCTATATGGATGAGGACCTAGCATCACACTCCTCTGCCTCTGAGCTGAATCTGAGGTATTCTCAAAGCTCAGATCAGAACTGCTGAACACACCACCTCTGTTTCCTTGTATCCAGCCCTGTTTCAGACTCCTGCACGTCTTTATGAGCGGTAACAGAGAAAATAAAAAACCTTCTTGGAAAGAAAAGGTAACTTCATTAACAACTTGAACATGAGGTCTGGGAAGAAACAAGCAAAAAGATTGTGAAGAAAACACGCAAACAGAAACAGACTGCAGCTGAAGCAGAATTATCTAACTTCTTGCACTGCCAAATGTCTGTGAAGATTTACAGGCTTCATTTCTGTATATCAGATCGCACACAAGAAGCTGATGCTGCAGTTTAGATGTCAGTTCCTCCCCTATCTTCTGGAAATCGAAAAATTGAGGTGTCTGTGCTGTTCTGCTCCTTCAGTATTTGTGTCTACTGTATATGTTTAAAAGGCACGATTTTGGCCTGTGCCAGTTTGTTCTTTCCCATATATTTTCCATGTAGTTATCAGAAGAGAGCAGGGACCGGAAATCATGGTTCATTATGCGATTTGGCTACAGTCCACAAGAAGCATAGGTGAAAAATACTGATGCAGACCATTTTAGGCCAGTGTTATAAGTACCCTTACAAAGCCAATGGGCTCTTGAAGCACACATTGTCCCATGAAAATCTGAATTTTAATCATAAGAGAAATACAGTATTTGTCTCTTAGAAGAAGTTGATTTTGTAGGCAGAGAAAATTAAATATAAGCAAGATAAGCTATTGTTTTTCTGTTCACAAACAGATGTATTGCCTTTTTTCTATCCATTACCTGAATATTCTTATTGTTGTCTTAGAAACTGAGCAAAATCTGTAAGCAAATACAATTTCATTAACTACAATAGAACTCTTGTCCACCCATGCTACTGGTATATTTGGAACATTGAGTCATGGCCTTTAAAAAAGATATTTCATCTAACCTTTTTCATTAATATATTTAATTTAGCCATCTTTATACAGTGTAATACAATCCCTTAATGCAGAGAGAAATTATGTGAGATATAATTTTGGACATTTGCTCACTAGAGAGCAACTTTCAAAATTCTTTATGTTAGGAAAAATTACCTGGCAGAAGAGCTAGAAACTTAACTGAAACTCGAAATCCCAGGAGCTGTTAAGCTTCTCCCAGCATCCACAGTATCACTGCCAGTCCACACCAACTACGGATGTATACAAAGTAGGCCACGTCTCACAAACTGAATTCATAGAGGGCTGGCACTGGTAATATTCCATACCAGCATCTCACTCACTCTCCTGTCTTCTTCTGCTAAAAACTCAGCTCATTTAAAATGCAAGTTTCTGGCTACTTTGATTGCAAGGAAAATCCGTGAAATATGATGATGTGCATAAACCTAATTCACATAATCTGAAAATATAATTCACGTAGACTTTAGGATGTTTATTCAGCAACAAAGAAGATTGATGTGTCATTCTGTCTTCCACAGACAAAACAGGAAAAATGGGAATGTATGACAGCTTACCCACCTGACTATGAGTATCCCATTTCTTTATGTGGGAGGAGAAAAAGTGACAGGCAGCATATTACACAAGAAGAAAACAAATCTAAGGAGTTTTATAGAACAGTAGTACTTTTCAATTGCCATCAAGGAGAGTCTTCACAGTGTGGGACACCAGCCTAACCAGAGTACACTCAGTCTTACTTAAAATACCCGCTGAAAAAATGAAGGCAGAAACTTCATTCGTTCATATCTGTGAAGAGTATTTTGGCGCAAGGAACTGGGGATAAGTGTGTGCTCGAACATATTATTGTATTTTACCTCCTGACATCCCTCTAATCCAACAGTTGTTTAGTATAAATGTAAAATACTTGGTGTGTTTTACGAAATATTTACTGCTAGGCTGTACTTCTTTCTGAGTATCTTCAGCAAAAAAACTGACTGTCCAGCACACATGTGTTGGAAATTGGCTATAAAATTAAAAGCATAAATGAAAACAGGACACAAGAACAGTAGGTCAGGTGTTGAAAGTACTTCTTCAGGGGAACATCCTGAATCGGTAGCAGAACTGCACTGCATTCAGTGATTTACTAAACACTAGGGCTTTGCTCTTGCCAGTGCCAGGTTAGAAAGCATGCATGCACCAGCCTTCAGAAGATTTCTCAGCCAAGAAATTTTCTCTATGCCACAGAGTTCCTTTGACAATAAGCACAACTCTGGAACTTGTCATATTTGTTACCTGTGGTTTTAACTGAGTTTCAGCTTACAAGACAGTTGAGAGCAGACAGAAGTTTTGGCTGTGACCTTGGAGAAACATTCAAAATATACATCCTATTAAGACCTCAGAATTTGTAAGAGCAACATCATTGGGCACTGAAACCCATGAACAGAGTACATCTAAACATACCCATATACATGTGAACATACCCACAACACTCACCATCTACAAAAAGGAAAAAAAAAAAAAAAGACAAAAAAAGACAAAAAAAAGATAAGATCTTAACAGAAGCAGGTTGTGCAGTCATTCCCTGCCATGAAGATATTTGACAACTTCCAGACTGCTCTCAGGAGGTGCCTTTGCAATATATGCAGGCATACACAAAACACCATCTCTCTTTGCTAGAGAAAGCTGCTTTCAGCTAAGATTCAGCAACACCTGTCAACAGAGCTGGAGTTTCAAGCCTAACCAGAAGCGAATAAAGGTTTTCTCATTGAGACAACTTAGCTTCATGGTACTGCTAAGTTAAAATTAGCCCAAATATGTCTAATTCTGCTCCTCTGTGTTTGCAGTGCAACTCAGCTGTGTTCAAGGGGCCAAGACAGCATTTAGGAATTAAAAATAATAATACTACCAGACCTCTGATATGGAAGATCTTGTAAAGAATAAAAATTTCTTTCTTTAAACAACTTTTTTATATTTCTCCTCCCAAAATCAGCATGTGAATGGGTGTAAAGATGAGAAGTGATTTAAAGGTTTTTGTTTCTTCTTGAAAAGCACAAATAATATTTAGGCAACCACCACCCATACCACATTTGCGTGTATGTACAAATTCTGGCCACTATTCAGGCAGTGCTGCACTTGTTCCCAGAAACAACATGTTGGTGTAACACAAAGTACGCAGCAAGCTTCCAAAACTCTGCTAGACAGGCTTTTTTAACAAGCAGCACAACTCTTTTAAAAGTGTTTAGAAATATCCTAGGATGTTTGATCTTTATATTCTCATTGTGGATGTTTCCGTAACATCATCAGGAATGTTTTAGTGTTTGTTCAACTTGTAACACTATACACTGAGCCTGACTGGATTTATACATACCAAGACAAAAAAACCCAACTTGGCACCAGCCCTCCTCCCTACGCAAAGGAAACCCAGCACACGCCACAGATTGTGCTGCAGTGTGCTAGGAAATGCTCCATCAAAGGATTATTTTACATAGAACTGCTCATTTCCACAGTTTTCTTCAGGGAGCTGAGAGGTTTTTGTTACCTCTAGGGTATATTTCATGTAACCATAGAAAGAGAGGTAGTCTTCTGATCATGTTTTCAAAACCAGCAAATGACACTGAGGCTTTTAAAGAACAACTTATCAATTCTTCTGAAGTGAAAAAAAAAACAAACAACCAAACAGTAAGACCTTGATATATTGTCCTGGTGCTCCAACTCACTAGTTTCTTTTCATATTTAATATATTTTCCTATGATGCTACAGCTAAACTAATATCAACTAACCATATTTAAACTCCCTCCAAAAATACTAAGCCCTATTATTCTAGACAATACTTTGTGAAGCCTCTCAGTCTATACCAGGCAGCCCGCTTTCTTTACTCTTTTGGCACACACGCTTTGCAAGCTTCTTGTGCCATGCATATCACAGAGGCAGCAGGAGGGCCACGGTGGGGTGAAAGGACCAAAGGAAGCGGTCAAAATCATAAAACTCAGACTTTAGGAAATAGCAGATTGCCTAAATATGTTAGCAGAAATCTGCAACTGATCAAATTCAATAAAAGGAGAGGAGATGAAGAATGTTTTTGAAGCATAAGTCAGTAGGGTGCTAATAAACAGTGGGTAGAGACAACCAGCAATCTCTTAGGATACTGTAGAACGTGCAGGAGAGCTGCTTCTTCCTTCCTGCCACAATAAGGTATCCATTCAACATTTTTCTTCAACTTTAAGCTGACAGTAAACATCACTTTTAAATGGGTTACTTCTTGAGGGAAAAAAAAATTAACAGTAATGGTGTAAGGCCATGTGCTAGAAGGAGGAAACCCTGCTAAAGTAACAAGTCCTGTCTCATTCTTCTTTAACTGGTACTAGGTGTCAGATAAAGACTGCCTTGCGCAAGTTCCACAGAACAACGCATTGGATCCCACACTTAAACTTTCTTGCTTTACTTACTGCATCTCTGGCAATATTAAAAACCTGACAGGACACAAACCTGAGCAACGTGCTCTAGTTGACCCTGCTGTAAGCATGGAGGACTTGAACCAGAAAATCTTCCAAAGATCTCTTCCAACCAAATGATTTTTTCATTTGGTTAAAATATTCTTTTTAACTGATAATTTTCTTAAAACCTCCCTAACTGGCTAAAGGTGGTTACACAATATACGCAGTTTTCATGTTCAATACATTTCTCATACCCCTAATCATTCAGAACAGTTTGAGAAAAATATTAAAAAGTTTTTAATGAACCAAGAACCTGAAAGAAACAAAATTAATACAAAAATAAAATTCTGGTAAATTTTATGATCCAAAATTGCAAGGCTTCTCACTCAATATCTCTAAAATCTTATGGTTCACAACATTAGTACTAAGGTGAATTTCTCTGTAACTAGGATAGTTATACACAAATCAGAAATTTTACTAAAGATTGAATAGGGGAAACAGTTACATAAATAAAGAGTGTAAAACAGATGTAGGATACTCCAAAGCCTAAATAGGAGCAGATGTTTTAAACAATGCCTGGTTATACGAAATTTGTTGTCCCTTATTTTAGACTGTCCTCTGTTCTTGGACAATTTGTAAACACTAGCCTTCTTTTAATATTAACTTTTAAGAAGAATAGGGAGTCAATATGCCAATTATTAGAACCTGTACAATGGGAACACTTGCTTGTTGTTTAAGGATGGAAGTGTCACATCTGTTTCACAGCTGTGCTGCTCTTCCATTTACTCGAAAGGCATGTACATTTGACAGCCGTTCACAGACTGTTGCCTGAAGAAGAGTATTCTGCGGGATTTTAAACTGCATCTTTATTCTGATGCAGGGCTTTGTAATTCTTTATGAGCAAGATACTTCAGCTTGGAAGCAGCTTGTATAGAAGCAGTTTGTAGAAATTGTTGTGGAGCATATCCTTCTCTTACCCTGGCACCACACTAGATAAATTCAAGCATTAGAAAAGGCTTTGTAAGAAAAATTGACAACTAGTTACTAAAAGCAGTTAATTCAAACCCTTAAGCACCAAAGAAGTTCTTTATCTTTCTTCCCATTGAATTGAGTAACTCAGAAACTACAAACAGTAAGAGAAGTAGCTAATAGAAAAGTGTCTGCCTTTTCTGTGTTTGGCAGAGCAGCATTTTGTCTTTCGTGGTCAGAGAGAAAGCAGAGAAGTGCTGGATATCATCTGCTAATCTCAGGTGTTCAGACATCCTGTGACTCCAGAACAAGTGCCTGTCTTCCAGATTTAAGTTTCTAGGAATCACATTTTCTATTTTTCTTTCACCAGCCTTGTGATTTAGAGGACTCTGTATTTTGCTTTTATTTTTTGATGGCAATGACCATGTCACTCATCCCTTCACCTTTTCTTCACTGTCAGTTACTGAGGCTGGCCTGCCCAAGGAGAAAAACATTACAAAATTCTCGAAGGTTGAATATAAGACTGCAGTGGGATAGATTCCAGGGGGTTCCACTTTCTCAAGTCCTCAGCCTCGTGGTTTGCCAACAACAACAAAATACATGATAGCCATTCAGCCCAAGGCAGGCTAGTATCTTTCCTGCTAAATGCCATAAATTGTGTTGAGTGTGGTAGGACTCAATAACTGCTTTATTTACAAATATGTTAATAATAACATCATAAAATTTCTCTTTCTCTTTTCTCCCTAAACATTGCTGCTTCCCACAGTTACTTTCCCAGCAGTACTTCAGCTGCTTCAATTTCTCCATTTTCAATTTCCTTTCCAGAAAGTCAGATGTCTTGATAAACTAACAGATGCAACACAGTCTTCTTGGCTATTAGCATCACATGAATGGCACATAACATGGGCTAGATGATGTTCAACCACACAGTTGTTAGGACTACCATATCAGGAATCTAAAAAGAAGTGTACTATCCAGGTGTCATTTGGACCACAACTACCAAAGCCAGTGCTTGTCCTTGTCACAGTTCCTCGTTTCTCTGTGTATGAAATATTTCTTCTTTCTTCCAGGAGTCCCTGCTTCCGGATTCCAAAAGGCAACATCTGCTCGCACAACTGATCATGCAGACCTCTCCCACTGCAGCACTGCTCCTCTCTCTGAGAAATGGGTTCTTCTAAATCGGTGTGGAGATTTGTGAGTAAATGGAAATGAGCTGTGGTCCAGAGAATTACTGTAATATCTTCTGCTTCTACTGATTTTGAGGAGAATGAATCCTTCAGAACTTACATAACTTTTTTCAGAGTTCACTATGCTCAAAATGTGTTTTTGAAGATAGAAATACCAGATGAGCCACCTAGGTCATCAGTATACTGATGAGACCAAGATAAAGCATGCCCAGTGATCCAGGCAGTTCAGCTGGCATCCCACTGATCATTCTAATGAATCTGATTGGCTTTAGAAAGTCTGTTGAATTCATTTATCCAATTTTAGTTTCTGTGAATTTTGGTTAAAGTAAGAAAACTTGAGATAAAATGCAGCCATATAATACACACCTCATAAGTTTGTATAATGACTTGTTTATAGAGCAAAAAACCGAATAATTTAAGTTCCCAATAGATATTGCTCTGATGTCATGACATTACTTAAAACACTTAAAACAGTTTGAAAACATTTTTTGTAGCACCGAATCAATTAATAATGAATAGTTATAACCCCTTCCAAAATACAATGCTAGAAAGTTAAAGTTAGCTTCTTCATTCGTGCCTAGAGACATAATAAATAAAGGACTTTTAAGAGTTAATATAGAAATCAGAGAGGGAAGCTGTAGCTCTGCAAGCTATTTCACCATTTCCCCTCCCCTCCTCTCATCTGGATTGGATCGTGTTAGTGTATGAGTCAGCTAATTATGAAAGATTTCTCTGAAATGAATTAGATGAACCCAGCATCTTTAGCAGAAACAGATCTTGTGACCTGGCAGAGTTCCCATCATGGTCCAAATAAAGCCCACCCAGATGTGACCACTTCCTTTACTGTAACTCAAAGAACAGACCAAAACATCAGTGTGAACTTCCTCAGCTAAGCATCTTTGCAGTGTCCCTGATGGATAAGGAAGTAACATTTCCAGTTTACCATTTGGTACTCTGATGAATCAAATAATATGTGGCACTAGACACAGAGATAAACTAGTTTAATGTTATTGAGATCAGAGTTCTGGTTTTGCAATAAAATACATTTACTATTGTCTCAAAAAAATTATCTGGACCTATGGACAATGTAGGTATTTTGAAGTGGTGAGTCTGATGAAGTTAGGGGTTGTAAGGTTGTCTGAAGGCACTATTACTCCAAATCTGCTTTCCAGCTTCAGTATTTTTGAAAATAAATGTACCTGGTGCACTTCACTACCTAGTGAAACAATTGAGCAATCTGGATACTGGTCTGATCTCAGATTCTTTCATGTTAGTTTCTAGATTTTGCCAACTTCGATTAACATAAAACTGAAATTCTGTTATAGTTCACTGCTCTGAAAGAACTAGAAAAATAAGAAGCTTTAGCTGGTTTTGCCTCTGTGAGTCAAGACAGTAGCCTAAGAGATTAGCTTTACAATTAACCCAAGCTATAGTATAGCTCAATCACAGATTTGCAGACCTAACTCCCTGAAACTAAGAAGAGAGTGAGGAAATAAATAAGTTGTAACCTGCACCCTAAATGAACACTTAATTAATTTAGTAAGTCAGATGCGTCAGCAGAACTGGCCAGTTATTTGTTTAGACAAGTGATATCACTCACACCTGGTTAACATCAAGTAAAAGAGTTTATGGAAGAAGAAAAGTCAGAAGTAGAGGTAATAACGAACTCCAAGTGTCAACAGCTAAGCCGAAGCACCTTTTCACTAACCACTCCAAAGCTGCCAGAGCGTAAGAAGATATGTCTTTCTATCCGATATAGCTACTTATCCTCAAATAACTATAGAACTTACTTGATTATTAGGGGACCTTTGCTCTACTAAAATTCAAAGAAGACAAGGCTAAGTTCACATGGATCTCTGGAAATCTTGCTGGGAAGATAATTTTTTTCATTTCCTCTTCCATTTAGGGAAACAACTGTTTTTAATGCACGGATCTTTTCAGTGCGACCTAACTGTGAGAATACTAAATCAATCAAATCTGTTTTAGTATTTAGGTTACAAAATGACTTTCAAAGCCTGAAGGATTAGCTTTACTTACAGTACTAAACCATATGGCCAAATTCTCTTCTTTGTTATGCTAGTTAAAATCAACAAACACTGTAAAGGAAGGCAAATTTTGACTTCTTATAGGACTCAAAAAATAAAAGCCTCTATCCTTATTAGTCTATAATCATGTTCATCCATATTAGCATTGTTAATCTGGATTTTTTTTGTTTATTTTTTCAAACATGACCTTTTAATAGTTTCCCTTATCTTTGTAAACTCTTTGTTACTTAGCAACTTGGTCTACTCTGTTTAGATTTTCCAGAAGATTTCACACATATTTATTGAGCTCTTAGTTATATTTGATCTAGTGTATACATATGTTCTTTCTGTTCTTGCAAGTGATGGCCCATGAGATTTACTGATGTGATAAAATCTATTTCTTTGGCCTTGAAGTTAACCAGGAGAATGACATACTTTCACTCTTAGGTCATGATTTTTAGTTTAGACATTGAGTAATATCCATCTCCTATTTATTTCATTAATTTTCTGCAACTAAGTCTGAACTAACGCCTGTTAGCACTCTTCAATGAGTAGGTAGAATCAGACAATGTTTTCTGATTAAATGGTTACTTTTCAATATGTGCAATGAATTTATTTCTGTAATTTTTTTTTTTGTATGGAAAATCCTATTTATCCTCTACATCTGTATTGTAGCAAGTTCCTATGAGGGAACATTCCCTGGTAAACCAAACCAGAGACAGAGCTGGAACTGAAAGAGTTTCAAATCTGATAACATCTGTCACTTTTACTATTAAGTGTCACTAGCCCTGTAAACAACTTATTGCTTTTAATTTTCATTAGTTATTACAATGTTTTTATTCAACATAAAATTACATTTTGGAAAAAATTACGAGAGAAAAACTTTTAAAAAGCTTATTTTAGATAGAATCTAATATTTGAAATGAGTAGTCCCACTTCAGGATCTTTCCTTGTGAAAATTCATTTTCCCGGTGTGCTTCTGGAGGATGTATTTGCTGTACCTACCTCAGGCCTCATAGCCTAGGGGTTGCCACACATTCTGAGCGACGGGGTATATAATTTTCAAGCCCTCTCTGATTCAAAGGATTTGAATGAAGTCTCTTGGAGGCCAGTTTCAAGACACTGCTAACCACAAGCATTCTAGAGCGCAAGGATGCATACAAGAACTATTTTCTCCCTGCCAGTTTTGTCAGCAGTAACGAACCCACTTTACTAGCCAAGCATCAAGAATTTAAACAAATAGAAGAAAAATATTTCAGGAATGCTGAAACTTCTGGGCGGTTGTTTGGTCAAAATTACTTCTAAAGACCAACTGAAATACATGAATACTTCTAGTGAAGTAACACTGCTTTTTTCTACAAAGGAGGAGTTCTCACAAAAATCCTGCTGATCCTGAAAAATGTCTCACCGTGCCATCCATCCAGATAAACACCATTCTGCATTTTGGTATCTTTGTTACCTGAATTATCTAGTTTTCACACAGAATGGAGATGGTACAAATATCTGTATGTGAAGCAAGAAGTTACTTAGAAAAAGAAAGGTTTACATTGCCAATAAAGTTAATGTTACAAAAATAGTTACTCTGTACTTGCACTAGAAAAGCAAAATCTTTTTAGTATTTTAGCAAAGGTTTAATTTCTGTTTAATTTGGTTCCTATCAGATCTGCACAGCACTTCCTTCTCTTATGTGATTTATTATTACTCTCATCCCCTTATCTTTTTTAAACAGAACCTTCCCAAGTCCTCTGTAATTCTGCTATTTAAACTACATCTTTGGTCATGGATTTTTTTTTAGAGAAAAATCCTCTTGCACAGCCCTAGCAGTTCTTCAAATTAAAATCAGTGAAAAGCTGACTTTTTTGGCTAAATCACACTGTCAAACAATTACTATCAAGACAACCATGATTTTACTCCAATCATACTTATGCTTGCATCCAGCTTTGTCCCTGTATCCCACTACAATTTCATTATCAGCACGCACAGAGCTGGAGAGTGCCTTGCACAGCAAACTGCAATGTACAATGCATTGACAACTCTGTATGCATATGGCTAGGTGTCTAGCCTGAACAGCTGCTAGCCTGCACAGCCCCTGCTCTTGCTCTTCTTGCCAAAGAGTCAAAGCTTGCAGCATTTTTCAGCTCCCAGAAGAGGTAGTACTTATCTTCTGCAAGAGAAGGGGAGGATTAGTAAGCTAGGTTCTCTGGGACTTCCCTCCAGTTGTGTCCCAGATCAGCCCTCTCTTCTCCTGAAGCAGAAGGAAGATCTTCTGGTGGAAGAAGAGATGAATGTAGGCAGCTATGAGGTGCTTCTGAATGCCAAATACAAGGTGAATGAGAAGGTGGATAGGGAAGCAGCAGAAATAACAGATTTACGGAAAAGAGACGGAATATGGACCCCTATCCTTCCTCTCAGGGATCTCTGAAATCACCCTGTATGCTCCAAATCTCTTATGACTGCCCTGCCCTCATAGTCCCTTCTCCCAGATTGCCATTTCTCTCCAACAAAACCCACCATGTCATTAGCACAGGATTGAATTTGCCTGCTGAGAGGTTTCGAGCCAGCTCAGAGCTTGAAGAAGAGAGCATATGGCTTGATCCTGTCTTGGTACAAGTAACACTGGTCACAGCCAGTCCAGGACTTAGAGGCCTTGTTTGTAAAGGAGACTCATCCAGTCTTCAGAAGCTGCCACAATAGTATGGGTCCCCAACAAAAGTGACAGCAGGAATTTATTCTAAAGAGAAAAATGTGGTACAAGAAATAAATTCCAATACTTCTATTCATAGTCTAGTGCACTCCCACCAACTATGTCTTATCTGTAGGAGAACACTCACAGAACTCGTTTCATACTGTAACTTTGAACATTGATAACCCTCTGAAATGAGAGAGCACTGAGCTTCTTCAGAGCTATCTACAGACTCAGGCAGGTAGCACACACTTACACTAGGCTTGTTTGTTATAACAAAATCATAATCATTAGAAATTTGCATTGTCTTACGTGCAAAATCGGGTTCTGATGCAATTGAGGTACAGAGCTCTAAACATATAGCTAATACTTATACATAAATCCCAAGCCAATTCTGTGCTTGTTTCTGGAAATGAATGTTGCTGCTTCTCCTCAAGCTTACATGATATGAGAAAAAGTTATGGTTGCAACTGATTTTTGGCACAAATCACTTAACTATGCATCTAACACCTGCTCTGTACTAGTCTTTTCTTGTCGAGTTTTTCATGGAAGAGACATTAAAAAAATAAATACACCACTACCGTCTTGGTGATTATAGCTTGGTGTCATGGCCACCTTCAAAACAAATATCTGTGCCAGCCAAAAGCACATATATCATTACTAATATATTGAGGTTTGCCGTAATGGAACATACTCCAACAATCTATTCATCTGTGGCCTCCAGGCTCCCTTCTTGTAAACAGTGAATGCTTATGCTGTGAAGTGGAGAACAAACTTGGGCATGTGCATAAAGGCATGCTCAACCTCATTATTAGAGCCCAAGTCTAAAATATCAACCCTCAGACTTACCTTTTAGCTGACATCCAATCTGGAAAGAACCTAAACTACCCAGGCATCCATTCACTCACCACAAAAACACTCCTACGTAAAGGTAAGCGTTCAGGCAGTGATATCAAATCCTCAGGTCAAACTACCCAGCATATAATAATACACTGATCTATGTTGCTTGCAAATACCCGCAAGACAACATCCCTTCCCAGCCTCAGCCTGGCCGTGTCCCCAGGGCGGTGGCTGATGCCCAGGGCTGGGGCTGCCCCCAGCTGCCCAGATCTGTGGCTGGCAGGTGGGATGGGCCTTGGCTTGCCACCCCCGGGCTTGCCACCCCACAGTCCTCAGGGAGACCACAGCCCCTGAAGCACCCTGACAGACTGCAAACTTTGTAGACGAAAGAAATTAGACAAATATTACAAAGCCTGTATAACATAAAACCATGAACAGACATATACGCATAAAACCCAAGCATTTCAGACCCATGCTTTGACTGCCACTGCAGATCAAGTCCAAACTAAAACATGTGCCTTAATATTTTATTACTACTTCACGTATTAATACTACTTTAAGATTTTAATATTATGCCACTGAAGTAACTTCGACTGATTCTTTCCCTTGTTGAATATGACACAGTCTGGAACCCTTCCTCCTACAGCCACCAGCAAGTGTCACAGGATGAAAACTGCAGGATTTCCTTCCCTGTAAATTTTTGCCCCTTTAAAATTCCTCTCTGAAGAAAATTTGCTCCCTGTTGCGATTCACTGAGGCAGAGTTGATTTGAAACTGATTTCTTGATCAGATTTCACAAAAAGGTAAAATGAACCAGATTACCTAAAACTATTCAAAGAGGAAGAACAAAGAAGTCTTAGATTCTGCAAAAAATGTAGCTTAAACAGAAACCTAGAGAGCAGGGTACACTGGGCTGTTGTGAATGTCCAGTGGATAATTAAGTCATCATAGCATTTTTCCATAGTTTATTATACCCTGGCCATTTTGTTTACTACATTTAGTTGTATTTCAACAAGATATTCTTCACTATGCATATTCACCTGTCTCTTACCATATTAAAAGTAAACGACATCAAGCCTGAAGCTTAGACAGATGTTTAAAAAGCCAGACACAAAGACTTGCGTTGTTTCCATCAAGCTAAGAATTACTGTAAATCTCAACTTTAACACAGAGTAAAGGGCAAACATCTTTGACCAGCCTTCCCTAAGATAAAGCAATACGTATATTGCAATGTTCCAAAACAAAATTGCCATAATAAACCTTGTCCCCAGAGGAGGATGGAAAAACCAGGCCATGTATAACAGATTTTTCTTAGCCCAATTAAAGCACGACAGGTTGGTGAGAAGCGCACCAAAGAGAACCCCTGAAAAGCCACAGGAGAAACGATCCTGTTGTCCATGCTCACCGTATACAGCTTCAAAGTGACTCTCTAATTGCCACCTTTGCTTTCCTCGCTGTTGATCTTCAATAGTTAAAGCAGAGAGACAGGAATACAAAATCCCAGTTTCAACATACTACAGCACCTTGATAAACTGTTATTTCACACACCAAGCTATAGATAATTCTTGTAGAAAATGTATTCTTTCGTTAAAGAAGTTGAGAAAAAGCAGCCCAGCAGCCAGAGCTTCCCACTAACAGTATTTCTAAACTCTCATTTGACTTTGCAGCCTTCACCTTTTGCATGTGCATATGTCCATGCATTTCATTGTAAAAGAAATTACAGATTCTTTTCATATGCAAGAATAATATTTTCCAACATGCACCTTAAACAGAAGTCGAATGAATGATTGAAACAAAACCACACTCACCTAAGACAAACTATGACTTTGAGTAGTACACAAGACATGAACAACCAGACAGGATTCTAGAAAGAAATAATAGACTAGTGTAACCATCTACCAGTCAAATAAATCTTCTTTTGGATTACTTCTAGCTAATTCACACAGTCCAATATTGCATGACAGAACTTTTTTGTCAAAACCTTCAAACCAAAATAAATTGACATGGGATGGAGGGAGACAAAAATAAGTAGTTGTCCTTATTTCACTCAAGCAAAATAAGGGTTCATGGCAGGAATCAGTGGAGAGCTTTCCGTCAGCTGTCAAAACAAAGCCAGACTAGAACAGAGATCAGACATGGAAAAAGTCTCTGTCAACACAGTTAAATTTTGGCAATATGAAGGCAAGGAGTACAGTAGCCCTAAAATAAAGGCTTCCTACTGACTGTAACTATAACTAATAGCTTGTATTACGTACAAACATCCACTACAAGCAACCTGACAACATTATCTCACGATTATGCACATATAAGCTAACAATTTTCCCCTTGTCACAGTCATAAAAAAGTCAGTTCTGGATGGGAAATGATGAGACAATAGAGACTTGACCTTGAAGAGGAAGATTAACTAAATTTAAATATTTTTCCTTATTCACAATGGAAAAAACATGAACTGGTAGGGAAAGTATTTCATCCTCAGAGCCTTTTTGAAGGTCAAGAAAGCAGAAGCACTAACTACCGAGAAATAAATCACTGGGACTCATTAGAATTTCTCTCAAGCCATATCTTTTGGGAGAAACAGAGGGAGAAAAAAAAAAAAAGCTTGAGCTACATGATAGCAAAGACATCCATATATGTCAAAGAAAAAATCCTTTCTTATCTACAGAACAGGTACACTGAGTACACAAAGAAAGTGTCACTTGTGTGTGCTGATAAGAGACTTATAGAATCATAGAATTATAGGTTGGATAAGACCTCTAAGATCATCAAGTCCAACTATCCACACAACACACCGTTCCTACTGAACCATATCCTGAAATGCCATATCTACACATTTTTTAAAAACCTCCAGGGATGGTGACTCCACCACCTCCCCAGGCAGCCTGTTCCAATGCCCGACCACTCTTTCAGTAAAGAGATTTTTCCTAATCTATAATCTAAACCTCCCCTGACACAACTTGAGGCCATTGTCTCTCGTCCTGTCACTAGTTAGTTGGGAGAAAAGACCAACACCTGCCTCACTACAACCTCCTTTCAGGTAGTTGTAGAGAGTGATAAGATCCCCCCTCAGCCTCCTCTTCTCCAGACTAAACAGCCCCAGTTCCTTCAGCTGCTCCTTGTAAGACTTTCATTCTAGACCCCTCACCAGCCTCGCTGCCCTCCTCTGGACACGCTCCAGCACCTCAATGTCGTTCTTGTAGTGAGGGGCTCAAAATGAACACAGTACTTGAGGTGCGGCCTCACCAGTGCAGAGTACAGGGGCACTATCACCTCCCTACTCCTGCTGGCCGCACTATTCCTGATACAAGCCAGGATGCCATTGGCCTTCTTGGCCACCTGGGCACACTGCTGGCTCATGTTCAGCCGGCTGTCGACCAGCACTCCCAGGTCCTTTTCTGTTGGGAAGCTTTCCAGCCACTGCTCCCCAAGCCTGTATTCTAGCTGGGCTTTTGCAGTTCTAAGTTACTCTCTGCGCGACCTAACGAGACCCCTGTACTCCTCTAGAGTCTCAGCTTTATAGCCGGGCCCAAGTAGGCTAATAAATCCTTCTCATCTACAATTCCTGTGCAATTTTGAGAGGATAGTTTTAATCTTTATCTCCTTTTCTATATGTCTGAATAAGAGTGTTTAGCTGAATTATAACACCACAAGAATCCCCAAGCACTAAATCACTGACTCAAATGGAGAAACATAGACACTTCTTCAGACAAACCAGTTTTCAAAACTAATTTCTGAAAGATAGACTGCTAAGCCATCTAATTGTCAGAAGGGGCTGATTTGCATTGGGGAAGATGGGATGAGAAACTAGAGGCAAAAGAATCCAGCCATTTCAAAGACTGCAGAAAGCACGTCCATACTGCAGTGCCAAAATCAACATAGCTGTATCAGCAAACTTGAGAAGGAACCTACACTGGCCTAAGCAAACTACTTTATCAAAACTGTTAAACAACTGTGACAGGTATTCGAGGTTATTTTAAATCCTTTACTGAAAAGCATAGACATATGCTAGGACAGAAACGTACTTAGAGAAGAAAGTGAGGTCACTGCAAAGGGCAGACTTCCCTCTGCAGACAACAATTGCCAGTGATGAGCTGAATCTCGATGTTCTTACACTGACTGCATTTCCCTCCTTCTTAGTATCATTTGTAGCAGGGCAGCACCAAAACACTGTAGGTACCACTGCTGAGAAGATTTCTTCTGCCAGTACTTCACCACTTCAGAGGATTTACAACCCTAAGGCTTGCCGCTTAGCTGTGTGCTGCAAAAGGCTATGCAGGTCTGAAGAAATAGGATCAGCAACTGCAGTGTTCAAAAAAACCCCTAAGGGTTACAAATTGCATTCAGAAATGGTGAGTCATAACAAAGCATTCTTACCAAAAAATGAATTAGCATAAGACTATTCCGCATTTTGCTGCCATCTCAGGGGTGGTAGGGTAAGTCAGATTTGATCTACTGACTTCAAAATGTAAAAGTCAGCTGAAAGCTTTGTAACTGTGTAGGTAGGTCACAATACTAGAGTTTAGTTTGTTCTTGCCACAGGAGCAAGAGTGGAGCAGGGGAAAAAAGGGTGAACAGAGTGAGTAAAGTCAGCACAGAGCACCCTTATAAGTGTGCAGTATTTGATGAAGGCAGCCATGGCGCCACTGAATGCCACCTGATGTAGCTTTGCACAGAGAGGTATTACAACAAGCATCCCCCCCATCAAACCTCTCATCTCCTGCTGGGGTGAATCGCCAGAAAGGCCAAGGTGAGGAAAAGGTCCCATGGCTTCGTAGGGCATGAGGTAGGGAGGGTTTCAATTAAAAGGTGTAAGAAAAAGCTGAACAAGAATCTCAATAAGAAGTTCTTCAATCTGGCACATTTGTTCTACCTGTGTTACATCAATGGAGTGGATTGAGAGGACGTATTTTACATAACATTTGGTAGTGCTGTTAGCTTCCAAAAGTTATTTTTTGCTAGCCTTATGCATAAGTTGAGGATATATTCAGGCACTTCATCGTTCATTATCAATGTTTCAGGATTCCAGCAACAGACTGAAGGGTTTAGTAGTAACACAACTACAACTGTTTTGATACATGTTCATGATCACAGGAGGTGGTAAGAATACAGCAGCCCTGAAATTTTCAGGGTAGGGAGCGCAGATTATTTTTAAGGAAATGTTGACATAAATTACCATTAATAATTTCTCCTGCGTCATAAGTTCTACCTCACCTCCATGTGAGAACGATAGATACTTTTCCAAAAGTCGAGCAAATCCAGATTCTAATGTATTTTCAAATCTATCTATACTAATGCCATTTTTTAAAGCAAATTAAATAGCAAGCCACACAACTAACAAAGCTACTGCTTATTTACAAGAAAAAGACTGCTCTCCTGTATTTTCTGAATAAAGTTATCACTGCAAGTTACCCATCAAACCAGCATGCACAACCCCAGGAACTCAGGGCATATCTCTACTCCAAAGAAGAAAGCTGCTTTGTACTTTTTTCCTTTTTGCCTTGGTGACTGTGGTTGATGTTTTCCATGGATTAAAACCAGACAAGATAAGAAAATATGAGGTTTAATATCAGCTAGCAGCTCAAGTTCAAGCTGACAGAGGACATTTGGGTGAAGCTGAACTTTCTTGTGGCCTGTTGTATGAAAGTTTTGGCCAGCCAGAACTAAGAACTCCTCCCTCCACTTTGCAACTCAGACACAAGCGAAGATATCAACATCCCCAACCTGTTCCCATTCCCAAACTCAGCAGCTAGCTACTGGTGCCTTGTAGACAGCAGAGGGATAAGCAGCAGGGCACCCAGCTCTGGCAGCCTATTGTGCGATTGCACATTGCCCTACTGTCTGTAACAGCTCCGCAGCCCCACAGATAACCAGAGCTCCCAGCTTAATCACAGCTCCGTTGCCACCATCACTTCCTAACAATAACGTACTACAGCCTCATCCAACCTTTTAATTCAAGACTCCAGAGAGAGGACAATCATAGAAACATGTCTTCCCTCCCTCCCTGCCATATGCTTGTCATGGCCAATGTAAACTTAAAACACTCCACATAAAAGGAAAGAAAAAAAAAAGAAAAGAAAGCCAGTCTTGGGGCTGGTGCCAGTGCAGCATGCTGTTCTTAAAAGTTCTCTGTGTAGAAAAGGTCCTGTTTCCAGTCAAGACCATGGAAAAAACTTAATGATAAAATCCCCTGCATATTTGAATTCTTAGGGTAGAAGACATAGTATTTACATGCAAAAAATTTCCAAATCTGAAATTTCACTTGTCCAGATGGAATCAAGAACTGCTACTTTGCTCAGCAGTTAGTACAAACCACTAAACGTAGTGTACAGTATTGGTGATGAAAGACTCATTACATTACACTTCAAAATAAATGTTAATTTGAATAAGCCGCTTCTGTGAAGTCTGCACAGGAAGGAGAATGAACAGATTGTCCAAAGTAAGGAAAAAGGTACAAACAAGTTCTCAACTTACGTCAGTCTCATAATTTCACAAAAAAAAAGAGAAAGTACTTTTGAATTCAAATTTCTCCTGTTTTAATGAAGTAATGGGCAAGGAGGAATGCTTACTTTTTTAATTCAGATTTTTTATTTTTTAAATTTTTTTTCTTTTTTTTTCAAACAGGACCAGGAAAAGCCATATGAGCAACCTTTAAATCATGCAAACATTTATTTAAAACATTATTAACATTTATTTTTAAATAAACCTGTATTGATACATATTTATTCTATTCCTATTTTTTTATACATTGGGCACAGAACAGTCTTAGTTTTACAATAATCTCTTTAAAACTTCAGCTCCCAGTAAGTTCATTTGGAAATATGAAATTCATAAATATCTAAAGCCTTTCTCAATACAATGCCAGTTCTGACTACCCACAAAAAAGATGGAAGGCAAATATATTTTTGTAACCAATTCTGTTAGCATTGGTATGCACACTAAATCTTTCTTATATTTCTTACTCACACATTAGCCTGAAATTAGAGCAAGTGAAAATGTAAGCCTTGATTCCTCTTGATAGCCTCATTTTTTCAAGCATCTGCAAACATCTAATTTGTGATGATTCCCCAAGAAGTGTTTTTAAAAACTGGAAGGAGAGGAGAAATTCACTTTATTTCTCCTTCTGTAGCTTACCCCCCCCCCCCCACCCCGAAACATGTTTCTCTCTTCATGCTTTTTAAGGTGAAAAAAAAAAAAGGCACTCAGAACCAGCTAACATGTTTTGAGAAATAAGAGCCAATATGTAAAGTACACTAGCATCCCTGACAACAAGGACTGGTGAAAAAATTGTACCTTTCTGCTGAAGAACAAGCTTATGCACTTTTTACTAGCAACGGATCTGTAGTGTTTTGTGGGATTTGACTATTTCAGTATGTGCTGGAGATGCCAAATTTGCAGAGGTTGCACATGTATTCCATTGACTTTAGCCTAAGATTTTGCCCTGTGAAGAATTCCAGATGTGAATGAAACTAATCAGTAAGAATAAAAGGGCCAAAACTCTCAAAGAATTGTGATTTTATTAATATATACATCTGCCAGTCTCCATAGAATTTGTGTCTACACTCTCCTCAGTTCTTTCCCAGCAGCTTTTACACTGTAGGACTAAAAGAAAACTATTAAAATCACGAGATGAGTGAGCGCTCCTCAAATTGCAGGACACAAATGCAGATCCCAGTGTCTGCAATGGTTGTGGTACCATCTAGTGGAGTAACAACAGTTACACAAGCAGTAACTGCAACCCGCAGGTCAGAGTAGGTGAGTTTGAATCTATAACTGTGCTATTTGTAACCGTCCAGCAAAGGAAAGTTCACAGTACAGGAGTACTTTGGAAGCTCTGTGGCATTTCTGACAGCAGTTGTGTTACAGTGCTAAATGGGTGGCACCAGAGAAAAGGATGGTTTCCATGCCAAAGTGGCATTAAGTACCAATGCAGTTGCAAGGAAGGGAGGGAGAAAACAGTTGTCACTGCAACACCAAACTGTGTAGTAGTGTCTCACTACACCCCCAAAAGTTTTGCTTAAACATGCTGCTGAAAACATCAAGCAGCTGATGAATGCCAGTCAATGTATTATGAAATGACAAACTACTCTCTTAGTCCAATCTCGGCAGTTTTCAGAGCTCTATATCAAACTTTGAAAGGAAAGCTTGTAGATAACTGAAAAGTGGAACAGACTTCTGTGTGAACTGCTTGGAAGAAGCTGTGCCAGATTGATCTGGTAACTGGATTTCCAGACAAAAAATGCAAAGATCTAGTCTATCAAGGCTTTGGAATACGTGTAATACATACTGCACAGGAAATAATCATTGCTGGAGAAAACAGGCATTGACATAAGAATTATGGAATGGATTCAGACCTGGAAACAAGAGATGACAATTTCTAATGAAAGAAGAAGTTTGGGGTTTAGTTTCAATCTTCAAATTTTTTTACATAAAGGGTAATTATGCTAATGAAACTTTCTAATAGCACAATTATATGCAGATCTTCATGTTTTCACAGAACAGGTGTCTTGCTGACAGCACTATCACTGTAGAGGAAGACTGGAATATAAGACAGGAAGTTGCATGATCTCGAAAGTTGAACAGGTGGAAATGGGCCAGAGTTAAACAAGACTTACAGTGAAGACTCACCAAAAAACAATAATTCTGCAAAAAAACAGAAAATCATCAACTAGAATTGACCAAAAAAGAAAATAAAGAACATACACTGAAATATATTAAATCAAAGGACGAGTAAACCGTGCCTCCGAGTGGAGCGCAGAAGATGGCAAATTTGCTTTCACAGAAGGTAGAGTGTGCAATACTCAAAACAGTGAAAGGCATTGGTAGAAATTTATATGAAAAGCTGCATACAATTCTGACCACTGTTAAAGAAAATACCAATTTTATCTGAAGCAGGTGTTACTAGGATGACATCAGAAGTAGAAATAAATAGCGGTATCAAAAATGACATTATTATAGGGTATAGTAGCTCTTCAAGAACATGTCTGAGGCATAAAAACCTGGAAGGAAGAAAAGCTGTTAAAAGTGAAGGACAATGATGGCAGGCAACAAAATAGCTATAAACCATTCATGGGTCCATTAAGAGATACAAATGCATCAAAGCCTCTGAGGACCAGGGCTGAGGACACACTTCCTGTAGAGTGGAATGAGAAGCAATATAAATAGCTCTAAAACTGAGCTGGAACTTCTCATACAATACAGCTGTCCATGACATATGGAGGTTGGAACTGTGATGCAGGAAGTCTCTTCTCCATATGTGCTGTATTTCCAGATCCTTCATTTTGATTCTCAATTTGCAATCCATCTATAAGCAACACCATGGAAAGAGTAAATCCAGTTGCAGAGGCTGAATCTGAACTGATCCTACAGCAAGCATATAAATCCCTGCTTCTGCTCATGAACTTTCAGGCAGCCACTGATTTTCAGAATGCATTTGATTTTCTCTCTGCTGAAATTGTTTTTTGATAAGGTGATGCAGTATCTCTTCACATGTTCAATTTCCAGACGGACTGAATTTCATCACTTAGATACTTAAATGGATCTTTAATCAACTGACTTCATCTTTCTTATTTGGAACTTCGTGCATTATGTTCCTACAGCACAGAAATTAATTGTACTACAATTACAGGTCACCATTAATCTGTCTATTTGATTTTCTTGTCCATGCTAGCAATAAGATTCTTCTCATGGACTGTGATCAGAATGGACAGGCAATAATCTCAGACAACACAAGCTTCACCATTAAATAATGCTTTAAAGGACATTAATTTAATAGCCTCTGGAGCCCTAACAGAATAGGTTTGTACAAAAGGAGACAGAAAAATGTTTGTATAAATTTCAGTTTGTTATGCAATATGGATACTGAAATTAAATATTTGCATTTCTCATTACAACAGGTTGTTTCAATAAATGATTGACTAAAAGCATGTAGATTTGAACACCAATGGATTCTTCTTTTGTGTACATGAATTTACCACAATAAAGGGAATTGGAATTACATTTTCTATCTGTATCTGGAAAATTTAGCTACAAATTCATGCTAATAATTAGATGGCTGTTTATTGGAAGAACTTTTCTTTGTCAGGAGATTTAAAGAGTACTTGGCCAGGTGTTTTCTAATTAGAAGATTGCTTTATCAGTTGGAAACCAACTAGCTTTTGCCAGCTGTAACACCTTTCTTCCACTGAAAGGAAGTGAATACTCATTTCTACAGAATGGACTTTATCTTCTATAAATACAGAGAAAAAACCTAAATAATATCTTAATATTTTGACTTACAAATCAAGAAATGCAATTCATTTGTCACATGCTTTTGCTTCTCCTTTATCCTCTTCTCATGCAAGGAGTGATGAAAGTCTTTCTGTAGGGTCTTTTCCAGGTATTGTGTGGCACACACTAGCACATTTATGTGTTGCTAAAAGCTTGGGGCTTGTTCTTCTGGATTTTTTGCTCCTGTGAAATACCCCTGCCTCTCCCAACAGAAAAAGAGTTCAAGTGAGATAGTTTTGTATTTCTAACAGGAACTAAAAGCAGAAGCAATAGAATAAATCACAGAAGGGAGTGTTTCCACAGAAATTCCCCTCAGGATTGGGGTGTTTGCCTCCAAGCTCGAGAGATTTTGAGACACAAACATTCAAAACAGATCAGCCCTTCAGTTTTTTTTCAGCTTCTGCTATAGAAATGCCAGGCCCAGAGCTCACCTGGTTTTTAGCAGGGCAGTGGGAGCTCTCTGCAGTAGCACACGGACAGCAAGTGGGACTTGGCAGCCCCTGTTGAAGGTGTACAAGGTCAAAATGTGGCTCCCTGCCCTTTGCTGGGGAGCGTCATTTGAATTCATGCGATACGGCATATACAATCAATTCTGTGACAGCTGCAAGGATGTATTGATCTGTTGCTCTTTTTGCAGTTACCTAGTGGTACCCGTAGAGGGTACTCCCGGATAACCCAGAAGCCTGCAATGCCACGACTGGAGGGCTGCTTCTCGGCTGCCTGTGGTAGCTGCAGTGACTTTGGTGCAGTTTGCAGTCTGTGAATTTACTTTGAGGCAGATCGAACAGACATAGCAGTACTAGTCAAGAGTTTCAAGTCTTGACTTACCTTAGTCTTTCCTAATCCAATAATACTTTTATTGGAAATGTTGCTGGTGTAAGTTGCCTACATGGAACTGAATGGACAGAGACTTGCTCATACTCCTTGTATCCCCTCCAGCTCCTTGCATCCCCTGCTCCAAATGAGCCAAGTGCTGAATCTTTCAAACCCAGATCCTGAGCCACATCCACCTCAGAGTATTAAACAGACACCCTTTAGAAGTGAAACTTCACAGGCTGCTGTGCCAAGCCCAAGATCTATGTTTACCTCCCACTTCTCCCAGAATCTCCCCAGTATAATCGTATTTTTTTTCATCTCCAAATCTCCTAGTAACCACCACAGCATAATCAGGTGGGGACATCTCTTTCAGAGGCTCCGCCAGTTACTTTTTGAACACACATCCTTGTATTTATATTTTTGAAAGTTATTCTGTGAAGTGCAAAAAAACCTTACTCTCAGCCCTCTGGTTGTTGGTTGATTCATTCAGGATACCAGAAACTCTTCTCTTTTTTTTTTCACACAGTCTGTAGGTTCTTTTTCTGTTTCTGCAAGGAAAGTTCTTGCTACAAACAGCTTCCAAAGCAATTTCTGCTACTCTAAAATAATTTCATGGAAATGATATGAAAACATAAGGTCTTTTAGCTCAAACACTCTGTCCAGAACAGACAGCCTTTCAGCCAGGGTTGTTCCTTCTTTCTTCTAGGAAACTCCGAAATGGTATGTGACATAGTCCACACGAAAAAAAAAAAATTGCTGACTTAATTCACAATAAGCATTAAAATGTTCAAAGTACAGACCTGAATCTCACTACATCAACACATTTGTTCATATTGGCTGCTATTATACACAGCTTAAACAGTTCCACTGCCCTGTCCATTCCCACTGAGTCTGTCCAGGCAAAGCTTCCAAACTGCTGACAGCTTTACAGACAAAGGGAAGGAGCAGATCAAACACGCTTGCCGATTCATGCCACCACACTGCCTTACCTCAGGCATGCTCTGTATGGCACAGCTGGGACTCCAGCATTCGGCTGACTTCCCTCCAAAAAAAGCACTCATACCGGAGAGGAAGCATTTATCTGCATGCCACCTTGAGTATACTTTCAATCTGAAAGTGTGCTACTCCATTTCAAAAAGCACTACAAGTCACTGACTGCTAAGAAATCATAGCTGTATGCTGCCTTACCTCTTCACACTTTCTATGGTGGCTGCTGTTGGCTGTTAATAGACACAGTTAGATACACCAGTATCCTTATATGGGGTTACCACCACAAAGAAAACCGCAGAATTACCCTCTTTCCTTCTCATGAAAGTAGCTAGTTACCACTTGGACTCTCCTTTTCACCTTATGACAGCAACACTAGTTTCTATAAAGTACGATGGTATACAGGAGATAAGTGTTGGTCAGTCTATCTCTCCATTTAATAGGACTCAGGGCTGGGACAGGGGACACTACACGTGTACTCTGCAAACAGCGAGTAAAAGCAATCTATTATCTTCGTGCAAGTGCATAGCTAAATTTTGCGATCTTTAGTTTTCATACAGACTCATTGAAGGACTTTATATGGGCTGCAAATACTTCGTAAAAATAATAATATACCAATAAAATGCTATGCCTCTCTGCACTTCATATACTGTTTGTATATATGTACATTATCTACTGCATATTGCTTTATTCATCCTACCAAAAAAATCCCACCAATACTGGTTGAGATCTTGTTTTCTCATTTTCCAACCCCTTTTTTTACTTTTATCTTACTGCAAAGAAATGAATGTCAAAATGAAATAGAAACAAGTTAATTACACAATTATTCAAAAGAAATCCAACTGCTCAAATTAGTAACACCTACATTCGGCATAGTATAATCTGATTATTTCTCAGACATCAACAACACTGCCTACAAAATCTTCTATCTTCAAAAAATCAGGGTCTCAATCTGCATACAAATCATGCTCTTGAATTGAACCACCTGAGGAATCAGCAAGCTTAGGGGAGCTTTTGCATTTTTGCTATAGGAAAAAAAAATATCCCTATCTGCAGCAAATGGAATCTGTAAATTAATTATTCCACAGGTGCCACAGTAGACCAGATCTGTAAAAATATTTAGGGACTGTGAGTGAAGCACTCTTCAAAATCATAGCAACTATTGGAATTGCCTAAATGTATACACAGAGAGATGCACCAGAATTCTCAAAAACCTTCAGATATCTGAGCATCCTCCCTACACCACCCTCATGGGACGTTTGAAGTCTGCAAAAGGGAGGAAGTAGAGAGATAGTATAACGGCCTCCCCCAGCAAGCAGCTGGGAAAGAGTGTTGCAGGGTATCTTTGGCCTTCAGACACTCCTGTTTGGGCTGGGAAGAACTGATACGTGTAGCAAGCATGATCTTTCCTGTGTGCTGCTTCAGATAGGGCTGGAGGAAAGAGGAGTAAAGTGTTGGATCACTATATGGTGCTTGCTGGTTTGAAGGAGTCACAGGAAGAAGTATAGAGGCTAACATGGACATGGAGGCTACAGCTACACCGTGCTGGGCAACTTGTCTGCTACAGTCAGCCACCAGATTATGCAGCTATCGGTTGTTCTAGTGTTTCTAGTCCCAAGGTTACTCACCACGGGCACGTCTGGGCCAGCATCTCTCCACTGCAAAGAGAAGGACAAGGGGCAATGCCTTAACTCTCAGTCCGAGCACAAACATCCAGTCAGATCAGGTTACCCCATCGTTAGCACAATGGAGACAGAGCTAAACTGTCCCATTTGGTGACAATGGCCTGGTGCTGAGAAACCAGGGAGTGGTTTGAAGTGTTTACTACATATGCAGGGGAGGCAGGAGGCAGCTGCAGCCTGTAGACCTGGGGGAGGGGGGGGCAGGTAATATGTGTGTATCAACAAGTGCTTGCCTTTAAAGGTCAGCTTCTTGTAGATCATCTCAGCAAGCCACACTCTTGGCTGAAAATAAAACAGTAGAAAAAAGAAAACTACTCTTCAATTTCAGTACTGATTTGTAGTGGAATAATTAAATACTTGGATTTTATAACCAGGTTACTTGACTTTTGAAAGTCTCAGGAGATGCCACATCTTGCAGCTGGCTCTGTCTAGATGAATGCATTATGGAGCATATGAGGTAGAGGCCTCAAGTAACTCCTGTACTGTATGCACAGGACATAGTAGCATGACTTCAGCTTGCACATGTTTTGCAGCTCGTTTGCTGTTTAAGCACCAGAGTTCACAGTATGAGGGTTAGCTAATAAAGAAACTCTTAACTGTTTTCAAGTCTAGACTCCTTGAAAATTAAAGAAAATAGACTGTTCCTGTAAGAAGTTCAAGGTTCTTGCAAGCCAGCCACAAAGACATCACTGAGGATGTTTTTTGCAATTCTAACCAAAGGCTGCGATTCAGAGCTCATTCTGGCCAAGTCCTCAGTGATGCTGTCTCTTTTCAGGACAGAATGAGCATTTCATAGAATCAAATTCTGGCTTTTGTATTTGGGTCATCTCACAGAGACCAGATTTCAATCCATCACTGAAAAATTTACCCCTTATTTTATCTTAGGTGAGCAGCCAGCAGCTGAGGCAGTGATCAAAGGCACTGACAGCAATTTTGGGAATAAGCAATAAACTCAAGCCTATGCTACCAATCTGATAGAGTCAGAGAGTGAACATAGTCTTGTGTTTTACTGCATTCATGCATAAAGCAAATGATCAAGTTGGGAAAATTCTCCTGAGACCCAGCCATCTAATCTATGTACAGAAACAGAGTGCTAGGGACTTCCAAAGTATGCTGTTGCTGCATGTCTTTGTGTAATGGCACACAAACTGTCGAGATACGGTTTGGATAGGTGGACGCTAAGAGGAGCTAGCAATTGGCTGCACTTCTTGGGCCCAAAGGGTTAGGGTGCAGTAACAGCAGTACAAACTGGTGGCCAGTTACGAGACAAGTTCCTCAGGGGTGGATACCATTTAGCATTTTTCTTAATAAGTTATACAGTGGGATAGAGTGCTTTCTCAGTAATGTTCACAGGGTATTAATTATTCAGAGGGAAGTTGACAGGTAGGAGAGAGAGGCTGACTAAAACTTGTGTGAAGTTCAACAAAGTGAAATGCGAAGTCCTGCATCTAGGATGCAATAGCCCACAAAATGGTACAGACTAGGGACTGACTGGACAGAAGACAGGTTCTCAGAGCAGGACCTGGGAGTTGTGGTGAGCATCAGTCAGTTGTGTGCCCTTGCAGCAAAGAAGACTGACTGCATACTGCGCTGTATGAGCAAGGATACGGTCAATAAGCTGAGGAAGTTATTATCTCCTCGTTCAGGCTACACCTGCAGTACTGAGGAGCCCATAAAATGGAGGCAGTACAAGACAGACATTGACATCTTGGAGCAAGCCCAGAAAACAGCCACCAAAATTGTCAGGGCCCAGAACATCTGACGTACAGAGAGGCTGAGGGAGATGTGTTTGTCCCGCCTTTATAAAGCTCAGTCTGGCTCTTTGTGCTGGCTACAGCTCCCTGATGGGAAGGAGTAGAGAAGGTGGTGTTTGACTCTCCTCAGGGACAGAACAAGTAGTAAAGGCCACAAGTTAATGCAAATTCTGTATTTCTATTCCATGCAAGGTACTAGTGTTTTTGGTCTAGGTGGGACCAATTTTACTACTTGTATTTCTCCAATATTAGCAACAAAATTTGCATTACAAAGATACCACTTAGCAAGACTAAGGCAACCACAAGCTGACCCTTGATTGAAGAATGCTATTTATCATAATTACAGTTAGCTTATTTTTTTAAGAAGCGCAAAATTAAGGAAAAGAATTTTCATACAAGCTCATCACAACATTCACAGAGGAAGGACAACTCAGTTCAGTTGTATTTATGAAGTTATCACAGTTTAATTAAGCTCTGGTCAAATGTAGCTATTACTCAACTAAATTAAAGGGTAGATCCAAAAGATTTTTTTTCCTAAAAATGATGCATTCCATCTGCAAGAAAGAGGCCTTGTTAAACAATAATGGGCCCATGTACAGCAATCATGTCTGTATCACGAGCATACCATTACTTTGGGAAGCAAAGCAGAAAAATCTGCTTTTATAGCCACCTCATGTATACACATAAAAAATATAGAAGAGATGACCTTCAAAAAATCTCTGTTCAAGAATAACCCCCAACACCAAGGAAACACTGTTGAACAGTCTTACCAGTGGCTCACATTAAGTCTTCCTTTGAATAATAAGCTTTATCATCTACAGAAGGAAAGAGGAAGCACATCTATGAAAGCTTTGGCTCTCTTGATAACCTTGCAGATGTCTGGGGTCCACCTGGCTCAAAATGAAATGATGTTTTGATCCTCAGCACTAGCTCCGATCATGGGTTTGCTCTAACATCCTGTGTATGTGGTCCATTAGAACTCCATTTCTCTCCCTGACAGCTAACACATGCCCCATAGAGTTTTCTGCTCTAAATAACACATCTTACCATAGGGCAATGTGTACACAGAGAAGGGTGTTCTACTTTTACATTGTGCAAATATCTTCCTTGAATGCGGTTATGTGCACAAGGTGTTCTTCATTTTTTGCTATAGAACGAATGTTTCACGTTCAGTTCCTTCCCCTTTCCATTTATGCCAGAGCAGCGAACAAGATACCATCCATGTGATTTGTGCTGCTGACCAGAAAGACATTTCTTGTTTGCTGCTAGTGGCTGCTTCAGTTGCAGTGCTTGGAGAACTCATGAATAGTGTTCTGTAAAAGACAAAACACACATCATTGTTATTCCCACTACACATACACACACATTCCGCCTTCCTGGGCCTACAGAGAGTCTGTGCAAGGTTACTACAAGCCCCTGTTGACCACCAGCTTCAGTATCCCTAATATGGGGTCATCTGAGTTTCATCTTTGCATGTATCTTTGTTTTTAACATATACTTGGTTGTCATGCATCAAATCAAAGATTATTTCCTTCATAAGCAGGTTTGTGTGAGGAATTTAAGTTCCATTGCAGCACTGTTTGTACCTACATTCATAACATGTCTAGAAAGAGTACATAATTCAACACCAGTCCCTATGGAATAAGCCTGTGTAGGGAACCAAGGAGCCCAGAAGCTTTTACTGACCACACCTACAAGTAGGAAGAGGGAAAGTCCTCTTACCCAAAGTGTTAAACCTCAGTACATAGCATAACCCATATGCAACGCTCTTTGCTCAATAAATGAATGATATGGCTCTGCAAAAGCTCTACCTTTTTATTTGATCGGTAAATGTAAAGCACAGCCAGACTTTCTGATTACAGCAGAAGTATAAAAGTTACCACTTTTAAGAAACTTACTGTGCTGGTCCTTAAAAGAAAATGCACCAGCTGATGCCCTCCACCAGCTGCCTATGGCAAAGTCAGCATCTACCATTCTGGTTTATTCAAAAATCGTGATTTCTGAATTCTAATTTGGAACAACATTTGAAAATATCAGGTTAACAGACAGGAGACCTGAAACATCACTGAGAAGGCCAGATGGATACGTTTGAACTTCATTTCTCTGAAAATCAGGTGGGAAAAGACATTATTATTCACAACTCATCTGTCTGGCTGTTTGAAGACATTTGTCTCCTTCTCACTATAACAACATTTTGGTTTTGCAAGGGATTCCTGCTTCATCTATTCCAGCATAAATTGGAAGTCTTTTTCACCACTTGCCTGTATTCAGGAGAGAAGCTGCTTCTTTGCACCAAGGGAATACTATCAACCATAAATTAAGATATACATACATAGAGGTTAGGCATAGGCATATGTAGCTTCCCTACCTATATTTAATCTTCTGCTGGAGTTACCCATGCAACAGGGTCATTTCTGCCTGTAATATAAATGAGGAGGACTATCTTCATTTCAGGGAAACTGCTCCAGAAAAACACAAATACCAGGGACACTTTTTATAGAAAGGTAGAATGGATAGCTCTTGGACAACTTCCACCTCTGTAAAAAGGAAAGTACATCCTAGGTAACATCTAGTCGGTGCAGAAGAACTTGCAAGTACATATGAACAAATGTAAAAGGAATGAAACACTAAGAACTGGGATAAGAAAAACATTTTTTGTTCCTATGACCGTTCTGAGAGTCAGGGGAATTGGAAATACAAATTTAGGGAAAGAAATGTGAGCTAGCTGATATTACTCAACTGCAGTGGTATGACTCACATGACTGGATATTAAACTCATTGGTTACAGACTATTTAAGAAACACAGTGGGATTATTGTGTGATTTAGAATTACAAACAATTCAGAAAGACATAACCTTGATTTTATATTAATTCATGTAGTTAATTATAAATCACAAAATGGGATAATGCTATAGACAATGTAAGACGCTGTTGAATAGGCTGAGGAAATAGAAATAGCAGTCCCCCTGCTTGCTAAAACATTCCGGAAAAAATGCTAAAACATTCAGGAAAAAATCTGTCCATCTACAGAATGTCAGTTTAGGAGGTTTGGGTGCTGTGTAAGTACAAGTAGATCAAGCAGACATAATTATACTGATGCTTTCCCCACGTGGAAGTAGAATGCAGTTCTTATTAATATGTATACTGGGTGGTATAAAGATCAAGGTTCTTAAAGCTACAGACAAAAATTGAATGGAAAGAGAAGTACTGTGCTTAAGCACAAAGAACCGGAAGGAATTACTTCTGCTGCTGCATGGTCTTTCCAGAGTCACAGTAACCATGTTCTTGAGTTAGTTGAGCATGCTTCACCAAAATGTCTACTCCACCTATTCCATATGTTATGGGCCTTAACAAAATACAATGGTTTTTGCCAATTTGATATGAGAGGAAGTTCTTTCCTGACTCATGATCTGGAGATTAATCTGAGTACTTGAAAATACATTGAGCATCCATAAGGCCTACGATACTAACAGCATCTTGCCGAATATCCCTCCTGTAGTAGTAATCAGTTACTAGGTATTTATAGGAAGGCACTCTTTGACTTTTTCTGAACCTCATAAGCAATGAAGAAGGTGCTATAAAAAGCAGCATCATGAGGAATGAAGATATTTGTAACTGCTGATTATGTATATGGGTATCGAAAACACTGAGGCACCAGAAAGAAAGATATTTAAAAAAAACAGAAATAAACGCAAGGGGAAGTTAAAGAACTTGCTGAAACTCCATGGCCGTTAATGTTAAAGAGAAAAGGTGGAATTACAGAATTACAGAATCACAGAATCACAGAATGGTAGGGGTTGGAAGGGACCTCTGTGGGTCATGTAGTCCAACCCTCCTGCCGAAGCAGAGTCACCTACAGTAGTCTGTAGAGGACCTTGTCCAGGCGGGTCTTGAATTACTTTAAATTAGTACACAAAAACTCTTAGCCAATAGTTATAAGTAGGATAAAATTATGAAGTATGTTAACTGGTGATGGCCACCAACAGAATAATTTAGAGATCAATGTTTTTGTATTGAGATTCGAGTGAAGTTGAATTTGGAATTAGCTCATCTTCCAGTGCAAGTTACATATTTTTTATTCTAAAAAGGATTGAAAGGATCTTAAATACTCCATAAATTGCATTTATGTAAATTTGCAAAATGTAAGCTGACATCAACCTTGGGCAAGATCATGGAACAACTGTTCCATCTGAAAAGTATTACAATGTTATAACACAATGAATGCAAAAAATCTTGGCTTATGGAAGACCTGGATGGCTGATATATCAGAAAAAGTATCTGTGAAGGGGAAGTGCATCTTTCTAGTGGGATCAGTTCAAATCAAAATTTGACAAAAACTTATAAACTAGCAATATCCACATTTATCAGTATAATTCATTGGAAAGGTAAATGATCTGTGAACTGATCAGTTATATAGGCTTACCTAGGTGACTTCTTAAGATATGCTCATTTCAGCAGCATTACTTCAACACAGCCAAATGCTGTGCCATATACCTAACAACACAGGCTGCAAGGCACACTGAGAGAGAAGGTACTGTCCTGGAAAGCGACAACATTAAAAAGCATATTAGAACACATGCTGCCTGTGCAAGAAGTTAAATGCAGTTCTCAGATGTGTTAGCAGGAAACCTGAAGGTGGGAGTAAGGAAGTAATTTCATACAGAACTTACAGAACCTCTCATTGGAAAAATCTTACCAGATCTGGTATCAATACTTTATTTTAATAAGGAAGCTGACAATCTGGATATTTTCCAGATAGACCTTGAATAGTAATTCAAGGAATTACGGTGAAAGATAGAGGAAGCTCAAGTTATTTTGCTTGTTCAAAAGATGTTGTAAAATAGGTGGGGCAGAAAACTTTCCAGTAAAATAATACTTGTGTGTGAGAGTGTGGTACGTCATGAAAGATGCAATCTGTCCAGGTTTATAGTGCATGAAAAAATGACTTGAACTCCAGGCTTGTGAAAGCAGGATTTTTGAACCATTTATTGCTTTCTGAGTTTCTCTTGGAAAATCAAAATCATCTCCAGATGTTTGGCTGGAAGTAGTCAAGAGTCAAATTCTTCCTACTCCTTATAAGTATCAAAGGAAGAGCCTTCTGACAGACAGTGTCTCTGTAATTTAGAAAAAGTGTATACTTTGATAAAAAAGTGAAAAGTATGTCTTATCTACTGTTGTTGTTTTGAAAATACAGGAAATATCACCAATCCTCTATCTTTTTAAAAGTTTCTTGTTACACATCTTGAAAAATGTAAGAGAATGCTAGTGAAGAGTTAGTGTATAACAAATTAATTTTATACCCTGCTAGAATATTGTATTTATAACACATTCAGAACCTTCACTCCCATAAAAAAAGCTCTGTGTTACATGAGTTAAAGAGGAAGTAGTCACTAGTGCTCATCTTCTGATCATTCAGGACATGTCATTAGTGGTGAAAAAGCCATTTGCTTAAACAAAATGTTCTGTTACCAAGTGAGTCCTGTTACCTTTCCAGTAATGGCAAAATCATGCCACCCCACCTGTATCATTACTTCTCAGAGATTTGGTGAGGTAAATTCACTGCTGTACTTAAAAGTGTCTTAATTTTCCCTGGAGCTGAATTAGACAGTGACTATAGCAAAAGAGTTGCAAAGGCATGCAACAATAATATGAAGTCATCCTGTTTAGGACTTCAAAAAAAGCCCTAGGTTCTTGGATTTGCAGTCAAATGCCTGGAAACAGAAGTAATCATAACCCACAGGGAGGAAACATAGAGGAAAGCAGCCTTTTGTGGATGTCACAAAGGAAAGTCTTGTAAGAAACACTTTCTTTCATGAATTTCCCACTCTCGGGCTCTGAAAGCTAACTCAGGAATGAATGGTTTGAATTTGCTTATTTATGTATGTCAGCAGCTACTCATTTAATAGTCACTTTTTCAAGCAATAAAGGAGAAGTGAAGGTGTATTCTCAGAACTACAAATCAGCTTAAACCAAAATTTCAAGTTATTAGAGGCCTTTGTTGTTCATATACAGAAACACTTGACTCATACAGATGATTTTTTTTCAACACAGGGAAGATGCACTTCTTTATAAACACATGCAATATCGTTTAAAAGTACACTGTAAGTATGATGAATGGACCATGTCTCTGTATACAAAAAAATCCATATTTTTTTTCACTCAAAATCTGAAATGACATTACTGCTGATTTTCATTCAATAAGAAGGCAGCCTGCTTCCTGTAGTACAGCAACTGTGAGTGATATTGCCTCAGATTCTTTTCTCAGATACAGTGGCGTAAATTCAGGATTACTTCAGTCACAAACCAAAGTAACTGAGAGCAGCATTCAGTTTATCACACTTTTGTTTCTGGGAACTTCATGTACCTCATGAGCCCTTGAAGGCCTGCTTGACTTGTTTTCTTAAGAAGATGTAACTGCAGAAACATAAAGATACGAGCCTGTTAAGGCATGTTAGTTGTGTCCTTGTGAGCGACTGCACAAACGAAAGAACACAAAATCTTCCTGAAAATTATTTCCTAATGGAATTCACAGTCTGAGACTATGGAATGTTTTATGTGATAACTTTAAACTGTGACTTTTTTCTAATTTGGTGGAAAATGCTACATTTGCAGTTTAACTATTTTTTTTTTATGTTACAGTGAAGTTTCTTGATTAACAGCTGCATTATCGTATTTACCACTGCTTATTTCTGTCCTGTGTGACAAAAACACTTTTGTGATGCTTTCTTACTTCTTCTAAAGCATGTGGTTTTAGATAAGCAATGAACAAGAAGATACACACATTTTTAAAAAACAAGAAAATTCTCATCAGTAATCTTTTAAAGTGAGATAACAGGACGGTTTTCCTGTGTAGGAAATACCATAAAAGAATCCAGAAAAAATTATCCGCTGAGAGTGCAATCACATGATTCCCACAGGGAAGGAAAAAGCCTGGTTGTTTAAGGTCACAGTTCAAGGGACAGAGCAGTGGATGTCTGTATCCCTTCAAAGCTGAGAGCTTTAAATGAGCTTGTAAGACATTCTAAAATTGCACTACAATGACAAGGTGTGACTGCATGGTTGGGCCACAAGGCTAAGAAAAACGCACCCACATTTTGTACATCAGATTGTTCCTGGTGAAAAAAAAATATTCATAATATACTAATGATTTTTGTAGTACATGTTTCCAAATTTTAGCTGAAATATACTATTGTATGGAGTAACATTTGTGCAACTGGCTGTGACAGTACCCTCATAGTAGAGGCATACACATCCACTTTTCTAAATGCAGCATGTTAAGAAAATCATTCCAAGTGACACTCACACAAAAACCTGAAGATCTTTTTTTAAACAGCAACAGTCTGTAAAAGAAATTCATAGGGAAAAAATAGCGGTTTTTTCCACATGGTTTCCTTGATACGGATTTTAAAAAGCACAGGACCTTCATTTAACAATATGTTATAAAACTATAATTGAGGACAATGGGATGGTATCATCAGTTGTTTAACAGTATAGAACTTCCGCTTGAATAACAAAGTAAAATTATCGCAGTGTGGTCTGTATGAACCTTGGTAAACGAGAATTGATATTTCCACTGAAAATATACCAACTGATCATGTTCAGCCAGATCTGTAGCTGGTGGGCAGAAGCACATTTCTGTTGAGAACACTGTCACGTATTTCCCTGGATCACATACTCATGATCCTAGTTTTTGGAACTCTGCAAAGAAAAAGAGCAGGCCTGGGGAGACCTCTTTTCACTGCATAGCCTCTGTTCTAGTCTGACATCATGGATTATCTCAAAGTATTGCTATCTCTGCAAGTTGAAGTTCGATTCATGCTTATTCTCTTAACCTGATACCAATTCCTCCTAAGCCAGAGGTGAAACTGATGTATTTGATTCCAGTTCGTTTCTTGTCCCTGTATAGCATTTATCAAGGACTCCTGGAGCAAAGAAGGAAACTCAGAGTAACCAGTGAAGTGAGATGGTCCATGGAGGAATAGTCTGAGCCCAGCCAACATCTCTCAGCCACTAAGTGCCTGTCTCAGATCTGCTGAGAGCAGTGTCCTTTGCCATGCTCCCTCACTCTGCTTCCATTTGTTTTCTGTGGGCATAAGGGATCAATGAAGAGACGAAAGGAAAATAACACAGCTGCAATGTTAGCACCTGGAATGAAGGATGATGTGATTTTAGCCAAAAGAATATAGTGAAAAACATGGAGCTCCTGCCTACATAACTAATGGGACAGTTCTGCTAACAGATACATTGGTTTGCTGGTTTCAGTTTTGATTTTTGCGTAATTGCTAACACATTTTCTTTCAGAACTTCCTGGCAGTTGGCTATGTCTTCCTGTCCCTCTTCCACACCATGTTAAATCCAGTGGCTAAAGCAGCACCCAGGGTGTAGAATAACAGGTTCACACCTCCCCTGTTCATCATGGAGGAAGGTTTTGATTTCTTACTTGTCTGGCAAGCATCCTAAATTTTAAATAGCTCAGTATGAAGCTCACCCCTGTCTCTCCCATTGAAGGGACAGCAAATTAGGAGACTGAAGAGGCAAAGGAGAAATTTGGAAGAGGTACAAGAGAGGGAAATGGAAACGTCAGCCTGAAAAACTCAGATTCCCCAGCTCTGCTGGAAAGCTCCATTGTCACCAGTGCATGGTGACAATTGATGCCATGGTGACATAGACACCCGTGTACTCAAACATGTAACTGAGGAGCTGGCCCAGTGGGAATGAGGGGAAAGAGACATTAACACTATGTATAAACAGTGTATAGACCTCAAGTCAACCACCTTCATTCCTTCATTCCTTCTTTTCAGCATCTGCATCTGGATCAGCTCAGTGGTACCTCTGTGTCTGCCTCCAACCTTTGAGGCTTAGATCACAATTACTTAGGTGCAGGAAAGAAAAAATCATTAAGGCGAAATATTTTTAACACTGAACCAAGGAACACAGCACCGCCAATGAGGAAGGATTTATCTAAAAATAAAATAACCAAGCATCCTAGAATAACTTCCAGTCTGTTTCGTTTTATAAATGAGGACTACTGGCACAATGTCAGTATCTCAAGGCATATTGTCTCATACACACAACTAAACAAACGTCGATAACCTCTAGCCTGAGAGAACATGAAAAGGAAAGCCTATGCCGCAACACTAATTTGATATATTGTTCTACTTAATTTTGTTTTCTGCAGGTGCTATTGGCAGCTTTGTCTGTTCTGAGAGGAAAATTTCCAAAAGTCACTCTTTCCCTGCCAGCACAATGTTTATATTCATGCTACAACTTGTTGGCATATAATACTGAGTACTATGAATAATTACGCAATGGTATATTTTTTTCTTAGTGAATGAAACACATTTACAAACTATTAATAATGGCCTTTAATTCTTGTCCCAAATTTATTTTTAATTTTATTTATGAATAAGATAGGAAATCCAGTTATTACAGCAAGATTCTACTTACTTAACATTAGACACCTAAAAATCAGAAATTTAGTATAAGTCATTTATATAGCTTGCCTTTATATTCAGTGGTCTATCCATTTAAAAAGGCATGTAAAGTGAATTTTCTTCTAACAGTTCCTGTGCCTCTACAGTGTCAGTGGAGGAAACAACTACTTCTGAGTACTAGTTCTAAACTGCTAAATGTAGGTGAGATAGATCCCAACTAGATAATTGCTGGGTAATAGATACCAAGGGAAAACTTTTACAACCTATAAATTGCATTCATTACCTCGCAAGAAGACTGATTTTCTCTGAGTCTCTTGAGTCTGTAAATTCTCACTGAGTATGATGAGAAATTAAATGAGAAAGAACCGTACTTGAGTTCACAGAGCAGATCTTCCCAAATTCTTCTCCTTGTTCAGCAGACTGAAGAAGCAATGGCCAGCAGAACCACTTTTCCTGAAGTACAACCACCAAACTACTAGCATTATATAGGCCGAAGCAGCCTCTGAAGTGTTTCAGCACTTAGCAGCAAAGATAGTATTTCCTTCACTCATTTTGCAGAATACCTACACATTATCTTAGAAAACCCATTGCTAGTTTGGATTCTTTAGCTCCTTAAATTGTGTGAAAGCAATGGGCAATGCTGATTGTCTAACTCCTCAGTGACAGTTCCCCACAAGCAGTGATACTACATGGGAAACCGAAGTATTTGTGTAATAATTCATGTTTACATGCACACAGGGAAAGAAAGAAGCCAGTGGTGTCCACCCTATGCACTCTCCATATAACTATCTGAATGGCAATATTGTTGAAAAGGTCTTTTGGATATGAAAATACAAATATGTAGAAGCAATTGTTGCTTTCCATGTTCACAGATAGTTGCACTCAGCCACAGTGTATTTTGCTCATAGCTCAGAGCCCGTCCCACTGTTGCACACTGTTACTTTACAGCCCAACAGAAGTTGATGACATAAACATATCCTTTTCCCAGACGCTTGGGTTGTGTGTGATTTAACCTTTAACTCCCGCTTGTTGTTATAGGTGAGATGTCAAATATTTCTTGTGAGCCTTTGGCAAGGGTTTGAATATGTTTTCATTACTCTTTCCCTAAGTAACGCAGGCTGCAGTCAGAGAATCATCACAGGGAGGTCTCCCTTCCCCCATCCCTCTGGCCACTTCCTCCAGGCTCAAACAGGAAAATGGGGACAATGCAGAGGGACCAGCCACAGGCTCACAGTAAATCTGCAATTACTTGAAATGTCACTTCCTGTTTTTGAAGCCTACAGAAGAATAAATACCCTTCTGAGCCATGCTGTGAAGCCAACGGGCCCCAGCGTGTGCAGTCCCGGCGCTGTTGCCGCTGGGGGTGTCAGGAACCCAGAGCCATGCTTCTTGGCCAGACACCCTGACACTTCCAGGGGTGACAATCAGTCTTCCTCTAGGGGCATATAAAAGCTGTTTGAAATGTGTAAACAGGATTTTATCCCAGCTAAGGCTGCTACTTTTGCCTTAGAAAAATTGGCTTTGACAGGAGTTCATACACATATTAGAGGCAAATTTTCACAATCTGCCTGGAGTTTAATTTGTCACAAGTCTTGGCCCATGGCAGTCCTTGTCACTTTGTCACTTACAAACATCTGTGCAAGTGTTTTCAGTACATCCTGCTGAGAAGACCCCCACACATGGTGTCCCCCTAATGTTTGGGGTGATATTTTTCCAGCTGTATGTGGTCTTCAATCTAGTTTATCACAATGACAGTCCAAAGTGTGCTTGAGTATAGATTGCAGAAGAGGCAAGGCTACCCTAGCTTAATAGAAAGCTACTTACTCTGTTGTTAGAGTAAAGGATATTTCAACTCTGTAAGAAGTGTCCAAGCTGTTGAACAACAATTTACAGCAATTTTTGGCATCACGTGAATGCTTCCCCAACTCCATCTGTTTGTAGACCAAATTCTGTGTTTTGAAGAACTCAGAAGAAAGCTCTGTGAAAGCTTTCTTCACAAATCTAAGAAAAATGGCAAGATGCAATTCCATGCCTAGCTGATCATGCCTTGCCAGATTCAAATATACTTAACTCACAAAGCGATACACATGCATGTTTAATTTCAGCCCATGATCTGAGAACATCAGATCAGGCACAAGGAGGAAGCCAGTGTTGAAAGGCTGACAGTGAAAAACCTGTTGCCAAAGTGAGCAGATATTCAGTAAAGTCAGGAACTTTTCTGCAGAGTAAGCATGTGTCACTCGCTGCCTAAACAGCTTTCAGAGAAAGCCTACTTCAATAAAATTGCTTAAAGTTCTCCAAATGTATTTAAAAACACTTTCTGGATGTTGTTCCTGGAGAACCATAATGAACCCAGAAATTCACCAGAATTTTTTGTTTGTTGCTCTTTTCCTTTTTTATATTTACCACTTTTTCTTGCTGGTTATATAAATATTCGTTAAAGAAGGGAAAGAAATACAGGGAAGATATGAAAAATGTTATCTTTTTTTTTTTGTCAAAACATGATTGTTTTTCTGATATCAAATCAGCCATGCACAGGACAACAAGGAGATCAGGCAGCCATCATGGGTTTATGAAAGGCCTGCTTAACTAACCTGATCCTCTTCCACGACAAGGCAACCCACACAGTGGATGAGGGAAAGGTTGTGGATGTTATCTACCTGGACTTTAACAAGGCCTTTGACACTGTTTCCCACAGCATCCTCCTGGAGAAAGTAGATGCTCTTGATTTGGATGGGTCTATACTTTGCTGGGTAAAAAACTGACTTAGAAGGCTGGGCCCAAAGAGTGGTGGTGAATGGAGTTAAATCCAGTTGGTGGTCACTCACAAGCGGTGTTCCCCAGGGCTCAGTGTTGAGGCCAGTTCTGTTTATTATCTTTATCAACAGTCTGGATGAGGGGATTGAGAGTACACTAATTAAGACTGCAGACAACACCAAGGTGGGTGGGAGTGTTGATCTGCTTGAGGGTAGGAAGGCTCTGCAGAGGGCCCTGGACAGACTGGATTGATGGGCCAAGGCGAATTGTATGAGGTTCAACAAGGCTGAGTGATGCCAGGTCCTGCACTCTGGTCACAACAACCCCATGCAACGCTACAGGCTTGGGGAGGTGTGGCTGGAATGCTGCCCAGCAGAAAAGGACCTGGGGGTGCTGGTCGACAGTGGCTGAACATGAGCCAGCAGTGTGCCCAGGTGGCCAAGAAGGCCAATGGCATCCTGGTTTACATCAGGAGTAGTGTGGCCAGCAGGAACAGGGAGGTGATCGTGCCCCTGTACTCAGCACTGGTGAGGCCGCCCCTCGAGTACTGTGTTCAGTTTTGGGCCCCTCACTGTAAGAAGGACATTGAGGTGCTGGAGCGTGTCCAGAGAAGGACAGTGACGCTGGTGAAGGGTTTAGAGAACAAGCCTTACAAGGAGCGGCTGAGGGAACTGGGGTTGCTTAGCCTGGAAAAGAGGAGGCTGAGGGGAGACGTTATTGCTCTCTGCAACTACCTGAAAGGAGGTTGTAATGAGGTGGGTGCTGGTCTCTTCTCCCAGGTAACTAGCAGTAGGATGAGAGGCAGTGGCCTCAAGTTGTGTCAGAGGAGGTTTAGATTGGATATTAGGAACAACTTTTTTACTGAAAGAGTGGTCAGGCATTGGAATAGGCTGCCCAGGGAGGTGGTGGAGTCACCATCCCTGGAGGTATTTAAAAAATTTGTAGATATGACACTTTGGGATATGGTTTAGTAAGCATGGTGGTGTTGGGGTGACGGTTGGACCTGATGATCTTAGAGGTCTTTTCTAACCTATGATTCTATGATAAGCTGTGAAAACCAGAGAAACAGCTAAAATTAATGACTGCAAAACTCATAGGAGATATCCTTTGCTAAGCAGAAATTATTTGCTTCAGAAAAGGACATGGATTTTTAAGAAAAATTCTTTGCCTAAAAACATACATGCATTAGGTAGAAAAGCAAGGCAGCATATTTTCCCTCTAATTCTTACTACTTTAAACACAGGTGTATAAATACCGGGGACTTTGAGGAGATCGTCCTTATCTACTGTGATAACAGAGATGGGACAATCCCATTCACTGGGCATAATAGCCTGCAAACTTCTGTTGCCACTGAAGGGGAGGACAGGAATAACGGTTATGAAGAAGAGTGCTCTATAGACATGCATAAACAGGGGCTGGCTGGATCCTGCCTTGATGTTGCTTCAGTGCTTGCACAGTTGCAATGACAACACTTCCTTGTTTTTCTAGGTGAACTTCTTTGTTGATGTTTAGATTGTAAAAAATACATTAAGGAAGAAGGGGGACGTATAAGGCTAACTTCAAAGTGTCCTACACTGTACCTAATATGTCTGTCAGCATGTCATAGCAATGCATAGCATAAGCAGGTATCAGAAACATCTTTATGTTTTAACAGAGCTCCATTTTCTTTGTGCTGCTCACATCTTTTTTTCTTTCGTATAGGTGAGAAAACAGCACGTTTTTTTCTTGAAAATTCATATTCTATTTGACCAGATAGGAAACTTCTTGATTTGAAAAAAGGCATGGTGAAATCATCATCCTTTGCCATCACATTTCCTTGATGTTTTTAGGTGGCTGTCACAGCTAGATCCAGTCTCCATGCAAGCAAGGACAAAAATGTTGCTCTGCATTGCACAACAACTGCAATATTATATTAGTGGTATAAGAGCACCCAGCACACCTGTAGGGACTAAAGACAGGATCTGAATTCTTCTTGTCCCTCCCCCTAACAACAAATCACATATCTGACTTCTGAACTGAACATTCAGGGAGCTTTTGAAGAACCTGAAAGTAAGTGTTAAAGTGTACCTGTCTGATACATATAATAGTCCTTTCAAAAAGTGTGTTTGAAAGACTTTTTATTTCTTATTTCATTGTTCATGTCTGGCTTTTTCAGACTCACTAGGCTACCCTACAGGTATTTATAACTGGGAGGAAATGCAGATATCTATACCTCGCAAGCCATTCATTTCTGGGTATTTGACAAAACTGGAGTTCCTACTTTCAGACATTCACTTGAACTATAATACGATCAGCCTTCAACATCAGAGGATTTAGGAGTCTTTGTGAGCCTGGACTTCAGAAAAGCAGACTTTGGCCTCTTCAGGGATCTGCTTGGTAGAGTACCAATCGATAAAGCCCTGGAGGTAAGAGGGGTCTGAGAAAGCTGGTTAATATTCAAGGATCACCTCCTCCAAACTCAGGACTGATGCATCCACAATAAGACAAAATCAGGCAAAAATGTCAGGAAGCCTTCATGGATGAATAAGGAGCTCCTGGACAAAGTCAAACACAAAAAAGAAGACTATAAAGGGTGGAAGCAAAGAAAAGGTAGCCTAGGAGGAATACACAGAGATTGTCCAAGCAGCCAGGGATCATGTTACGAAAGCTAAAGCCACAGTAGAATTAAGTCTGTCCAGGGACTTCAAGTGCAACAAGAAAAGCATTTATAGGTATGTCAATAATAACAGGAAGACTAAGGAAAAAGTGGACCCTCTCTGGAAGGAAACAGGAGACATGGTTACCCAGGATATAGAGAAGGCTGAGGTACTCAATGACATTTTTGCCTCAGTCTTCACCAGCAAGGGCTCCAGCCACACTGCTCAAATCACAGAAAGGCAAAGGCAGGGACTGGGAGAATGAAGAACCGCCCACTGTAGGAGAAGATTGGGTTCAAGTCCATCTAAGGAACCTGAAGGTGCACAAGTCCATGGGACCCGGTGAGATGCATCCACGGGTCCTGAAGAAACTGGCAGACGAAGTCGCTGAGCCCCTACCCATCATATTTGAGAAGTCATGGCAGTCCAGAGAAGTTCCCACTGACTGGAAAAGGGGAAACATAACCCCATTTTTAAAAAGGGAAAAAAGGAACACCCAGGGAACTACGGGCCAGTCAGTCTCACCTCTGTGCCTGGCAAGACCATGGAGCAGATCCTCCTGGAAACTATGCTAAGCCACATGGAAAATAAGGAGGTGACTGGGGACAGCCAACATGGTTTACCTAAGGGCAAATTATGCCTGACAAATTTTCTGGTCTTCTATTACGGGGTTACTGCATTGGTTAATAAGGGAAGAGCAACATCTACCTAGGCTTGTGCAAATTATCTGACACTGCCCCGCATAACATCTGTGCTGGTTGATGAGAAGCTCATCATGACCCAGCAATGTATACTTGCAGCCTAAAAGGCCAAACGTATCTTCGCTCACATCAACAGAAGTGTGGCCAACAAGTCGAGGGAGGGGACTCTGCCCCTCTACTCAGCTCTTGTGAGATACCACCTGGAGTCCTGCGTCCAGCTCTGGAGCCCTCAGCACAGGAAAGACATGGACCTGTTGGAGCGGATCCAGAGAAGGGCCACAAAAGTGATACAAGGGCTGCAACACCCCTTCTGTGAGGAAAGGCTGAGAGAGCTGGGGCTGTTCAGCCTCTAAAAGAGAAGGCTCCAGGGAGACCTTGTTGCAGCCTTCCAGTATCTGAAGGGGCCTAAAAGAAAGCTGGAGAGGGACTCTTTACAAGGCCATGTAGTGATAGGAGAAGGGGTAATGGTTTTAAAGTGAAAGAGGGTAGATTTAGACTAGACAGAAGAAAGAAATCCTTTACTAGGAAGTTGATGAGGTACTGGCCCAGGCTGCTCAGAGAAGCGGCAGCTGCCCCCTTCCTGGAAATTTTCAAGGCCAGGTTGCACGGGGCTTTGAGCAACCTGGTCTAGTAGAAGGTGTCCCTGCCCGTAGCAGGGGGGTGGCAACTGGATGATCTATAAAGTCCCTTCCAGTTCAAATCATTCCATGATTCTATGATTCAAGAGGCTTATTGTTAGTTTATAGGAATACCATTAGCATGTCCAAGGAATGCTAATTTTAATGCAGTACTCCCATGATTCGAACCTGTAAAGGCAAAATCACTGTAATAATGACTGTATTTTTCATATTAGTTCTAACTAATGAGCTTGAAACTGTTCCTTTCTAATATACTGGTTCAAGTGCTAAGTCACCATTGATTTTTAGTATTGTCTCATAGCAATTCCACAGTTTATTAAAGTTCAGTTAAGCTTTAATTTAGATTAATATCTACATTCAGGAAGTCATTGACATGTTTAACTTTATTTGTAAGTACTCACCTAGACAAAAGTCTCAACTCCTGCTGCAAGCTGATCCATACCAAAAGAAGCCACTATTAAATTCAGCATTTAATTGTCAGTTTTTATTGATTCAGCCTGGAAAGTCTGTACAATTATTCCGATGGAAATAAAATGCTTTGTTCCTCACTTCTCTGACTAGATTAGACTTTTCTACTATTATTATCATATAGGACTGTGACTTTGTTAGCCAATATCTCCCAGTTAGCATGAATCCCTACCTTGATAATAAGTAGATCTGATTTACTTACACAGCCAATATTTTTGGTATTGTTTTGTACTGTTTTCAAATATATAAGGGTGGCTTCTCAGATTTCAACATATTCTGGAGAATATCCAAGGTCAGTCATAAAAATAAACTAGCAGGTTATATGAATTCCATAAATTACTAAGGGTCATCATTAACCAATCTTTCTCCTCCTTCCAATTTCCTTTTCACAGTACTAATGATTTTGTTCTGACAAACTTTCAGAGGTATAGGAATGTGACAAATAGGCAGCCCAAATCTCTTTTATAAACCAGTCATAAAGTCCAGCTACATTGTGGTTTATGGGACAGATTGAATAGTATATAACCAACACTTTTATAAACAAACTTCAAGCATAGAAAATAACATAAATTGCAGATTATAATTTGTTCATCATTAGTTCATATTAGAGTTAAACATGAAGTCCTCAAACTGCAAAAGTGATTTAAAATGGTACCTGCAGCAATATGACCAAACTTCTGTCAGTTGTAGTTCGCCTTTCAGAAACATGGATTGTCTATTTCGCATTACCTTTCATACAAGGAAAACTAAATGCAAACTCCAACCAAAACTCTCTGTTAAAAGTAAATGATCTTCCAATTTTACACAGGCTGCTAGCTAGGTGATTCAGTAGTCCTTAATTCACTTGACAACTTACTTCTGTAGACAGAGCGGGCGGTAGATCAGAAACTATCAGCCAAGACAAAAGTTTGAAAAGTTCCTGGCAAGACAGAGTAGGAGGAAGCCCCCATGTGACGTAATTCAACATGGGTCAGTTGAAATCACCAGCTGAGAACCTTTATAGCTTGGCAAAGATTTAAAACAAATGTCTCAGAACATACACAGCCTTTACACAGACTCTAATAACATAAATTTTCTTCTAAATTTAAAACCTAATATGGGCTTGTATTTAACTGCTTAGCTCATATTAATGCAGTTGCATGTTTTTTTCCAGGCATGACAAATAGCTGCTGCTCTTTCACAGTCACTTGAAAACACTGAAGTTTCACCCAGTCTAATTCTGAAGTTTCCGTTGTTGGTTCATGCCTATATCTTTCAATGGAGGCACATTACAAGCTTTGCTATTGTATTGGTTCAGTCCTGTCTCACAGGATCTCATTTCAGCAAGCATATAAGGTACAGCGGCTTGCAGTCCACTGCTAGCAGCGTGTGTGAAAACTAAAGGGGTTTCCTGGGCCTGCCATCTCTTTGACAGGGTGGTCAGACCAATATGGAGAGGTGGCCTAATATAAAATGTAAAAAAGTTTTAAAATACATTTTGTATTTACTGTAGATTTTATTTCCTCAGTTCTGGCATTAGTAATATTCTTCAGGAAACTAAATTATGTCATTTCCTTTCTACATGTAAGTTACATAAATGCTGGAATACAGCCACTTCAAACAGCCTTCAAACAGATGGCCATGTGTATAAATGCCAGAAAGTGAGACCAGTCACTTGCAGTAAAAAATATTACCCCACACGTGGTATAATTTTTATTTTATAACCTCTCTCATGGACATACATGGCTCATTCTTCTAATTTTTCCAGGCACAAACCCCTTAGGAAGTGGCTGTAGAATGCCAAAGCAAAATAAATTAAAGTTATATAAATAAAATAACTTGAGCAGAACAAAGCTTAATGTTTCAATAGATGTCAGCCATAACAGACAGCAGAATACAGACAGAGCTCGATATCAAACATTTCAATTTTTTAGCTACTCTAGAAGTGAACTTTGAGTAGCAAACTATTGAGACTTAATTAAAAACCACTCAGTTAACAGGCTTCATAAAGCTTGGTAAGGAACATTAACTGGAGGTGTGATAGCTGAATCCCTTGAACACGAACCCATATTTACTGTAACAAATGAAAACCCACCCATAGGACAATGAACTAAAGGCCAGATGCTGTACTCTGCCACATAGTAAGGAGGAGCAAACAGAGCAACTTGGAAACCCAGCTATGAGGACAGAAGCCAGTACTACATGACTAACCTTCCTGGAAAAGCTCATGCAGAGGACCGTGAGCAGCTGCGAACTGCAGTGGTACACATCCGAAAAGAGTAGGGAGACAGCATGAAGGAAGGGACCATCCTACACGACGGACTGCCACCTACCCCAGTAGACATACTAACGCTTCTCCTGCCTTTCTTTCACATGTCCCTCCCCACAATTTGCCTTGGTGGGATCAGAAGCAGGCAATAGCAGGGGGTCAGTGGCAGCACTACTCTTACAGTGTCAGGAAGAGACTCAATGACACCTTGAAGGGAGAAGGCTAACACGAACGAACCAGGGAGTCCAAATCTGGACGTTGCAAAATCCCATGATGCTTTCCAGTACTGAAATCTTCTGGCCTGATAAAACCATGCTCTGAAAATAGTAGGTGGGATTTTTTTAAAGGAATCCGACATTGTTCTGACGCTGTTAAAATCTAACACGATGGGAGAAGTCCCTGACTTCGAAAAGAGTGGCAGAAGGCCAAAGCACAGCACTTCTGAAGTTTCTATCCAAACACTTCTGAGGCCATTTTTTTCCTGCCTGCCTTACAGGCAGAAATATTGCTCTGGCTCCAGAACTGTTGCTCCAGTGTCATGCCTCTGCCATGTGAGAATTCAGCTCTTGAATGTGGCAGACTGGTTTCCCTCAGGTGGCAGAAGTGACAAAGGGGTCTGGGAATATACCTGCAGTTTAACTTGATTTACTCATTTACTGCAGCTCAATAATGAAGGCAACCACAGACCATTACAGGCAATTTCCTTCATCAAAAGTTTCCACCCATTGTCCTGTTCCCAGGAAGATTTCCTGTCCCAGGAGTCTCTTCCAAACACAAGGAATAAAGCAAAAAGCAAAGTTTCTGCTGGATGCCACAGCTCATTTCAAGGACCTTTGCAAAACAAAATAATACAGCATTTCTTCAGAGCAGATAGGGGCACTTCCATTTGAATTCCTGGTAGTAATGACAGAAAAAAGTCTCATGATATTGCCGAGTATCATATTAAGCTTGTTGAACAAGGGTCACTGAGGTTTCCAGGGGGCTATCATTGACGGTGATGTTTCCCTCCTTCATCTCTGTTCCCCAGCCATTACCATGTCTCAAGGCCGAGAACTATTTTCCGAGATGCTTTACTCCATTGTAGCGGTTGAAAAAAAGCAACACTGACAATGCCAGGATCCTTCCCCACAGATCCTTGGGGGCACCACTTTGGCAGCAGCTTGTCCTGGCTGTAAGGGTATGAAAAGCACTTTTCCTGCTGGAGCACAGCAAGTCAGGGAGCAGCCCATCTCCAGCCCTTTCCCTCTCCACACTCCCCAAGAAGAAAGGGCCATGCACACAGCAACATCTGCCCTGGAAGAAGCAATGCAGGAGATTGGAACCAGGGACACAGCAGGGACAGGCAGTGCAAGTTAGAACTGGATCAAGACAACACAAGAAATGCAAGGTGAGGCATATGACTGATGTTGCAGATTTCTCAAGAATATCAATGGCAAAAAATTTCAGCATCACTTGGTAGCGCACTACTTCTGTTTGGTGGGGACATTGGCTGTCACTCCTGCAATGGTTACAAACTTGCTTTCCTGCTAAGAACAGTAATTGTGAGATTCTGTGTAACAGCACCGCAACTGTCAAAGCCTTCTATGTAATTTGTATCTTAGTTCAAACAACAGGATAACAAAGACCACTCTACACTACAGCAGTCAATGGCAACAAACGTACTTTAAAAGGTAACAATCCATTTTTAACACTTCAGTAGCACATTTTGTCTCCTTGCACTACAGCCACACAGAGAACTATCCTTGAGTACAGCTACATCAACAAAATAGTCCCAATCCTTAGCTTTCAGTCTTTTCACAGGGCAGAAAAAGTTGGTCAGAAGTCCGTAAGTACTACATTGGCCTGTAACACCCAGTTGCCTGAAAGAAGCTACACAAGAACAGGGTGTTCTTTTAATTTGCAATAATGATCAAAGCCAGCAGTGTGGCATAAAGGCTCTGCATGGGCCACAGTTTCATGCTCAAAGGAGTGACAGAGTAGAACAGAGGAATCGAGAGAGTATAGGGGTTGCACAGGTTCAGAAGTCTGCTCTAAGGCTACTCCTGGAGCGGCAAAATCCAGTGCTATCTCTTGCCATGGCTGCCAAAGCCAGAACTTCATCTGAGTCATTTATACTGTTTGCCTTATCATTCAACACTGCAACAGGAAGCTCTGCTGTTGTTGGGGTTGTTCTGAGCTCCCTGTGCCACAGGGATGAGAAGTCACTTGGAAGAAGGTAAATGCAGGTGCTGGAAAATGGTGGCTTATCTGTTTCTCTCGTCTGCAGCACCGCCTTTTATCATCTCCAAGGAGACTGATTGATCCCCACTGCCAATGCACCAGAGGCACAGAAATCCGCTGCAGTGAAACCATGAGTCAGAACTCCTCGATACAATTTGAACTCTGAAAGAGCCAAGAATCAATACACTATGCCGAGGAAACAGAAACAAACATACTAGCCACTGCTGCAATCAAACCACTATGTTTTACTACTATTACAAGTTCTTTACTTAAGGCCTTGTGACTGTTTGGAATGTCAGACGTCTCCATTCAGGATGTTTCTCGCCTGTATTTTGTTTGTATTTGATTGCAAAAGAGCAGTTTAGAGATCCTATTACCTTAAGGTAGAATTGTGTCCTCAAATGTTTTTATGCTTCTCTTGGGCTCTGCTGCTTGAACTCCACCAAATAGTTTAATAAGTTCCATATGCCCATTTTTTTGAAGAACACATTTTCAAAGCAGCAAATGTTTTGACGGATTGGCTCACAGAGAGCCTGAATGCTGTTATACACATCGTTTAGCATTCCACAAGGCCCCCACTGTTAAATTCTGGGAATGTGGCCAGAGTGACCTACCTAATACTGCACTAACTAGCTTTCAAAAAAAAAAAAAAAGACATTCTTAACCATTGTGCTGCACTAAAATATAATTAGAATTTGAACGTGTATTTGCTGCCATGGTAATTTGTGTTTGGGGTGTGTGGGAACTATGCTGACACGTAACCGGACTTATAGAAAGAATATTTTGCATAAAACTAAAAATATATTTTAAAAGTAGCTCACACACTTCATCTAGAGTGGAAACTGGGGCCCCCATCTTGCAAGAAGTTAAACACCACCTGAGAAGTTGAGCCTCCCACACACATTGAGTTCAAGAGAACACAAGCATGTCCAACACTATTGAAAGAACAAACCAGTTCATTATAGAGCTTGACACTTCATTCAGAGCACACTAGAAATATTTAAGAAAATGCAGCAAACACATATGCCTGTAATTTAACTGTATGAGTGCATCCAGGATTGGAAAAAACATCCTCACACATTTATTTTTGTTAAGGAAATGTTCTAATATTTTTTTAAAGACTTCAACCCCAGCTTTGATTTTTCCATCTCCTTTTTCTAGTGTCAGTTTAGTATTTCTCTCTTCATATACAACTCTCAGGCAAAACATACTGGAAAACAGGTGTGGTTCTGCTAATTTCTTTACATGTTGAAGACAAAAGGCTTGAGCATACTGAGTAGCAAATGATCAGTTTAGCACTGCAGTCTCTGATACCCCATGCTGAAACCAAATTATGCTTCCTTTTTCTTCTGACAGACAGAAATAAAGAAAAGAATTACAATGCACTTCTTTGTTTGGATGGTGAACCTTGCTGACCAGGCACACTCATTCTGTCCACATAACCCAGATAAAATTTGATATCTAACATTAGGCCAAAGAGATAAGAAGAAGAGGAAAGGGGAGAGGAGAGGAGAGGAGAGGAGAGGAGAGACGATATGTGGATGATAGGAAATTCTGTGTCTCTGCACATATGATGCAAGGCAAGGCATGTTTAATGACCCAGGAGGGTTCAGCAAGATCTGCGTTTGGGATTTCTTAGACATGTTCAGTAGCTGATATGGAAATCACTTATGTAGTTACCATAAGCCATATACGGCATAACTTCTTTCACCCAAGACAATTAGACTGCAAATACGGAAAGAACTAAGTGTGTGCATACATTTGTGTGTGTGCACATGTGTGTGTAAAAGGAGCTATTTAATGCAGGAGTACATGTATCTGCAATAGTAAATTGGATTTCCAGATCTGTACCACTGTGCACCACTATATTAGTGTCACACCTCTAGGCTTACTTATTGGAGACACTTTTCATTGTCTGTGCTTCAGGGAGGAAGTAATACCTTGTAGACTGAATGGCTTACACAAAATCTGTGGATATTTTATGGACTGATCCTAATACCTGTTCCACTTCAAATGCGGGCTACAGATTTCTGTTGTCACAGGCAGCTATGCTGACCTGAGGCTGGAATGCTGCTGGCTCTGCCTGTTGCCAAGATGCTGGACAACTGGAAAAAAATGAGACCTTCACGAGCCCTTAGCAGTCTATAATGACAAATACAATGTCTGGGACATGTTGTCAAGAATAAGACACAGGCTGTGGACAAAGATCAGTGGGGGACGCAAGCATTTGTGCTAAAGTACAAAGGTATAAATGTGATGTTGAAACCATGTATTTGAATACACACAACAGCAACAAACAGGAGGAGGCAGAATAAGGAAAACCAGTATATTTACTGTCCAACAGCTTTTGTTTGCTAGATCTGCTTTACATTCAGAACACTACCTTGCAGTGCCTTATACAATTTACTGTGTGGCTATAAAGGACAAAGTCAACATTTTATCTGTTAAAAGACAAAGTCTTTGGCAGCAATGCCAATGTAAGATACTCTTATCCTTCCCACCCATTACTTGTTCCCACCCTGTGCCACTCTCCTCAGTTGTTCAGGCACAGCTGTTTGTATAGCAATGCCATAAGGCATTGTGAACCAGCCTATAAACTGATCCCATTTTCAGAAACACTCCCAAAAACTGTGTTTTCTGAAGCTGGTGATCTCCTCAGTCTGATTCATCAACAGCTGCACAGACTGTTGCGTTGGAGCATCTGAAGGGGTGATGTATTAACCAGTATAATTAAACTAGTAGAATTGCCAAAGACTTCATATTCTGAAATCACAGCCTACTTTCTATGTGTATTAGATGTTGGTTCTCCTAAGAAACTGATTAGTAGTTCTCCTTTGAGAACTACCTGGGAATTACTAAATCAACATACAGAGGTTCTACAAACATACAACACCTCAGGTTTTGCTGTCATGTGATGCTTTCTAAAAAGCCCTGAGGAGACACAATTACAACTCCTGTTGCAGAAGAAATCTAGCATTCGTAGAGAATACTTCTGTACCATTGATCTCCAAAGGCTGCAATGTAGAATAACTTCAGCAAAATCAAGAAAAATAAATGCAGGAAGCATTCATGAACTAAAATTCAGGGATAAAACAATGGTACCTGATTTCTCTGACCTCATTAACACCAGTAAGTGAGCATAACATTGGTTTGCAATCAGTTCTGCTGATCCTGTTGCCATCACAACTTCAAAACTACTTTGCTTAGAACGGTTTAAGGAATACTTTTGAAATTACTGTTTTGTCTGTTCTGTATTTTGTCAGAATACTTTCTTTCAGAAGAAAAATAAAACCTCAATATTATATATGAACAATTCACATTCCATTGGCAAGCATTGCCATAAGAAACTTTTCACTGATCCAAGTGGAGATGCGGTCTCAAATGTGGATTTACCATGTTCTAGTGATAGGCAAAGGGAACAGAAGCTTAATCGCATGTTTTTTTAGATCAGGTGTCTACTCACATGTGTACAGCAATAAGTATTTTTCAGATCTTCCATTAACAGGCAGTTTTCTGTGGAGAGAAGATCAAAATAAAGTCATTCTTGTGTAAATACTGAAAAGACTTAGAACACTTCTTTCAAGCACACAGACTGCATACACAAAGCTCTGTATTTCAGGTTTCTGGATGTGGTTTTAGCTGGCCTTTGACTTTAAAGTACTTGTTTATTTAAAGTCCTGCATGTCATTATTAGAAGGAATGAGTTAGCTTTTTCATTGTAGTTTGGCTGATCAGAAATTCAGTAACCAGAGATCTCCCTAACCATTGGTAAATCATGAAGAGTCACAGGTTATGGCCTGTGACAGCTCTGGGATTCAGCGACTGCTTCAGGATTAACACCCCTAGGATATCATGCTGTCCAAGCCCTTAGTGGGGTTTGAGATTTTCCCTGTGGTCTTATCTAAAGTCATGGCCAAAGTCAAAGTCTTTCCCAGCACCACAGGAAAGGTGTTACATAGTTGGTGGATATCGGAAGAGCAACAGATGTCATCTACCTAGACTTGTGCAAAGCATCTGACACTGTCCCACATGACATCCCTGTCTCTAAATTGGAGAGACATGCATGTGACAGATGGACCACTCAGTGGATAAGGAAATGGTTGGATGGTCACACTCAAAGAGCTGCAGTCAATGGTTCAATGTCCAAGTGGAGACCAGAGACAAGTGGTGTTCCTCAGGGGTTGGTACTGTAACCAGTGCTGTTCAACATCTTTGTTGGCAACATGGACAGCAGGATTGAGTGCACCCTCAGCAAGTTTGCTGACAACACCAATCTGTGTGGTGTGGTCGACACGCTGGAGAGAAGGGATGCCATCCTGAGGGACCTTGACAGGCGTGAGAGGTGGGCCTTCGTGAACCTCATGAAATTCAACAAGGCCAAGTGCAAGGTCCTGCACATGGGCTGGGGCAATCCCAAGCACAAATACAGGCTGGGCAGACGGTGGATTGAGAGCAGGCCTGAGGAGAAGGACTTGAGGTGTTGGTTGATGAGAAGTTCAACATGACCCGGCAATGCATGCTTGCAGCCTAAAAGGCCAACCATATCCTGGGCTGTAGTTTGAGGGAGGGGATTCTGCCCCTCTACTCAGCTCTTGTGAGACACCACCTGGAGTCCTGCATCCAGCTCTGGAGCCCTCAGCACACGAAAGACATGGACCTGTTGGAGCGGGTCCAGAGGAGGGCCACAAAAGTGATACAAGGGCTGCAACACCCCTTCTGTGAGGAAAGGCTGAGAGAGCTGGGGCTGTTCAGCCTCTAAAAGAGAAGGCTCCAGGGAGACCTTGTTGCAGCCTTCCAGTATCTGAAGG
>Ga0065711_1026611_pt1 | contig 64486 bp, 26 predicted proteins | sample Hoacrofraction12_FD_59098 | JGI IMG/M metagenome (GOLD analysis project Ga0065711, IMG submission 59098) | Hoatzin crop microbial communities from Cojedes, Venezuela - Epithelial fraction 12 v2 (version 2) | ecosystem: Host-associated > Birds > Digestive system > Esophagus > Crop | place... | reverse complement strand
TCACTGGGCACCACTGAAAAGAGCTTGGCCCCATCCTCCTGACACCCACCCTTCAGATATTTATAAGCATTTATTAGGTCCCCTCGCAGCCTTCTCTTCTTCAGGCTGAGATCTAATTATGTACAAGCTTTGCTGAGTATGCTTTGACTTGGAGTTGCTGTCTCACTAGGACTGGATAAAAAGCACAGAGAAGTCAATGGAAACAGAACTGTTGACTCTCCTGGGCTTTGTATCTCACCCAGAAAGTGTATCACAAAACAATTCTAAAAGTAGTGAATTTTAGCACAAAGTCACCTTGGATCCTGAGCTGTTCCAAATGCTTTCAGCTTACATTATTTTCCAACTGTGTCACTCTCTCTTAACTGTGTGTGTCACAAAGCATTACACCAAAGACATCAGCTGTAATTTGTTTTCTTAAATATCTGACTTTAAAATCTGTGTCAGGCAATTTGTATCATCTGTCAAACAACTGTCAGAAAGGGCCAAGAGGGAAACACCTGAGAAAAGCATAGTGCTGAAAGATCTGTGCATGGAAGTGCTGCGTCCTGTGTGAACACCTACTTGAGGAGATCCTAGAAAATCCAGTAAAGTTGTCAAAACTTTCTGTATCTGTGCAGGTTGGAAATGCAATCTTGAATCAGATTCTCTGGCTGCTGGATGGTCTCTGGTGTGCTTGGACAGTTGTCTACTGCTTGCAAGAGCTTTATGGCCAGCCTTAAAATGGCTCAGAACAGTTCCCATCAGGAGCTGGAGTGTTACCCTGGCATCTTGACCAAATTCTAATTATAGTTTATGTATTAGAAATTCTAGGGTTTCATTTAATTATTCTTTGTAGACCAGTGCTCTCACTTTCTAAATAGAAGCTTTAAATTGGTATTCCCTTAGCTGTGTGTAGTTTTTTACTACGGCATAAGATAAGATACTCTTTTTTTTCCAAGCAGGTCAGACTTGTTTTTTTTTTCAGTCTACAGGAGTTTTCTATAGACTGTGGTGAGAATTTTTCTTTGCCTCCTGCCCTAAATTTTTATGTAACTTTTCTCCTCTCATGAACAGTAACCACATTTCATTCAAATATTGTACGTGTTTCATTGATGCTGGTGTTACGTCCCTAGACATAAGGCTGATTGTATAATAAACTCAGTAGTGGCACAGAGGGGTGGAGCCTTTCCAGGAGTATGATTTCTGTTTGGAAAGTATAGGAGCTCAAATCTTTATGTAAAATATTTAGGGATCTGTTTGTTTAAAAGGTAGTATTTGCTTTTACTGTAATGATTTTCTGGAATGTATAGTTGTGCCTCATAATCAAGTCAGTCCTTATAAGTGCTGTTAGTTGCTGCTAAAATGAGTATGACCGTATGCAGTAGTGTAGGAAATCATCTTTCAAGTACATGTTTTAAAAATGATGGGCTAGTGTCATGGCATGAAAAGCTATGGAGGCATTAATTGTCTCTTCTGTTACTTTGCTAAACTAATCCATATAAAAAGAGCAGATTAAATTGACTGACCCTCATATATTTAATGATTGCTGCTATTTGACTAAGAAACATTTCTCAGGAAGCCACTTGTCACAGGTTATCAATATTCTTTTAATCCCATGTTAGTTATTGGTGCACTTTGTTACTCTCCAAGATGGCCTGTCTCAAGTGGCTCTTCAACTTGCATAGCAAGAAAATGAGATGCTAAATGGTTGGACAAACAATTTGATTATAGTGTTTAATGCCTGCCCTATGGATTTCCAAGATCCGTGATCCTTTCTCTCCTTTGGCTATTATTATTATCCTTCTAACTGATCTTTCTGCTGCCAGAATTGTTCTACTCCTTTTTGTCAAATTGCATTTTGATCTCAGCTTTCTGCAGGAAGTGCTGGACTTCTATTTAGTTTTGCTTTAATAACTATCCATGTCAGGATGTTAGTATACACATTATTATGTGACAGTTGTTCGCAGTTAACATGATGATCTTTGCTGTACATTTGATAATATACAGAGAGGGATGAGTAGTTAAAATATTTTGGGCTGCTTCTCTGTAGTTTGTATCAGCTAGGAAGTCAGATTTCATATAATACAGGGATGTTGAGAGCAAGGCAATGACTTTCTCAAGGTGTCTGTCTTTCATGTGGTGGTTATTGGCTCTTTTAGGCCCATGTTTAATTTTTCAGCAATCCAGGTTCCTACCGTATTAGTCTGATTCAGTGACCACTTTAGTCAGTAAAAAGGCCATGGTAAGGTTTGTTTACTTATTTGGAGTGCATATTTATTCCATGCTGATCACCTGAGTAAATATGGTTAAAGACTGATCTTGCAAAATGCTGAAAACTCTGCCCCACATTCAGAAAATTACTTAAATGAAGTGAATGCATATGAATTTAGAATTCAAAAGAATATTCACATGCTAAAAATTAAGCAGGTGATTATTTGTTTTACTGGAGCCTGGGACTGAGTTTGCCATGACATGCTACTGTGATGGCTTCAGATGGAATGCTTTTAGTTCCTACAAGCGGCGTTTGTTACCTCTTGCTCAAAGAAGAGCTATGTTTTGTTTGTTTCAATTAATTGAATTTTATGCATAGAACTTCTTGTATCACATGGGGAATTGTGTTCCCTTTTATCAGACACAGGGGAAAATAATTTTATGTTTTTTGTAATTTAAGTGCAGTTAGACTTTAAAGATAAGTAAGGTGAGGTGTGATAGTGAGTGACTGTGTTTCAAGGTGAAATACTCTGCAGAAGGCAATTTTGCATTTGAAAGCCTGTTATAAAACCACACAAGTTTTATAAAGAACTTTAATTCCAAGATGTACACATCTGAACCTTCAAAATTTAAAATAGATGACCAAAATTACTTTCAAAATACTTGGTTGAAACTGTCATACCCGAAGTTGTATATGTAAACCCAAGCAGGAATAAGGGAATTTTATTATAAGTTACTCCTAAGAAAAAGGTTAGATGGGAAACATAAAGCAAAAAAGGTTTTTCAGTGTTGCATATATAAAGAGCCAGACAAACTTTAATTCAATCACGTTGTAGTTTGTAAAAAATATGATTGGTGTTCACATCTCTGATAAGATCAAGTTTACATAGATATTTGCTGGTTTTAAAACTTTATTCCTCCTAGGTTGCCATTTGTTTCTTTGTTTCTGTCATGTTCGTTTTTGCTGCAAACACTTTAGTTTTGGCTATATATCATCTAAAAGCAAGCAACACAGACAGGCCTTGTGTTAGGACTCCGGTGCATGAAAATGCTTAAAAAGAAGGCTCTCCTGAGACTAAATATTATATAAGCATAATCCAGAACCTTATGAATCAAACTTCTTTTTCAACTGTGGACATGTCAAGGAAATATTTTGGTTCCTTTTTTTAATTAATCTTTAAGATCTCAAGCTTACAATTAACTTGTTTAGAAAGTAAAAAACAAAACATCCCAACAGCTCTGATTTGATTTAAGCTGTTAACAGCGTGGAGGTTCCCAGGCACAATCCCACTCTGGGTCAGGTAAGCTTTGCTGCAGTTTGCTGCTGCTGTCAGTACATTCAGTGTCCTGTCCACAGAGGATTGGTATTTTAGAACTATTTTTAAACTATTTATTAAAAATGTTTTGTCAAAGAAACAAAGCAGAGGGAGCTGCTTGATGTAACAAATCATCAGCGCTGTATAAATATGACATAGCTGAATATTGTAAAATACTGTCAGCTTTGCAGAATGGTGGAGGCCCAGACCATTGAGCAAGACTCATTAATAATAGTGAAGTGTCTATATAGTGCTTTGAAAATGAGAATTTTGCCCTCTTTTTCTGGGAGTAAATTAGGTCAGAGTGTTCCCAGAATTTACATTTCAATTAAAAATCCAAATAATAACACATTGTGCTTATAGTGAATGATTCCTTCTCAGGGAAAGATGATATCTCCTGTTACTTTGTTAAAGAAAAGCCCCTTCATTCCAAAAGGCCACACATCAGTGGTAGGAACTCCTCTTCCCTGTTTGTCTTCTTCAGTTAACTTAAACCTCTGTGAGGGAAATACACTGTAATCAGACCTCAGGCTTTCACTGTCTGGGTTAGATATGTTTGAGTTTGTGTATTTTGGTCCTTAGAGGTTTTCTCAAATATAAAAGAAAATAAAACTTTTCTTTGTTTTCTTTTAAACTCACCCACACCTGAAAAATTAGACAAATGACCCTCTTTCTTTAAAAGGAATTGTTCTTTTTGAGTGGGGAGTAATTGCTCTGAAATATACTATACAGAGCAGCTCATGCTTACGATCTCCCTTTTTTCCACAAAGGTTTGCAAATTCTTCATTAAAGTGCTGTTATCTCTGGACTACCAAAGCGTCTTTTTCCTGTCAACCTCAAAAGAAGAATAATGTCAGTCATAGATTTTATTAGTTAGATTTCTCTTCGTTTGCACTTCAGTTGCAGAATGGCCACATTCATCATATGTTTCTCTTAGTTAAAGTGTAATAAACGTTTCTAATGAACTTTTCAAAGTAATCACCAAGTATGGAGATTCAAATAGTAGCTTTCCACCAATGTAGATAGCACCTGTGAGATTGAACAGAAATTTGTAGAAATAAGATTTATGAAGTTGCGTGTTGTCTGCTGAAATTGTGGTGAATTACAATCATAGCTGTTCTATCTGAATAGAAGAGATTTCTAGTGGAATTGTGTGTGTGCATGTGTAAAAACTACCTTAGAGACTTCAGGTAAAGACCTAAGAACTAAGCCAAAATAGTCTGTTACCACGTTTTTATGGAATGATGAGTGATTTTGTGGCCTTGCTTTGAGTAAACGAAATAGGATTCATCATCTATCCCCTGAAACTTGTCTCAAGCTGTGAATCTGATTTTTTTTCTTCTGTGAAAAATAAGATCAACGTTATGGAAAACTTTCTGAACTAATCTGGGAATTGGTACATCTCTAGAAAACAGTGCTTTTTTGTCTATGCATAAATAATATTCCGTAGAAGAACAGTAACTTCACAGTGTGTGTGTTTTCCTTATGTTGCACTACTTTGCACAGATTTTGTGTTATTTGGCCGATAGGTTGAGTCTCTGTTGCTCCAAGATTATCTTGACTGGATGTCATTGCTCTATCTAAATGACGGTAGTAACCAGGAGTGCTTCTTTTTGGTATGACATAGTGGTGACCTCATACAACGTGTCAGCTTCATTTACAACATGCCTTTTATCCACTTCTGTGAAGATTTCTTAATTTCATGATATCCTGCTTCCAGGATTTTAGGCTTGACTCATGTTTTTCTGTTTTTTTTTAAATTTGGATTGTTGTTCAATCTTACGTGTTTTGATGCAAATCAGCTGAAACATTTGTGGGATGTGCATTGTCAATATCCATAAATACTTCCGAAGTCCAAGAAGAAAGAATAATGCGTCCTTAACTATCTCCCTCTGATCGGTCTCAGCATTTTTCAGGCACACTTTCTGTTTTCCCTGATATTGAGTATTACCTCCACTGCTTCTATTTTTACCTCCAGTATATTTTGCCTTTATCTTACAGGTGGTGTGCAAAACTTAGCAAGTACTAGGATGCATAAAGTGCTAAAAATATACACAGCTTTGATGTGAGGTATGCTACTACCCAACTTCCAGTCTTCTAAATGCATGTCTTACTGCTGTTCCATGACTCCTCCAGGTCAGTCTACAACCTTCCTTTCTTTTAATCCTTTTTAGTAAGTTCCTAGAATGCCCTTTGTGCAAATAGCTACCATGTGCATGACTTTCTGAAAATAGATAGCAATTCCCTCTTTGCATGAGTGCAAATTTTAACAGTTTAGTTAGATGCTTCCCCTTCCCTGACAGGAACCATTCTGCCTTGCAGTATGTATAAAAGCTCAATGCAGATTTCTCTGAAAGTCTTTTGAGCCCCCTGAAGATCTGCACTTTGATCATCCCAGCTCCGAAAGGCTAAGTTCTCCCACTGGTCAGAGCTAGCTGACTAAGTGTTTTATTCTGTACGACATAAAATTATACCAGATAATGTTCAGAAGTAGATGTTTGACTTCAGTTTTCTACTGTTTCCCCTCTTCCTATATTTTCCACCACTGTGTCAGAACCCTGTGAAATCAAACCCAAACTCATTTCTCTGCCTCATTGCAAATGCATGTGCATCCCTGCTTCAGTCAGCTGCCGTGATTGTGGCTCTTGGAACTGTATCCTCTATGGAACCTGCCAGGAGTTCAAAGAATGCAAAACTTCTTGATGTTACGAAATACATCATGGGAATCTGTTAAAATTAATGAATGTTCCAGTGAGCAATGTTCCAATGAGATGTTAAAATCCTTGAGCTCAGTGGAGGAGCACTGTAAACACTGTGTTTAGAGTATCTGCCTGGAATACTAAGCTGTTAGTTCACACAGGTGCACAGTTGTAAAACTCAGCAATTAACAACAAAATTACTTTAGTGAGTATACAAAATGGTGTGGAAGCAGGTCAAGTCCTGTGTGAATTGCCCAATATTATTTCAGTAGTACTTTGGAGAAGGAGACAGAATGGAGGCTATATGTGAACAGATCTCTTGCATTGCAAATGTTAGGAACAAGGTCTTGATGGGCCAACACTTTTGACTAGCTTGCCAGATTTTGGTTTTGCACATTTGCTTCCAGCTTACTTGGATAGAGCTAGATCTTCAAGCTGGTGAGAGCTGCTGAGCACGTGGTACTTTGGAGAGAAAGGTCATGCATTTCAGTTGAGTAGTGATTTTTAATGCAGAGGTCATTATTCGTTTGTCAAGAAATGACAAAATGCCTGCTTCTGTAAGCAAAGAAACATAAATGAAACCTGAATGACTGATCTATATAGAGTCACACAGTTAATATGCTTAATATTTTTTGCAGGTGTCTCTATTACTAGTCATTTTTATGATGGTACTAAGATTGATTTAAAGAAAAATTTTGAACAGTCTTGTATTCACTTATTAATCAAAAGTTAAGGCTTTTTGTAGATGTTTAAAATATTTTAAAATACTTGAGTTCTGTTTTTTGTTTTGTTGTTGGTTTTTGTTTTTTTTTTTAATTCTTGTTCCATTTAGTGAGGGTTACTTGTAATTCTACATTCTCAAAGAGAAGTGACTATATCAAAAAGATCCATGTGCTGCTTGCATTTCCAGCACAGAGGGGGGAGGAAAAAAACCCCAAGAAAGCAGGCAGAGCAAGCTGTTTGAATGCTTTCTGAAATAGACAAAATACCAGCTGGTGATCCATTCTCTTTGTGCAAGGATCCCACATACTATGGTAAGGTGTTCCTCAATGTGACTGTCCTGGTTACAGCAAATAATTGTGTTAAATTCTACAGGATTGATCATACAGTGAAAGTATTCCTGTAAGAAAGCATGTTTTAGCCTGATCTTGTTTGAATTCAGGCATGCAATATTACTCACACTCATGATTTTTCTATATTAGATTGTTTCTCTTTTTGTTTTAGGATTATGCAGTTAAATAGTTTATTAATAAGAACTGGCAAACAACTACTCTGCAATATGAATTTTTGTGGTTTTAGTTTTCTTATTTTTTTAGTACATAAATGATTTAATGTGAGTATATTGTAAAACTGTATGTGAAGGGTTTCACTTTCTGCTTAGTTTTCTCTCCTGGCTTTGCAGCTACTGTCTAGATATTTTCTGCTATCTGTCCTTACTAGGTTAAGTCAGTCTGACTTTGAGGTAACAGGGAGTTAGAGGAGAACTGTGTTAATGTTTACTGATTAGCATTATTTATAATGCTAAACCATGTTTATGACCTAAGCTTATGAAAATTCAGTGTTCCTCATAATGCTGACTTACAGAGTTCAGTAGTTTTGAGCAAGGCAAGACGGAGGTCCGACCTCCAGTCAGTACATTGCAAGTAGTAGCTCAGAAAAATACTTCATGTTTCCTGTGATTTAAAGAATAAAATTAACTCTTCCTCCTAGCATTCAGGGATGAAGAGTTTTTAACACATGCTTACATGCAGTACAGTTAAGCACAGTCAATGCTGGAATATTTTCTATGTCTTAGTATAAAGTTGATGACTAGACCTAAAGAGTCTGGATGGGGCTCTGAGCAACGTGATCTAGTGAAAGATGTCTCTGCTCATGGCAGGGAGGTTGGGCTAGATGATCTTTAAAAGATCCCTTCCAACCCCAACCATTCTATGATAAAAAAATCTGCATTTGTATTTGGATAGAAAAAAAAAATTTCAGTTTCAGGTGCGTGTCTGAACCATTAGACCAGAAAAAATGAACAAGCGACAAAAATGTCAAAATACAAAGAAAGGAATTAAGAAAATATATCTGAAAGTACCTGAATGCATTTGAGTATCAATGATGTATTTAGTTCAGGTTGAGGTCACAGAGAAAGTTTGGGGTAGATTTCTCCTGCAACTTTGCTTGTTTTTCTCCCCGCTGTATTGAAGTTGTCCTTGGCTGCATGTTTCCCAGGCTTCTGGCTTGTAGGGATTCGCTGTTGCAGAAGAAAGCCAACTCACACAAGTTAATTTTGTGCAGCTACCTCTCCTACTGCTTCTACCTGTGGAAAACTCTGGTGCAGACCTCTGTAACCTGATTATACATTTTGTTTCTTGAACAGTTTGATGAAGTGTGGAAAAACATGATGATACTGATGTTTTAAAGTATCACAATTAGCAGCAACTCTTAAAGAAGAAATGCAGGTTCCTGACAGGCTCAAACATCGTGAGACTGGAGAGTAGCTGGTGGATCTTTCTCCCCCTCTGCCTCTGGTTCTGCTGGGACTTCTTCCATACCATCTTGTCTGAAATAGCTATCTGTCTGTAGTCTTAGTTTCATAGAATGGTTTGGGTTGGTTATAGATCATCTAGTTCCAACCCCCCTGCCATGGGCAGGGACACCTTCCACCAGACCAGGTTGCTCAAAGCCCCAGCCAACCTGGCCTTGAACATTCCCAGGGAGGGGGCAGCCACAGCTTCTCTGGGCAACCTGTGCCAGTGCTTCACCACCCTCAAAGAATTTCTTCCCTATATCCAATTTAAATCTACCCTCTTTCAGCTCAAAGCCATTACCCTTTGTCCTATCACTACATGCCCTTGTATAATTCCCTCTCCAGCTTTCTTGTAGGCCCCTGTCAGATACTGAAAAGCTGCAATAAGGTCTCCCCAGAGCCTTCTCTTCTCCAGGCTGAACAGCCCCAACTTTCTCAGTCTTTCCTCACAACAGAGGTGTTCCAGCCCTCAAATCATTTCCGTGGCCTCCTCTGGCCCCACTCTAACAGGTCCATTTCTTTTGTGTGCTGAGGGCTCCAGAGCTGGACGCAGGGCTCCTGGTGGGCTCTCACCAGAGCGGAGCAGAGGGGTAGAGTCCCCTCCCTTGACCTGCTAGCCACAATGCTTTTGATGCAGCCCAGAGTATGGCTGGCCTTCTGGGCTGCGAGTGCACACTGCCGGGTCATGTTGAGCTTCTCGTCAACCAGCACCCCCAAGTCCTTCTCCTCAGGGCTACTCTCAGTCCATCCTGCGCCCAGCCTGTATTTGTGCTTGGGATTGCCCTGACCCGTTTGCAGGACCTTGCACTTGGTCTTTTGAACTTCATGAGTTTGGCACAGGCTCACCTCTCAAGCCTGTCGGGGTCCCTCTAGATGGATTTCTTTCCATCTTTAGTGCAGTTCTTCTGGGTAAGATCTAGGCCTCATTTAAGTTCACTAACCTCCCTTAGGCCAAGACTTCACTTAATTTATTTGTCTAGCCACTGCATCCATTGATATCGTTTTTCTTTAAAAAAAAAAAAATACCACACTTGCTTTTCTTTTTCTACATTTTTGAAGTCCCTGTTGCTGAATCACATTTCTGACTCTTTTTTTTTTTTCTTTTGGTATTTTTCAATTTGAGATTTAAAAGGTCTTTTAAAATCAATCATCTTATACATTGCTTTTTAAGTTTCTTGAGCATCTTTTGAATTATTGCCAATTTTTTCACCCTTTGTAAGAATCAGGAAGAAGGATTTACTTTGATTAGCTTTTTGTGTCAATTGCAGAATTGTTCATGCATGTGAATGGATAGACAGTGGGATAACATACATTCAGTGTTGCAAACCACTGAAGTTGGTAGCTTGAGTCAGTTGTATACACAACATGTAATATATGTGTGCATGTGTGTTTATGTGTATGTGTACGTATGATTTATGATCACATGCAATAAAAGGGCTAACCAGCACCCATAAATCCTCCTCATGAGCAGGCTTATATGAAACAAAACATAACTGAGATGTTTACAGGGACTGTGTGGATCACAGTGGCAACACTTCTGTCTTCTTAATTTATAAAAAAGTAATAAATGCTTCCCTAAAATACTGCTCCCTTGTTGTCTGTGTAATTTAGTCTGGCTCCAGGTTTCAGACTTACTTCTGATGGTCTGAATGACAAAAAAGTTGTAGTGCCACATCAGAAGGTGATAGCCAGTGTGATTTATTACATAACTAGGTCTTAAGCAATAGATTGTGGATAGGGGTGGATTGTTTTTCTATTGGAGATCTGAAATAGTGGTACAGGCTAATAACTGTTGGGAGAATTCAGATGAATGTTTTTGTTTTATGGTTGAGAAAAGTAACTAGAACATTGGTGCAGAAATTTCTTACTTTTGAAATGTTCTGTGAAAGCTGCAGATGGTTCATATTCCACATTGATGGCCAGACAACTTTAATAAATAGAGGAAAAACAGATGTGGTTTGAAAAGAAAAATAAAATGTTTAACTTTCTACATTTTTAGAAAAGAACCTTAATGAATACTGTACTCAATATTTCTGTCCTCAAGAATGTCTGTTAATTGGCCAGTGTTTGGTTATTAAGAGATATTTATTCCTTGGCCTTCGTAAGACATGTTCATTTCCCTTTGAAAGAATTAATAGGAAGTTCATCCTGAATTTTTAAGTGGGAACTCTGATCTTCATAGCTCTTTGTATGTGTGTGCGTATTCTGATTGTCTCACTTCAGTTATGGACTGCAGTATTTTACCACCAATATGCTATGCTTTCCAATGCAGCAGTGACTTATTTTATGTCGGTCATTACTGGAAATTACACGCTTGCACACCTAAGGAAGACGTAGGGTGACATTTTCTATACTAGTGGCTTTTGAGCTAGTGGTGCTGGGAGACATGTGACTCCATACCTGTAGGAGGCTGTGTACTCAAATGCGTAAGTGGAGAGACGTGCATGACCGATGGGTATCTGAACAACCTGGCCTTTCTAGAGAGAGGCAGTTTGCTAAATAGTCCTTTTAAAAATATTTTCATATTAATAGGAGAGAAACAGAGGCCAAAAGAATTGAGCTAAGTAAGTCAAGAGCTGAGTGAGTGGGACTTTGGGGAAATTGTGCAGTAGGCTGTCTAAGGTGATAGGCTACGCTGTGCCATCTTGTATGTAAACAAATCAACAGTATTTCTGCATGGTCTCAATTTTCTCTATGGTCTCAAAGCATTAGTCAAAGGAGGATGACAAAAACAAGTATTAGCAAATATTTTTCTTCAATGCATACATTCAACATGTCCCAAAACTCAAAGCGCTCTTGATATTTTGCATGTTATGTGCAAAGTCAATTAGAACAAGACAAACAGTAGTTTTGAATTATAATTGTAAGAACATCATTATTGTCTTAGAGGTTTTTTGTCCTTCAGTCAAGTTAGAACAAGAAAGTGAACAGTCTCAAAGCAATAAGTTCTGGGGAGTTCTGCAGATCTTGCTTAGATGGGAATTTTTAATTATGGGTGATTTTTTTCATGCTTTGAGCTGAAAAGATGGCCTCTCATGAGACTTTTATCTATAAGGGAACTCTCATGCAAATCTGAGATCCTTCAGAGTTCAGATTTCTCATATTTAACTAAACCAAAAGCTTGAGTTTCTAGACTACTGCGTGAAAAATTATGATGTTTCTAGTTGTGGTCATAGGCACAATCTTAGAAAGCTCATACTTATATCACAATTTTTTACATTTGAGGGATGTGAGGAATTTGCATGAAAATATTGGGATGCTTATCTTGACCTCTGAACTATGTGAAGTGTTCCTGCTGTCTTGAAGTCATCTGCATATAAAAGTCAATTTAATGTTACCATATAGTTTATATGTAATCATCAGGTTAACAATAACCGTGCTTTTTCTGATCAGATAATATTTTTTTTTAACTGTGAGGCAATTCACAAACTCAACTCCCCTAAACTACACAATACTTCCTAAACGACATTCCTGTTGTCTTATGTGCAACAGAATTGTAATCACCTGTATTTAAATCTAATGGATTTGAAATAACCTACAGGCTTCCAGTTTAATGAGAGTTAGATTAATGAAAAAAGACCTTTTACCTCAGATTGCATGACAACATTTTCAAATTACATTCCTGAAACAGAGAATTCACTTATTCCGAGTAATTGGATACTGACTAGGGTTAATATGTACAATGTCCTTAAATGAAAATGTTCTATTGTAAGTGGGACTGTATGATACCTGAGGCATTCTCAATAGATTTGGTAGGGCTCTGAGTTAATTATACTGCTTGCTATTTTTTGAATGAATTCAAGCATGAATTCTACACAGTAAAGATTGGGATAATTACATTCAATTCTGCTTGGTGCCCCGCTGAATGAAATGACCTTTTAGATAAAACTAGTCTCTTGAGCAGGAAACCTGAAGAAAGCCTGAACAAAGCAACCAGATGCAGCTGGGGGCTGGGGAAAAGCTTTAAATATTTTTTTTTAAAAGTGCTAAAGGAGTAGAAGCATCAGAAAGATTGATTTTTTTTTTTTAGTCATGGAAAAAGTATTCCTGTGTTGGCAGTGGTTTTGTATATGCAGTACATAAAGTTATAATTTAAAGCCATTGATTTTTCTAAGCTGTTTTCTCATCAGTAATATGACTAAAAAGAAGCAGCAGTAGAGCACTAGAAAAGTTCAGTGTACACAGGTGTCCCACACTTCAGCAAGGTACCATAATCACAAGCTGTGACTGCAGTCATGGTGCCAATAATGCTGTCAGCATGACTGGCTCTCCAATTGCACATGCACTACTAAAAGAGGCTGGTTAGGAAAGACAATGTTTTCAAAGGGATTGCTTTAAAAGAGGGATAGGACTTCAAGGACCAGCAGAGCAGTTGCTGGGAGTGCAAACCCGCAGAGAGCCCTTTGAGGGCAGAGTGCTGTGTTAACTTGTCACCTGTGGCATTCCCATGCATTATGGAAACATCCAAAACTAACGTGAAACATTTTCCTTCTTTTTTACTACTGCTTATAATAAAGTGACCATGATATTAAACATAGCAAAGATTTTCTTTAACTCAGCTTTTTTTCCGGTCATCATGATGAGTCCTAGATAAGTGTTTAGAATGATAATGCTCTGTATTGATGGTAGGTGAGGGAAAGGAGCCAGTTTTTGATTTTTTTTTTTTTATTTATTTTTTTTTTTCCCGGTCTCCACATTGTTTTTTTTTCTCGGAGAATATCTGCAGCCAGCTTGAAGTACTTCTGTAGCTGCTCTGTGTACATTTTTGAAATAACTTCCACTGTGGAGTTGAGAATGACATTAATTGAAGTTTATAGGGTGGCATAATTTTCTGTGTAATACCAGAAATATATTTGTTTGCTTGTGTTACTTAAGCAAAAATATTCCAGCAGTTTAGCCTCACAAAACTTCACTCATGTAAGTAATTCTTCCTCTGGTAGATAGTCAGCTGTTGGTGAGACATCAGTAAGGCAGCAGAATTTAGCCCATAATGTTAGCTGGATTTACGATAAGGGCAAGTGTTTGTAACAACTTTTTTGATGGGGTTCCGGTCTCTTAAGCATGTACACTATCTCTTACTGATATATCATTTATGTAGAGAATACAGTTGTCATTCACTTCATTTAATTAGATTATGGATGCTAAATTATCTACTAACATAAAATGTGCTTTTATACTGCAGATTACAAAGGTTTTAAGAAGTTTAATATGCCACTTTTTAATTGGTGAGCAGTACCCTAAAGGATTCATGTGGGGTTTTGTTTGGTTGGTTGGTTTTTACTGCAGTAGAATGCGAACATGCACCATAATATTACTGAAGACGGTTAGTTGCAAATGGGATTTGGGTCAGTGAAGTTGGCTAGGATTTATTTTGCATAAAACAGATCTAGGAGGTATAAAATGGTAAATATAGTAATCAAAGGCTTATATTTTGGCAGTGAGATCACTGAGTTGAGAACTGAGGATCTTGTGGTCTTTACACTCCAGTTAGCTACAGTCATTAGGTAAACGAACAGTGTATTTATTGCATATGGCTCCAAGTTTATAATGACTATTAATGTAGAATAGCCTATTTTCTGCTCTGTTTTCCAATCCATTAAATGAATAATCTTCTATGTATAGGGTCTGCCACACCTTACTGCATAAATTCTTTGCCTTATTTATGTCGACATTTAGTTGTACAGCTGGTAAGTCATTTGTTCAAAAGAAGTAAATGGTTGGTTTTGATCCTTAGACTGTGAAACAGGGATTCACAAAATGGGTATGGTCCTGATATATTGACTCTGAAATATTGGGAACAGCTTCAAGGATCTGATTTGAGCATCTAATCCTTGTTTTTCTGCAGTCTTGATCTGTTGAAAGCCCAAGAGCTTTAGAAAGGTTTGGTTAGAAGAATGCCTAGGAACACTTTCCTGCTGACATTGGCTTCTCCTCTTGTTAAAAGTACAAGGCTGCAGAGCAGATCCAGTACTTACCTATGACTCTTGAAAACATGGTTTGAATAACCTGTATTCTTGGTGGTGTTCTCCCAGATTTACCAAGAGTTCACCTTGAACATGTTAGCTGTAGAGTCAGCATATGCCTGTGCTGCTTACAGGAGTAATTCAGTATAAATGAGCTGTAAGTCAGGCCTTCTGATTATCCGGCATGCATAAAATACCTCGTAGATGATTCCTACCAGGTGTAAGGGCAGATCTGGAGACCTTGGTTCATACAACTGCAGTCAGCAACACTGGTTAATTATTACCTGTTGAAGCAAGAGCTGCAGTTCTGGGTACAGTCTGCACATGGGATTCAGGCACTGCTCAGTGCCTTTTCCATAATAATGATGCCCTCATCTCTGCTTGAATCAATGGGAGATGAGGGCGTTTCACCCACTGAATTCGGTTCTTGTTTCTACAGAGCTGCTTAAGCCAGACATATGTGAATAATGTAGAGTTACACTGATAGCTGGTAGGGGCAAATAGGATGGTTTTCAAACAGTAGTTAGAAGCTTTTGCAAAAGGGCGACTGGCAGTGAAGAAAAAGCCACTTAATATCCTGCTAAGAGAAGTACTGGAATTTTGGACTGATGAGAGCTCTTGTTCTTCTGTTCCTGTTTCCTTCCATCCTGTGTAGCACTGACTGATTATAATTATTTGCAAGTCTGCCTAAGCTCATGGCATCTTCTAGCATAATGTCTGAGTTATTTAATTCTGTTTAAAAGCTGTGGATGGAAAGGAGCTAAAATGAGATGCTTTCTGTTACCCTGTATGGAAGTATAATGCCAGAGATTAACAATGACTTAGCAGTGATTTCTGCCCTTGTCTAATGGCTCTACCTATGTAATGACCAGCCTAATATGAGCCATGTAGAAAAAGAAATAGTATGATCTGGGAAAGAAGCAATCAATTTTTGTAATCCGGAAGACCTCAAAAAAATCCTGGTGGATACCATATTTTCAGCTTTTTACTTAGCAAGGTGTGACCTAATAAGTTAAATTCCTGTTGACTGTACCATCTTTTACATTATGACAATAGATACTATAGTGCATATAGAATAGTCCTCCATTATCTACATTTAGCTGATAAGTTTATATTGTAAAGCACTATTATATGTAAGATACTAACTTAGTTGTTGGTGATCTGGACTGATATTGCTTATTCAGTATTGGATATTGCTTTCACAGAATGATCTTGGCAAGAAATGTGGATCCTGTGTTTGAGTTTTTATTTGAAGGTCAAGGCCTGTTTTTCTCAGGGATGTACTCACCTCAGGAGGTAATCATCGAGTGGTCATCACAGAAAAGTAGGGTGAGGTGCAGGATTGGTATGTATGCAGCCTGTGCAACACACTTCGTGTGCTGCAAAACTGTTCTGTTGCTGTTGTGAAAGAGACAGGACTTATTTCTCATACTTCTCGCCTCCAGCTAGACAGCTTTACTCCTGCAGAAGTTTTCACTTGTTTCTGGTAACAATTTCACATATTCTATGCCCTATCTTATTTTCCACACACCATTGTATTATGATCTGTGTACTCTCTACCAAATTAATTTATTCCAAAGGGTGTCTAAATAATATTTGGCAGAATATGTACATACAAGTAATCTATCAGTCTTTCTCCTGTAAAAATCTCATGCAAAGTAATCCTGCTCTCAGCATAGATGCTATAGAAATTCACGGTGGTCATTGAGGACCACACAGGACTTAAGCTGCATGGTAGATGGGGTGAGCTAAGTAGAACAGCTACCTGCATGCTCCTGAGAATTAGGAACATGGACTTGTTTTGATCACACTTTTGTGTTGCCTGAAGGTAGATTGGGGGGGGAGGTGGCAAGTCCCTGGAGTTGTTGACAGTCCTACACCTTCTAGCTAGTACAGAGAGGAGTGCATATGTTGTTATGGAATAGAACAGGGTAGGATTGGAAAGTTCACGGGGAAAGGCTGTTAGATGCCTGTTACTATGGAAATGCTGACTTTGTCTCTCTTTTAGCCCACAACTACTGTCAGCTGTCTGGCTTTCAGCACACGAGGTGGATTTGACCCCACGTGCTGTTTGTACTGAAGTCATTGACAGTATTTTGTGTTAAATAGGATAAAAAGCTATGAAGAAACATCGCTAACTTGAAAGGGGAAAAAGTCAGAAGCATGCACATTTCTTCTATTAGTATTTCTCCAAACAGAATTCTAAGTAAATGCTTAAAAGGTCCTTCAAAAAAATAGCAGGACATCGAACAGGTACAGTCAGCATGTGGTTTGTCTCACTAACCGAACCCAAAGATGCTTCTCGGCTGATGTAGGTAAAGTCTTTTAGGCTGTGTTATAATACAGTTTTTCTCATCTCCAAGTCTGTTCATTTGTTGCATCCCAGTGTATGATTCCTTAAACCCATCAGGAAAAGAAATGGATTGTTGTGTGTATCACTGAGAGGAGGCAGTCACAGTATTGTGCAAGGCTACCAGCCAGTAGGTTAAACAAATATGTACATGACATAATGAAGGGGCTCTCTTCAAAGAGGAGAAGTGGAAATGTGCAAAATAAGGGGCAACATAAATGAAAATATTTGAAAGAACAAAATGACGTGTCTAAGAGAGCATCGATCCCTCTATTAAAATAGCAATTTCATTCAAGGTCTCTTATGTATACAGTATAGGTGATACTTTATTACACCAGCATTATACACTGTACATTACATAATCAAAATCAAACTCAATCAGTCTAGAGATAAAATGCATAATCTTTACATCCTCTGTAGCCTCTAGGTTGCTGGCCCAGGTCAGCAGTGACTGACAGCCCCAATCAGAGTATTAGCTGCTCTACATGGAGTGAGTTGCTCTTCTGTTTCATAGAATGTGAATACAAATCCTTAGTGTGAACCACAGCTAATAGGATACTTGTCAACTGGCACAGAACTGGACAAATACAACAAGTTAAATAGATAGCAGCATATAGCTGGGCTGATGTGGGGAAACCCCAGCCCCTGAGGGTTTCCCAGAAAGGCAGAGATGGCAAGCAGCAACCTCTTACTACTTTTTACACTGTTATCCCTTGAGGAGGGTGAGTTTAGTAGAAAACCTGATGAGATCCACCTTGAAGAGTTTCTTGATTCTAGTACCCTCTTGAAGGTTTCCTGTGAGAAGGCAGAGTGAGACTTTTATTCTCTCAGAGTACAGACCTTTTGTGCCAAAAGAACTTTCAATAAAATTTAGAATAGGAACAAAAAGAGAAGAGAGATTCACTTACAAAAGAATCAGAGAAGCGTTGTGTTTACACTGAGAAAATGCGTTCTATCCTTTTTATTGTTTTAAACTGTAAAGAACACAAATGGCTATTAAAGATTCTGAAACAATGAAAAAGTTTAACTGAGCACTAGAGAGTACTGTGCGACTAGCAGGGAGTCTGTTTCACTACCAAATAAAATGCAGCCTGGAAATTGCACTTTATGCTGTGTGTGTGTGTATATATATACACGTGCGTGCATGCATACATCATACACTTGTATGAACAGTTCATGCACTTGGTGTTGTTGTGTGGAAGGATACTTTTGCGTTTGAACTAATTGTCACTTTATTTGAACAGAATCCATAAAAAGTTTCTTAAACCAAAGTCAGATGAAATCTGCACATTAAAAAAAGTGTTCTTTGGGCTTTAAAAGGTTATAGACTGCTGACTGCAGCGATTGCAGCTGATGTTCAATAACATTTGAAGCTTGGAAGCTAGGTTTTTATTTTATTTTTTCTATTTATCCCTTAGAAGCTGCTTGCTGTTCAGCTGCTAATGCATTTCCAACAGAAATTTTGTAAATTATATTGGGCAACATTGTCAGTGAGAATAGATTGTGTAAGTAATGGTAATGGCTTCCTCCTGCTGCTTCTGGCAATATGGATATTCCTCCCCCCCTTATTTAAAGTTCTTGGGCCAAAGAACTCTTCGAGGTTCAAAACATTAGTTACTCAGCCACTAAATTTCATTGATCGTAATCTAGGAAACAGAACTGATGAGAAGGTTTTTTAAAACAATCGGCTGTTGCATATCACAGATTTTCATTTCTAACAAGAAAGGTTTTTTGTAAACCAACATTTTCATATAGGATTTTTTGGCAGTATGTTCTTTAATCTGAATCTTTGTTAGAATTACTGTTTTCCTTCACGAAATACTGGAAAATGTAAGATTCTTTGCTTCTTGGGTAAAGAAATTACCTGCTGTGGCAAACATTCCCGATTTTAAGGTTTCAATGAGCGCTTCTTTCTTCTTACCTTTTTGACCATACCTTGTGCCAGCCCTGAGCTGAGGGCAGGAATCCGTATGTAAGAAACACTGCGTTCTCTGCAGTTTTGCCAAGAGCAAACTGGTGTAACAGAGTATGGTTTGGGCCACAAAGGAAAGTTTTTGCAGGATGCTACTCAGTCTTAACTAGAGAAAAGGCTTGTGTCTTAAGCTGAGAAAATCCAAAGTGATTAAATGAAACCACCAACATGGAAATAAAAAGGGAAAATGCAAGTTTTACCTGAAGGAGAGTAATAGGGAGCACTTGGAATTGACTCTGTTTTTATCAATGCTAACTCTGTTACTGAGACATGAAAATTAATTCTTTTACCTCTTAGTTCATTCAATGCAAAGTTCAGATATTTGCTGCCAGGGACCTGTTTCCTGTTTGTAGGCTTTGCTTAAGTATGGTTCTGTAAATCATGTGCGTTTAGAAAGCTTTGACTTTGGTTTCTTTCTTGTTCTAGAAACCGATAAAAATGTACGATGTTAAAAGAGAATTTTTGATCGATTGCATGTTGATGTTTACAGATTTCAAGGCGATCTGAAGTCTATTTTAATGAATACTGATTAATGCTTTGAGATGCTGATTAATACTCACTGAGGTTAAAATAAATGAGCAGAGTCCAGCAATTGCTAGACTTGCTGTTGCTGTGTTAGCTGGCGTTTTCAGCAAGAGCAGCACAAATCCTTACAGTTATTTTGCGTCAGTTCTTTAGTGGATGCTACAGGATGTTACAATGTATCTTCTTTCTTTCCCAAGTTAGAAAACTTTTTTAAAAAACTTGTTTGTTAAACTGATAGCTCTAGATAACTGAATTGATACTCAACAAAAGTATCCATGTAATTCAGCCACAAATCTGGCCGAAGTTGGAGAACTTGATGTAGATAGACACAGGGAACTGCTTTCCCTGGGTTCCATAGCAAGCGCGTTGCTGGGATATGTGGGAACAGAGCTAAGAACTGGAAAAGAAGTGATTCTTTGCCAAGTGTTTAGTTTTTATGACTTCCCCTCACAAAACAGAGCCAGAATAATTTTTTTTTTTATTTCTGTACACCAGTCTTATCTATGCCTGCTTTTTAATACAATGTTAAAGCTTTGCTTCATATTTCTACGTGTATTTAATCTCAGTGAATATTACAGGGATTTACACACAAGCATCAAGAGAAATTGAGCTCATCTAAACCTCTTTGACTGATTTGATGGAGAATCAAATCACATAACTAGAGTCCAAAGCTTCAGTACCAGCATAGTTTATGTATACAGAACTGAAGTCTCTGTTTTGCTTTTATGCTGCTTCACCTGTGCTAGTCTGACTGCTCTGTGTGTGTGTTTGTAAAGTAAAACTGAGGTGTTTCAAAATGAGGTTGCAATATGTTTGCAAAAATACACCAGTAAATGTAAAATATTTTTAAGCAAAAGTCATGTGAAAGCCATAAACAAGGTGTGGGTATATTGTTCATTGAAGAAAGTAACTTTTTCACAGCTTCTTGGAGAAAATGATGCATGAATTATTGATGCAGGTCAATTTAACAATAAATTTAAAATTTTGGTGTATGTAAAATTGTTGCTTTTGTCACAGTATAGGAATGAATGTTTTACCAGAGCTATTTCTTGAATAAAAAAATCTTATATGTAAATATCCTGAGGTAGAGTTCCTTTCATTGTAACAGTATCATTGTATAAAGGTTCTAAAGGCTGAGGACTATGGACAGCCAAGTTATAAAATGTATTCTTTATTCCTAATTTATGGTAATTTGAAATGCCAGATGTTTGCTTAAGTGCAGAGGAACAAAGAGTCCCTGCTCTCAATATAGATTGCATCTTGCATCTCTCTCACGCGAAGCACATTTATACATTTTAAAAAATCTGTAATTGTCAAGAAAAAGCCATAGTCAATTGCAAAACATTTTGATGTTAAAATTAGAAGTGTGGCAAAGTAAAATGAGTCCTGCCAGGTGCTGACTGGTGTGGCTGTCAACCCTTAGTGCAATATTTCCTTCATGGGCTTGACTTTGGGTATGTGAACAGTCCCTGTGACCAAGGGTTGACTTCCACATGAAAGGAGTTCCTCTTTAAAACCCTGGTAGCTCAGGTGAGGGACTGGGTGCTCCCACATAGTTTAGCAAGTTAAAAGATATTTCATGGAACACAAGATATTTTTCTCCCTGCATACAGAAAGAGTCACACAGCATGCACGTTGATGCCATTTTTGCTGACAGTGGAGAGCTATGAGGGTATCTTCCATTAGATTTATGCAGAATATACCACCTTATCTAAGTTGCTTTACACTGTTATGGACTGTTTGAGTCATAACTATGGGGGAAGGCCATGAGTTAAGAGGAAGTTTGTGGAGCACTCAATTCAGAGAGCTTTTTGGGGTGCTGTTTATTTGGCATGAGCTTCTGGGTGACGAAGCGTCTGCAGCTAGTAGGAAGATGAAGAGAGGTAGTTATATCTTGTATGCTAACTAATTGATTATTTAATTTTAGTTAAAGCTGATAAGTGCTGACACTTACTTGAACTAAGAAGAATCCGTTTGTTCCAAGGACTATTGTTTTTATTTGATGCAATCTAGAGAATCCAGTCCTCAGAAGAAAAGATGAAAACTATGTACATGCCATTCTGAGCATAGGAGTGTACTTTCCATTGAAGGTATATATAAAAATTTCTGCTCTGGCTGTGCATAACTTAGACATAAGTCATATTATTTGATTAATAGTTTTAATGAGACTGTAACTCTTAACTGCACGGTGTTTTGGAAGTCATCGGCTAATGCAATTTGTTTCTCATGCTTGAACCTCATGAGCTTATAGGCTTTGGTTATGGAAATGGTCATGTTCTGTTTAAATGTGTATAAAATCCAAATCACCAAGTGGTAGAATGGTAGTGTAGAGGTGAACATCTTTAAAAAGAAAGATAAGGAGTGAGAGGGTAGGGAGTCACGTTAATGAAGAAATGAATGTGGTGAAGATGCTGACATGAATGAAGAAATATTAGAATCAGGAAAATACTAGTAAGAAGAATTTTTTGCTGGGAAAGGTGACTCAAAATAGTTTAAAATTCCAGTGTTGGTAAAAGGTCATTTGCCTTATAAAAAAAATGAACTTACAGGTGGTTTTGAGATTGGTCTCAACTAGCTACGTTTGGAAGTGTCTGCTACTGCTACTTGCTCTTTAGCAGGATTTTTCAGAAGTATCTATTTTCATGTAGAAAAACTACATAAATACTGTTTCATTCAACTCAGAGTGAATAACAGAAAGGTTTTATTTTTTTAAGATCCCAGACAGATTCTTTTTAAGCTTTTGTAATTCTCTGTCTCAGAATTAGTAATAAATTATGATTAGCAAACCTTTATTTTTTTAGAAGATTGTGGATAACAAGATATCACAGCTTAAGATGTCTTCTCCCTTTCTTTCCTCCACTCCAAATGCTTATATTGTTACTTCTGAAGCAGTTATGCATCTGAGAAGCTGTTTTTGTTTACTGACTGTGTTACTGAATTTTGAGGGTATCCTGCGTGGAGATACTACTTTGAAGTAATTGTGTGACCTAGAGATTTGAGTATGTCCCAAGCACAGAGCCTGAGGCATCCCATGCATTCTTGCTGAAAACCTGTTGTACGTCTAGCTACTACTCATGTTTTTAGCCTTTGTGGACTTTCAAGAGCTTTTTTACACTCCATTAGGCAATTATGGAAAAGGATTTTTTTTTTCTTGAAACTATGCATTTGTTTTTGGTCTTACAACAACATGAAGCTCAAGGAAGTAGGCTATTGTTTATAGTTATAAGGCAGGGAGAATGATGTAATGACATTCTTATTAAACGTTTGATAAATGAAATGCAATAATGAATTTTCTTTTGTTCTTACCTATGGGACACAATTGTAATGTATTAACTTGTCATATAGATTTATACACCTTAATAATTTTAAGCAAAACTTTTCAACGATGAAAATATTACCTTGATGAAATTAAATATGAGTTCTTTACACATTTCTTTGTCCATGTTTAGAACAACTTCTAAAAAAATTTCTGGCAGTAGATATCTTGACAAAGGTGCTTGGAATAAGAGGATAGTGTGCACTATTCCTGTGCTTTTGTCTTGGTGTGAACCAAGAGGAATGGATCTGTGCAAGAGAACAGAATGGTTGGCACTGCCGTTATACTTGTAACAGGGGGTTGTTTCATCCTATCTCTGCATGATTACTTGGAATGAATACCCATTAGTGGTAGGAGCCCATTGGGTGCATTCCTGGAGCATCTCTTTTTTTGGTTTTATCCCATTTGTGATCTCTGAGCCTGTTCTGTAGTTGCTCCAAAAGTGGTAAATGGGGGTGATTCACCTAAGAAGCACACTCTTAATCCATGATATAGCTTCTTATGTAGGAGGTTATACAAGATGATTAGTATGATCCTCTTCATTTTTATTACTTGAATTTTATTTAGAGTTTGTATGACTTTAGAGAGCTTCATCAGTTTTTGGAAAGAGGCTAGGTAAAGTTACAATTCACGCTGCATACTTGGTTGAGAGGGAGGAAGTGGAGGTAGTAAGGAGGAATAAAAGCAATCCCAGTCTCTGCTCATAGTTCCTTGTGTGGACAGAGAGATGATCTCACATTCTTGCTACCTCCCAGAACTGTCCTGAGGTGTTATAAGGCTTTGTCTTCTCTCATCTCTTTTTTCTGCTTGGTTTTGATCAATGAAAGGCCTTTGTACCAACTCTCTTCTCTGTCTCCTTTCCTCTGAACAGGTGGAGAAAGTTTTCTCGGTGACAGTAGAGGAATAATGCAGGAGTAGTGGTTGTTTTAATCTTTTTTAACACAGTGCTAACTTTGCATAATGTGTAATTTCTCTTTTACTTCAAGCCTTCATATTTCTAAAATTTTCTTGTCTTTCTATTTATCTATGGAATCGATTATTCTTTAAGATTGCAGTGTGTGAAGCTGTTAATTGCTTAGATCTTTGCTAGTGAAGTTTGCAAATTTACAAACAAAAGCAGCTTCATTTTCTTACAGTGCATTTCTAATAGTCAGACATCTTGAAGTGCTTTACAGAGCATATAATTATGTGCTAGCACCAAAGTGAGTTTATACAGGCTATCTGGCAGCCACTCTGCTTTCAGCCATATCCCACATACTGCAAGAAATCTTAGTTACTGAGATCTGAAAGTTGAGAGAGACAAATGCTGAAGCGTATTTCTTGGGTAAGAGTGCTACACAATAACTTGCATTTAAATGTAGTGCAAAGTTTTTAATTTCTGAACTGAAGGGAAAATTATGCATTTGTCTGAGGGTTTGCAGAATGGTGGCCAGGTTTCTCAGCTGTCTCAGATGGTTCCTTCCAGGCTGCTCTATATGAATGGTTGGGGGTACGTTTACTGCCTACTGGGTTTTTGAAGGTCTTCACAATACAAGAAAATAGCTCAGTGTGCTTAAAGATGACCATGGGTACCAAAAGAACTGTCATGTAGAAACAGAAGGCCTTACAAAGAAAGGTGCTCATCCTTACTCTGACTCCAGCTATGCCGGCTCCTTGCTGCTGTGTTGGAAAAGGACCCTTTACTGTGGGGGCAACTTATGCTGTTGGAAGGCTTTTTCCCACCAGTATTATTGTATTGCACCCATAGACAATGGAAGACAAGCCAACAAAAGCTGTCTTCTGTCTGAAGAGCTGCATCCACAAAAGAAATTTTATGAGCCTAGGAGTGTCAGCAAGGAGATGTAGGCTTACGATGGAGCAGTATTGTTGTTGCATATTAAGAGTGCATTGAAACAGAGCCATTATTTTTAGCAATTCCTAAATATCTGATTTAACACTGAAAAAACCGCATATGTAAATTGACACTATGATTTCATTTGCTCATACGAGGAGGGGGGGGGGAGGAAGAAACAGCCAGAAGATAATTCCTGAATGCAGTTTCCAAATGCAGCATGGCCATTTTCAAGAGACAGGGATCTTGGGAAGGGGGGGAGTGGGAGAAGCAAGAGTACTTCTTTTCCTGAAGATGTTGCGTTCTCTCTAGTCTAACCTTGGCAGCACACTTGCATTCTATCCAAGGAGAATTCTGAACCAAAATTATTTGTATACATACTTGATGCTACTGTTATTTTGTTAAAACAGTGGTTGATGTGGTTTTTAACGATGACTGAGCTTTCCAAAATTATTTAAGCCATATAAGAGTCCTATTGTTTTTTAAAATCCCATGGGGCTTAAGCTCTTAATGAGCCTGAATGGTGACTAGACATCCAGAAGCATTTTCAAAAAGCGGGGTAGTAGTGTGGTAGTTATTCCATAATATAATCTGTACCTTAGCCATTCTCCTCTTTCATTCTTCTGGTGAAGAAAGTGTCTTCATTTAATTGCGTTATCTGGGTGTTTTTTATACTATGTATGTATGTATGTGAAATAGATGCTGAGATATATTCCAGGCAGTGTGGAATCTTTCCTTTATAGGGATGTACCTTCGGGATGTACCTTCAACAGCATCCTGTTCTAGTCTAGCACTGCAGCTGGTGGTAAAAGCACTTCCCAGAGAAGTAAAAGCCACACTTTCAAAATGCCTCAGGCTGAGGAATAACTGAAGTCTGCATGTTGCACTACCGCTCTGTGTATTGTGGACTGTTTGTATAAAGGTGAGCAGCAGCCTGCTCTCTGATGCTCTGAGCCAGTTGTCTGAACTTAAAGGAATGACTTGAGATGTGGAAGAGCTTTTGAAAATGAATCCCACTTTCACATTGGTGCCTAATGCAGAACTGCAAGGAGGCATCTTAATGTAGGGGAGACATGCAATCTGAGACAACCCAATCTTTGACTTTTGATATCAACTCACTTAGGTGCCCTTCCATTCAGCTTGTTTGCTATTGTAAAACCTATTCTTAGGCATTGTATTTTCTGAACATTCCTATATCTCTTTGCATCCCTACATTTGTTAATTAGAGCTGTAGCAAATGAACGTGCAGTGAGAACAGTCACTGAGTGGTGCAGAGGATGTTTGAAAATTTCACAAAACCTATTGGCTATGTTAGTAACCTACATGGGAACACATTTTCAAATTGCTCCTTTAGTAGAACAGGCTGATGTAATAAGAGGAAGGTTTCGATGCTGGGAGTTTTCTTTTATAATTACATTTACTCTTTCAATTACCATATTCATTTCTCATTAATATAGGATTTCAAGGCCTTGTATTTTTGAAAGGCAAAAGGTTAGAATTATGGGCTAGCAGCTGGTTTTGATAGGGTGCAGTGAGGAAGTTAATGCTTACCAAACATTTGAAATTGCTTTTCAGTTTCTGAAATCACTTTGCAGCTCTTCAGCTATTTTTTGGCTGGCTGCTCTTTATCATATTAATATAATACTGTGCAGAAAAATATTGCATTTAAGTGTTATGATGAAATCAAGCTGTTATGCTGCATGTGTGTGGTACAGAGTATATTTTTAGTGTTTTTTAGCCTATAATTATGTGTGTTTTGGTGCCTTTCAGAAGCTATTTGTCAAGGGAAGAGGTTATGGTTATTTTTGATAGGGTGAAATGCATTTTACAGCCTTGCTAAGCCTCATTTAACTGAAGTAAACCTCATTTTAGCTTTGGTAATATTTAGTAAAAAGTAGTTGAGAAATTTTACAAATTACTTTGGGCAATCCTCTTTCTCCTCAGTTTATCCAGTTGACTGCTGAACTGCGGATCCGTGAATCCTTAGTTTTCCATCACACCTTATGTGCAGCCTCCTGCCAGGACCAGAGATATCATTCCAGATGTTTTAACAACAGGAAAAGCCAATCAGATGTAGAATTGTTTATAGCTGGCATTCCTGAGAGCACTACAAGGAGTGCTGCAAGGAGTTCTTGAAGCTTTCAACTGCTAATATAACTCAAAGAAAAGGAAAGAAATTGTTCTGTGTAATCCCCAAACCTTAAGGGAAAGGAACTGTTTTAAATTGTACTTTTGTAGATATAATTTTTATAACTAATTAATCATGATGGAAAGAAAGAAATCTGTTATAAATTCTGGTAAAAGAATTAAGTTTATTTAGTCATCTAATCAGATGGCATAAATCAGGTAAAAAAGCATACATGTCTTTATTATGTTCCTGGAATCATTATCTATTCCCTCCAGTATCTATTGGTACTTTTTTTTCCCCACTAATTTATTTTCCCTATTTATAAACAAAACATAATAGCTCAAAAGAAAAAGCCACAAATTATCAAAAGTAATAAATACAGTCTCAACCGTTTACTTCTGCTTACTCTTTTGGGCTGTTCACATGCTGATTTTTCTGTTGACGTTTTCTTCCAGAATAAGCTTGTCTGGTGCTGAGCTAGATCACTTGTCAAGACCTTGTGTTTGTTGCATCTCATCTGTGTGTGAATCTTCAAAAACTAAATATTTCAGGTCTGATAATAAAACCTGGCTCTTTTTCAGTACCTTTAGATTATTAGTGCTGTGGATGGTTGTAGAATTGTTCCTTGCAATCTCCAACCCATTCAGTGTAACAAAATTGATTATTTTACTTTTGAATCCAGCAGGTCTTTTATTTTGTGAAAGCCTAGCAAAAGCTCATTGATTTACACCAGAGTTGGTTTGCTGTTTTCTTCAGTCAGTACTGTCACATAATGAAAATCTTGACTTAACCAGGCAGTTTCAGCAATGTCCTGCTTAGTGTCTACTGCTACTGAATAAAGCCCTGGAGCTTTGATTTACATAAGAATATCTTTTTCTTCGTAACTTTGAATTTGATCACTGTATGTCAGCGAGGATGCATCAGAGAACAAACAGGAATATTAATAAATTGTTTCAGTCCCAGGTAGTTTTGCCTTGGCAATTCTATGACAGATAGAAGTGACTATTGCTGTTTTCATTTTTATTGTATTTTTAAGTGCTTACTCAAGGGACAGAAATTACCTAATAAGGTACGAAATATCAATAAATCATAGCAGATGTTTTGAGCAATGATCAGATGGCCTAAATCTAAGGCACGGTGCATCTAGTGTTAATGTTTTATTGGCTTGGTGCCTTTGACAGCCTAGAATCAAACAATAGGAAGCCCTGGACACAAAGTAGATGGAATTTTGTTTGTCTCTGCCTGAGCTTCCCAGTTTCACTGAATTTTGTTGAGCTTCAAGGTTCTTATGAAAAGTTCTCTGCAGACATTAGAGTGAACACTGATGAAGGAATAATTAACTGGGCTAAGAATGATGCAGAAGAGAATTAATACAGGAGCATTGCTGTGCTCATTAAGCCTCGCTGTTCCAGAGGTACAGAGAAAATCCAGCCTCTTTGTCACCTTCTCACATAAAAATGCTATCAGTCCCCAGCTAAGAATGGAGCAAGCATGTTTAACTAATTTGAAAGAGGCAGGCACCATGATCTTCCTTTCTTTTGGGAAAGTAGCTTTAGGACAGACCTATGTCTGTCCTAAATGAGTCTGACCTCAATGAAACACACAATAACATGATAGTCCACTATGTAATTCATATTGAGATCACCAAGTAAAGCAATGGGAAAATCTCATTTGTAATATAGGTGAATTTTACCTCAAGCTGCACATAAATGAGCTCTAATATTTTCAGTTTTGGATTAAAAGAATGTGGTGTAGATTAAAAGAATATTTATTTTTCTCTTTTAGGATACCTCAATTTCAGATACAAGTTGAACAGTTGCATTTACGTATACTCAGAAATTTTTCATTTTTAATAGATTATGTTCAAATCCAAATTAATAAATTATATGCTGTGAACTCTGTTCTGTTTTGTCAGTTACAGTTTTACCTTGCAGAGTTTTTCTTCTTACATATAATGGTGGTACTAGAGACTTGGATCCGTCTTTTCTCACATGATTCAATAAGAAGTATTACCATGTTTAAGGCACGTGAAATCATGCCCTTTCTAATAGGTGATAGGATTCACCCATTTCATTTGAAGTCTGACCGTTCTGACAACGTGGGCAAAGGAGTGCAGTTTCAGGTGTTCAGAGTACTACACACACTGATTTAAGAGCAACACAAAAAAGCCTTGAGAAATATGTGTAGCAATGATTAATCTACCACCCATGTATCCTTGCTGCAAACATTGCCTTTATTCAAAGTTGTAGCAATTTCAAAGGGTCTGTTATCAGGACAGCTGTGGCTCAGCTTCAGCAAGCCAATATGTGGGATTATGTAGTATTCAGGGTCCTAAAGTCTGCAGAGTGTTATATTCATTTCACATGAAGTAGAACAAAACCAGCTATAAAGTGGTTCTTTGAATTCCCTGTTTTATTTTATATTAGTTTCCCTTCAAATAAAGTGGGACAATCACTGATTTCTGGTCCAAATCTCTCTCTGTAACAGTGAATGTGCAGAGAGCTTTGGTCCTATTAAAATCATAAGAAAGAAATTAATGTGTTTCATGCATTCTTTGTTTTTCCATATGTAATGTAGAGATATACTTAGGTAAATATGTGCAGGTGTAGGTTGCTTAAAGATGCAAAATTATAAGGAGAAAGTTTTCAAAGCTAGAAGTTGTCAAAGATCAGATGAAATAGTTCTTGCATAGGAACAGTGGAAAGATCAGAAATGAAGTACTGACGCTAGGACACTGATTATTACTGACTAGAACTAATAATCAGTATTTGAAACAGGGCTATGAACAAGTTTGAGGCTTCAAAGATAAGGTATCATCTTTTTTTCTTTTTCTGTGGAGAACCTATTGCAGATGTGTATATCTTGAAGTGAGATGTTATTTCCAGAGTAATAGGTGCTGATATTATTCTCATGATGATATTTTTATTTTTGTCAAAGCTAAGACATAACGATAAAGAACAGAGTAACTGTAATGTTAGCTTAGCTTGTGGATGGTGAGAGGACTCTTTGCAGGACGTATATGAAAATTGAATGTGGGTTAGAGTATTAAGGGTCTAAATTTTCAAACAAAATTAGCACGCACAATAAGCTTTTTCTGTTATTAACTTTTAGCTTTATTATGTTCATGTGTTCGTGTTCCTCATGAGTTTCTAAGTCTACCTTTATTCCAATTTCCATTTTGCCCTGAGAGTGTAGATATTAAATTTGAGAAACAATCCTAGCTAGAATTTCCATCAATAGAGGATGAACAAGAAAGTAAACATAATCTGATCATGATACATGGTGCCCTTGCCCATGTGGTGACAATGTTGAGATAAAGGCAATTCATAAAAGATTAAAGAACTGGCTTTTCAAGTACTTTTAACATTTTTGGCTAGATTAATGGGTAATTGAGTGCCATCATATGGTTAAGCCTTGCAAACCATACAGTAATTGAGATATTCTAATGTTGATTGAATCCTCAAAAATATGGAAACCAAATGTGAACCTCACTGCTATGATCTAATTACATCCTCTTTCTCAGATGGTTTCCTTAATAGCTTAAAGGTTATTGATGCAATCCTTATATGCTGCAATACTTATATATGTAGGTCGAGTGTCTCAGTGTGTTATTTTGGTTGTGGCTTCACTTTGTCTGGTTCCTTTCAAAGCTTTCTCTCCCTTTAGAGAACTTGTTAAAGCATGAAAGGAGAGAAATGCAGTGTGCTCATATTATTCATGCATCATAAGGGCAATAAAACAGGCTGCAAAGGTTTTAAATGTCCTGCCTGGTGCAGCAGGCACCCTAGCTGGATAGTGTGGAACATCACCTACTCTCAGACATGATAGAGAAGAAAAGGTAATGTACATTAGTAGCCTTTAAAATCTGTAAACAAATAGTGTATTTGCTTCAAAAATGTGAAAGCAGTTATTGATTAAATGACATTAGAGTGCCCTTGGCTTTAAAAGACATTCAGAATAGGAGACAATGCTCAAGATCAATAATAGATTTTATATTTGTGACCCAAAAAAGTAACAGCACCATGTAATTTAAAAGCAAATTGTTCCTTGTGGTACTTGCTCACGTATTAAGATTTTCTTCTTTATGCTTTACGCATCTGTTAAATCATCTGTGATCAGCTTCCTTTCTGCCAAAAGATGGCAGAAATCAAAGGATGTTTTGGAATATAGCATCATTTATCCCATCACGCACAGCTTTGCGCCAATTTTCTTCTATTCTATAAGCAAAAAGTAAATGAAACAATAAATATTTTGGCACAAATCAATCAGCATGTTATGTTCTCCTACGGTGCTGATGTAGTTACCTAAATTCTGGTTTGTGTAAAGGCTGATACATTTCTCTTTTTCAAAAATCATATACACGCAAAGGGTGCCCATAACTTCTTTAGGTGACCTATAGCAGAGGAAGACCTGTTGGTTGCAGCTACAGTATCTCACTGCTAGGCTTTATTTTATATTGTCCGGAGTGAAGTACGTTGTTTTTCCCACAGTTGTGTATTTGCTGGGTTTCTGACTCTGACCAGTGAAACTCTCCATTTTTGTGATTGCTTTGTTTACAAGTGTACAAAGTACAAAGGCTTTTCCTTTAATTTTATCTCAGGGTAAAATAGCTAATCTGTTTTGACATGCTATCTAAATGACACTCAAACTAGTATACGGACTAACTCATCCATAAGTCATTTCTTTTATACACATGTACTGGTGTGTCCAAGAAAAAGAGTTATATTGGCTGCAAGAGTTTGAATAATAATGGTCATTAATATGGCGAATTGAGGGTCACCACATTCATCCCACATATCAAATCCCCTTTCAATGAGATCAGTTCCATCAGCTGTCAGATTCCATTAAATATATCCCCCAGACCTACTGACCAGCTGACAGTAGAGAAACTCAAAACCATACACCCACTATTAGCATTATAAAATGTGAAATCAGCTGGAAGGAATGATAGCAGAAGTGAAAACAAAATAGATGAAAATCTATAATGCCCCTGTGTCTTCCTGAACAGAAACCCCTAAGAGTTAAAATGCCCCCATAAAATACAGAGGTAAAAACAAAGGTTGTCACATTGTTTTCTTCATAACCTATAATGATTCTTTTACCTTTTGTTAATGCAAGATTTGCATAAATGTTTCATGAGGTTAATACAATGCATAAACTGAGCAGTTTATTAAGCAACATCTGTGCTGTTTTCTCAGATAAAGCAGTGTTGTTTCCAAGTCACTGAAATATAACCTATCATAAGGTTTTGGTTGTTAAAATACTTGTTTTGCAAGGTCTGTGATCACATCTGACACTTTTAGCAGATGCCACAGTAATACAAAAGAATTCCTTAATACCACAATATGTGTTCGCAAGGCACCCAGCAAGAAGGGGATATTATTCCACTGAGCTGGTGTAGTTCAGTACAATGCATAAGACATGAGAACATCTTGCTCTGTGTTATCTTTCAGATAAAAATACCCTAGTTCAAAACTTGCACAACTGCCCATGATACGTTTTTCAAGTGAGATCTTGTCATTGTTGACAGATTTTTGCTTTCCCATAAAGTCACTTTATAGTATTTTTTAAAAATAAGGGTGGGGAAGACTTTGCACTGCCACAGTTTCATCTTGATAGTGGTGCCATATGGGACAATTTAAGGCAAAAGAAAAAAGTTATGAGACCAATAATTTTTAATGAAACTTGGCTTTGCTCTTCAAGCAGGTCATGCAGATAAAAAGTAGGCACATGAATTCTGTAGCCATATTCTTTCCTTTTTCCTGGCAAGGATTAAAGAAATGTAGTTTCAATTAAATCAGAGCGTAATGTTGATATGTTTTATATTATTGATTCTGCAAGCAATAATTTGGGCATTTTCTTTTTTTGCCATGTGTTTGACTTGCTCTTCCCCTAGAAGCATGGAAATCCTGGTCTTTAAAATTTGCGTTTGTATCTGCCTTCCCTCACAAAGCCCTCACTTGTTTGGTTGTTGATTTGTGATAATTTCATGTTTTCATTGCAAGACATCCTCAGGATCAGAGGATGCAGGTCCTCGTGATGTATGGATGTTTTATCTTTGGCTGAAAGGTTTGAAGATTGCATTTGAGGTAGGAAAATAGTATTTTTTGAAACTTTTAATAAAGTATTTGCAACAATTACTTTGCCCTTTATAAAATCATATGCTGGAGTTTATGCTTCTCTGTCCATGCAAAATGTCTATTGACCAGTGCGGTAGTAGAAGAACTTTTGACAAGCAGTCTCTGTGAGAGTAATTATGTTAATCAAGTATCCCGGCTAAATTCCAGGTTGGGTGATAATAGTCCAGAATCTGAATGGCTTCTTGAGTTTCCATTTGAGTAGATACGATTATTTTCTGATCTGTCTTGGATAGCGTTAGTTTGCTTTTGAACAGTTGCTAGATCCTGCAACATGGAAGGGAGAAAGTTTCTCTGCTGTTGAAGTGCAGTTGCCTCAGCAGGGAAATGTACCAAGCTACGTAAAATCTTAGAAAGTCAGAAAAAAATTGTGCAACTTTCTACTGCAAAACTCCAATTGAAGACTTTGGCTCAGTAGCGGAAAGTAAAATGCTATATCCAAATGAAACAAGGGAAATTTAGGTTGGCATAATGACACAATTATCCCATTAGAATTTGGCTAGAATACTATTGTTAACACATAGTTAGTTTCAGTGTGAACTTAGGATGCACAAAGAATACAAGAGCAGACCCTATATAATGAAGGGATCGTTTACACACATTATCCCCACAATGAAATGCTGTCACCTCTTGGCGGAAAACACAGCTGCTTTTTAAAAGCGGCTCTACTGTAAGAAGTGTGTAACTAGAGCTGGTTGAAAAACATGAAAATGATTTTGTGAAACATTTTGAACTGTCATAGTTGTTTCAGTTTTGCAGGTTCACAATAGATTATTTATCCTCCAGATTTTAGACTATGTTGTTCATTATTGTAAATTATTTTGAATGTTAAAAGATCTTTTCATAGGAAGGATTTTCAAAAACATGTTTCAAGAAACTAAAAATATTATTATTTCAGAATTACTTTGAAGTTTGCAGGATATTTTTATTAAAATGAGATATATTGCTAAGATATAATTTTATATTTTGGGTAAAATAAATGAAAGATATAGTAACTTGGCCAAAACTTCAGATGAAAGTGTTGATTTTATTTTGTGTTTGATCTTCAGCAGTCAGTAGGGATTTCTTATAACCAAGGACCAAACAACCATTTGCATTGATGTAATGTGTGGAAGTCAAAGGCATCAGCAGACCCCTGATGGTTTAAACCTAAGATCCCTTCTAGTCTGGTTATAGGACTCAGAAAGCAGACTTGCAGAAGAACACAAGAAAATAATGTCACTAAGTATTGGTCAGCCAAACAAACAATTGTTTCTCTCACATGCAGAGATCATTACTTTTCTTATTCCTGTAGAAAACAGCATATCTTACTTTTATTTTCCAATTAAAATATAAGAAATGTATTAAGCACAGTCTAATAAAACCAAAGTGTACATGAAAATTAGAAGTTTCACATTTAGAGTAGATGCAATTTTCCAACCTCCGTGAGAACATTTTTTCCATTATTTTTTTTTTTTTCCCTTCTAATTCTTACTATCTCTGTCAATAAATGCTATGCCTCAGTTGTGATGATATTACCTATTCAGGTGATCTTTGTCACTGGTCTGTTCAGATGCTGATGTGGTTCTAGCGCTTGGAGCACCACTTACGCTTCCTGGTACATTTTGTTTGCTAGGAGTCTGTCCTGCCTGGCGTAAGGGACATGTCAGAAGGTAATATTTTGGTTGGCATCAAATGTGCGGACACTGTTGTTGGCTTTGCTTGGAAACTCTGTTCCATTGTAGTGACTCGGTTTGTTAGGCCACTAGGATGATATTGGTAACTGGCCCCATTACATTGGACTTCTGTTCTAGTTTCTTGGCTTACAGCATTTCTGTTTTGTTTGGGTGGTTAAGTTACACTAGACCTAATGAACAGGTCTACAAATTAATCATAACAGAAGAAAGGTGGTCCTGCTTCATCCCTCTGCTGGTACTTCTGCCACGTGTTGCTGCTGCTTGTTTGAAATAATCTGATTCATCAGCCTGGCAAAAGCAATTCCCCATCCAAAGGAGGTTATAGTTTTCTGAGGCCTCAGAAGTTGTACTGCCTCAGAGCAAATTCATATGAGTGACAACAGGGGAAGGCGTATGGAGGGAGAGGACCTGCTCTCAGAAGAAGCAGACGAATTAGTTCAGTTCAATGTGAAGCTGTTTCTTAGACTCTTTGGGATTATTTGGTGTAGGTTTGATGATAGGCTGTAGAAGTTTACTTCTTGGTTTTGCATTCTTATTGTAATCAGACTTTTGTTCTCAGGTTTTTTTATTTCTTTGCATGGAGCAATACATCTCTGCAGAGTGAGCACTTCTGTGACTCATTTAGCATTTGACACACATCTGAATCATGTCTCTATCATGTTGAAATAAATTTTTTGCTTCTTGTAGGGTTTATTTTCTGTTATCTGATCTACATGATCAGATAAATGCCAGTGCTGGAAGAAGCAAAGGGATAGCAGTGTGTGACTAGGAGAAGGGATGAGTTAGTGACTGGGAATTTCACAGTGCCTGTTTGGATAAACTGCAAGTTCTTCTACGTGAGTGGACTTTGTTGTCATGCGTTACTTCCAGGATCAAATCCTGGAGTAGCAAGTTGTGGGATCAGAATTAACTGAGTTGTGTAGTTTTGGGGGTTTTTTTGTTTTTTTTTTAATTTGAAGTTTGAAGGTAATGAAAGAAATGGTAAAGTATTTTTACGTACCTCAGAAAAATATCATGGTGTGGACTTTTATGGGTTTTGTGGGTTTTTTTCAGCTGCAAATATCTGATGAGAGAAATGGGACTTTGTATTAGACATTATGAATAGGATATTAAGAAGTCCTGAGCACTGGCCTAGCCTTGCCCTGGCTAAAGTGATTATGAGCTTTGACTTTGATTTCACTCAGAGTATGCTTAACATGGTAGCAGCCCTAACTTAGTGTTCCCTGGCAAAGACTAGAGCCCAAAACCAATTCAAATTAATGGTTAGATGGCTCTACACTATGTAGGGTCCTGTTTATAAAATAAACTGAAGGCTTTTTACGACACTGGAAACCTTTTGAGAATATTCCTCATTAACATTGCCTAATTGCAGCTCTTTGATCTTTAATTCCCCCGGCCCTCTCACCTCCTCTCCTCACTCCATTAATGGATGCTCTGGTCCTCATATATGAAGAGAGGATGAGCTTGCTTGAAGTACTCAGAACTGCCTGTTGAACAGCCATCTGTTGCAAACATATACATGCAAGACTCTATTTTGAAGTCATTGCATTTCTGGATTGATTTCAGTGGGCTTCAGGCTGTACTTTCTGTAACAGAGTCTGATGCAGCCTTTAGTGCATGTGTGTACCAGCAGTAACTAACATACTAGTGGACACATGCAATCATCTGTGTGTAAGTGTTCCTGGGCTTCTGCTTCATTAATTAATCAACAACACTGTTAAAAGAAATAGTTTACATTTTTACTCTAAATGTGTTGCTAAAGCAGAAAACATTTACTTTCTGGTGGTTCTATAAGAACAGAAACAAAACAACAAATACTATGGCATTTATGTATGACAGATAAAAAAGTTATTCTTGGTTCATCTTTGCAAGCTGTAGAGAACCACCTACAAAGGTCAAGTCAAACATTTTCATAAATAAATCCCATGATAACAGATGACTCTATGAAAACACTGCTGCCCTCACACCACCATGGTTTACACTTTTAAGCATTGTATTACCTTGCTTTCTCTCTATGGAAAATGAGACTAGAAAATTGAAGGTGGTGTTAATGCATCTTCTTAAACTTGGGCCAAAGTCTAGTCAAAATTATTGGGAAGCTTTTCAGTAGATTCAGTGGGCTTTGGTCAGACTCTGTACCTCAGTTAAACCTCAGCTGGATCACTGTCTTACTGAAGCATGGTGATTGCCTGAAAGAATCCTCGTAATTCTTTTGTGTAGTTTCGACTACTTGCATATCGTGTCCATTTCTGCTCATCCCAATCTTAAATCTATTCTACATTCCAAACAACCTAATCCAGTTTGAGGAAACACTTCAATTGGCATCAAGGGCCACATATGAAGATTAGAGGAAATAATGTGACCTGCCTACTTACAGTTATGAACAGTTCAGCTAAACTACATTTCTGGATTTTAAAGGAAATTCTGCAATATAATAATTGTATCTATTCATGCTATTTGTAATTTCCAAGTGGTAAATCATCATCTGTAAGAAATGCTCTCAATCAAGGCAGAAAAAGACATATAATTATGTCGTTTATAATGAATTATAAAGGAAACAAAGACTTTAAGAGGAAAAACTCTGGAGAAAACCAAGGAAGAAAATCCACCCAATAATACCAGTTGCTCCTAAGAAGATGCATATCTGATGGAAAATTTGCATTTATTATATGAAACTCAACATCAAATAATTCAGCAAGGGAACTGTCAAAACTCTGGAGTCTAGGCAAGCAAGACCTGACTTTTATTAGATAAATTACATACTCTCCTTCTTTTGTAAGCATAAAATAATATCAACTTTTTGACAAAAAGCTCTCTCCTGGGTGTGAGTTCTGAGGATTGCTGCTAATCTTCATCTTTTGAAGCATCCAGAGGATTAAAGGCATATGTCAATAACAGTGTGGCCTATGACTTTTGTTTGGACGGTACCACTGTCTCTTTGTAATAGCTAAGTCTGTGATGTGAGATGATATGTATAAATGGTTAGAAACCATTGAAGACCCCTTGCTGTGCAGAAATCTGTAGACTTGGGAAAGATGCTTTCGTACTGTAAGGCTCTTGAACTGCATATATTGTCTGGCAGAATTGCATTTAATCCATTTACCTTTAATGACACCTTTAACAAATAGCACTGATTGAAAAAAACATATATCCTTAAAATAAAGTAAATAGGAAGCAAAAGACAAAATAAAATACCCTTAGTTTTCTACTGAAATTTCTGTCTACTGTCTAGATTTACCGCAGATGGAATTACTTTTAGTGCAAACAGCTTCTGTGCAAACACTAATTTGTTATTATTCTCCTCTTGTAGATATTTATTGTGTCTGATTCTTCTCTTATGCTACTACAAATCAATAACTCTGTTGAAGACAATGTGGTTACATCATCATAAACGTGGTAAGGGAATAGTTTTCTGGTTGGGGAGTACGTAATAACAGCAGTAGTAGAAATGAAGGAGCAGAAACTCAAGGGTTAGATTTTCTGTTAGCTGTGGATGTTAAATACCTCACTTTCTCCGGTCATGGTGTGCTGGGTTTTGTCAGGGCAGAAAGTTAGAAATCCCTCTGAGATTGTCAGATGGACCCGTGTATTTGTGTATGATAGTGAAATTAAGTCTTAAAATTTGACTTTCTACTTCTGCTGCTAACATTGATTTCGAAGGCACATATAGCTCAGATAAAGAGTAAAGATGTAATTCTGCCTTCCCTGTAGTCCCTGGGACATCAGGAAGAAGTAGTATCTCAATGTAGTATAAACAAGCTCGAGATTTGGTGTCCCTGAGAAAAGGGAATGAGTCATTCCTGTAAAGGAAAAAGAGAAAGTGAAGAAAGGGAGGCATCTGAGGCTGCAAACTGGTGAACCTGGTGCCAGTGGATTTGAGAACTGTTGCCGACTAGGGCTCTCACAGACACCTGCAGCCTCCTCACATCCTGACTCTCTCGTTAACAGCATCAGTAGCAAGCCTGGTTTTGCAGGGTTCAAGCACAGGCAAACAGGGTCATTGCACTGCAGTTACTTTACTGGCCCTTGTTAGTTTGCTGCTTTGGCGGTGGCCTGAGTTGCCTGTTGCCTATGACCAAGTATTATACATGGAGTTAGGATTTACTACTCTGTATTTGTGGTAGTAAAGCATTATAAAATCTCTCTGGAAATAATTTAAAAGAATGTAAAGATAATTTTGGGATACTCAAATTAACACAACTCCAGAACTCATTTGTCTTCTTGTCCTGAGACTGTGTGCACTTTTCTGTCACTTTGCTTTCACCCGTTATGCTGGTTTGGTTTAAGTGCAGTTGTTCTTTTCTGGTAATTCAACATGATTCGAAATGGAAGATCTCAACAACAGAGAGATGGGAAAAAAACCCAACCAAACAAAAAGCAAACAAAAAGTGACCTACAGAGATTGATCCTATGCCCTTCCAGTGTCTTTCTTACCAGTGAATGCAAGTTCTTCATGCCATCATGCAAGCCCAAGTGACAGGAAAATGCTATTGTTACTAATGTTGTGGCTGCTGTTTTCCTGGTGTCGTTGTAGTCCTGCCTATCAAAGTAATTAATCCTGAAAAATAGCATATTGTCAGTGTTGGCTGGTGTCCTGAGGAAACTATTCAGACTGTCAAAGGAAGTCTGGTCCATCCTCATATCCCATAGAACATAATTAAAAGCTGAAGCAGAGACACCATAAGGAAAATAAGCATGAGTAGAATGAACTGATGAAGGCAGGTGTTCAAGTGATTCTGCCTTCAGTTCTGTCATAGCGCTCCTTCCTGCAGAATTAGAGATCTGCTTTGTACAGAACTTACAGTTGTTACATATCTGAGAGTTAGTGATTTTTTTCCACTTCTTTTCAAATTCTACCTGGCATTAAAAGCGATTAAAATGTATTAAACAGAAAAATAATGTTGTTGCTGTGTATAAGGAGATAGAAAGGGAGAGAACTTATACAGCTGTGTCTGGAAGAGGGCAGAATGTAAGAGAGATCTTCATTCCTGGGGAGTGGGGAGGGAACAGATTAAGAAAGTGTAACCTGGATCAGAGACTGATGAATTTATAGATATATGCAAAAAGCAGTGTGAGGTCTATGCGGCTGGAATTTCACAAGCATCTTCTGAGTTCAGATACTGCTGTTACACAGTTTTTACTTGGTGGAACAGGTTGGACATTGGATTGCTTTTATCTCCTTTCCACAGGTGTCCTGGCTGCCTCTCCTCTGATAACTGGCAGAAAGGTATTGACTGGTTCGGAGAATGATTCCTCTAATTTTAAGATGCTTATGCCTCTTCATGGTCTAGTCAGGGGACTTTGCAGCTGATTTGCAACCTTCAGACAGCTGATATCTAAGGTATATCACTTGGTGGCAAGTTAAGTAGTGACGAGTAGAAGTCTTAAATCCTCCTTTTACCTATCTATGTATTAGTATCATTTACAAGATGTCACCGGAGTGGTTGGTGTCCAAACATACCATCTGTGCAGTACAGGTTGAACACTGTGTGCTCTGGCTGTCGTCTTGGCACTTGCTCCAGTGGAACAGAAAGTCAATTCAAGGCTAATACTCTACTATAACGAAAGGCAGCAGAGGACTATCTAGCTACCTGGTAAATGTCTTTTCATTTAGGAGAATAAATTTTCTATTAGAACTGAGTGGAAGTGTAGAATTAGGGAGACAAAAAGCAGAACTTCACAGAAAATTGAATGAGTATTCCTTCAGGAAAAAAAACAAAATTTTCAGAAATTTTAGTGTTGGCAATCATAGTGAAGGACATATATGTCACTAAAGATAAATGGTGAATTATAATTCAGTGTCAAGCGTTCACAGACATCCTCTCATACTGGTTCATTTGCCATTAACTAGATTCTAAGATGAGTTTCTGTGAAGTTGAATGGAATCATAAATACTTGAGCAGTTTGGTTCTACCTGCCTGCGTAGTACCTGCAACTAATAAATGAGGAATGTGGGAGGTCAGTAGTATGACATTAAATAAGTGTGTCACAGACACGGTCAGTGGCTGACAGTAAGTTAGTACCTCAATAAGAGAAATCACAATTAGTGGGGATGTAAGATTTTTTTTGCAACAGAGAACTGCCAGAGGACAACTCCTTCCCTTTCAATGGAATAACAATGGTGGACTTCCCAAAGCATCTGGCTGCTGTCTTCCTGTCCTGAAAATACAGCCTTAACCTTTAGGCCAGATACATCATACAACTGTGTCTGGGTTTGTCATTGTTGAACTATCTGCAGCCTGTGCCAAGTGCCAGGGAATTTTAACTTATGGATTCCATTACAAGCATAAACTCCACTAAATAATACCAAAAGACTATCAGAGAACACTTGCCAGCTTATTGTAACAGTTAAAGAGTGGTTATGTGATTTACAGTTTATAGGGGGTGGCTTATTGCTTCTCGTTGGTCACCTTCACTGATTGCTCACGGCAAGCCTGCGGGAAGGTATCGGTCTGTACAGACAGCTAGAAGGAGGTTCTCCTAAGCAAAGAGTTTCAGGCCAAGTTATCACTTCCTTTTCTCACCCTTCTCAATTTTCATTCTTTCCAATAATCTCTAAGCCTTGTAATGACAAATATTATTGAAAGTTTGATTCACCAAGCAATTTCTACTACTTTTTTTGGTCTGTATCCTTCGTATAAATGGAAACAGCTGTACCTTCCATAGTTGTTAACCTGCCAGTCCCGCCAAAACCTTTTCTTTGCTGAATTCCCTTCATTTTCTATTATACACTAGTATTCCATCTTTCAAGATTTAACGGACTCAGAATTTAGTTCTGGACAATTCAAGGTATAGTCTTAGCTGTAAAGCAAGACCTTATTTCTCAGTGCCACATGTCCATTCAGTACTTCAAATTGCAATATAATTAAATCTCTCCATATTCTGGAAAAGCTCGTTATATTACTCCTTTAGATTACTAATTCTTTGTCTCTCTTATTTTCTGACTATCCATGTAATACTATTTTTCCACAAATGGTGCCAGCTTTTGTGTATTCAGCACTATTACACATTAATCTAATCCTTCCCTTATTTTCTTAGATACCTCTTCTAGATCGAAAATTACTGTGATGGATCCTACTGGAGGATCTACAGTGTCAGCAAGTAAATGTATCAGCAGCTTGGAGGTGCTAGATTATCAGGGTCCTTGTGTGGTGTATTTGTGTGCATTTGCTTCATTCTTAGTGCTTTTCAGCACAGCTGGAGTCAGTCACTGGACTACATAATCCTTTAGTCTAAACCAGTGTGGACATTGTAGGTCCTTACACCCTTAATACGTCCCTCAAACAAATATGCTAGAAAGAAGTGTTGTAAATCATATGATACACAGCATCCAGCTTGAAAGACCTCAGCATAAAAGAACAGATGTAGCAGTTTAGAACCTAGACCCTGAGGGTAATCGGGTTTAGGTCGATGACACTCATTTTCCCCTCATCTTCCCTCGAGTCACTTTTTTTCTGTTTTTTTATGCCCAAAAACTTGTCAGTAATAGTTGATGTCTGACCAGCTCTCTGGGTGCTGGTTGCACAAGTCTCTGGGTGCTGCTGTTGACTTGTTACTTTTTATCTGGGCTGCGTTTGAGATTTTTTTCCTGTATTCTCTGTTGGGCTGAAGCTTCCTCGCAATAGAGCCTTGTAATGCTATCTTTATGATTTTCATTGAAATTCAACTTTAAATGTCTACAGCTCCTCCCTGGATCCTTTCTTCCTACTTCATCCAAATGTTATGGGTTGGTTTGTTCTGAAGGTCAGGTAGCCCCTTTTAAATCAGATAAACTTCTACAGACTGTCTTAGATTTTGCAGACTATATTCTATTTTTATGTTTCAGTACTTAGCTTTTGCAGTTCCAGTGAGCTTGGTCATTTCATACGATACTTCTGTTCTTTCCTGCTTTAGACGTTGAGAAAAAAAAAATTTGTTACATATTATGTTGTATTATTACATAAATGCTTATCTAGAAACCACAGGTGTTAGTGCAGCATATGTGGCTATCTGGAATTTAAGTATCTTGGTTATTGTTGGCAGGAAAGATGTAGCACAGGTAGCAAGGGCTGTCAAGGATGGGTACAGAGCTCCAGTGACCTCATGCAACCATCCTCAAGTCAGTGCTCGCATGTTTTCATTGGTATCAATATCCAAAGTAAAACTAAGGCTGATGTATTTTGTTGCTGTCATTGCAGTTACAACACTGAGTAAAGTAAATTCTTTCTCCCTTACACCCGTTGCAGTTCCTGGTGTTGCACTTATTAATATCATAGACGTAATTCTTTTGCAGCTTAGGTGGTGAATTTTGTCTGGTTTGGTATAACTATTTCTGATCAGAGGTTTGTTTTGTATATTGACCCGGAATATTTCAGATTCTATTGGTTGTGATATTGAGAATAGTCTTGATAATTTAGGTAGTTTTAGAGTACAACAGGGATTTTTTTTTTTTTTTTAAATTTCCCATCTGTTTCAAGCCTGCCTTATTTTTGCTTTAGCTTCTCTCATTTTGTGCATCCTGTTTCTAAACTGTATCTCACTAGTTTTATAAATACTCCATTTCTGGTCAGGCATGATCTGACCTATATTCTTATAGCATGATATAGGAGGATTTATTTTCATAGCTATGATGACTAGGCTAAGGAAGATTGAAATCTGACAATTAAAAACTGAGGCCAGTAAAAAAATTTGCAACAAACTGAGACCTACTGTAAGTCAGCGAGTATTGACTAACTTGTGATGAAATCATGCTTGATCAGGCCATACCTGAATTTAGCTGTCATTCCTTTCTAAAAGTGTACTGTTTATAGCTTTTGCAATTGCTTAGTTGTCAACTGGGAAGGCTTAGAGGCTTTGGAAAGACTTCTTGCCGGTTTTGAATTTTGCTGTATTTCTACATTCCTATTTCCTCCAATGGAATGGAGAGCCTAGTATTACCAGGCTTTCCCGAATGATTTCTTTTTTTATGTAATAGTCTTTTGAGAATAAGATTAATTTGATTTTTTTTTCCAAAATCTCTGCAGTGTTTCAGATGATTCATTTGATTGACTTTCCTTTTTCTTAAGCAGATGTATGTGTATGTAGTGCAGTCTTTTCCTAAGGTGCACTGTTGTTGTTGTTTCTTTTTTCATAAAAAGAAAAATGTTCTATGAGTGAATACTCACCTTCCTGAATGCTCAGTGGTTGAGACTGTTTTGTAAAGAAAAGAAAGAAATCTAGTAATAGGTTAAAGCTTTGTTGCTTTTTTTTTTTAGATGCTAAACTTTTTTCCAAGGCTAGGATATGTTCTGTGTATGAGGACCTGTTTCAACATTTATCACTTAGATGCTAAACTTTTTTCCAAGGCTAGGATATGTTCTGTGTATGAGGACCTGTTTCAACATTTATCACAAGCAAACCACTGTGCTGTTCCAAACATGATATATTTCACTTTAGTACTGCTGACTTCAGCTTACTGATTGCCTGACAGCATTTTCTTTGTTAAGCTTTAACTGTGATCATCACACTTTTGTTGTACTGACAGTAGAAATATTCAGTAACAGACGACCTAAATACATCATAAGCACGACTGTACTAATCTTTAATAATGGCTGTGCTTTTGGAATTATATGGAACACGTGCATATAATCATTGTCAGGAGCTACATGCATTCAAGTCTCCAAAAGCATTGACTGAAAGCATTATCTGACGAAGTGTTCTGATTCTTAATGTGCATGACTTACAAAAAAAAAAAAACCCGCAATACCCCAAAACAAACAAACAACAAAAAAAAACCACCCTGGCCCATAAAGATGCAGGTTTTTATTTTATAGAGAACTGAAGTTGCTTATTAAATCAGACTCAGCAGGATGGACATATCACCTGCATATGGTCTGGATCAAACTAGTCAATTCCTTTTGCGATGATATGAGCCACAGAAATCCACAAGTGCTTTCTGCTGAATTGACTATTTCTTGTTTTGTAGAAAAAAGGTGAACTGTATACGTCATGTATGCTTGAAGAGATAGTGTCCAGGGAGATCTAATTTTGCACGAAAAATTGTTCTATAGCTTTGGTTGAACAAAGAATGATTTGCTGCTGTTATCACTTTCTAATTGTTTGAAAGGGAAGTTTCAATCTCTTAGCATATAAGCAAAGGTGTGGGAACTCAAAATCCTGTGCTACGTGTCTACTTCCACCACCAGCTTGCGTTGAACTCACTTGGCAAGTATCTGTTTCTTCGCGTTTTAAACTCAGCTCATAAAACTTCAGTTGTGAAGGCTACCATCAACTTCTATACATCGGTGAGAAAGCCTACATTATGAATTACGATGTAGTATAGAATTTTTGGAGTCATACAACAGTTGTATTCTGTAACAGCATAAAGCACTCAAGAAGCTTGTCTGACCTTCCTGGCAGAGAGGGTTAGCTCACATGGTGCTCTGCACTGTGGTGCCTACACAGCTGCTAAACAAACATCTGAAGCAGGGAAGAGCATCTCTGTGATTTGCTGTATTCAACAGCTTTACTCCTGCATCAAAGGACCCGAGAGTGTCAGAACATGATACAAAAACTTCAGATTTTTTTAATATGCATTAGTTTCTCTTACTGCTGATAAGACTGCGTTAGCAGTCTTTAAAGTAGCATCTCAAGTTGGGTCACATAAGCAATGCTAATTACATGTCAGGGCCTTTAAAATGTTCTGGCATTTGTCATGTTCAGGCATACGGATAGGGCATACAAACCTTCAAAAGCACCACCTTGATTTAGGATTTGCCAGTAAATTAGTCGATTTGGAATTACAGTGTCATCGCTGAATGATCTCTCAGAAATAGATACGCATAATGTAGCTGTCAGCTCTGGCTGTTTGCTAAAAATATTTCTGAATGGAGCACCTTTGTGCTCACAGACATACTGCGTATACTAAAAAGGAGGACATACTCTTTTCTGAAATACTTGAGGAGCTGTTAGGTGAACCCCTCTGCCATTTTTTTTTTTTTTTTTTAAACTGTAGTTTAGTGCCAACAGAATGGATAGAAATAGTAACCCTCAATTCTGTAGTGATACTTTCTTAAGAATCTTTATAAGGGCCCAATAACATTTTATGTGTAATATTCAGTGTGCTGTGTGATAAAGATGTCTAACATCAGCCAGTGAGTTTTGTCTAAATGAATACTGGAGGAACAAAGGAAAACTAAGAAGGTTCATTAAATGCAGCTCACGGTCAAAAATGAGCAGACTGAAATTCAAGAATATGCGTGAATTTGCAATAAGATAAATAGTTTTGCATAAATGACATATTAATATTTGTATCCACAAATTGAAACCACTTTTAAAGTGAAGATTTTTAGAATCATTGTACAAAAATGAGAGGTACTTTTATCATAGAATGCTTTGGGTTGGAAGGGACCTTTAGAGGTCATCTAGCCCAACCCCCCTGCAGTGAGCAGGGACATCTTCAACTAGACCAGGTTGCTCAGATCCACGTCCAGCCTGGCCTTGAATGTTTCCAGGGATGGGACCTCCACTACTTCTCTGGGCAATCTGTTCCAGTCTGTCATCACTCTTACCCTAAAAGATTTCTTCCTTATACCTAGTCTAAATCTACCCTCTCTTAGTTTAAAGCCATTGCTTCTTGTCCTATCATAACAATGATTCTATATCCCAGGGTGATTTGACAGACAAGATTGAGATTTTTTAATTTCTGTTGTGTTTCTAGTCAATTCTTAACATTTTGTTGCATTTCATATATACAATAATTTAATTTATTTAATTCTAAGTACAATTATGTGAAGAATTAAGAATGATTATATTTAGATTTGTAAGTAATATCATTGATTTTAATTTTGCTATTTATGGGCAGAAAATCCACAGGTGAAAATGTTTGCATATAAAGTTACTACCAAATTCATGGTGGAGAAAAAAGAGTCTCCACACTTATGTTGGTGCAGGGGAAAAGAATAATGATTTACCTTAATATTTTTGAAAGGTGTGTTATCAAGTGAAATTTGTGACACTGTTAGTTCATTTAAAATACTGGTACTTTTTTTACTATTTATAATTTAGATTGATTACTTTTCTTAGTTTGTATCCAATGGAAAGCTTTCTTGTTGTTTTTTACATGCACAGATCTTTTCTTAAGAAAATGAGTAATGAATTAATTTTAAAAATAGGATCAGCAGTAATTTTTTAAAGTTTACAGCTAGGCGACTTTACACTGAAATGGAATTTTTTGGTGATTTTTGTGCAGTACATCATTATGGCATTGCTCCTCTTGCCAAGCTTACAGGGCATATTTCAGTCTGCATGACTTTGAAGTATGTGTTCTCTTAAGGCTTAACAATGTCAAGCTTCATAACACAAGAGCTAGTTTGCTTACTTCCTACTTTAAATTGCTCGTAATTTGAAACATGCAAACATTTCCACTTTGTCAAGCAAGGCTACTAAACATATTATTGCTGCAACCTGCATGTTTTATAGCCTCTGTATATTTAGAAAGCTGTGCTTTATTAAAATAAACTGTAAAGAGGCTTAACTCATTATGGAATCTGCTAGTGTCTAAAATTAAATATCTTCAATTTATTATAGGGATTTAGGAACCTTTGAAGAAAGGATATAATACTGTTGCTGCAGGAATATGTTGCTCACTGGTTTTTTTAGACCTCTGAGGTTTGTAGGGGGATGTACAGTTTACCATGGGATAGGTCTGTCTACAGTTAGCCTGAAAAAAATACAATAATGTTTTGTGCCATCTTCAAAGCTTGAAAATGTGTTTTCGTTCTGTGTTTGAGTAGAAATCCTTCAAAATACATTCACAAAATAGGCTTATGTAACATCACTTAATTTTAGATTTAAGGATTAGGTAGAATGCTCACTTTTCTCTTTCTTAATTTTATCTCCCTGATAAGAGAGTGCATCCTGGATGTAACGAATAAAATGTGGAACTCGGCTCCATGAAATTTTTCAACTTCTGAAAAGACATATTTGATTGAAAATGCAAGCAGATTCTAGTTCTGTCTTTAAACAGAGAAATTGTACTTTAGCTGTTGACCTGTTGACATTCATATTTTGTTATAATTAAATTTTTTATTCACTTTTGGGCCCAAGACAGCTATTGTTTAGAGATGATGGTTCCAAAGGGGAAAAATGCTTTTCTTTTTCACAAGGCTAATTCATGGCCTTTATGTTGTCTCCTTAGATGTTGCTCAGCTTTTAACATCTGAATGAATAATATTTCCAAAGTTAGCTGTTGCAGGACTGAACTTTGAGCTTGCAAGACACGCAGTACACGCAGGTGAAATATTTCTAGGCACTACTGCAATTTACAGATATAGGGGCAAGGATAATAAGCTACCTGTGACAAGAATTATCTTTTCTTTTTCCTGAAGAGGCCTCCTGAATGTCATATGAGCTGTAGTAATAAAAGATGTAAAAAATAAAATAATTCTGAATGCTGTAAAAGAGCTGTGAGGCAACATACTGTAATTTGTATCAGATAAGGACTTTTGCAAGATAAAGTTAGCTACTACTTCTGTGCATTTCTGACAGTCTGGAGATTCAATCTACCTACAGTTTCTGAATGCTGGTTGAGATCCCATAATTCACTAAGATTAGGAGATTGTCACAATGGTGAATGAGCTCTATATGTCAGTGACATTTTTCAGGCCTGTTCTTATGCCGAGCACAAAATATCGTTGCTGAATTGTGATAGCTCTTATTGGTGTAGGAGCATCTCAGAACAATGAGATGGTCACATCTCTGTTAAAAAAAAAAAAAGTTTCTTTGACTTTACAAGAGGAAACTTGACCTTACCAACCAGAAAATTTCCAACAGGAGAAAAAAGAACTCAGGTCTTAGTGCTTCGCCAAATCCTCAGAGCTATTGAGCCTATGTAGGAGCTGGATTGAAAGGACTTACAAAGGTGTAGAGAGTTATGAAAGGAACTGAGCACATTTTTCTGGCAGGAACATCTTCCCTCTTTAGCCTTCTCTCGCAGCTGATGGCACAGAAGCAAGAGCATCTGTGAGATTCTGAGTCTGGGAGGGGGCTGCCTATATATGTGCTATTTTGTCTAGATCAACATATTTATTGTCTAGGCAGAGTAAAAAAGTGACTGGCTTTCAGAATTGTTGCAGAATGCCTGTTTGTTTCAAATACTGTATGTCCTAGCAGATAGAAACTGTAAATCCAGCGTGCTGACAAAGTCGAAGTTCTGGAAGAGGGCTGGGGATAAAAGAGAGACCTGTTTTGCTCGCATTTGTCTGTGGCAGCTGGAATTACCCCATCCTGCCTGTGAAGAGATGGAAAGGCTGTTGCAAGAAAAGCTTTGGCCAGAGCCAAAGCTGCGCTGCACGGTTGTACAAAAGGAGGTTTAAATCTACGTGAGTGGTGTGCAAGGGAACGTAAGCAGCAGCCTAGCAATATGACAAGACCTAAAGAAGGGGAAGAAACTATGTCAAAATCTGTTTCTTAAATGAGATTGTATAAGGGTGACAATTTTAGAGACTGGAAAGAAAAGTTCTTCCTTTGCTAATCTTTTACTTGGTACAAAATAGAATAGCTGTGAGAAAAAGAGAGGGCATTAGATGTGTTGAAAAGTAGTGTACAAAATATGTAGCTGATACTTGGTTTTGCTGCTGTTAGTATTTTACTCACATATTTCAGATAAATTGACCAGAAAGGCTAACCATATGCTGTGAAAGTCGGATAAAATATATTTACAAAAATGTTTGAAGTCATGTTAACTAGTGAAATTACACCCATTTCCATGAGATTCTTAGCCATTTTTTTTTAAATGGATATTTCCTATTTCCTTTTCAACCAGGTAATTCTTATTCCCTATGAGTGTTGAACAAATCTCAGTAAGTTAAGCATCCTGAAGATAAGGAAGCTGCAGGTGTCAGTCCAGTTTCTAGTGGGCATACTATAACACTCACTTGTACAGCTACCAATAATTGACTTCTATGATCGTTACAGGCATGAGTTAAACCACTCTTAACTGCAATTTTTTGGGTAGTTTTAGAATTTTCCTACATTTCTATGACTTTGTTGCCGATAGCTTTTTCATGGCTAAGCAATACTTTTAAAGCGGATACCAAAACTGCTATTGAGTATGTTACATGTTACTCATTTTTAGATGTGCTTTTCCTCTCCCTTAAACTGTTGGAAGGGTCAGCAAATCATGTGTGACATAAATTAAAGGAAGGTGGAAACTGTTACAAGACCATTTAGACCTCAAAACATATAGAATTTGTTCTTACACATTTGTGTCCGATATAAGTGAGCTTCAGTGAACCATGCATTCGGGAACAAGGCATGGAGATATGCTTTTAATTTTTTTTATTTTTAATTAAATGAGCTTAAGAAATCTGGGACGAAATCTCCAGAGGAATTGCTGAATACCACTATGCTTCAAATTTAGTACTTTGTTCCATAAGTGAAATCCACAACCCTGAATTAAACAGAGGGAATAAAGTGCCTTAAAACTCTGTACAGCTATGACCAAACTGAGACAGTGAATCCCAAACAAGTAGCATGAGCGTCTGAACCCATAACTCTTCTCTTCCAGATGAATCACTGGGCTGGAGAACACTATTTGTCATTTTATCTTTTCTCTGTTCCCGTGAATCATGGATTCCTCCTCTCCACTGGCTTAGGGTACCCGCTTAGGTCTTCGTGGCCTGTGAATACGTGATTAGTGAACTCTCATGGATGGAAGACAAGAAACTTTTTTGAATTCTATCAGGTTAAGGAGGGTTTTGAGCATGTGTTCATTAATCTGTTGAATAAAAATTGAGACATCTTACCCTTTCATCACACCTTTCTCCTGTAGATATACAATGGACATGTTTTGATAACGCCTACCAGACTGATGTGTTTTGGAAGCATTGGTTCTTAGGGAACATAAGATGACAACTTCCTTCTTGTTGATCACAGCAGTTTTAGCTGCTGGATAATCTCAAACTGCTTCCTTCTGCTGTTGAGAAGACTGTTCTGTGCAGGTGTGAAACAGACTATTAAGCACTTAATAAATTTATTAAGTGATGTGTAAGCAATTATAGACTTCTAGAATCTGTGGTGTCAGGAAAGATTTTGAAGGATTGCTCTTGTGGGTGTAGAAGCCTAAAGAAGACCTCTTAATCTCATTTTAGATGTTTGAATCCTTTTGTAGATCTGAACATTAGCCTCCCAAGTATATAGAATTCAGGTGCTTAAAAAAAATAGTGATCTGTAGATTATATTTTGTATTGTAGTTTATCCTTGAATGTATCCTAGTTCAGTTGTCAACCAGAGTTATTTTTAAAGCACTACTTTCTTATGCTTTGATGTGGCAATAATGTCTTTTTTGACACTGCAGCTAACATGCATAATTGAGAAGTTATTCCATTTGAAATATATATATATAATGTTTCTTTGGTTTGTACTTGTTGCTCTTAGCTGTTTTAATGAATGTCATAAGCAGTTAATTCTGTAGTGATTTACACCCTTTTGTCATAAATCAGCCGAAGTTCTGTACTGCTTCTTTCCCCCTCTGTTCTCAAACATTTATTACAATTTTTCTACTATTTTTCTTGCAACACACAATGGTGTACATAACCTGAATTATGGGCTCAGTTTTGCAAAAACAGTTAAAGAAAATAATTTCTCTTCCTTAAAGAGGACCTATTACTTTCAGTGAATATCTGTTTTCTAGTCTGGAGCCCAGCAGCAGCGGAACTCTGCAATGTCTGTATGACACTGGTTCTCAAACACCGCAGGTCTCAGCCTAACTTCACCCAAAAGGTCTCTGTAATTGGGAAGGAATTGATTCTGGCCCTGCAGAGATTGCAGTTCCTCATCCTGTCTGAAAAAGACAACCTTGTTGGAGTGATACTGGTGTAGCAAGAGGAACTCTTGGTAAAAGAGTTCTCTAAGACACGGAGTACCTGAGAGGGCAGTCAGCTTGTTCTGTGATGTGAGCAGTACTGGAAAGTTGTGCTAAATATTCTGTAGAATAAAAAGAGCTTGATTCATGTTGCTACAGGAGTTTGGGTCAGTAGAAGAGGGAGTAGTGACCATTGCTACTCTTAGGGGGAAAGAATTAACCAGACTTTTCTGTCTCTCCAGCCGCTATAGTATCACCTCCAACTCCAGATCCTTACCCGTAGTTGTCTCCTTTGGTTTTCCTTTTTCTTGCCCTCCACTGGTTAATGCTGCATAAAATATCAGATTAATTCTCCCTCCAGTAGATATCTTGACATGTTAGGGACGAATTGATGTTCATTTTTGATGTGCAAGAGATAATATGTTCCCGATATTTTTTAGTACATCTGAATGTGGTCATCCATTCTTCAATTGTGTGGTTTTGTTTGTTCAGCTCCTCTTGTTTAACTGTTAGTTTTCTGTTCCTATGTATGCTTTTATCAATTTTCACATAAGCTTCAGCTTTTGACATTATGGTTGTGAAGGGGTCAGAGAGGTGATTACAAGTTGTAAAATGACCTTACCGTAACTGTTTAAGCATAAGTAATGTTCTGAAATTGCCTAAAGTAAAAACTGCCAATTCAGAGCTGATGGTAATGAATCAGGTTCTTCTCTACGAAATAATGTGATCAATTTCTCATTTCACTGAATAAATAAGCTGGAAGATAGGGAACTGTCTATGACCCACTGTTAACCTTTTCTCTCATTATTCATATCAAACCTATGACATGCATGTAAGAAATCTCTGGTTCAATTTTAGCTAATTATTTGTTAGAAGTGAAGGCTCTGTGAAGTGTTACTGATTGTACAAGTACCCAGGGACCTTATGACATCTAATGAAAATAATCCCAAAGAAGCTACTCAGGCCTGTGTGCTTTTTGTCTGGCTATCATTAGAACTCTATTTCTGGGCAGCAAAACCTGTGTGTCTGTCGGTGCTGCTTCTTTCAGATGCAGGATGCTGTTAAAATTTATTATATCTCAATTATTGTTGCAATGAGAGCATTAGGGATATGCACTGGAAAAAATTCTGAATTTGTGCATGTACTTCATTAATGCATAGCAATTTAGTATCTGATTTTTTTTTTATGTATAAAATATTCTTAGTTAATTAACAGCTTTTATTTTTGTGCCTAGCTAGAAATGCCACAAAACATATGCTATCATGTGTTGAATACAATTCATTTCACATGAGATTTTTGGTGTGACTTATTGCTATTTTTTAAAGTCAACCTGAATTGCAGTGCAGTTTGAATCAGAACTGCAAATGTAGTGGTTGTGGAACAGTAAGGGCAACGTATTAAAAAATGCAGAACAGATTTAGAAATACAGGCATTTGTATGGAAATCTAGAAATCAGTAGCTCAGGTACTGTGCTGCCCATGGGCATAGGGTTTTCAGAACTGGGACTAATGTCACCAGTCTTAGTGTACAGGATTTCTGCACAAACAATAATTTTTCATCACCCTATCACTAAGAAATTCCTGATGCCCATCTTGCAAGTGAGAAAGAGAAACCTGATGAGGTTGAATATCTTCTTGCAGTTTACGTCAGATTTATGAGTGCTGCGAACCTTCTAACTTTAAAATATAAGATCATCATTCCCCCTAGCTCAATGAGTGAAATACACCTCAGGGACTGAACAATGTTCACATCATAAAATAACTTTGAAGTTGTATTACTTTTGCCTAAAGAAGCCCCTGGAGTTTCATCTGCTCAAGAAACACATAATGGGATGAAGGAAATCATCAGGGAAGTGGAGAATGAGAATAGAAAGTCTGGGTGAAAAACACAGGACTGATGTTTTTGATATTTAAAACTGTAGAGCTGTTGAATAACCAAAAAGTGTATTGTTTTTAAAGGACAGGAAAAGAATCAACGTATTAAAATCTCACAGGAAAAAAGATTTAGAAGACTAACCGCACAGATAAAACATAGGTTCTTACTGATGGAATAACTACAAGAAAAACAATGTAAAATTAGTTGATGAAACACGAACTGTTTCATTAATAGTTCACAATTTTCTATCTTTCTAGAAATGCAGCACATATTATAAAATATGATGGTAATGTGACACAAATTTTACATTATTTCCAATATATGTAGTTACTACTAGAACTACCGTTGACCTATTTTTAGAATTCTAATGAACAATATCTTTAAACTCAATTTATAATGGGTGTGACTATAATAGAACTTCATTTTTCTGTTGTGTGTATAGATGATAATTTTGTCCGTGGTTAAGTGATTTATAAAAAACATGCATCCACTAATTTATTCAAGGTATAAAAATTAAAAGTAAAGTAATGATGACTTTCAGATGCAAAATAATTGGATGAACAGAGGAAATAACATGACAATTGCTAGCCAATAATGTCCCCAAAGTCTACACATTCCCAATACTAATGAAGAATGAGAATACATTACATTTCAGGAAAATAATTGGCAAGATTATGGTAGAAATAGAGTATAAGTATTTTAGTCTCTATTTTGTCTTTTTTTCAAGTCAATTAGCAAATCCATGGTAAATAGGACAAAGTAAGGGTTTCAGGTTAGAATTTCAAATTCCACATCAGTGTCCTGTTCAAGTGTGAGAATCTCAGAGTTCAAGGATTGTCAATTAAACTCCACTGGTAAAGATGGTGATTTTAGTTGAGATAGGGTGGCTTCTGCTATCTCATGGGTGGCTATAGGTCTTCCTAGCAGCAGAATAATAATCTAGTAGGAAAGTACCCTTGTTACATTCTGTTGTCAAGAAAACTCTTAATAACAGCTTCTCCCCCTTCACAAGAACTAAAATTTTCCACTGTGTCTGGGCAAAGAGAAGTTTTCAGTTTTCAAGACTATTATCTCTCCAGCCTTTCTGTGTGATACTTGCCTAGATATGCTGACAGTCTAACCTCTTTACAGCTTTTTTTCTTCTTTCCTGTTCCTATTTTTCTCACATTCTTCTTATTCCACAGCACCAAATAAGGAGCATCATACCAGCCAGAGAATTAATTCCAGCTTCTTTATGTCCTTTCATATCTGTCAAACATGGCACATCCTCAGACAGGCTGGAGGATTGATTTGACTGCAAAGTCACACTCGGGCCAACAGATGCAAACTTCTGAAGGATGGAGGGTGAGGCTGGGGATTGAACATTGACCACAGAAAGCTCTTTGGAGTGTTTGATTCCAACTTTTCTCTAGTTTTGTACAGGTGTAAATAGCTTTACAAGCCTTTAGGCAGTGGAGTTTCAGGCCAATGAAATTGTAGCCTTGAAGGAATTTTTATAGCTTGGCTAAGAAGCCCTCAGTGCATGGGTTTATCAAAAAAGTGGTGGCAGACTCCTAGCTGCACCCAATGCCACCAGGCACAGTTAAAATGAAGTTAGTGAGAAGACAAATGAAGGCTGCTCTCTTTTTAGCTAAGTCGGTCCATGGTCTTCCTTGACCCCAGGGCTAGTGATTGCTGACTAGAATCTCAATGGCTATTTTCTAGTGACAATTTCAGTGTCTGAGCTCATTAATCAATTTCTATTCAGCAGAATCAGTTTGTGGAAAACTTGCAAAGGTTACTTAATCCAGAGGGAACATGTACTGTTAGACAGAAGACTTTGCAGTCACAGTATTAAAACAAAATTTCCCAAATCTCTGTCTTGTATCATATTTTCCGTGACCTTATCAATTACTGATAGCAAAGAACAAATCAACCCTTTCACTACAACCAAATCATTCATGGTAGTGTTAGGAAAATATAACCTCTGCCTGCTTTCCTTAAGAAAAGAAGTCTTTCTGTATCATTACGTCATAAAAACTGTCACATCTCTTAACCCCTTGGCTCCAGCATGAAACAGGAAACGACGGTGCTGAAATACTCAAAAATGAATACATGAGAGAGGCTTTTCTTTAACTCTATCCAGTAATATCAGTTATCATCCAGTCTAAGAACTGGATTTGAAAGCAATTTGTAGAAACCCCCAATCTGTTTAAGTCCTTGCAAAGTTAATCCTTACAAACACCTGGCACAGGACTTGAGTGACTTAGAGGAATTCCCTAGACTTGGCAGCCTCGCACAAGTGTGCACACACACTATGGCAGGACACCCGGGAAGGGAAACAGTTGTAGCAGTGGCTTGTGGAAATAAGGAATGTTTTAATGTTGAAGAAATTGGCTTAATGATTTCAATATGAAAGAATAAAATACTGCTTTATTTTTTAAATATGGTAAAAATATTTTTAAAGCAAACCTTCAAATATTTGGGCTTAATCTCTGTTGCCCATTGTGTGTGGGCAATTATTAGCTGCCCATGGCAATATCCTGGCACACTGCCTCCCCCAAGGAGGCACAATGCCAGCATTTGGTGTGATTCAAAAGCACAGTACAGTTAGTGGAGTCATTTTGTGCTCAACGTATTTTTTTTTTCTCTTAGGGTTTTTAATTTTTTTTCATTTAATATTTTCTATTATATTGTTTCCGTATGTTTTCTCCTGTGCTTGTAATGAAATCCTGTATGAAACTTCTCTTGCTAGGGATGATGAACTACTTTGTGATCGCTCTCGAGTGTTAAGCCTGATGGGTTCACTGTGGACGGTGTAGGAAACAGTATAGCATCTCTGTGCTCTCATAATCAGACCAAGAAACAAGGCAGAGTAGATACCACAGCCAGCTTTTTTAATGTAGGTACAAACAAATACATACTAAGACCAGCTTGGTCTTTAATTTTATTTTTTGTATTGAAGAAAGCAATTCTTTCTTTTCTTTGCCTGAACTTTTCCTGGATTAAAATTTTCCTCAAGCCTGATCAACTTTTCTGTCATGTTGCTGATCTGGAGATCATTTGGTCACAGCATAGCTGATACAAGAACTACTGATAGAAATGAGGAAGAATATGGGTGGAGTTAGTTCTCAGTTTTGCCATCTCTAGGAGATGGCCAGTTTGTGCAGGTGGTGTTGACCTGATTTATCCTGGGATCTGGATTGAGGTCACCTCCATGGAACATTATGTTGCAGAGGTGAAGACCTGCTGGAGAACATGCCAGGCTCCCTCTAAATTATCTGATACAGTATGAAAGTGCGAGGAAGGAAAGGACGTTTCTGTACTATCAGGATAACTTGTAGGAGATGCTTAAACATTAGGATAACAGTGAGTTTACGGAGAAGTCCAAGCACAATAATGGAATTCTGGCTGTGAACTACCCAACAGAACAATCCTGTTTGGAATTAATAAAAACTCATAATATGTCCTTGTTTCATTTCCATAAGCTGCCTCTTCTTCTGTCAGCTATTTTTTTTAACTACCTAGCCAGGCAGTTGTACAGTCATGTGTGTTTTTCATGGAAAATAATTAATTTTTTTGTGAATTTTTGAAAGATATTAATTAGCAGTAATCTTATGTACATGAAGTCAGGAAGATATTTCTGTTTGTGTAATTTCCTTCCATTTCAGTTTCTATGATGTCCTGATGAATTCCCTAAGAAGTAATGACAATTAACCAATACAGAAGTTGGCAGATTATAGTATAGAAAGATGATTTATTTTTCATGGCGAAGTTTTACAAGGAAGACTATTCTGCAGCTCTTTGCACAGATACGCATGGATGAGTGGATTGTAAGTGCTACTTCTACAATTGGTTCTGGAGGCATTAGCTGACGGTGATTGTGACCCTTTCCCACACATGTTAGCAATGATCTTGTTGCATCAGCCTTGCTGGAGATATTGAAATGAGCTGACTTTGTGAGAGTTTCCTGAGTTTAAATTCCTTAACTGTAAAGCAATATCCTAACAGTTATATGCTACTCAATGGCAGAGGGAAAAGGGGAAAAGTGACTGAGAGATGCGTAATAATTTTGATTTTTTGCCACTATCTTGATAAGTAGCAACCACATTCCATGGCTGTATGTGTGCCATCTCTCCAGATCCTGTTTGTGATGTTTATGCAATTTCCTGTTACTGATAACAGTTCCATTTTCTTGCATCTAATTCTTGCCCTATTTTCATCGAAGTAGTATTGATACAGAGGGTGGGACAAATAAAACATTACCTGTCCTATTTTCACCAAGATTTTGCTGTAAGCATACAGATTGGTATTTGGTGACTGGTGGAATTACAATTCCACCCAAGATCCTTGTGTGTTAGTGCATGTTTAAATCAGTCTAATACCCTTCAAAATACCTAGATCAGCTTTTTCTGGCTGCTGCTAAGAGGAATCAAGGCTTCAGGTTCCTCTGGCTCTTCCCGTGCTTGAAAATACAAGTTGCACCTCTCTTCTGCATAATACATGTAAGGCATAGCAGAGGCAGGCTGGAAATTTGCTTTTAATGGTTGGTATTGCTTGTGTGAAGTGAGGATGTTTTGCTGAACAGAGAAGTGCTCTATAAGTGTCATTAGCAATGTTGAACTATCACAGACGCGTCATTGATGACAATATTTAAGTTCTACTTTTTGAGAGTGTAAGTTGTGGTATTACATTCCGTTGGATGTAGGTACCACCTTCGTTGGTAGCAGTTAATGATAAATAACAGAGGAAAAAGCAAAGAAGCCAGATTAAAACCCATCTCTTTCTATAACTTATATTGACTTTTATAGGTGGGAAACCTGTTATTACTCAGTTTACCCTAGGAATGCTACTAACTGAGGTGAAGCCAAGTGGGTGCTTTGCCAACAGGGCTCATGTGCTTTGATATACTGAATAATATATGGATTGCATTGATAGCAATATTAAAAGCATTTGCATATTGAAAGCAATATTGAAGGCATTTGCTTCGTCAGTCATTAGGAATCATTCAAGACACAATTATATTTAAAAATGTCATTCTTCAAGTACCTGCAAGTGTTTGCAAAGAGATTCTTGCTTTTGCTCTAGCAAGTAGGATGCACCGCAGAGCATCCTCCTCTATGTGAGAGTGGTGCACTTGCTGTAAACATAGTATCTATTTGTTTTTAGGCTGCCCACTCTCTTCTGAATGGAACTAATTCTTTGCAAACAGTACCACAGGACTGAGAGTCATGCTGAGGATTTGAGAGAGGTAGTTAAATCTGTCTTTGCAATATGGATGTGGCATAACTGACTCCATTGCATAAAAATTCTGCATACATGTGCAGGCTTTCTTAAGTTTCCATCCCAAACTTTGTACTGCAGAAGGGGACCCAAATGCTTCATTCCTTTCTCACAGACTGTCTCAAGATGTAAAGTTTTCCTATTCAAATTGAAGAACAGAATCTCCTGGTTGCATTTCCGTCCTGTGTGTCAGTGCAATCTGGAATGAATAAAAAACAAGAGAGGAAAAATTTGACACACAGTATTGAGATGCCATGCAAAGCTCTAGAGGGCAGAACAAAAGGGGGGAAAACCCAAGCATTCCAGCCATGGGAACATCTGTACAAAAGCACTTCAGCAAAGAATTGCCAGGTGGTGGCATGGTCCATGAGAGAGAGTGCCGGTCCTGGACGCGGGGCCCTGGAGCGTACTTGTATGTCTGGTAGTAACTTGTAGGATGGCATCGAACAAGTCTGGTTTGTTCTACCTCTGACGCTGTTGTGCACTGACCTGCAGTGAAACTGTAGGTTCTAACAAAGTATAAATTTTACCTGTGGTTCTCTAAATGTACATGCAGATACAACTTCTGTTTTACATATATACTAATAGAATTATTTGTAGATTGGCTGTGTTGTCCAGGTTGGAAAGCTAGTTTTCTAAAAATGAAAGCTTTACATGTATTTCCTTTTCCCTTCAGGGCAGGTTCAGTCTGAACCCATTTATTTCTACTTGCCTCAGTTCTGTTCAATAAAACCACCTCATCTCTGAAATGTATTAACATTTTAGAACACATCTTTTATTTGAATTCTGAAGGTATAATTTGTCACTGGTACTCCTGTATATAGTAAATTAAAGTCATACTCCAAAAAGGACTATTGGCTGTAATCCTGTTTTACAGGATTTTGAGGCAATTGCTACTGCTATTAGCTCTAAGTTTCATATAAAAAGTACACAATTGTCGTCTTGGTCATTCCATTTACTACAGCATTTTTCTGGCCTCACTGTACCCTTTGGTTGGAAGAGATGGTGCTTTTATGAAATATTTTCTGGACTTGCACATAACACAATCACAAGCCTGGAAGATATGATTTAAAGTAGCAGATACTATTCCTTTGGAGAGGAACAATGTGTCTAGACTGACAAAATGGAATATATAGCCTGGTTCCTAAACAGTACCTTGGACAAGTAAGAGTGGTAATTTGCAAAATTGGAATTGATCTCTGAAATATGGTCTAACAGTGGAATATCTGAGCATAGAAGCTCTGGATGTACTGTCATGGATAGAGCTATGTTAAGTAGTTCAGAGGAACACTTTTTTTCACTACATCTGGTTTTGAGGACTAAATATTTGAAAATTCACCTTGACTTCAATATTGAGATGCCATGCAAAGCTTTAGAAGGTTGAACCAAAAAGAAAAATCCAGAAGTGCAACTGAGACTTTTTGTAACTTCTGCAGGGTCTGAAATAATGAATGTCACATTTCTATTTTAAAACAAGGGTTATGAAATAACACAAAAAGAAGCAAATTTTAATTTTTAAATGATAAATATCCTTGTTAACATAAACATTAGTTAATTATTTCCTATGTCTGTGCTTTTTTTAAAAAAAGTTTTTTTATTTTTCCAAGAAAACAGAATTAAAGTTATTTTCTTGTTGACCAGCAACTAATGGGAGAATCAGTAATTCACATAGCTGGAGGCAGAACAGTGGGATGTGACTGTCAGTTCTGTAAATATTCAAAATCACCTTTAACGGTATCATGTTGTTTGATATTTTACCAAATAAAGGTCAAATATGAAGTGTGTTTGAGTCTGTATAATCATACATCATTCAGAAGAGGTTCCCTGATAGAACTTCTGCTAATGTTTTAAATCCTGCTTCTGTGCTTCTCTCTGCTCCTGTAAAGAATGAAAGGAACAATAACTGTCTCCTGTCACTGAATGCTGTTATACAGGTGAACAGTAATTCCTGTGTACCTTCTAGATAGTGAAGAGATTATAATCCTTTTAAGGCTAGCTTTGTGTGATCTGTTTGTTTGCCGTCTGTTACATAGACGGCAGCAATGGTGTGTCAGTTTTCAGAAAAGAAGCCCTGAAGCCTGGTTGTGTGATGTATCAGAAATGTAACCTAAATAATGTTTAATTGACAGAGCAGATTGTTTATTTTCAAATAACTGCACTAAATTGCAGTGCTTAAAATGCAGTTAGGCTTTGCTGAGCTTTACCAGCCTATCACCAGCTGGAGAATCATATGTTTTTCTGCAGTAATGGCAGCTGTAAAAATTAACTGTGGAAAAGTAGCCTGAAACTACTTGTTCTGATACAGTGAAAGACCAACTCCCCAGCTCCAGATGTTTTGGTTTTTTTTGCATTGATCACTCTTGAAGCAATGAGCCACAGCCCAGATTTGGGTCATAGATTTAGCTCTTTAAAAGATCTCTTATTAGAGTTCTATATATCAGATAGTGAACGAGAACTTGTGAAGAGGGAATTGCCCAAATCCCAGGCACGTGGGAGCATCTCAGTTCTTTGATTATCAGTGAGCAGGTAGGCATTAGAAGGTATTTATCAAGATAGAGCAGTTTTTCTGGATTCGTGCACTTTAACTTCATGCCTCTTGGCTTGTGGGGAGTAGAAGGTGTGTTCTTTATATTCTCTTCCACTAACAAAACTTTCTGGAAATCCTTATTCCCTAGCAGAAGAAAGTTAGACTTTGAAATAATTCTTCTCCGGTAAGCATAAATCCAAGGCTAGACTTAAATGCCTAATGTTAAGCACCAGTGTATACTGCTGTAGTCACCAGTCCTGCAAGCATAGCAGAGATCAGAGTAGCTTCTCCAGAGCACAGTGATGTCTCCAAAGCTGCCAGGTACAGTACAAGAGACCCAGTCTCCTGACCAGCTGTATCTGATAGATGTACTGGGAGTGGGACAAGTGGGTGGACAGTTTAGCACTGTTGTGGGTGTAAGTCAGGGGGAGATGATTTGTTTAGGATAGTTGTAAGAAAGGCTGAATATTGAATTGCATATGATGTAGGTAGCTATAGATAGTAAAGCGCAAAACCTGAGCTTGTTCTGCAGATTCTGTCTTTCATTAATGTGTAGTTAATACTGCTAATAACTTTTACCTATATATAATTTGCCAGTACTATTTACTATTTAGGTGACACATTATAACAGCGCTTCTATCTAGATATTAAATAATTTTCTGTTCTCTACTTTCTGTTGCTTTATCTCAGTGTAACATAGAGATTTTCAAGGGAATCTGTCCATACATGTTATTTTTATTTTAATTGTAACTCTGTGTTAAAACTCAAAATTAAATCAATCCTTTATAATTTGACTTCCGTGATTGCTCTGTGATTTCAATCCTATTTATGCTTACCCTGTGTTCATTCTTATTTTCAGTGTTCTTCCCATCTATCATCTGCCCACAAACCTTTTTTAAAAATTTCAACAGAAAAAGAAACTATTATGCATGCTAAAATAAAACATTATCTCCACACAAACTGCCCCCTTTCTCCCCTCTGAAATATTTTAACCAGATGTGCTTGGCTGAAGGGCCAAACACAGTAGATGCTGATCACATGGTCACAGCTGGAATTAACTTAAAAATCTCTATTCAGTGGAAATTACCATCTTGTTTTATTTTTCTTCAGCAACAAAATGGTAACGTAGATGACATCTGTCTTTTCAGCTGTTCCTTGTGCTTGAAGAGCCACTCCTCTCAGACATTAACCAATCATCCTCTTAAAACTGAGAAGCCAGAAAAATAAGATAAAGAATAAAGCAAACTGAAGTGCGAATAGATGTAAAAGTAATCCAAAAAGGGTCATTTGATAAGGATGCTATATTTCCATGTTTTACTTCAGTTTCCCCATGTTGAAATAAATCCCAAAGTACTTCACAGATTTTGTGATTTGATTGTAATATGTAGAAAATAAAAGAAAATAAAATTGCTCTGATAAAATAGTAGAACCATACGTCAGACACCGACAAGAATATCTCTTCTGTACTCTGTTTACCAGTTGATATGCAGTCATATATATATATATAACTTTCTCAGTAGTTCAATAGTCATCAAAAGCAGCCGTTAAGAGTATCTCAAACATTTGTTTCCTAATTTGCACTCACTTTTGCACTTCTGCACCGTATTACAGTAGCCTATGCTGTATAACTTTTATGTAATATTTGTCCTTGAACAAGTGAAGTGCTGCTGTTTGGTGTCCTTTTTATCGTGTTGTGACTTGTGACTGCTATCACAAGGTTGGGCTGTAAATATGCACCTGTGCTTTAGAAATAAAGGCCAGTGCTCTTGTATTTAGAAGAAACTTCAGAGGTTTTAGTGATGAACATCTCTGGCTGGAGGACCGTGTCCTCCTATAGGTTTCTGTAGCACCTGACTAGGTATTTAAGAAGAATTGTGGCTTTGGAAGGAAATATCTTCTACTGTCATTTGTGACATGAGTAACCACATAAAATTTCTACAGCACATCCTAAGAATTGTAGCAAGAGTGTGAAGCTCTAGGTCTTCTCTAAACTGTGGCATCCCTGGGATTTTATTCTTAAGCCCCACTGGCGTCTTAACAAAATAATTTACGTCCTCTGAGGTGTCAAAATTTTCCAAGGCATTTGGTATGCTTCCTCAGAGCATGTGCAAAGGCCTTTTCAAACTCCACTGAAGATGCAGATGGATGGATGTTTGTGTGTATACTTATCTATATCTATTTGTCTACGTATAATGTATTCCCCAAGGTAGTATAGAGGCTTCATAGGCTTTGTCCTCGAAGAGATAGGACCCTTTCACTTCTAGAGCTGTTAGTTCCAATGTCCAGCACATTCACTTTCCAAATGTGAAAAAGTAAGATGTTCTTTGTGCAAAAAACATTATGTTTTGTACAGTACAAAATATTGCTAATGTTTAGGCCAGCAATTTCAATTGCTGTATGTGAAATGTTAATGTTTGTCTTGTACATAACAAGTAACGTGGATTCTGGACATATTGCTTTGCTTTTCCTTTTAGGTTGGTTTGGTTTTCTGTTGTGGTGGTTTTTGAGTTTTGTTGGTTGGTTTCAGGGTTTTTTTCCTTTTTTTTGTGACTGCCGCAAATTATTTAGAATAAGAGGCTTCGACTTCACCTGTTTGACTTAAATTATATTCATATTTGGCAAAACAGAGAGGCAGAATAGATGTTAAATCATTGAAGAGTGCTTGCTTACCTGGATTTCCATTACAAGTCAAAATATAGGGCAATTACAGTTTCTATATATAGTTATTTGTGGGAGTCTGCTGGCAAGAAGAAAAAAGGATTTGGTTTAGTAGCTTAGTTTGACTTGAAATCCAGTCAGGTCTCAGGCAAGCCGCTAATTTTCAACAAAAAACATCTGTTTGCCTAGAGCTTTGATGTAGATATTTCATATCGATAGCTGGATTGCTTTGCCCTTTTCAGTTTCAAAGTGTCAGAAGGACGATGTGAAGAAAAGGAAGTTTAGTGTATTCCCAGGCTGTGTTATTGTGCATAGACAATTGAGAATTTTGTGCATTGCTGTGTAAGCAAATCACTTTCAATGTGTCTTTCCAAACACAAATATTTACAGGCAGAGATGGGGAGGATGAGAATGGGAGACAGTAACTGATCTGTGATCCTGGTACAGGACAGTCAAACAGGGCAATGTGTATTCTATTGTGGACTCACTCAAATGAAATGCTAGTTGATCTTTATCTCAACTGAGCCAGGGTATCTTTAAAACAAATCTCTTGTTCCAGAATAGGCACAGAGTTCAGTACTTTCCTATGCTGGGTGAATTGTTCCACACTGGAACTGCACATATCAAATAGCTGTGCTGCTACGGTAGAAAGGACTCAAATGCTGCTTAAACTTGCTAATACATACACTTTTTTCTTTTTTTTTTTTTTTTTTTTTTTTTTTTT